>Ga0190273_10000550_pt1 | contig 13965 bp, 13 predicted proteins | sample Popmic504IS_FD_134513 | JGI IMG/M metagenome (GOLD analysis project Ga0190273, IMG submission 134513) | Populus adjacent soil microbial communities from riparian zone of Shoshone River, Wyoming, USA - 504 IS | ecosystem: Environmental > Terrestrial > Soil > Riparian zone > Trees stand | place...
CGGTAGAGCTCGCTGAGCCCGTAGACGCCGCTGCCGAAGAGGTCGGGGGCGCCGTGCTCGCCGTACCAGCGCGCGTAGGTCTCGGGGTCGCGGAGGCGGAAGTCGGCGGAGAGGTCGACGACGAGGATGTCCCGCGCCCGCAGTGCCGCGTCGGTCGGCGCGGCGGCGCCGTGCGGGTAGGCGACGATCGCCGCGTCCACCGCCGGCAGGTTCTCGAGGTCGAGCTCGGTCAGCTCGATCGGCACCCGGTAGCGCGGGTAGAGGCGGTCGAGCCGCTTGCCGGCGTCGCCGCGGGAGGTGGCGGCGACCAGCTCCAGCTTCGGGTGGCGCCAGATGATCGCCGCGGCGAGGGCGCCGGTGAAGCCGGAGGCGCCGGCGACCAGCACCCGGGCGGCGGGGGTGCCGTCGAGGGGTTGCGCATCGAGCTCACTCACGCAACGACCCTCCGATCTCGCCAAGCTTCGCCTTGATCGCCTCGCGGCGCTCGCCGACCTCCTCGTCGGTGAGGGTGCGGTCGTCGGCGCGGAACTCGAGGTTGAGCGCCAGGCTCTTGCGGCCCTCGCCGAGCTGCTCGCCCGCGTAGAGGTCGAAGACCTCGGCCGCGCGCAGCAACTCGCCGCCGCCGGCCAGGACCGCGGCGCGCACCTCGGCGGCCGGCGTCTCGGCCGGCACCACCACCGCCAGGTCCTGGTAGACGGCAGGGAAGGTGGTGACGTCCTCGTAGCGCTCCTCGCCGACCGTCGCCGCGGCCAGCAGCGGCGCCAGGTCGAGTTCGAAGGCGACAGCGGCCTCGAGGTCCCAGGTGCGGCAGACGAGCGGGTGCGCCTCGCCGAGCCAGCCGGCGGGCACGCCGGCGACCGAGACCGCGGCCGCACGGCCGGGATGGAGGAACGGCTCCTCGGCCGGAGCGAAGTCGAGCTCGATCCCGAGCTGCGCCGCCAGCCCTTCCAGCACCCCCTTGAGCGCAAAAAAGTCGGCCGCCTCACCACCGCCACGCCACGAGCGCGGCGAAAGGGGCCCGACGGCGATCCCGGCCAGCCGGTGGGGCTCGGCGAACGGAGCCGCCCGCTCCCCGGCGAACTCACCCTCCCCCTCCAGATAGACGCGGGCGGATTCGAACAACGCGAGCGCGTCGACACCGCGGGCGGCGTTCCTGGCGCTGATGTCGAGCAGGGAGCCGAGCAGGAGCGTCCGCATCGCCGACTGGTCCTCCGAGAGCGGGTTGGCGAGGAGGACCGGCTTCGCCCGCGGGTCATCGGCGGGGATGCGCAGGCGCTCGGCCTCGCCTGGGTCGGTGAAGCTCCAGCCGACTACCTGGTCGAAGCCGAGGTCGCGCAGCCCGTCCTCGGCCCGCCGCCGCAGGCGCTGCTCGCGGCTGAGACCGCCGACCGCGCCGCCGACCGCGGGCAGCGTCGTCGGCAGGTGCTCGTCGATGCCGTGGACCCGGGCCACCTCCTCGATCAGGTCGACCTCGCGGGTGACGTCGTAGTGGCGGTCGGGCGGGACGACGACCTCGAGGTCCTCCCCCGCCTCCCGCGCCTCGAAGCCGAGGCGCTCCAGGTAGGTCTTTTGATCGCCCTGGGAGATGAACATCCCGAGCAGGCCCCCGACCCGCTCCGCCCGCACGCTCAGCCGCCGCGGGGCCGGGATCTCGGCCGTGACGTCGATCGTCCCCGGCACCAGCTTGGCGCCGCAGAGCTCGACCAGGAGCCGCGAAGCGACCGCTTGAGCCCGCATCGTCAGCTCCGGATGCAGCTGCTTCTCGAAGCGCGAGGAGGCCTCCGAGCGCAGCCCCAGCAGGCGCGAGGTGCGGAGGATGTTGGTCCCGTTCCAGTTCGCCACCTCGAGCAGAACCCGCGTGGTCCCCGCGGAGACCTCGGAGACCTGCCCGCCCATGATCCCGGCGATCCCCGAGGGCCCGTTCCTGTCGCAGACGAGGACGGTCTCGGCGTCGAAGGTCCGCTCGACGTCGTCGAGCGTGGTCATCTTCTCCCCCTCCTGCGCGGTGCGGACGAAGAGAGCCCCGTCGGGGACCTCGTCGAGGTCGAACGCGTGCAGGGGCTGCGCGGTCAGCAGCATCACGTAGTTGGTGATGTCGACGACGTTGTTGATCGGGCGCTGGCCGGCGGCGGCGAGCCGCGCCTGCAGCCACAGCGGCGAGGGACCGACCGTGACGTCGGTGAAGACGCGGGCGGTGAAGCGCGGGCAAAGCTCCGGGACATCGACGGAGACCGAGGCGTAGTCGGAGGCTTCCCCCTCGCCCTCGGCCGGCGCGTCCTCGGCCCAGGGCTCGGGCGCCAGCGCCGCCCCGGTGATCGCGTGGACCTCGCGGGCGACGCCGTGGACGCCGAAGCAGTCGGTGCGGTTCGGAGTCACCTCGATCTCCAGCACCGGCTCGCCCAGCGGCAACACCTCGCTCAGCGGCGTGCCGGCGGCGAAGCTCGGGTCGAGCTCCATGATCCCCTCGTGGTCGTCGCCGATCTCGAGCTCGTCGGCGGCGAGGATCATCCCTTCGGAAGGGATCCCCCGCAGCTTTGCCTTGCGCAGCTTCTCGCCGTTCGGCATCCGCGCCCCCGGCAGGGCGACGGCGACGGTCTGGCCGGTGGCGACATTGGGAGCGCCGCAGACGATCGGCCGCTCGCCGTCGCCGGTGTCGACCATGCAGGCGCTGAGCCGGTCGGCTTTCGGGTGCTTCTCGCACTTGACGACCTTGCCGACGACGAAGCCCTCGGCCGAAGGCGGGCCGACCCGGTCAAGCCGCTCGACCTCGGTCCCGGTCATCACCAGGCGGTCGGCGAGCTCCGCCGGCTCCATCCCGGGGTCGCAGTACTCGCGCAGCCAGCTCAGCGGCACTCTCATCTCCAGCACCTCATCCGAACTGCTCCAGCATCCGCACGTCGTTGTCGAAGAAGCGCCGCAGGTCGGGGACGCCGTGGCGCAGCATCGCCACCCGCTCGACCCCGATCCCGAAGGCGAAGCCCTGCACCCGCTCGGCGTCGTAGCCGTAGCTCTCGACGAAGCCGAGCACGTTGGGGTCGACCATGCCGGCGCCGAGGATCTCGATCCAGCCCTGCCCCTTGCAGAGGTTGCAGCGCTCGCCGCCGGCGAGCTCGCCGCTGCCGCCGCATTGGAAGCAAGAAACATCGACCTCCACGCTCGGCTCGGTGAAGGGGAAGAAATGCGGCCGCAGGCGGACCTCGCGGTCGGGGCCGAAGATCGCCCGGCACATCGCCAGCAGCGTTCCCTGGAGGTCGGCGAGGGTGATCCCCTCGGCGATCGCCAGCCCCTCCATCTGGTGGAACATCGGGCTGTGGGTGGCGTCGGAGTCGCGCCGGTAGACCTTGCCGGGGACGACGACGAAGATCGGCGGCGGCTGCGTCTCCATCGAGCGCACCTGCATCGGCGAGGTGTGGGTGCGCAGCAGCACGTCGGGGTGGGACTGGACGTAGAAGGTGTCCTGGAGCATCCGCGCGGGGTGGCCGGGTGGATGGTTGAGGGCGGTGAAGTTGTAGTAGTCGTGCTCGATCTCCGGGCCTTCGGCGACGTGGTAGCCGAGCCCGATCATCGTGTCCTCGAGCAGCCGGGTGGTGCGGGCGATCAGGTGGGTGTGGCCGACCGGACGCGGCGGGGCGCCGGGCAGGGTGACGTCGATCCGGTCGGTGACCAGCCGCGCCTCGAGCTCGGCGGCGTCGAGCCGCTCGGCGCTCTGCTCCAGCAGCGCCTCCAGCTCCTTGCGGGCGCGGTTGGCGGCGCCGCCCACCTTGCCCCGTTCCTCCGGCGGCAGCTCGGCGATCCCGCGCAGGATCGAGGTCAGCTCGGCTTTGCGGCCGAGGTAGCGGACCCGCAGCTCCTCGAGCTCGGCGCTGCCGCCGGCGTCCTCGATCGCCGCGGCGGCCACCGCCCTGATCTCCTCGATCCGCTCAACCATCGCTCTGGGCCTCCTCCCGCATGGCGAGCGAAGATATCCGCTGAGCGGCGATCGCAGCGGCCGCGGCGACGTTGAGCGACTCGGCTCCGCCGGGACGAAGGGGGATCGTGACCTTGTGATCGCACCGAGCGACGACCGCATCGGGCAGCCCCTCGCGCTCGGCTCCCAAGCAGACCGTCGCGGCTCCGTCGAGCGTGTCGAGTTCTTGACCCCCGTGGGCAACTAAAGCGACACGGGGCTCTCGCGTCGCCTCGAGACCAGCTTGCACGGGCGGCGCAGAAAAGATCGACCCCATGGAGGCGCGGATCGCCTTGGGAGAGAAGGGGTCGGCACAGCCGGGACCGAGGACGAGGTAGCTGCCGATGAGCGCGTCCACCGTCCGCACGATCGTCCCGACGTTGCCGGGATCACCCACACCTTGGAGGTAAAAGCAGGGCTGAACGCAGTTGTCCCCGGTATGCGGGGACAACTGCGTTCGATCCCATACCGCGATCGCCCGCGTTCCCGACCCCAGGGACGAGACGTCGGCCAGCAGGCCGGGCTCGACCTCTTCGCCTTGGAGGCCCGACCCCGCCGCCACCAGCACGAACCGCGGCTCCGCCCCCGCCGCCAATCCCGCCTCCAGCAGATCCTCGCCCTCGGTCGCGAACAGGCCCTCGCGCTCGCGATGCTTGCGCTCGCGCAGCTTGCGGACCAGCTTCAGCTTCTCGTTCTGGGTGCTCTCGATCATCTGGCTCTGTTGACGGTGATTCTGTCGATGGTGTTGGTTCTTCTCGGTCGTTTCTTCTCCTGGAACGAAAAAGCGGGCCGATAAACGGCCCGCCCGGGAGAGAGGAAGTGTCGGTTACGCCCTCAGGCGGCCGCACCCTCCCGGGCCAGCTCCACAAATCGGCGAAAGGCGTCGCGATCGCTGACGGCGATCTCGGCCAGCATCTTCCGGTTGACCTCGACCTCGGCTTTGTTGAGGCCGTGCATCAGTTCCGAGTAGCTCATGCCCTCGAGCCGCGCGGCGGCGTTGATGCGGGTGATCCAGAGGCGGCGGAAGGTCCGCTTTTTGTTGCGGCGGTCGCGGTAGGCGTACATCCCCGACCGCTGCACCTGCTCTTTGGCGAAGCGGTATGAGGAATGCTTACGGCCGAAGTAGCCCTTTGCTTCCTTCAGGACCTTGCGGCGCTTCTTGCGCGCGTGGACAGAGCGCTTGACGCGGCTCACTTGCCGCCTCCAAGCAGGGTCCGCACTTTCTTCTGGTCGCTCGGCGCGATGTCGACTGGCTTCGCCATCTTCCGCTTCCGCTTCGGCGACTTTTTCTCCAGGATGTGGCTGGAGAAAGCGCGGCGGCCGCGCAGCTTGCCGCTGGCGGTCTTTTTGAAGCGCTTCTTGGCGCCCGAATGGGTCTTCATCTTCGGCATCGAGTCCGCTATTGAAGCAGACGACGCGACCCGTCAGTTTTCCGGCAAATCGACCGCAGCGAATATGACGGGTTTGTGCCATACGCTGGCGCCGCGATGCGGATTCTCTACGTGGTCGGGACCCGGCCCAACTTCGTCAAGACCGCCCCGGTGATCGGGGCGCTGCGCCAGCGCCACCCGGAGGGACGGCACGCGATCGTCCACACCGGCCAGCACTACGACCGGCTGATGTCCGAGGTCTTCCTCGAGGAGCTGGGCGTGCCGGCCCCCGACTACATGCTCGAGGTCGGCTCGGGGAGCCACGCGGCGCAGACGGCGCGGACGATGGAGCGGCTGGAGCCGGTCCTGGCCGACGAGCGGCCGGACCTGGTGATCGCCCCCGGCGACGTCAACTCGACCCTGGCGGCGGCGCTGACCGCGGTGAAGATGGGGATCCCGGTCGCCCATCTGGAGTCCGGCCTGCGCAGCTTCGACATGACGATGCCCGAGGAGGTCAACCGGATCGTCGCCGACCGCTTCGCCGAGTGGCTCTTCCTCCACAGCCCCGAGGCGGTGACGAACCTGCGCCACGAAGGCATCCCCGACGAGCGCATGCACATGGTCGGCAACACGATGATCGACAGCCTGGTGGCCCTGGAAGGCCGGTTCCGGGCGGCGGGCTCGGCGGCGCGCCTCGGCGTCGAGCCGGGCTCCTACCTCCTCGTCACCCTCCACCGCCCCGCCCTCGTCGACGGCCCGCTGCTCGGCGAGACCGTGACGCGGCTGGCCGCCCTGGCGCGGCAGCTGCCGGTGGTCTTCCCGGTCCACCCGCGCACCCGCAAGATGATGGAAGGCCTGGAGCCGGGCGCGCCGGGCCTGCACCTGGTCGACCCGCTCGGCTACGTCGACTTCCTCTCCCTGATCGCCGACGCCCGCGCCGTCCTCACCGATTCCGGCGGCATCCAGGAGGAGACGACCTACCTCGGCATCCCCTGCTTCACCCTCCGCGACAACACCGAGCGGCCGGTGACGCTGACCTCCGGCACCAACACCCTGCTCGGGCTCGACCCGAGCACGATCGCCCGCATCCCCGGCTTGCTCGCCGAGCGCGTCGGGCCGCCGCCGGCGCCCCCGCCCCTCTGGGACGGTCAGGCGGCGCAGCGGATCGCCGACGCGATCCTCGGCTAGGACTCGTCGGCCGCGGCGGACTCGTCGGCCGCGGGGGCGGCAGGCTCGTCGGCGGGCGCAGCCGACGCAGGAGCGTCAGCGGCAGGAGCATCGGTCGCGGCCGCGGCGTCGGCCTGATCCTGGCCGACGATCTTGTCGATCTCTTTGCTCGGGCCGAGCAGCATGCTCATGTTGCGGCCTTCCTGCAGCGGCGCCGATTCGATCACGGCGAGGCCGTCGAGGTCTTCGAAGAGCTTGTTGAGGAGGTCCCGACCGCGCTCGGGGTGAGCCTGCTCGCGACCGCGGAACATGATCGTCACCTTGACCTTGTCGCGGTGCTTGAGGAAGCGTTCGACGTGACCCTTCTTGGTCTCGTAGTCGTGGGTCGCGATCTTCGGCCGCAGCTTGATTTCGCGGACGTTGACCTGCTGCTGGTGCTTGCGGGCGGCCTTCTGCTTCTGCTCCTGCTCGTACTTGTACTTCGAGTAGTCGAGCAGTTTGGTCACCGGCGGCTTCGAGTTCGGCGCCACCTCGACCAGATCCAGCTCGGCGTCCTGGGCCTTTTTCAGCGCCTCGTTGGTGTCGACGATCCCGAGCTGCTCGCCGTCAGCGCCGATCAGGCGCACCTGGGGTACGCGGATCCGCTCGTTGATCCGAGTCGTGTCGCGCTCTGGGGGGCGCCGGTCGAACCTGCGAGGTACCGGCACTATCGCGAGCGGAGGTGGGACTTCAAGAGGACGAGACTGGGGTCGGGCACGGGGCGCTCAGCGGCGGCGGTGTTTGTTCGTGCCTACGATCAAGTTCGTCGCAGTATAGAGACAGAACGGCCGTCCGTGAATCCGGGCTCAACGAGCACCGGTCTCGGCGCGAACGCGGGCGGCGAACTCGGCCAGCGGCAGCTCCCCGAGGTCACCCTCGGCATGGGAGCGGACCGCCACCGCGCCGTTCTCCTGCTCGCGGTCGCCGACCACCAGCATGTAGGGGTAGCGGCCGACCGTCGAGGCGTCGCGGATCTTCTTGCCGACCGACTCGGAGCGGTCGTCGACGGCGACGCGGACCCCTTCTTCGCGCAGCTGCTCGAAGGCGCGGCGGCCGTAGTCGTTGTGGCGATCGGAGATCGGCAGCACGATCGCCTGGACCGGCGCCAGCCAGGTCGGGAAGCGGCCGGCGTAGTGCTCGATCAGGATCCCGGCGAAGCGCTCCATCGAGCCGAGCAGGGCGCGGTGGATCATCACCGGCCGGTGGGCGGAGTCGTCGGCGCCGGTGTAGTAGAGCTCGAACCGCTCGGGCATCTGGAAGTCGAGCTGGCAGGTGCCGCACTGCCAGGAGCGGCCAAGGGCGTCGGTGATGTGGAAGTCGATCTTCGGCCCGTAGAAGGCGCCGTCGCCGGGGTTGAGCGTGTACTCGCGGCCCTGACTCTCGAGCGCTTCGGCCAGCGCCGCCTCGGCCTTCGCCCACTGCTCCTCGCTGCCCATCGACTTCTCGGGCCTGGTCGAGAGCTCGACGTGGACGTCCTCGAAGCCGAAGCGGCCGTAGAGCTCGTCGATCGCCTCGCAGATCGAGGCGACCTCGTCGCCGATCTGCTCCTCGGTGCAGTAGACGTGGGCGTCGTCCTGGGTGAAGGCGCGGACGCGCAGGAGGCCGTGGAGGACGCCCTCGCGCTCGTTGCGGGAGACGCGGCCGAACTCGGCCAGGCGCAACGGCAGCTCGCGGTAGGAGTGGCGGTCGGCGGAATAGACGAGGCAGGCGCCCGGGCAGTTCATGGGGCGCAGCGCGTAGCCGCGGTCGTCGTCTTCCATGAAGTACATGTCGTCCTTGTAGTTGTCCCAGTGGCCGGAGCGATGCCAGAGCTCGACGTCCATCACCTGCGGGGTGGCGATCTCCTGGTAGCCGCGCTTGCGCAGCTGGTCGCGGACCTCTGTCTCGATCGTCCGCAGCAGGGTCGTCCCGTTCGGCAGCCAGAACGGCATCCCCGGAGCCTCCTTGCGCAGCATGAAGAGGTCGAGCTCGGGGCCGAGGCGACGGTGGTCGCGTTCCTTGGCCTGCGCGAGCCGCTCCAGGTGCTCCTCGAGGTCGCCCTTCGAGAAGAAGGCGGTGCCGTAGATGCGGGTGAGGCTCTCGCGGTTCTCGTCGCCGCGCCAGTAGGCGCCGGCAACCGAGCTCAGCTTGATCGCCTTGATGCGGCCGGTCGAGGGCGCGTGCGGTCCCCGGCAGAGGTCCTCGAAGGGCCCGTTGCGGTAGAGGGAGACGGTCTCGACGCCCTCGTCGCGGACGAGGTCTTCGATCAGCTCGACCTTGAAGCCCTGGTCCTGGGAGCGGAAGATCTCGATCGCCTCGTCGACCGGGATGTCGCGGCGCGCGAACTCCTCGTCGGCCTTGATGTGGGCGCGCATCGCCTCCTCGATCTTCGGCAGGTCCTCTTCGGTGATGCGGGTCCCGGGCGGGAACTCGAAGTCGTAGTAGAAGCCGGACTCGATCGGCGGCCCGATCGTCACCTTGGTCCCCGGGTAGAGCTCGGTCACCGCCTCGGCCATCACGTGGGCGGCGTCGTGGCGGATCAGCTCCAGCGCGTCGGGGTCGCGGTCGGTGAGGATCGCCACCTCCCCCCCGCCCCCGGGCAGCGGCGCCGCGAGGTCGCGCAGCTCGCCGTCGACCTTGATCGCCAGCGCGGCCTTGGCGAGGCCGGGGCCGATCGCCGCGGCGGCGTCAGCGCCCGTGGCGCCGGCCGGCAGCTCCAGCGGTTTGCCGTCCGGAAGGGTGTAGGTGGTCTTGTCGGTCGCTGCCTCCATGCGTGGAGGCCATGGTAAGGCCAACGTTCAGCAATTAGATGCCCGATCAGCGGGCGGGTCCCTGCCGCGCCTGCCGTTCGGCGACCAGCGGGCAAGGCGACTTACCCGGAGCCGGGCGGCGGACTCTCGTCAGGGCCCAGTCGTCGCCCTCACGGATCACGAAGCGAACGCCCGCTTGCGGCTTGCCGGTCGCTTCTTCGGTCGACTGGATGCAGACGCGCCCGCCGCGCAGTTCCCAGGAGAGAAACGGCGTCCCGTGTTCTTCCCGCAGCAGCTGCGGCGAGGCGACCACGAGCGTCGGCCCGGCGCCGACGAGCTTGCGGTAGTCGCTGAGGGTCGAGGAGTAGGAGGTCGGGCCGACGGGAGCGTTGGCGAGGGCGAGGAGGGAGCAGACGCCGGCTGCGGCGACAAAAAGTGCCGTCGCAAGCGGCAGAAGTCGTTGCGGTGCGCTTTTTGGGCGCATAGCGCCCATAAGGCGCACCGCCTCGCCGGCAAGGGGTAACAAGATCGCGAGGGCGACCAGTGGCGCGCCGATCTCGATCGCCTTCGCTGCGGTGTAGGGCGTGCCGCCGAGGCGAGCGGCGACGTAGGCCAAGGCGGCAGCGCCAAGACCCGCGAGGATTGCCGTCTCGCGTCGGCGCCATAGCTGCACGACGCCGTAGACGAAGAGCACGAGCCCGAAGGCGATGCCTAGGTAGTAAGCGACCGCCGGCACCGCCCCGTCTCCCGCCGCCAGCCGGAAGTCACCCGACGGCCAGATCCCCAGCGTCTCGAACGGCGAGACCTGGCCGAAGAGGTTGCCGAGGCCGGGACCGTTGGGATCGAAGGTCTCGAAGGAGTGGAAGTCGAGCAACCGTCCGATCTCGGACGCGACGAGGACGAAGAAGGCGAGCAGCCCAAGGCCGAGCGCCCGCACCGGGGGTCGAGCCATCAACGCCCACAGGACGGCCGCCCCCCCCAGCCAGATCAGGGCCGGGAAGCTGTAGGTGTAGACGGAGCCGGCTGCGATGAGGGCAGCTGGGACGAAGCGCAATGGGAGGTCCGCCCAGGTACGCGTGGACTCACGCAGTGCCAAGACGAAGCCGAGCAGGAACAGCGCCTGCATCGTCTCCTTGAAGGCACCCTGGGCAAAATAGGAGGCGACGACGTAGGCCAGCCCGACGAGCAACGCGCCGGCGGTTCGCGGCAGCAGGGGCAGGTCGGCAAAGGCGGCGAGGGCCGTCAGGCAGGCGAGGATCGCGACGGCGACGGTCAGCCCGCCGAAGCCCTGCACGAGCCCGATCCCCAGCCCCTTGTTCAAGGCGACGACGATCGAGTGCGGGCCGAGTGGGTAGCCCTGATTCAGAAGCTGCGATGGATGGCCTTCAGCCAGTCGGTCCGCCGTCAGCAGGTGCTGGGACATGTCGGGGTTGAAGCTCGTGCCGAGGATCCCGAAGTGACCTTCGGCCGCAAAGGGCAGCGATGCCGCGAGCAAGGCCACCAGCGCCACCGGCCAGCCCGCGGCGAAGGCCTCCTCCGCCCCTTCGACCCGCGCCCGTAGATAAGCGACAGCCGCCACCGTCAGCACCAGCACCGCCACCGCCGAAACCAGCCCGTCCCCCGGCAGCCGCACCGTCCCCCAGCAAAGCGCGCACAGCAGCGCCAGCCCCACCGCCGGCGCCAGCCAAGACCAGCGACGCGGCCCGCAGAGGCAGATCGCCGCCTGCCCAAGCGCCAAAGCCGAGACGCAGACCGCCGCCACCGCTGCATAGGTCCCGATCACGAGGGGGCGAGCCTAGCCGCTGGCGGCGGCGCCACCGGGGCATCAAGCAGGCAGGCATTCCAAGTAGCGAGAACGAACTTCGACTTCGCCGGAGTTCAACAGCACCGCCACCAATTCGACCGAGCAGCGTTCCCGATCGGTGGTCCTGCGGGTCCAAGCGGCTTCGCCGAAGATGACGGTGCGGCTCTGTCGCCGCAGGCCGGTCAGGCGCACCGGCTTTTCGGCGATGCGCTTGGCTTCCGGTTCCATCGCTGCCTGTGCCCGTTCGAAGGAAAGGATGCGCTCTCGCCGGCAGGCCGAACGCAGCTTTGCCGAGGCAAGGGATCCCTCCCCGCGCACGACCACCCTGAGAGCACAGCTGGTTTCGAGGTCGGCGGTCTTGCCGTCGACATGGAAGCGACAGACGACCTTGTACTTAGATCGGCGGCCACAGCCGTCGAAAGCAACTCCTGCGACCTGTCCATGTCGCTGATCGAAATGCAGGGCCTTGGCGCGGGCGGCGCGCTTTGCGGCTCCCTTCTTCAACTTCGGAGGTTCGGGGGGCGGAGGTGGCTCGGCGGAACCTCCGCCGCCTGAGTTGCCTCGTCCCCCTCCGCCACCACCGGAAGGTAGGTCCTCACAGGCGATCCCGTCGTTGTCGGCGTCAAGACCGTAGGGATCGCCCGGTTCCAGGTATTCCTGCGCTTCCTCCTGGGTCGCGAAATCGGCACAGTCGTAGTCCCGGGCCGTGGCCGATCCCGTGGCAAGGAAGAAGAAGGAGACGAGGAGCGAGGAGAGGGCGCAGAGACGTCGGATTGGGCGAGGCTAGTCGAGTATTGGGAACTACGCTGTTGGAAGCCTACGAGGCGAGGGCGACGTCATCGGCGGCGAAGTCGGGGCTCTCCCCCGGCGGGTTGGCGAGGTGCCACTTCACCGACTTCGCAACGCACTCGCGCCAGGGCGCGTGGACCCAGCCAAGCTCCTTCGCGGCCTTCGACGGGTCGATCAGCAAGGGCTGCGGGAACTCGGCGGTGAAGCCGAGGTCGTCGGGCAGTTGCTCCTCCGGCACCCGCACCAGCTCAGCCTCGTGGCCGGCGGCGGCGAGGATCTCCTGTACCCAGAGGCGGACGGTTGCCGTCTCGCGCTCGGCGAGGTTGAAGATCTCGCCTCCTGCGCCCTCGCCCGCGCGTTCGACCGCGAGCCCCAGGGCGCGGGCGATCTCGGGCGCGTACCCGCGCGAGAGGAGAAGCGTTCCGGCGCCCACGGGGATGCGATCGCGAACGCCTCGCACTCGCGACAGCACGAACTCCTCGCGCCGCTTGTAGTCGTGCTCGCCGTAGACCACCGGCAGCCGGCAGACGGTCGCGCCCCGCTCCAGGTAGACCCGCTCGACGTCGAGCTTCTCGTAGCGGGCGGCCTCGTAGCTCCACCCCGGCATCACGACTCGGTCGGGAGGTGGCCCGATGCGCAACGAGGCGTCCTCGCGCAGTGGCACCGGGTCGGTGACCGTGTCCTCGTGGAGGGAGGCGAAGGCGCGGTAGACGTCGGCGCTGGAGGCCGCAACCAGAGGGACCCGCTGGTCGAACGCGGCGACCAGCGCCTCGGCATCTGGCGCGGTCATCGCCGCGAGGTCAACCAGGGCGTCGGCAGCGAAGCCCGCAAGCTCCTCGCGCCGGCTGGAGAGCTGGCTGCGCTCGACGTGGATGTGGGCCACCTCCGCCGGCAGCTCGCCCTCGTGCTCCCCCCGGTGCACGACGGCAACCTCGTGACCGCGGCCCAGCAGCTCCAGGACCAGGGCCCGGCCGATGAACCGCGTCCCACCGAGGACGAGGATGCGCATCGATCGGCTCATCCGGCGAGCCTAGACTGCAGTGATGGCGTCGGTAACCCCCGCCCGCCACCTGCTCCGAGCCAAGGACCTGGCCGATGCGCGCTACGCCGAGCCGCTCGAGGTCGACGATCTCGCCCGCGCCGCCGGGCTCTCGAAGGCGCACTTCAGCCGTGAGTTCCGGCGGACCTTCGGCGAGTCCCCCTACGTCTACCTGCTGACGAGGCGGCTGGAGCGGGCGGCGGCGCTGCTCCGCAACACCGACTACTCGGTCGCCCAGATCTGCCTCGAGGTCGGCCTGCAGAGCGTCGGCTCATTCACCACCAGCTTCGGGCGCATGTACGGGATGACGCCGACCGAGTACCGCGCCGCCGCTCCCCCCGCCTCGGCCCATGCCGTAGTCCCGGCCTGCATCGTCCGCGCTTACGCCCGCCCCCAACACCGCACGTTTCGAGAAGACAGCGGCTCCGGGCGCGCCTAGCATCGTCCTAAAGCTGAATTCAACCGAGGAGGAGACGATGAAAATCGCGACGACGCAGGTGTGGGTGCACGACCAGGAGGAGGCGCTCGCCTTCTACACCGAGAAGCTGGGGATGGAGATCCGCGCCGACGTGACGCTGCCGGAGATGGGCGACTTCCGCTGGCTGACGGTGAGCCCTCCCGGCCAGGAGGACGTGGCGATCGTGCTGATGGCGATCCCGGGGCCGCCGATGATGGACGAGGAGACGACCCGGCAGGTGGAGGAGCTGATGGCCAAGGGGTACGCGGGCACCGTCTTCCTGACCACCGACGACTGCCGCGGTGACTACGAGCAGCTGAAGAGCCGCGGAGTGGAGTTCACCGAGATGCCGGAAGAGCGCCCCTACGGAATCGACTGCGGCTTCCGCGATCCCTCCGGAAACAGCATCCGCCTGACCGAGGTGAAGCTACCGGCCAGCGTGTAGGGGGCTCTTACGCGGCCGAAACCACGGCGATGCCTAGAGGGCCCGCCGCGCCACGTAGATCACGAGGAGAACCAAGATGATGATTATGAGAATGGTGATGATCGACAAGCGTTCCTCCGGTTCGTAGGTTTCGGTAGAAGAAGGTGCCCGAACGGCGCTCGATCAAAACCTCCGAGAGCC
>Ga0190273_10000551_pt1 | contig 13956 bp, 14 predicted proteins | sample Popmic504IS_FD_134513 | JGI IMG/M metagenome (GOLD analysis project Ga0190273, IMG submission 134513) | Populus adjacent soil microbial communities from riparian zone of Shoshone River, Wyoming, USA - 504 IS | ecosystem: Environmental > Terrestrial > Soil > Riparian zone > Trees stand | place...
CTCCTGCGCCGGGCGCGGCACGAGTCGGTGTCCATCGGCCTGGACCTGCAGCAAGGCCTCAAGCCGGTGATGATCGATCCTGCGCAGTTCGAGGCGGCCTTGCTCAACCTCGTGACCAACGCAAACGACGCGATGCCCAGCGGCGGCGTGCTGACCATTCGAACCGAGAACGTAGCGCTGGACGAGCGTGAGGTGGGGGACCTGCCTGCCGGAGAATTCGTGAAGGTCACCGTCTCCGATACCGGCACGGGAATGACACCCGACGTCGCAGCGCGCGCCATCGAGCCGTTTTTCACGACCAAGGAAATCGGCAAGGGCACCGGCATGGGACTGAGCCAGGTCTACGGGCTCGTGCAGCAGTCCGGCGGCGACCTTGTTCTGGCATCGGAGACAGGAAAAGGCACAACGATTTCCCTGTACCTTCCCGCTCTGCCGGCCGGGGACGAACTCGCAACGGCCCACGCGGATGCAGGAAGCGAGAAGGTGCTCATCGTCGACGATCAGCCCGAGGTGGTCGACTCCGCAACCGAGTTGTTCAAGGTCATGGGATATGAAGTCCTCGCTGCGGCTAGTGGCGAGCAGGCCCTCGAATTACTTCGGCAGACTCCCGATGTCGAGGTGCTGTTCACCGACATCGTGATGCACGGCATGAACGGCGTGGAACTCGGTCGCGCCGCCCGGGGCCTGAATCGCCGCATCAACGTGATCCTTGTCACCGGCTATCCTGTCGAATCGCTCAACTGTACCGCTGCGGACCTCCGTGAGTTCCACCTCGTCAGGAAGCCGTTCCGCATGGCTGAAATCGCGACAATGCTGCGCAGGACGACTGCCGGTGCCAGTTAGTTTTTCCCCAGTTCCAGCTTCGGTGCCAGATCCGGCACCATCCTGGGTTCGGTTCTTGCCAGGACCTTGAGCATCTCTCTCAGGCCGCCCTCGATGGATCAAGCACCCTTTCCGCGATTCGCAAGGATCCATGCACCCGAAGCAGTCGCGAGCGGAGCAGGGGGACGGTCCGGCCGCCACCTTGAACAAGGTGCACTCGGTTCCGATCCGGCAGGTACCAATGCAACGGACGGAAGCGTCGCGATTTCCAGCGCTTCGCCGGCTGGCAGCATCTCGCCGGATGCGGCCTCCATCCGAGTGCTGGTGGTGGACGATCAGCCCGACGTCCTGGCAACAACCGTCGAGTTGTTCAAGATCATGGGTTACGAGGTCCACTGGGCGAGCAATGGGCACGACGCGCTCGCCATACTCGAAAGTACGCCCGACGTTCAGGTGCTGTTCAGCGATGTCATCATGCCTGGCATGAACGGCGTCAAACTGGCGACGCAAGCCCGCAAGTTGATTCCCCGCCTGCAGGTCATCCTGGCCTCCGGCTTCCAGGCGTCGGCGATGGAGACGCAGGACGCCGACACCCGCGACTTCCATTTCCTTTCGAAGCCGTTTCGGATGGCCGACATCGCGAGGTTACTGCGGCGCTAGCCGCAACGGTTCACCGGACCGGCGCTCGCATCGCCTCCCGGTCGAGCGCACTGCGCGCCGCATCGAGCAGCACGTCGCCCAGGTCACGGCTCATCTTGAGCGACGCAGGGGCCCCCACTTGCAGCGCACGGTCCTGGAACAAGGTCCCGTAGAGCACGCAGGCCGCAAGAAATGAACCGGCCGGGGTCGGATGGCTGCCGTCTGCCGCATGAAGTTCGATTTCGGGATGCGCGCTCAAGACATTCTGCCAGGCGATTCCCGCAGGGGCGACCCGGCTGCCGATTTCGTCGCCGATCGCCTGCACCGCTTCGGTCAGAGCCGCCTGGGATTCAAACGCGGACCGGCGTGCCCACGTCATGTACAACACCGTCTCCGCGCCGGCGGAAGCGACAAGCGCGTGCATCGCCCGGACATTTTCGTGATAACGCAGACGATTCTTGATCGGCAGCGTGCTCTGCTCCTGCAGAACCACATAGCGCCATGCCTGCCGCTCCAGGGCGTCCGCCACCGCACCCGAGTTCAGGTGCCGGCGCAGGCTGGCCCCGCCGGCAACGATGGCGGCGGTCTCTGATTTCCTGCCGGCGGACGCTGCCAGATCCCGCACGAGACGGGGCACGTCGTTGCGCGAAACGAAGCTGTTGCCGACGAAGAGGATCCCGGTGGTCACGGCGCAGCGACGCGCGAGCGCGCTTTGCCGGCGCGAAGAATACCGGGGAGGGCCAGTCCCAGTCCGAACGCCACGTAGCCCGCAACGATCGACCCTCTCGACAGGCGCAGTTCGAAGCCGGGGGACAGCCGGTGAGGAACCATCCGATAGTCGACGACACAGGCGAACGCGGCTGCCGCCATGCCGGCACCGACCTTCGCTACGGCGGGCGCTTCTTCCAACTGCTCGCCCAGGCCGCGCTCATAGAGCACGCCCCAGAAACACGAGGCAGCATGGTGGATCAGGTAGCCGACTGCGGTGTGGCGCAGGCTGGGTGCGTCGTGCAGCGCGGCCCCGTCGCCCCAGATCCAGTGACTGGTGGCATTGAGGCAGGAACAGGCGCTACCAGCTTCCTTCTTCGACGCGAGTGCCAGCACCGACGCCGACAAGATACTTGCGACTGCGCCAGCAGTCGTCCCATCATCCCACGCACGGCGCCATGGTTTCATCGACTTTCTCCAGCCGTCAGGAGGGCTTCGCGATCATCAGGTAGAAGACGGCCAGGAAAGCGAACAAGGCGGGGACGCCAAGACCCACCCATATCCGGCGCAAGGTCCAGAAAAGCGGCGGCAACGACGAACCGGTCACGGCCGCCTGCATGGCCAGATCACGCAAGCGAATCTGCAACCAGACGACCGGGAGCCAGCAAAGACCGGCCAGCACATAAAGCACCACTGACCAGACGATCCATGGCGTCTTCCACGGCAGGCCAAGCAGGCTTATGAGGTAGTAGCCCGTCAGCGGCTGCAACACCATCGTGGTTGCTGTGAAGAGCCAGTCGGCGATGACCGCATAGCGCATCACTGCGGCAACCACGACAGGCTCGGATGCCCGGGACGCTGTGAAGATGTAGAAGGCGGTGCCGATGCCGGTCCCGAAGAGGATCGTCGACGACAGCACGTGAAGCCACTTGGTGATCAGGTATTCCATGTCCGCGGCTTGGTCTTGGGCGAATCCAGTTCAGCGAGTATCCACAGAGCGACGAGGATAGGCAGGTTCTTCACGATGGGGCCGAACGGATGGGACAGTTGTTCGGGGAGCCGGAAGGCGATGACGATCGTGTAGAACAGCACCAGCGCGACCTGAGCCAGCCAGAGCTGCCTCCGACGGCGCAGCGCCAGCGTCAGCACGCCCAGGGCCAGGTCGAGCGCGGCCGCACTGTACAGTGCGAACGGAAGCAGCGCGGAGGGAACGCCGGCAGCGGAGAGCATGGCATGACTGTCCTCAACCGGGTGGACCCACAGCGACACGACCGCCGCCCAGATCCACATGACTGCAATGGCCCCACGCAGGAGCGGCAGCAACCATGCGAGCCGGGCCTGGGCGCTCAGGCTGCCCGCGAGTTCAGGAGGAACGAAGAGAATCGGATCCCTCGGGGCACGCCCGAGCGCCGCCGCCGTGTCGACGAGGTCTGCCGTGTTTCCCCGCTCCAGCATGTCCAGCGCCTCCGGATCGACGGGAGTGGAAGGAACCCATCCGGCCACGCGTGCCATCAGGCGCATGACCGGCATCGGCAACGGCAGGAATCGTGCGCTCCCGATGCCCATGCTTTGGCGAAGAGTTTCCAGGTACTGCCGCAGGCTCACGGCTCGTGGGCCGACAAGCGCCATTTTTCTCCCGCTTGCACCTTTCCCTGCTTCGACCAGCCGGACTACTGATTCCACCAGGTCATCGATGTGAATCGGTTGGATCAGTTGCTCACCGCGCCCCGGCAACGGGATCAGCGGCAGGCTCGACAACATGTCCATCAGCCTGGCGCTGGCGCCCCCGGGTCCAAAGACCAGTGAGGGTTGGACACTGATGGAGGGGACCGGAAGCGCGCGCAGGCAATCGTCTGCCGCACGCTTGCTCAGGTGGAACCGGGACGTTGCCTTCTCATCGGCACCGAGCGCCGAGAACTGGATGACCAGCCGTACGCTCGACTCAGCCGCAGCCCGGAACAACGCACAAGGCGCAGCTTCGTTGATCCGGACGAGATCGCCGGCATGCGTTTCGCGGAAGATGCCTGCAGCATTGATCACCACGTCGATGCCGCTCAGATGAGGCAACCAGGCTTCGGGGGAGCCCGCTTTCCGTAAATCGACGTGCGCGGCCGGCACATCGTGTCCCGCGCGCAAAAGCCCTTCCCTGAGATGGCTTCCGATGAAACCGGTCTGCCCGGTGAGGAACACTCTCACGACACGGGCAAGAAGATGGGAGGGCCGATGGAAGTGCCAGAGGCACTGCCGCAACCGGTTCCGGCGTCTTCAGCCGCCAGCGGTGGAGGCATAGGCAGGGGCATCACCTGCGGGCGCACCACCCACCGGGGCACCGGCAGAGGCAGCACGGCCGGCCAGACTGACTGACGTGCCGCTGTCCTGCCTGGCGACCGCTTCATGAAGAATCGTCCGTATTCGGTTCGCGATGTCGACGACGTCGTCGGCATGCAGCGCCCCCTTGATGGCGCCGTCGTAAAGCTGGTCGAGAATGGGGTCGATGGTGCGAACGACCGTGGAGAGGTCTCCGTCCCCGATCGGCATGTCCTCAGCCTTTTGAGGGTGTGTTTCCATTTCGCTCAGTCCTTTCAAAGTGGCGCGAAGCCGATTCAGGTCCGCTGGGCATATTCCATGCCTCGCCCCATGTGCCTCCCCCCATTCCAGCAACTCGCATCGCGCCTTGCACACCGTGCGCCGTCCGAAAGCCGACGCGAGCACGTGCACATGCTCGCATGGGGCACAGCAGTTGCCCAAACACCGAGCGGGCCCAAGGCAGCCCAGACAAAACGCCAACTCAGGAGAATCGAATGTTCGCTCACAACAAGCGACTGCAGTACACGGTGCGAGTCACCGAGACGAACCCCGGCCTTGCCAACTTGATGCTTGAGCAGTTCGGCGGCCCTCAGGGCGAGCTCGCCGCAGCCTGTAGATACTTTACCCAGGCGCTGGGTGAAGACGATCCCGGCCGTAAAGACTTGCTCATGGACATCGCCACCGAGGAACTCAGCCACCTCGAAGTGATCGGCACGATCGTCGCGATGCTCAACAAGGGCGCGAAGGGCAAGCTTGCAGAGGGTGCCGAGGAAGAAGCGGAAATGTACCGCTCCATCACCGGCCCAGGCAACGACTCGCATGTGACTCAGGTGCTTTACGGGGGCGGCCCTCCCCTCGTGAACTCGGCCGGCGTTCCATGGACGGCCGCTTATATCGACACCATCGGCGACCCCACCGCCGACCTGCGGTCCAACATCGCCGCAGAGGCTCGCGCCAAGATCGTCTACGAACGGCTGATCAACCTCACGACGGATCCCGGCGTCAAGGAAGCTCTGGGATTCCTGATGACACGTGAGATCGCGCATCAGATCTCGTTCGAAAAAGCGCTCTATTCCATCCAGCCGAACTTCCCTCCGGGCAAACTGCCCGGCGATCCTCGCTTCTCGCGTGTCTACTTCGACATGTCGCAAGGCGACATCGACCTTCGCGGTCCGTGGAACAGCGACGAGAACTTCGAGTTCGTCTCGAACCGTGAAGAGCAGCGGGCAGTCGACGGCGGTGACGGCGACGGTACTGTCGGCCTGAGCGCAACTGAGAAAAGCGTGATGACAGCACTGGCAACACGAACCGCTTCGGACACGTCCGTGGACCCGACCACCGGTGCCGAACTCGGCATGGGCGAACCGCTCGACGCACCAGCAACGCCGAAGAAGCGCAAGTAAGACTCGCGTGAGATCCCGTTTGCAGGGGCCGGTTGCACACCGCGGCCCCTGCACCCGTTACGTTGACTTCATGACGTCCTGAATGTCCGCAAAGCTTTCACGTACCGAAGAATCACTGGTCAGTCCGGTGACGCTTCGCAGGAACATCGCTGCGCTCAGGGAGGACAGGGAGGAAGCGGAAAGGACGCGGACCCTGGGTGAGCGGATTGCGGATCGCGTAACGGCATTTGCCGGCAGCATGTACTCGGTCCTCTTTCACTTCCTCCTGTATGGCGGCTGGCTCCTCTACAACTCCGGCGTCTTGCCGGTCGAGCCGTTCGATCCCTATCCTTTCGTCATGCTGGCAATGACGGCTTCGGTCGAAGCCATCTTCCTGACGACTTTCGTGCTGATCAGCCAGAATCGAAACGCGTTGATAGAAGAGCGCCGCGAAGACCTAGGACTGCATGTGAGCCTGCTCACCGAGCACGAGATCACCCGCCTCGCCCAGCTGGTGGACCTCATGGCCAACCGCCTCGGGGTCGACGAGCGGGAGAAGCCCGAACTCAGCGAGATCAAGAAGGAGGTCGCACCCGTCGCAGTACTGAAGAGCATCGACGAACAGGGTGCCAGAGAGGGGGCTGCCACAGACTGAGACTTGCCGGAACTGCCGGTACCGACATTTCCTGACGGGCACGTACAATGCTGCGGAGCGATGGGGGCTCGAGGCCCGCCCGCGGCGCGGGTCTTGTTGGGTAGCGACCGTGAACATCCTTCGCTTCCCAACTTGGAGCCGTTCCTGTGCGAAATTACGAGCAGCGCAAACGTGTACTTGTCACCGGTGGCGCCGGCTTCCTCGGATCGCACCTCTGTGATCGCCTTCTGGCCGCCGGCCATGAAGTGCTGTGCGTGGACAACCTTTTCACGGGCAGCAAGCGCAACGTCGAGCACCTGCACAACCACCCGCGCTTCGAGTTCATCCGCCACGATGTGACTTTCCCGTTGTACGTGGAGGTGGACCAGATCTTCAATCTCGCCTGCCCCGCGTCGCCGATCCACTATCAACAGGATCCGGTGCAGACGACCAAGACATCCGTGCACGGGGCGATCAACGTGCTCGGTCTCGCCAAGCGCCTGCAGTGCCGGATCCTGCAGGCATCGACCAGCGAAGTCTACGGCGATCCTGCCGTGCATCCTCAGACTGAAGACTACTGGGGACACGTCAATCCCATCGGGCCGCGCTCCTGCTACGACGAAGGCAAGCGCTGCGCCGAAACCCTCTTCTTCGACTATCACCGGCTGCATGGCCTCGAGATCAAGGTGGCCCGGATCTTCAATACCTACGGCCCGCGGATGCATCTCAACGACGGCCGCGTCGTCTCGAACTTCATCGTGCAAGCCTTGACCGGCGAACCGGTGACGATCTACGGCAAGGGTCAGCAGACGCGTTCCTTCTGCTACGCAAGCGACCTGATCGAAGCGCTGCTGCGTCTCATGGCGTCACCGGCTGAGGTCCTCGGTCCCATCAACCTCGGGAATCCGTCGGAGTTCACCATCGCGGAACTGGCTCAGAAAATCCTCGATCTCACCGGCTCGCGCTCCAAGCTCATCTACAAGCCTCTGCCCGTCGACGATCCGATGCAGCGCAGGCCCGACATCCGCCAGGCGAAGGAGCTGCTCGGATGGCAGCCCCGGATAGGGCTCGAGGAAGGCCTCAAGAAGACGATTGCCTACTTCGACGCATTGCTTGCGAATGAGGCCCAGTCGATACCGGACAGCTTCACCGTTCAGCCTGACCGGGTGGAAGACGACGAGCCTGCAGACGCGCCAATGATGTCCGAACGAAGAAGCACGCCGGGACGGTCCGAGCAGAGGAATTTCGACGGGGACCATCCCTCGCGCAAGACTTGACGCCGGGCGCACTGCGGCTCTGGTTCATTCAACCGGGCGCTTCGAAACGTATCAGTCGCTCACGCCACCGACCAAGCCTTCTCGCGACCTGGTCGGGAAAGCGCTTCGCGCAGGTGGCTTTCGAGTTGCTCGGCGCGATGCGCCGAGGTGTGTTCCGCCAAGACACGACGATATGCCCGCTCTCCCATCGCACGCCGGTTATCTTCCGGCAGTTGGCGAAGCGCCGACAGAACGTCGGCGGCGCTGTCGGCCAGCACGATCTCGTGTCCGGGCTGAAAGAGCGCCTCAAGGCCGTCCCAGCGATCGCTGACGATGGGCGTGGCGCAGGCAGCCGCTTCGAACAGTCGCACGCTCGGTGACCAGCCGGCAGCGATCATGTCCGCGCGCGTGATGTTGAGCGTGAACCGCTGGCTGTTGTAGAAAGTCCGGTGTCGCTGAGGCGGCAGGTGCTCGATGCGCTCGACGTTGGACGGCCATTCGATGTGCTTCGGATACTGTGGGCCGGCGACGACGAACCGGCCGTCCTGCCACTGCTTCGAGGTCTCGACCAGGAGCCGATCAAGCGGCGGCTGGCGGTCGTCACTGTAGGTGCCCATGTAGCCGAGATCCCAGGCTTGCGGCTGCGGCTCCGGGAAATACTGCTTCGGGTCCACCGAACAGTACAGCACGCGCGCCATCGGTGAAGCGAACTTGCGCTCGAGCAGTTGAAGGGTCGGGCCGCCGGTGAACGAGAGATAGAGGTCAAAGCCGGCGATCTGTTCCGGGCTCAGGTACTCGCACTCGCCGCGTGCGAGCTTCGCCAGCGTGACCGGCGTATCGATGTCGTAGACCGCAGTCAGGCCGCCCGCCTGCGCCTGAACCCAGGCGCCCACTTCCACCCCGTCGGGCACGTACGAGCCGACGATCACCGCATCGGCCTGCCTGATTGTCTCTGCGAAGCGATCACGCAGTTCCTCGAGCGAACCGTAAAGTGAAACTTCCACCGGGCTGTCCCCGGGCCCATCCCTGCTGGAGGCATACCAGGGCACGTCGCGTTCGAGGAAGTGAACGTGGTGGCCGCGCGCCACGGTCTCGCGCAGCAGGCTCCGATAAGTGGTGGCGTGGCCGTTGCCCCACGAGGATGTGATGGAAAGTCCCAGCACCACGATCCGAAGGCCCGACGGGTCGGACTTTGTCATCGGCTTGCCACGAGCGCCGTGTCGCGTCCCTGCAGCAGGGCTTCGAACTGTGCGGCGCGATGGGCGTAGGTATGCTCCCGGAGCACCCGCTGCCGGGCAGCGGCGCCGATGCGGCGCGCGGCGGCCGCATCGAGCCGATCGACATGACCGGCGACCTCCTCGGCATTGCGCGCGACCAGCACTTCCATGCCCGGGTCGAGAAACTCATCGATCCCCTCCCAGGCGTCGGTGATGAGGCAGGCACCTGCTCCGGCGGCCTCGAAAACGCGAGTGGCGGGCGAGAAGCCGTTGCGGGCCATGCTCTCGCGGCTGATGTTGAGGACCGCGGTGGCACTGCAGTTGAAGGCGTTGTGGTCGGCGGTGTAGACGTGCCCGCAGTCGACCACGTTCGAAGGCAGCTGCTTGTCGTGCCAGCCGTTGCCGCCGAGCACGCAGCGTCGTTGCGGCACCAGCTTCGCCGCGCGCAGGAAGAACTCCTCGACGCGCGCCTCGCGGTCCGGCAATCGGTTGCCGAGAAAAGCGAGGTCGCCGGCAAAACGGGGGTCGGGGGCTACCGGAAAGTGGGTTTCCGGATCCAGCGCGTTGTAGACAGGAACGCATTCGCGTGCACCCAGCGCCTCGTATGCCTGGATGACAGGAGCGCCGCCGCCATAGGTCAGCACCAGGTCGTAGCGGGGTATGCAGGCGCGGAAGGGGTCATCTGGATGCTCCTGGACCCTCTGCAAGGTGGCGGGCGCGTCGACGTCCCAGAACGCGACGAGCACGCCCGGGCGCTGCAGATCGAGCACGGCTTCCTCGAGCAGTGCATCGTAGACGCCGATGCCGCTCGTCTTCACGACCAGATCGGCCGCCCTGGCACCGTCCAGCGCCCGAAGTGCTGCGGCGTCGTCGTCGCCCGGGTAGACCACCACCGTCGCCCACGGCGGATCCGGCAGGTCGCGATGCTGCTGGCGCGAGAACGCGTCCGGTTCGTAGAAAGTCACCCGGTGTCCGCGCTCGTTCAGGGCGCGGACCATGCCGCGGTAGTAGGTGGCGGCCCCATTCCAGTACGCAGAGACGAGGCTGGATCCGAAGATGGCGATGTCGAGACTGTTCTTCATGGCTTGGTTATGGCTTCGTTCATGCGGCGGCGGCTTTGCTGGAGAGACCGCGCTCAAGTTCATGGCAGATGGCGATCAGTTCATCGACCCGGTGAGCGCAGGTGTGCCTGCGCCGGATGGTCTCGACCCCGCGCTCCGCCATGGCGGCGGCACCTTCCGGGTCGTGCATGAGGTCGACGAGATGCTTGCGCATCTGTGCACCGTCCCTGGCAACCAGGAAGTCGCTGCCCGGCGAGAAGAGCTGCTCCGCATCGTCCCAGGGCGCGGACACCAGCGGAATCCCGCAGGCGAGCGCCTCGAAGACACGAATGGTGGGGATTCCCGGCAGGGCCGCGACGTAGGGTCGGCGGGGAACGTGTGCGGTGGCGGTGAACCGCGAGAAGACCTCGGGCACGCGATAGTTTGGTATCCAGCCGCCGTATTCGATACCGGCAGCGGCAAGACGCGCCCGGGCGTCTTCGGGATAGCGCACGCCATGGACGAGCGCCTTCAGCCGCAGCGCATGGACCGGGTCGAGCAGAAACTCCTGGAGTTCCTGGACACGCTCGTCGTCGCCCCAGTTGCCTATCCAGACCAGATCCCCGTCCGTCCGTCGCATACCTACGGGCGGCCGGAAGACACGGGTGTCCGCAGCCTCGTGCCAGGTCCAGGCACGAGCGCACCAGGCGTGTTCGAGGTACAGCCGCCGGATCACTTCACCAAAAGCCAGCACGCCGTCGTAATCGCGCAGGTCATAGGCCGCCATCGCGTGCGGATCCGTCACGCAGCGGTGATGCGTGTCGTGAAAGAGCAGCCGGAAACGGCCGCCTTCCCGCCGCGCCTTGCCGACCTTCGCCACCAGCTCGTGCCGGTTCCATTCATGCACGATCACCAGGTCCGCATCGTCGAGCATCGGGGTCACGTCCTCGATGCCGCTCTCGTACTGCTTTACCTCCAGCATCGGGTATGCGCGAGCGAACTCTTCGAGCGGCAATTCTCCGCGGTCTTCAAGCAGGTTCTTCAAGCTCCAGGAGTCGGCGGGCTCGAACACATCCACCGAATGGCCGCGGGCGATCAGTTCAGTGGCAACTCCCCGCAGGAAGTGCGCGTTGCCGTGATTCCAGTCGGAGCAGAGAGAGTGGTAGAACATCACGACGCGCATTGCGTGTCCTCAATTGGCGCAAGCGCCTGCAGGCGGGTTCCGGCCGCTGAGGCGGCAGTGGAATAGGCCTCATCATAGGCAGCAGCCATCGTCGCTCCGGAGTAACGCAGGGCCACGGCGCGGGCCCGCTGCGACATCCTGCCGAGCAGGTCGGCATCCGCAATCAGTAGCTTCAACGCCGCCGCCAGCGCCGCATGATCGTCGGGCGGAACGTAGACTGCGGCCGCACCCCAGATCTCACGCAGGCTGGCAAGGTCGCTCAAGACCAGCGCACAGCCTGCCAATGCGGCCTCCAGCGGCGCGAGTCCGAACGGCTCGTAGCGTGAAGGATGCGCGCAGATCGACGCGTCTGCCAATCGCCCCGCAAGTTCGCCGGCAGATAGTTCACCCAGCAGGCACAAGCCGTCGGAATGCCACACCAAGCCGTCGGGCGAGCGTGTCGCACCGGCCACTTCGATGGGCCACGGCACTTCAGGTGCGATGCATTCCAGCGCCCGGATGTTCTTGGCCTCGTCCCACAGGCGTCCTGCGCTGATGATGAGCGGCCGCTTTCGCCCCGGCTTGAAAGCATGCGGATCCCGACCGTTTGGAAGAACGAGCCCCGCTCCCCGGAACCCGTGATTGCGCGCCAGCGACATCAGCATGTCCCGCGTCGGCGCCGCCACCAGGTCCGCAGCGGCGAGGCCGGCGCGCACGCTTTCGCGGTAATGATCCCACTGCGCCGGCGGCTCCGTGCCGTGAACGGCCTGCCACCACGACACGACGCAGGAATGCGCGACCAGCAGCGTCGGCGCCTTGAAAGACGTCGCGCCGAAGGCAAACTGATTCAGGTGCACGACATCAGGCGCGAACTGATCCTCGAGCGCCAGCAGCCATTTTCCGGCCAGGGCAATGTCTTCCCACGGTTCGGACATCCACTCGAGGCGAAAGCTGCTCGCATGCACGGTCACGTCCGGAATCGAGCCGGCCTCGCGACACTGCGACGGAGTGGGAGGAGCACCCATCGTCGCCAGGGCCACCTGTGCCCGACGGCCCCGGGTCAGCGATCCGGCCAGCTGCAGCGCGTATTGCCACACTCCGCCCGCGGTATCGGCCGTCATCAGGACGCGCAGCGGGCGAGTCATGGCAGTGGCTTCAGCGGCCATAGATCCGGTCGAGAACGACCGCGACCGCAGTTGCTTCTTCGATCGTCGGGTCGAAAGCAGGATCGGCAGCGAGCTTTCGAGCCCACGCGGCGGCGGTGCGGCCACTCCAGGCATCGGGCGGTTCGACCAGCTTCTCGCGGCGCGTGCCGTCGAAGCGCTCCGCGACGAAGTCGTAGAAGGAACCGCCCACGTTGCGGAATGAGGCAGCGCCTGCAGTTCCGTAGAAGGTCGCTTCGATGACGGCGTCGCAACCGGCCGGCAGGTTCCATGAACAGGCAATCCGCACCACCTGGCCATCGTCCATGTCCAGCTGGGCGACGGCGTAGTCTTCTATCGCATCCGGATCAAGAGGCAGCGGCCGCCCCTTCGCAAACAGCCGACTCGATACCCCTTCGACAGCAGCGCCGCCGGACATCCACAAGGCGAGATCGACCAGGTGTATGCCGAGGTCCATCACGCAGCCGCCGCCTGCCAGCGCGGGGTCGTGGAACCATGCCTTGTCCGGGCCGTAGGCGTTATGGAAGGTCAGGTCCGCTGCGTAGATCGTTCCCATCTCACCGCTGCGGACGATCTCATGTACCGCCGCCAGCGCGCGGGTGTCGCGGTAACTGAAGTCGACTCCGAGCAGACGGTCGGCCAGGCGAGCGGCCTGCACCACCCTCTTCGTTTCCGGTGCCGAGCGGCCGAGCGGCTTCTGGCAGAACACGGCCGCGCCGGACTCCAAGGCGGCAATTGCCTGTTCCGCGTGCAGTGCGCTCGGTGTTGCGATGACGATGCCATCGAGCTTCATCGCCAGCAATTCTTCGAGACCTTCTGCCACGGCCGCTCCTGGAGCCAGCGCCAACGCGGCCTGGATTGCATCGCGTGACGGGTCGGCGATCGCAGCGATGCTGGCCGCACCATCGGCCCGAATGGCCTCCAGCCGGCTTCGGCCGATCCAGCCGAGGCCGAGAAAGCCAAGCTTCGTCGTCACCGCTCGGGTCCGGTAGTAACCAGTGCCTTCAGGAAGCCATCCGGTCGCGACTCGACCAGGTTCATCGCAGCGCCCAGATCCCGCAGCGGAACCGAATGGGTGAAGAGCGGCGTCGGGTCGATCTCGCCGTTCGCCATCATCCGCACCGCCTGCCTCATTCCTTCCACGTACTGCGCAGGATCGCGTTCATGTGCGTTCACGACGTCGATGCCGCGCCAGTTCCACAGCTGCATGTTCACCTGCCTCGGACCGTCCTGGTGATAGCCGGCGACGATGAGCCGGCCGCGTTCGCCGGTGAGTTCCGCAGCCAGGTCAAGCGGCCATTGCGCGCCGACGGCCTCGATCACCCTCTCGCACCAGCGCCCTCCAGTGAGTTCGCGGACCTGCTCGAGAATCCGCCAGTGGTCGTCCATCGCGATGGTCTCGGTCGCACCGAATTCCCTTGCAACCTTGAGGGCGAACGACCGGCGTGAAATCGCGACGACACGAGCGCCCGCACGGCTGGCGAGGCGGGTCAACAGTGCGCCGAGAAAGCCGATTCCCACGATGGCCACCGTCTGGCCAGCCTCGATTCCACTGCGATTGAAGATGTTCACTGCGCACGCCAGTGCCTCTCCCGGGACCGGTACCCCGTCGAGCGCCGGCGGCAA
>Ga0190273_10000552_pt1 | contig 13942 bp, 12 predicted proteins | sample Popmic504IS_FD_134513 | JGI IMG/M metagenome (GOLD analysis project Ga0190273, IMG submission 134513) | Populus adjacent soil microbial communities from riparian zone of Shoshone River, Wyoming, USA - 504 IS | ecosystem: Environmental > Terrestrial > Soil > Riparian zone > Trees stand | place...
AGGCTGCGGCATTCATCAGGATACCAAACGCAAAGAACCCGTTGGACAACTCCGCCGTTCATCCTGAGGCCTATCCAATTGTGGAGAAAATGGCTAAAGACCTGAAGCTCAAAACTGTCGATCTGATCTCAAACAAAGAAGCGATTGCAGGCGTGCCTGTTGCGAATTATGTTACAGCAGACATTGGTTTGTTGGGCCTTAAGGACATACTAAAGGAGCTTGAGAAGCCCGGGCTAGACCCGCGCAAGTCGGCAAAAGTATTTGAATTTGACCCTAATGTCAAGACGATTAAGGACCTGCGCCCAGGCATGATACTGCCGGGTATCGTGAACAACATTACGAATTTCGGGTGTTTTGTGGATGTAGGCATTAAAGAGAGCGGCCTGGTGCACATCTCGCAGCTGAAGGCAGGCTTTATAAGCGATGTAAATGAGGTTGTGAAGCTGCACCAGCACGTGCAGGTAAAGGTCACTGAAGTAGATGAAGAGCGGAAAAGGATCCAGTTGAGTATGGTGTTGTAATGTCAAAAACCCCCAGAAGCTGATTCTGAGGGCAATATATAATTATAAAACTATTATTATAATTTATTTTCTTCCTGTGTCGGCCTTTTAGAATTGGCAGGCTGGTTTCCATCTTTGGCTGCATTCTTGAATTCCTTAATACCGGAGCCAAGCCCTTTCATAAGTTCAGGAATTTTTTTACCGCCGAAGAGAAGTAAGACAACAACAAGGATCAGGATTATTTCAAAGGTTCCGAATTTCGAAAACATAGTAGTATATATTTGATTAAACTGAAAAGCGTTTTGAACGACAAATTTAAATATAAATTAAATCACCACAATCATTTACGGCAATTATTTGATTTTGGTTTGCGTTAATTAAAACAAAATGAATTCCGCATTTAATCGGCTCACAACTGCGAAAATATTGAAGGTTTGCTATATTTGTCAATTAAACGGTTACTATGTCAGCAAAGAGGCTTAAAAGGCAGATACTAAAGAAAAGACTGTTTACCAAAAACCGCCTGGTGATCCTAAATGAAGATACGTTTGAGGAACTCTTTTCTTTAAAGCTGAACCTCATGAATGTTTTTGTTGTCCTGACCTCCCTCAGTATCCTTATGATTGCTTTTACCACTTATGTCATCGCTTTCACGCCTTTACGCGAGTATATTCCGGGATATGCGTCAACTAAGCTCAAGCGGGAGGCTACCCAAAACGCCATAAGATCAGACTCACTCAGAAAAGTTATCGACGAGAACACTTTATATCTGGCTTCGCTTAAAAAAGTACTGACGGGCGATTTGGATCCTGCAAAGCTCAGCAGGGATTCCATAGAGGTGCCCGAGCAGGAAGACGCATCGAAAGTAAATTTAAATCCATCACCAGCCGACCTTAAGCTTCGCGATGAGGTGGCGCTGGAAGACAAATACAACCTGTTTGAAAAGGCGCAACCGAAGGTTTCAATGGTGCTTTTTGCTCCGGTAAAGGGACCTATTACTGCGGAATATAGCTCAAAAGACAAGCATTTTGCAGTGGATATTGCACTGGCAAAAGATACACCAATTAAATCTATCGCGGCAGGTACCGTCATCCTTGCGGACTGGACTCCCACTAACGGAAACGTAATGATAGTAAGGCATAATGACGGAATTATTTCGGTGTATAAACATGCGGCATCGCTAACAAAAGAGCAGGGGGACATCGTAAAATCGGGTGAAGTTCTTGCGCTCGCTGGCTCTACAGGGACACAGTCTACCGGAGTGCACCTGCATTTTGAGCTATGGAAGGACGGCTATCCAATCAATCCGACACAATTTATTGATTTTGAGTAATATGGAAGAATTTTTACTACGTATTTTTTTTATTCCACTTTTGTGTGGTGGCATTTTTTTTATGGTGGCGGCCGTCATGTATCTCTATCCGCCAAAAAAGATCAATTACCTCTACGGTTACAGGACTACACGGTCTATGAAATCGCAGGAGCACTGGGATTTTGCACAACGATTCTCTGCCATGCAGATGATAAGGGGCGCAGTAACTCTTATAATAATTTCGCTTTTAGGATATTGGCTGCCGTTTGATTTAAATGCACAAACAATCATTGGGTTAAGTATGGTTGGCATTATGGTTACTTGGATGTTTATTTCGACCGAAAAAGCAATAAAGAAAGAGTTCCCCCAAACATAAATTAAAAACATGTCTATAAAATCATTTGCAGCCAAAATTTTCGCGGGTATTATTTACCGGAAAACGCAAAAGTGGGCATCAAATCCTATCGAAACCCAGATTAAGCAATTCAACAACCTCTTAACACAGGCTAGCGGCACACAATTTGGAAACGATCATGATTTCAACTCTATAAAATCACATGCCGAATTTGTCCAAAAAGTTCCCGTGCGAGATTACGAAGCATTAAAATTATACGTTGATAAAGTGGTAAAAGGGGAGGAGGATGTCCTTTGGCCTGGTAAGCCTATCTATTTCGCAAAAACATCGGGAACAACATCGGGCGCAAAATACATTCCGCTTACTAAAGAGTCCATGCCGTATCATATTGAAGCGGCGCGTAATGCCATCCTGCTTTACATCCATGAAACCGGCCACGCCAAATTTGTAGACGGCAAGATGATATTCCTGCAGGGGAGTCCGGTTTTGGACGAGAAAAACGGCATAAAGCTGGGCAGGCTTTCGGGTATCGTGGCGCACTACGTTCCGGCTTACCTTCAAAAAAACAGGATGCCAAGTTGGGAAACGAATATCATTGAGGATTGGGAAACGAAAGTGGATGCGATAGTGGAGGAAACCTATAACGAGGACATGGCAGTCATATCGGGGATTCCGTCCTGGGTGCAGATGTATTTTGAAAGGCTGCAGCAAAAAGAAGGAAGGAATGTGGGCGACATCTTCAAAAATTTTAACCTGTTTATTTATGGTGGGGTGAACTTTGAACCGTATCGTGCAAAATTTGAAAGCCTCATCGGGCGAAAGGTCGACAGCATCGAGTTGTTTCCAGCATCGGAAGGGTTCTTTGCCTACCAGGATTCGCAAAAAGAGAAGGGCATGCTTCTGCTGCTCAATGCGGGAATATTTTATGAGTTTATAAAAGCCGATGAGTTTTTTGGCGAAAGCCCAAGGCGCTACACCATCGGCGAAGTGGAGTTAGGCGTGAACTATGCGCTGATCATCTCCACTAATGCCGGACTATGGGCCTATGACATTGGCGACACAGTACAATTCACCTCACTAAAGCCATACCGTGTGATCGTAAGCGGAAGGATAAAACACTATATTTCGGCATTTGGCGAACATGTCATAGGAAAAGAAGTGGAAACCGCCTTGAAAGAAGCCATGGAAGGGACCGATGTAAGTGTGAATGAGTTTACGGTAGCGCCGCAAATAAATCCCGCAACGGGGCTACCATATCACGAGTGGTTTATTGAGTTTGGTAAGGAACCGGAAGACATCGATGCCTTTGCCCTAAAAATTGATACCTCGATGCGAAAGCAGAATGTGTACTACGACGATCTTATTGTAGGCAAGGTGCTGCGTCCTTTAGTGATAACAAAAGTGGTGAATAATGGATTTCAGGAATACATGAAATCAATTGGAAAGCTGGGCGGGCAAAACAAGTTGCCAAGATTATCTAATGACCGGAAAATAGCGGATGTTTTAGCTATATAACAGATTTTATAAGTTATAATTAACTAAAAAATAAAATCCTACATTTGTGCACAAATGTAGACGACTGAAAATGCAGGAAATTAAAAATATATCTCGCTCAAGGGCACAGGAATCATCTGCTGCTATTGAGAAGCTGTACATAACAATGCGCCACTTGTTTAACCGTGGTTTTTATAAACCTATGGGAGTATCGGGCGATACGCTCAGGGAGGCTTTGCTATCCTTGCGCCCCGAAATATACGGGTCTATTGCCGAAGAAAAAGTGGAGCTTAACGGACTGCTTTATGTTATTGAGCGTTTGCCTGTAGGAATAGAAGAATGCCGCTTTATAAGCCTGACATCTGACGAAGGGTACTCAAAATCGCACTTTCAGGCTATCGTGCCGCCAAAACGGAAACGTAACTGTTACCGGATAGACGAGGAGCAGATGAATGTAGAGATTACCCGCGGCCGCTCTGACATTTACGATATCCTGACGCACCTAACCTTTATTTTTATTGAATCGTATAAAATCAAGAACAGGGTGCTCGTTGATGACAATGGCGAGATAACCCGCGACTGGCTTAAGCTGGAGCAGGTGGTACAGCAAAACAAAAAACTGACACTGATTGACCGCGAAAAGGCGATATCCCACGTTTCAAACGTGCTGGGAAGAAGCTTTTCTGAGATAATAGATATTTATGATGCTTTCGGTACCGCTGCAGCACCCGACAGGTTCCTGCACGTGATCTACTGGCTGGGCAAACTGGCGATAGAAGAAGCTATGGGCGGACCAAAGAGGACCATTACCTTCAGCCCAATATTACGCGAAAGGCTGGGGCACCACATACACGGGGAGATATGGGCCAATAACATCAAGAACATCCTGAAGCAAAACGGATTGCTGGAACGGCCGCTGCATATTATCAGCGCGAACATGCACAGCGTGATGAATTCTATATTTGCACCAAATATCCTGAAAGCAAAATTTAAAGATAAGACCGACTTCTTTATTTATGAAGAGCTTAGCAAGGCGGGAAATAAAGAGTTGAGATCGAAAATAGAAGACTATGCATTGAAATCGGGCATGATATCAATACCTGATACATCGGGCACTAACATAGATGTACAGCTTTTTGACACAGCGCAGATGGATTTTTCAAAAACTGCTTTCCCTAATGCGAAACTTGGCGAGCAAAAGCCGGTAATCATTGTAATGGATTATGCTTTTGGCGAGCAGGCCTATGAAACGGTAGATGAATTGCTTAAGCCTTTTAAGGAAGCAGGCAACAGGACATTGCTTAATGTGGAGTCGGTTTCCATTATGGGTAAGGCCGGCATACTGGAAGGCAATAAAGGCGATATTATGATTCCAACAGCCCACATCAATGAGGGTACGGGTGATAATTACCCTTTCCATAACGAGCTTACCGCCGTGATGTTCGATAATGAGGGAATACCGGTTTACAGTGGGGCTATGGTGACGGTTCTGGGTACATCGCTTCAAAACAGGGACCTTCTTAAGTTCTTTAACGAATCTACCTGGGGCGTTATTGGGCTGGAGATGGAGGGGGCCTATTACCAGAAAGCGATACAGTCGGCGTCAAAAATAAGGAAGAGCATCAACCCCGATGTAAAAGTGCGTTATGCTTATTACGCTTCAGATAACCCGTTGGAAACTGGAAGCACGCTTGCATCGGGAGGCCTTGGCACTACTGGAGTAAAACCCACCTACCTGATCACGATAAAAATTTTAGAACAAATATTTAATACAAATATATAGTTATGTCAACTGAACCTAATCAATCCAACCAGGAGATCGACCTGGGCCATGTGTACAGAAAGGTTATAGGAAAAATGTCTAAGGCCAATGATTCATTTTTTGACACCCTGCTATACCTGAAGAGGCATTTAGTAACTGTGGTGGTTTTGGTTCTCGTGGGAGCAACGCTGGGTTTCTTTCTTGACAGGAGCTCAAAAAGCTACCTACATAAAATGATCGTCTCACCAAACTTTCGCAGCGTAGATTATCTTTATGAGGAAGTAGAGCATTTAAATGAAAAGATAAGGGAGGGCGACACGCTCTTCTTAAAAAGCATTGGAATTAAAAAACCTAAAAAAATAGCAAAAATAGAGATTGAACCTATTGTTGACATTTATAACTTAATAAATGAAAATGAAGAAAATGACAGGAACCTCCAGCTGTTTAGGCTAATGGCAGAAAAAGGAGAGGTTGCTAAACTGATGACAGATGAGGCTACCAGCAAAAATTATGCAAAGCACCTGTTAGTAATTGTAACAAAAAACCCCGCCAGGCGCTCGGATTACATTGAGCCTATAATGACCTATCTTAATTCTAACAACTATCTGAAAAAAATCCAGGAAGAGTCTATTAAAAATGTTAAATTAAAAATAGCGGCAAACGACACGATCATTAAGCAAATTGATATTTTGCTTAGTGAATCATCCCGCAACTCTGCAAGGGCCAACAGCAGTTTGATGTTTTATAACGATAATACACAGCTGAATGAACTTATAAGAATTAAAGACAAGCTAACTTTAGAGCAGGGCGAGAACCGACTAGACCTGGTAGATTATAGCAGTATAATAAAGACAAATACTATTATGCCGAATATTGAAAGTATTTCGGCAACTTCAGGAAGAATGAAGTTCCTTTTGCCATTGGCTCTTGTACTTTTTTTTATTTTTGGAGGCTATTTTAAATCGTATTACAAAAGGCAAATGGCGAAACGCCAGATAGCAGAGGTAGCCGGGTAATAATTTACAAATATCGTATATGGTAGTACTGGTAACAGGAGCGTCAGGACAATTAGGGCAGGCATTGCGTTTTATTGCCCCTCTTCATAAAAGCATAACGTTCCATTTCGTGGATTCAAATAACGGGGACATAACTGACAAGGAGAAAAAAAATCAAATATTTACCGATATTAAACCGGACTATTGTATAAATGCAGCGGCTTATACAGCAGTAGATAAAGCTGAGAGCGAACAGGACAAAGCCATTGCCCTTAATGTACAGGGTCCTGCTAACCTCGCGGTTGCCTGCAATGAGTCCGGGACTATCCTGCTTCATATATCCACCGATTTCGTTTTTGACGGAAAAAAAAATAGCCCTTACACCGAAGAGGATGACACCAACCCTGAAAGCGTTTACGGGATCACCAAAAGGGATGGGGAACTGGAAATACAAAAAGCTTTAAAAGCCTATTATATAATAAGGACCTCATGGCTATATTCGCAGTTCGGAAATAACTTCTTGAAAACCATGTTGCGCCTTTCGAAGGAGCACACTGTCCTTAGCGTGGTAAACGACCAAATAGGCACGCCCACCCTTGCTATAGACCTCGCTCATACGTTGCTCAGCATCATAAATAGCAGAAGTGAAGAATATGGCATATACCATTACAGTAATGAAGGCGAAACAACCTGGTATGGTTTTGCCAAAGAGATATTTGCAGTAAACAATGTTGCCATAGACCTCGTCCCAATACCTTCCACTGCTTATCCTACTCCAGCCAGAAGGCCCGCCTACAGCGTGCTGGATAAAAGCAAAATTAAAAAAACCTTTGGACTCAAAATACAATCGTGGGAAAGCGCCCTTACCAATATGAACCACGATGAAAAAAAGGCTTTTAAGTAATATAAAACAGGCCTCTTCGAACCCCTTTGTTCTCCAGAGCGCAAAAACTATGGCGCTACGGGTTGGCGGAGTGCTGCTTCTCTTTGGCTTCACCTTTTTTATAACAAACACATATCCTGCCCGCATTGTAGGACAGTATGACTTTGTGCGCTCTTTTTTGCTTGTTGTGGGCAGCTTATGCCTGTTGGGCACTGATCAGTCCATTTTATACTTTTCAGGTAAACTGAGAAGTTCAAACTCCATTTTCAGCCTCCTGGATGTTTACAGGAAGATGTTGCGGATAATCTTCTTTGTAAGCTGCATAATTTTTTTAGGAGTTTTGGCAGTGGGGGAGCGCGTTCTTACCCCATTCTTTAATGACCCGCAAGTATTCTCGCTACTGCTGAAAGCTTCTGCTATCTTATTTTTTCATAGCCTCACATTATTAAACACCGAAGTTTTCAGGGCTATAAACATGAATAATGTTTCTGAGGTACTGCGCAATATAATTAAGTATGTCCCGGTTATCATAGCAGCACTGGTACTACCGTCAATGAACCTTATGGAACGCCTGCCCGACTGTTTCCTGCTTGGATTTATCCTGTTGGGAATAGGCACCACTATTATGGCGTTTTATTATTTGCGTAAAATGAAAAATATTGGGACAGCGCATACAACATCTGTTAAAGAGATCGTGATTACATCCTATCCTATTGCGGTTAGCTCAATGGCCATATTCCTTCTAATGGCTATTGATGTAATGTTCCTGAAAAAATATTTTGGAGATGAGGTAGTCGCATATTACGGGGTTGTTATTAAGCTAATGACTATTTTGTCGGTTATCGTGTTGACCATAAACGTCACGATCTCCACAAAAATAGCCGAACTGTACACCTCTCAAGACCATAGCCAGCTACTAAAAGTGGTGCGGAACGGGGGGAAAATGATCTTTCTACTCACTTCGCCTGCCGCCGTGCTGCTTTGCTTATTTCCGAGTACAATTCTCAACCTTTTTGGAGAGGGCTACGCCAGCGCCCGCGAGGCGCTCATAATAGTGGTCATTGGGCAGTGGATATGTTCTTTTTTTGGTATTGTTCCTATTTACCTGAACATGACTGGCAAACAGCACATGCTCCAGTACATCCTGGTTACCGCCGTAGTATTCAATTTTATCCTGAACAGCATACTTATCCCTCAATACGGAATGAAGGGAGCAGCGGTTTCATTTTCTTTAAGTGCCATTTTTTGGCATTTTTTAGGAGTATTAACAATGATAAGAAAGGATAATATTAATTTATTTAAGAAAAATGAAAGTACTTCACGTAATTAATAGTCTGGAAACGGGGGGGGGCGAAAAGCTTGTTATTGATACTGTACCCAAATATAATGAGGAAGGCATTCCTACAGATGTCCTGCTATTAAATGGTGATCGAACGCCTTTTTTTGAAAAGTTGCAGTCTTTAAACTGTTGCAACATCTATTCATTAGGAACCAGATCTGTTTATAATCCACTGCACATTTTTAAAATTATCCCGTACCTGAAAAAATATGATGTAATTCAAGTCCACCTGTTTCCCTCTCAATACTGGGTGGCGGTCGCGAAATTATTATCGTTCTCAAAATGTAAAATTATCTATACTGAGCATAGTACATCCAGTCGAAGGATGCGTAATAAAATTTTCAGGCTTATCGATCCTTTTTTTTATTGGCCCTACAGTAAAATAATATGTATAACCGATACTGTAAGTGAGGGAGTTAGAGCACGTATTCCCGAAATTGATGGCAAACTATTAGTAATTAATAATGGAGTGGATATTAAAAAATTCAGGGATGCCCCTCCTTTTCCCCTTCATAAAATCTTTTCGCAAGAAGTAATAAATAGGAAAATTCTTATACAAGTATCATCATTTCAGCCTCCCAAAGATCAGGCAACATTGATAAGGGCGGTAAAGGTTTTGCCGGAAAACGTGGTACTACTGCTCATTGGGGATGGCGAATTAAGGGAAAGTTGTAATAACCTTGTACAGGAACTTGGCCTGCAGGAAAGAGTTGTTTTTTTAGGGATCCGTACCGACGTCGCACAACTGTTAAAGGCGGCTGATATAATTGTCCTGTCTTCAGGATATGAAGGGCTCTCATTAGCAAGTATCGAGGGGATGGCTTCAGGAAGGCCGTTTATAGCGTCAGATGTTCCCGGATTAACTGAGATAGTAGGCGGGGCTGGTGAACTATTTACAGCGGGTGATGCTCATGACCTTGCCTCTAAAATACAATACTTGCTCTCTAACGGGAATGTATACGAAGCAACAGTACAAAAGTGTACAGCAAGGGCAGAAAGTTATGATATAAAGACAATGATATCCAGGCACATGGATCTCTATAGGAGCTTGGTATAACTCAGATTTGAACCGTGGCTTATTTTATCAATTATAAAAATTATATTTGTGCTTTATAAGGATAATATGGTATTCTATATTAGGAAAAACAAGTTCACGTTTCTGCTGCTTTTTGTAATTTTTTTACTTCTCGCTGCTTTAGCACCTTTTTATTTACCCAATAAATTTTTTTTCGATGCTTATACCATAGTTATAGATCTTTATAATGAGGCCGGCTATATAGGCAGCTATCCGCTATCCATGACATTTTACCGCATTACAAAGCTGGGAAGCATACCCTTCCCAATGGTGGCGTTAATCCAGTTTCCCATACTGTTCTTTATATTATACAAGATTGGTATCCCGGCCAAATTTCATGTAGTAACAATAAAGAATGTCGTGACATATTTGGGTATGCTCATGATAGCGGTCTTTATCTCAATGCCTTCCAAAGAATTTATCACTTATATATATACATCATCAATCGTCTTTCTATATAAGAGTGAGACTATATCTTTCAAAAAGTTGTTGTATTTATCAATGGCTATTCTCATAATTTTCGGGATAATGTTCCGGCCTTATTTTGTTTTGATTCCGGTTATTGCCATTGGCATGTACTGGATAACCTTTATAAAGCTGAAAAACAAAACCATAATGACGGTTGCATATGGCTTACTTATAGCTATATTCCTCTCTTTGAGCTATGGCTTGGTGAAAGGTGAATACTTTTCGGCAAGCACACGTGAGGAGCTCAACCAACTACGCCTAAACGCCGAAGCCTCAAACACGATTATTCTATCGCCCATCCCTGCCGATACCTGGTATGGTGAGAGTGTGGGAATTATTTACGGCTTTTTCTCTGTCAATGTGCCTTTAAACGGACTGAAGCATATTTTATCTCCGCAAGTAGTGGGGTTTATTATCTGGCAGCTTTTGCTGTTCTGGATTTTGTTGGTGCGCTTCTCCTGGTGCCTCAAAGACAGGAAAAAGTATATAAGAGAGCTTTGGATATTGCTTATAATTTTATCTTATTTTATTATACAGGGTATTTTTGAACCTGACTTAGGCTCGGCTGTTCGCCATAAGATCGGTATGTTTCCGTTAATCTACTATGCATTTTACTATGAAGATTTTAGAAAAAAACTTTCCACTGCTGTTTAATATTTTCCTGGTGCTAATCGCGTCGGCGTTGATTTTCAGGAAGCCCTGCACGGCCCTGATCATTGCTTTTTCATTGTTTTCATTGCTGTGCATAAAAAAGCTTAAGCTGAACAAAAGAGCAATAATCTGGACTATCATTATCGCTTTGCCATTCCTGTTAGAGGTCCTGTTTTTCTATAATAACAGTTCCTTTACTTTAGGTTTAAAATCGGCCGAGAAAACAATATCACTGATACTTTTCCCCATCTTCATCATTGGGAATTACAAGGCGTTAAAATTTACTCAATTACTTTATTATTACAGCCGAATCACTACAGTTATAATACTCATAGCTTTTATAAGGTTTTTAATAGTGTATCCTGAACACGTCACCAAGTACCTGAACGGCCTACACTTATGGGAAATGGGTTATGTTTTTTCAGGGAGTATAGGGATGCATGCCCCGGCACTAAATATGCATCTGGCATTCGTGGCAATCATTAACTTTTATTTCGTATTCAGGGGGTTTAGAGATGGAAAGGGCTTAGGGAGCTGCTTAACAACATTACTGTTCTTAACAATGTCTGTGTTTTTTGTGCTTCTGGTTAATACGCGTATGGCCTTGGCAAACATGCTGTTGGGTTTTATCATCATCCTATTTTATGAGATCATTACCTCCCGAAATGCAAAAAGAGTTCTAAGGACTTCTGCAATAGTGGTGGTTGTTTTGACGATAACGGCGTATGTGTTTATACAGAATAATCCATACATGAAAGAAAAGTATTCAAGCGTTACTTTTGCCCACATGGATAAGGTGGGGAAACTGGACGAAGTTAAAGATCCCCAAATACATGTATTCAACTCCTTGGTTACCCGGGTGTCCATCTGGAAATCAGCATGGGAGTTATCTTTAAAACATCTTCCTCTGGGCGTAGGTGGAGCAGATGGCAAGGACGAACTTAATAGATATTACAAGCAAACTAACCAACAGTTCCTTGCAAAGTACGAATTTCCTGCTCATAACCAATTCCTGGATTTCTTTATAAAGTTTGGGATTCCCGGGGTCATTGCATGTATTATATATATATTTGGAATAGGTTATGTGGGCATCAAAGCAAAAAGCGCGATAATTGTAAGTTTCTTCCTCTTATTTTTTACTTCCAACCTTACCGATGATTTTTTAGTGAGGTTTGACGGCATCGTATTCAGTGGACTTTGGTTTTCAGTTTTCGCTGCCTACCGGATGCAGCAAAAGCTACTGAAGGTATAGCGCGGCCAGCTCTTTAAAGTTAGTGTCGATATTAAAAACTGCTTTACACCTTTCATATCCATTGATGCCGAAGCTTCTGCGGGTAGCCTCATCGTTTAGGGTTTCGAAATAATCATCCAACTCGCTAACCGAATCAAATAGAAAGCCGGTTTTATTATGAATAACTATATCTTTATTTCCTATTACATTTGTTGCCACTACCGGTTTTTGTAGGGCCATGGCCTCCAGCACCGCTATGGGAAGCCCTTCCCACAATGATGTTTGCAGATAAATATCCAACGTGTCAAGGTATTGGGATACTTTTGAAGCTTCATGAAACCATCCTGTAATGGAAATATTAGTCGCCGTAAGTACATTGCGCATTTCTCCGTCCCCAATCCATATGAAGTCAAAATCCGGAAACTTTAGCGCGATCTCGTTAAACATGGTCGGTGCTTTTGCACAAGTAATTCTCCCTATTATACCAACTTTCAACCGTGTACCTGTTGTGGGGGCTTTGTACACATTGCTTTCAGGTACTATTATACCGTTTCGGATAAGTGCGGCCTTACCCATGCTTTTCGCAATATAATATTCCGTGTCGCCGCAGGCTATCGTTGTACCGCCAAAAATCACCTGCGAATATTTTTCTATCAGCCTGTAAATTGTTTGTTTGGTTTTGGATATATCTGTGCGAAGAAAATAATATCCGTGAGGGGTATAAAACAATTTCTTTTTATTAAACAGGAAGAAATGCGCTATCCTTCCCAGCACCCCCGCCTTGGACGAGTGAAGGTGTATAACATCGGGATTCAGCTTCTTCAGCGCTTTGTATAGTTTAAAAGTCCCTTTAATATCATCCAGGGGCGAGATCTCTTTCTTCATAGGGATCTCTATGAGCGTAACATTTGGCGAAAAGGCCTCTTTTATTTTTCCAGGATCTATCTCTTTTCTATTGCCGCTATATATAATATACGTTTCTATGCCTTGTGCTTTGCCACTGTCTCCAAAGAAATACGAAAGATCTTTAAAGTAAGTATAAACCCCGCCGCCTAACGCTTCAATTACATGGACTACCTTCACAATGACAAATTTATATGCAAAAATAGCAAAAAACATATTCTTAAAAGACATTATAGACAATCTATCAAACGCAATTAGGTTATCCCGAAAAATGCGTGAACCGAACAACACTATTATTGCCAAATTCTTTCAAATGTGTAATGATAACCTTATTTTTGAGCCGAATCTTTACGAGATCTTATATCATATCAATGTCTTTTTGCATTCTGCACATTTTGTAAAGTATAATAAAAAATACATGTATCATTTCTCAAGAAGCGCTTTACTTGACAGAATAGGTTTGTCTCCCAGCAGGAAGCTTCTGGTGTCATTTATTACACTTGTGCTTATTACCATCCCCATTGGGTATGTGTATAACAGCATCTCCATTATACTGTTTGTTTTGTATTCTATACTGGCCGCCCGCAGGCTGGACTTATCTCTTAAATTTGCGATGGTTGTCCCTATGCTCCTATTTATAGCTATGGCAATATCACTGCTGTGGTCTATTGATGTAAAAAGCACATTGATGGCGCTAAGCAAGGAAGCTTGTTTATTATTCATCCCACTGGCATTTTGCCTCAACCAGCCTTTAACGCGTAAAAGTATATACAGTATTCTTAAAAATTATAGCATGGCAATGTGCGTTTTTGCCTTGTACTTTTTCTTAAGGGCCATAATAAGGTATATAAGCTCAGGAGATGTTGAGGTGTTTTTTTACAACGCCCTTGCAACCCCGCAAATAAGCGCAGTTTATTTGTCGGCATTTTTCTCGTTTGCGCTATTCGTATTCATTAGCAACAAGCAAAAAACAT
>Ga0190273_10000553_pt1 | contig 13901 bp, 16 predicted proteins | sample Popmic504IS_FD_134513 | JGI IMG/M metagenome (GOLD analysis project Ga0190273, IMG submission 134513) | Populus adjacent soil microbial communities from riparian zone of Shoshone River, Wyoming, USA - 504 IS | ecosystem: Environmental > Terrestrial > Soil > Riparian zone > Trees stand | place...
CGCCGCTTGCCCCCCTGTAAGTGACCTTCAGGCAGTCCGCGTACTCGCGCCCGCCCGCCTTAATAGTGCCAGCGTGCTCGGCCCGCACCTCCGACGTGCCGTTGAGCCAACTGACGCCCGTGGGGATCGGCAGCGGCATCTCCAGCAACTCATCACCCCCGGTGTCCTTGCCGAGCAAGTAGTAGATGCCGTCCTGGGCAGCCCGGTAGTAACGCACCTCCTCAGACCGTCGCGGGTATTTAGTTACGGCAGATAGATCAGACACTATCACGTACTTGAGATGGCGTCTCCCGCGAATGATAGTTTCGCCGTCAATGTAGATTGACGCAGGCACGTCGAACTGACCGTTTGGCGAAGAGACTCGGCCTGCGTACTCCCACCGCGCGCCGGCGACAAGAGGGAAGTAATCTTTACGGCCAGCTCGGGCACACGCAGGAGGAGTCGTAATCAGTAAACAAAGAACGAAAAAGCAGAACTTTTGTGGCGTATAATGCGGCGCTGATGTCAGAAGTCGGCCTAACATATAATTTGTAAGTTCGGAGATGTAGAAGAACGAGCGGCCAGTAAGAGTGTGATCAAAGTGGCGCGGCGGCACTGCTAATGCGCGCCGCCGGGGAGAAGCGTTACGGCGAACTCCCGGCGACGATTCAAATAGCCCACCCTCTAATAATAAATATTATTAGAGGCGATAGGCTAACAATAAATATTATCGGTGGCAAGCCGTTCGCGCGGCTTTATGGCCCGTCAGGAGGTGAATCCTGATGGGCAAGGCGGTTCGGGAGAGGCCGGCGCGGCTGGCCGAAAAGCTACTACACATCCGAAAATCGTTAGGCTTGTCTCAGAACGGAATGATCAGGCGCATGGGGATGACAGGCGGTATCGTGCAGGCGGACATTAGCACTTACGAGATAGATCAGAGAGAGCCGCCGTTGAAGGTGTTATTAGCATATGCGCGAGCCGCTAACGTATCTGTTGAAGCATTGATTGATGATGACATTGATCTACCGGATAATTTGCCGGCCAAGTCTAAAAGTGAAGGGATTCGGCGTGAAGCAGCTACAAAGGCTGCTTCAAGAAAAAGGAAATAATGCCTCCTGTGTTGGAAATGCACTAAGATGGAAGGCTTTCAACTGTTTCTATTACCGTATCATCCAATCCCCTATACTTATATGCTAAATGGCCCGTGACAATCTCACCAAGCGAGTTGAGATGCGCTTGTGGTAAGTGCTTAATCAGATTGTTTGTAATCTCGAACCTTAACTTTAGCCTCGCACCTGGAGGCAAATAATGAGGCAGCACTATCTTACCTCTGACCGTCCTCTGTTGTTCTTTGACCATGTAAGGCCACCAATGTAAGACTGCACTCTCAATTCTTACGTAAGACAGTCCAATATTGATTATTTCCTGTTCCACCTCAAACGAGTTCCAACTATCAGCCGAAGCGTTTACAGGCTGAAAGGATAGTAGTGGCTGTGTATGTAACTTATACCCAAGTGCGTTTACCTTTGCCATCCAAATAGTAGCGACTGTGTAAAGAAACGTTGTTAGAAAGAGCAGCGTGGTAACAATTAACAAGCCATATACTTCTATAAATTTAGTCATCTTACCTCCCCTAACTCTACTCCCCTCCAGATATCTGCTTGGGGTTCTTCTACAGGATAACCAATAGGATATAAACGCTCAGGTATTATTCTGTGAAGAATCGATTGAATCTTCCAATTGATAGAAGTCTCGGAGAGGATGGAAATTGCTGATCGTAAATCCGCAATTCTGCCTAATATTGTACTGCCTAGATTGACATAGTCGGACTCAGGGAACATCTGAGATACAAATATCTCCAGCGATTGTAGATTTTTCTGAAGGGTAATCCAAAGTCCCCAATCGCGTCTCGTTAATGACAAAAAGCGGTGAATAGATATTCCGCTAGCTTCACCATTATGTACCGTTGGGTATTCAGCAAACAACACGGACAGGTCTATAAGTTGAGAGGTGTTTTCTGCATACAATCTCATCTTCCGCTCTATATCATAAGCAGCTTTTATTTCCTCGTTCTTTGTGAGCCGTTCTCTCTCTTGCCGCAAATTCACAACATCAATTTGTGCGTTGTTATTACTCAAATCTTTCCACTGAAGCTTAGAAATTGCTAGGTCTGCTGGCGTAAGAGTAGCAGGGTCTGCACTGAGCGATTTACCTAAATATATCTTGTGGTGAAATATTAGCGGGGCTGAATGTACCTCGACCCAGAATGGCAAATCGATTCGACGAAAATATAGTCGCTGGTATTGCGCGTTGGTTGCAATACTGTTTGTATCTTCTAAGAATCCAACTTCCTTTAAAGCTTTTCTGAGTCTTGCTCGATATTCAGGTAGAGTAACGATGTCAATGTCTCTGATCGGATCACGGTTGGTCTTATGCCATAGATTGATATTCTCAGGGCATCTTAAAGCTAAGGCTGCCGAGCCAAAAACCCTAAACGGAATATCTGCGTCATGATCACGAACGCCATTCAGAATCAAGTTCGTTGATCTAATTAACGCAGGGATATCTATTGCGGAGGCAGATGTGGGGAGCATAACGGTGAGGCATGACCATAAGTTAACCTTGTATTGGAGCGTGTGATCTTACTTGATCTCGATCTAAAGTAATTAAAAACCCTCTCATGAGGCCATGATGGTGATCGCTGCCCGGATTGAAACAAAGCGTCCTGCCAATATTCGTAGTGTTGTTGGATTCATGAATATGGCCATGCAAAGCTATTAAAGGTTGTTGCTCTTCTATTATCTTCCGTACAGTTTTGCTTCCGACGTGTTGTTGCAAGACGCTCATCCCTTTTGTTTTCACCCTCATCTCCTGATCTAGCTCGTTAGCTAAATCTAGGTTTGTATTATAGGGGGGTACGTGGAGCATGAAGACTGCCTGACCGATATTTTTTAGCTTTGCTAATTTGCCTCTGATTCTCTCTTCCAACTTGTCTTCTTCCATATCGCGCGGGCAGAAAAAGGGGGAAGGCAAATTGCCGCCCGACTCTCCAAGCACCTCGTGATAGTCGCCGATAATTACTTCTTGATATTCAGGGTTTTCTGCAAATGAAGAATGCCTTGTAGCTTTATCTAAAACCCAGGGATCATCGTTTCCACAGATAATTATGAGCCTAATGCTATGTGGTTTTAGTTTTAACTCCGCCAACCATAACCACTGATTGAAGCGTTTTGTTATTGCGGAGAGTATTTGTTGATTGTTCCAGTCTTCATCATTAGCTACACACTCGTATTCTTCCTCGCTAAGTACTATTGAATAGCTACCAGAGTTTGCTATCGCTTCTCTCATCTCCTCAAGCTCTGTGCCGGATCGAGCGCGTTCTTTTTTGCCTGCAACTAACGCCTCGTAAAAGCCACCAGCTTTCCGAACAACGAAGGTTAATGATTTTCCGGCTACGTCACCACCAATTAATAGGGCACCAACCTTGTAATGGATAGCGGTGTCAATTGCTTTTTTGAAGCATAAGTCCGAACCGTGCAAATCAGAGGTATAAAGAAACGTGTATTCCTTCATTTTAATCGCCCCTCGACCTGCTGAGAAAATTAGGCTGGAGGAACACTATTGTAGATTTTGCTAATATCAATCTTGTCATACTTGTTGCGATACCATTTAGCTATCAGAAAGACCACAAGCCCAGTTATAACGAGAATGAGTAATAAGGAAAGGGTACGAGACGGAGCAGCGATTCCCACGCCAGGATATAGAAATGATGCTATGACCATCCAAATCAGGTAAATAAGGGTCAGAACACTCACAATAGTAAGTAGTGGTACTCGTCCTATTTTATAACGGACGAAACCGGGTAAAACTTTAAACTCTCTTGGAGCTTTGAATGGGAAAATAATAATTGCTATAACGCTTACAATTTGAGTGACCACAGCAAAGAAAGCGAATGTTAGTTGAGTATTTAGAGGCCCGCCATAAGAAGCATCAATCAAACCGATTTCTGCTAATACGGCAATTGTGAATATAGCTATAATGGGACTGTTGGTTTTAGGGCTGACGTAGGCGAAGGCTTTAGGAATGACTCTATCGAAAGACCAAGAAAAGATAATTCTACTCGCGTAAAAGAAATACGTCTGAGCTAAGTTGATAAGCGTGAATATCCAAGCAAACGCGACGAATGCTACTAAGTAGAAATTTGGTTTGAGTATGGCTGCGTAAAATGTTATCCAAGGATAGCCTGACACCGGCTGTCCAGCGGTAGAGGTAATAGCATCCGCGTTGTTCGCTATGTACCCCTCCGCAGCAATCCATTCTTCTGGTACGAGCCTTTCGAGCAATAAAGCCGCAATTATAAAAATAGACCCGGAGATGATAATCGAGGCCCAACTTGCAAGGGGTAATGTCCATCCACTATTTGCCTTCCTTACCTCTCCAGCAAAAAACGTCGGGATGTAATACCCATAAAAAATCCAAAAGCCCATGATGAGACCTGCTAGAGTCATGGTATAGGGGCTGTTCATCGTCATGCCTGCGTCTTTGGCTAAAGAAAGACGCGCATCATAGTTACCAAAAGAGCTGGTTGGGCCGACAAATGTATTCCAAGCATTCTTAAAATCATCTGGCCCCGAAGCACTTAAAAGTGACACATAGATTATTAGCCACGCTAGAAGTCCAAGTATTAATCCAATAGACAGGGTTCTTAGAATCATCCGTGTAGGCAGCAACATCAATGCGAGAGTTATAAGAAGCGCGATAGTGCCAATTATTAGCGATCCATTAGGACTTGAGGCATACACGGCAAACGCAGAATACGACTCGTTTTTGAAGAGGATAGCCATCGGTTGAAATAATGCAGGAATGGCACTCTTTGGTATAAAAGCCAAAAGGCCACCAACCACTACACCGCTAAAAATGACTAAAGTCCAACTTCCAATAAAAGCTAGGGTAGGGCTAAGAAATCTACTCGCAAGAATGTAATCTGCTCCTGAGCGTGGCACAGACGCGCCAATTGCAGCAAAAGTGTAGCCATGAATGATGGAGGCTATCATTGAAACTAAAAGTAGCCCCGCGATATCAGCGCCAGGCCAGTTTGAGGCAACCCATGAAAACGGGATGAAGCCGGAGGATGAGAGGCTAATACAATGGACGCCGAATAATATAGCTCCCCAGATGCCGATTGATTTTGTGAGGCCAGAAGAAGCGCGTAGAAAAACGCCTTGATCTGTATCTTGCTTTGACATAGATCAAACCTTTCTTACCTTGCTCAAGGTGGAGGTTAAAGCTTAGTAAGCTTTCAAAAATCCACTATTCAAATACAAGAGGTATTTCTGAGATAAAGCAACAAATGAAATCGGATGGTATGTAATGCGTAGGCTGTAAGGGCGAAGGCTACGCATATCGATAGTTAAAACGCGGGTTTATTACTCCTGCTTTATATGAGAAGTCAAGACTTATTTGTTAATTCTGTCAGGAGATGCTTGCATAGGAGGTCTAACTCTCAAATTTTACGACACATAACGTCCTTTATGTGTTATAAAAGTCGGGATGGCACGCAGGGTTAAAAGACGTGATCCGGCACGCGCGCTCACGGTGCGCGAACAACTCGAACTGTTCGTGGACAGGTCGCGCCAGTTGTGGGAGAGCCGCGTGCGCCGTGAAGGTCTCAAAGTATCACTCAACATGAAGTGGGCTGTGGCGGATGAGTTGCTAAGGACTTCTCTGGACGAGCCTGATACGGAAGACTTCCGCTCCTACCTGCTGACCTTTAGACAATTCATCTCCGATGGCGAGCCCCTCTACCTGCATAAGATTTACAACCTTTGCCAGCAGCACATCGCGAACGACAGGTGCAGAGAGTATCTGGCTGAGGCCCGCGGCGTGTGGCAGCAAATATCGAGGCAGAGCGACACGGGCATGACTCTGACGCTCGACTCTGTGGAGTTGTCGCCGGCGGACGTAGCTGACCTCTGGATTAACGGCCATTATTTCCATAACGACCCGGAGAAGCTACGAACGCTGAAGGCCCTTGAATCTTACCTTTACATGCCTCCAGAACCATCTTCCTTGATTACGTGATCGAGACCTCGAAGATTATCTTCCACGCTGGTCGGACAATCTACGCGGCGCTTGAACGGGGCTGGGTAAACAATGAGAAAGAAGGTTCCCTTCCTGAATGATAAATACCAACCTGTCAGGCTGCGCTGTGGATGTGCCTGTCTAAAGGCTGAAAAGGGATGCCTAGGTAAGGCCAAGCCCGGAATCTTTGCTCCTGGGGCGAATGCGAAGGCAGAATTTAGGCATCAGGAGGGTACATGGAGCGCCTGAAGCGGCTAGAGGACATCTGCCAGCCGGATGGGCGGTATCTGAACCGCGTTGACATCGACAACTCCGCAGGGACGGTGACACCTACCACCGTCGAGTCTATCTACGTCTTGGTTGAGGAAATCAAGCTAGGTGCCAGCGTCCCGGACGAGGTGCGTAGTCATTTCGAGATCGCCAGGAACCTCGCCCTCTACTCGTGGTTCGTCTACTCGTTCAACGTAGTCGCCGGGATGCAAGCCTTCGCCTCACTGGAGATGGCCGTCAGGGAGAAGACTGGTCCACGCCGGATGTCATTCAAGACGCGACTCGATGCAGCCTTCAAAGACCGCCAGCTCGCCGCCGGCGTCAGCCTGTCTACCGCCGTCACTAAACTCAGGAATGATCTCGCACACGGAAGCTCGACTATGCACGGGCAGGGATTAATTACCTTGAGCATGTGCGCTGAACTAATCAACGAGTTGTACCCGTGACGGGAGGCCGTTGGGAGCAGAGAGCATGTCAGAGCAGTTAATCATAGTCGCGCGTGGGCAGGCCGGAGACTCCGCTTACCTCCCTGCCCTTATTTCCCGTGAGGGCCAGAGGGCCAGCACGCGTTTCTTAGAGTTCTTTACGGTCAACATCAGGAACCCGAACACGCGCCGCGCCTACGCGAAGGCCGTCGGGCAGTTCCTCGTTTGGTGCGACGAGCGCCGGCAGGTCCTCGGAGACATCGAGCCGATGATTGTCGCGGCCTACGTCGAGCAGCTCACCCGCGAGCGGGCACCGCAGACAGTCAAGCAGCACTTGGCTGCGATCCGAATGTTGTTCGACTGGCTAGTAATTGGCCAAGTGGTGTCATCCAATCCGGCCTCATCAGTCAGAGGCCCGCGCTACAGCATCAGGAAGGGCAAGACGCCGGTGCTCTCCGCGGCGGACGCGCGGAGGCTACTCGACAGCATCGAGACTGGCCACGTCGTCGGCCTCAGAGACCGGGCGCTGATCGGGCTGATGGTCTACAGCTTCGCCAGGGTGAGCGCCGTCTTGAAGATGCGGGTCAGTGACTACTACCAGAACAGCAAGCGGTACTGGATACGCTTACACGAGAAGGGCGGGAAGTTCCACGAGGTGCCGGTGCACCACACGGCCGAGGAGTACCTCGACGCCTACATCGAGGCCGCCGGCATCGCCGGGGAGAAGAGCAGGCCACTGTTCCGCACCACGCGGGGGAGAACGAGGGCACTCACAGACCGCGCGCTTGACCGCTTCGAGGCCCACAAGATGATTAAGCGACGAGCTGGAGAGGCGGGACTATCAAAGGAGATCACCTGCCACACCTTCCGGGCCACCGGCATCACGGCCTACTTGGAGAACGGCGGAACCATCGAGCACGCGCAGCAGATCGCGGCGCACGAGTCGCCGAGGACGACTAAGCTTTACGACCGGACGAGTGATGCAATCAGCCTTGATGAGATCGAGCGGATTGTGATTTAGTGCGTCCGTTAAACGCAGAAGGACTCGCAAAAGAAAGTCGAAGCGGCGAGTTTATTTTGAGAATGAAGTTACACTAACTGAAATTAAGAGGATCAAGATATGCCCGATAACCGTGTACCCAAAATGTGGCCGTACACAGTGTTGGATTCACGAGCGCGCACAGGGGAAATAGGGATTCGTTTTAGACAATCACGCTCAGGGCCTGAAGAGGATTTGGTTAGAGATTTTTTGGAGAGGTTTTTAGAAAGATTTACCGTAAAAGTACGCGATGGTTTTCAGGTGACGTTCTTTAAAGAACCTCAGCTTGAATCAGGAGCGCCCGACCTCGTCGGTGTTATTTGGCGCACAGCGACCGCCGATAAATGGAATAAGGCAAGATTGCTCTTGCAGCCTTTTGACATCAGAGTGATGCATCATCTCGCGCAGCACGAGAATATTGACCGCGCTTCCCTTGAGAATTTATTTGATCGTACACGGTTGAAGGACGCACTTGCTAAGCTAGAGGCCGCCGAGATGGTGCGCCTGCGGGGGCATACTATTTCTCCTCGCCCCCTTTCCAAGTTGTATGCCGCCAAACACATCTTTGCGATTGAGGCTAAGATAACGAAGTGGCGGGATGCGCTCAATCAGGCATTTCTAAATCGCTGGTTTGCCACCTCTTCTTACATACTTTTGCCGCGTATTCCCCTTAATAGCGTTGTAGTTTCACAGGCGCAATCTCTTGGCGTTGGTGTGTGGAGTTCTGATGGGGCACTTTTTGATGCTAACTTACCTTTAGCGCAATCGTCGCCAGTTTCATACGCCTCATGGCTCTTTAATGAGTGGTCTTGGAGAGCTTCTATCTCCTCACCTAAACATCATGCAGAGTTCTAACCTAATCTGGATTGCCAGGGCATTTCCAGACTTAAGCAACATCAATCTTTTGGGGCAGGGTGGACAAAAGCTTGTCTTCTCTGCCCTTCATCCGTCCGACGGTGATGTTGTTCTCAAGATTATTCACCCGTCTCAAAATCTTGAAGGTGTGAGACGCGAGATATTGGCCGTTCAAAGAATTGGATCCGCTAGAGTGCCCCAAATACTTGACGTTGGGCAGATAAATACTCAGATGGGGCCTTCCGTGTGGATTCGTGAACAGCGGATCATAGGTGTCTCTTTAAGGGAGCGCCTGCAACAAGGGGCGTTGACTATAGATGAGCTGCTAAGGTTAGGCGTACAGACTCTTGAAGCTCTGGCAGAAGCAGAGAGAGCGAGCATCGTCCATCGAGACGTTAAGCCAGAGAACATTATGGTTGATGTTAGCAGTAATTACTGGCTCTTGGACTTCGGCATCTCACGCCACCTCGCCATGTCGCCCCTGACCCCTATGACATCGCCGTTCGGAAAGTTCACCCTCGGATATGCGCCCCCCGAGCAACTTCGTAATGTCCAGAATGAGATTGATGCAAGGGCCGACCTGTTTGCTTTCGGCATTACGTTCTATGAGTGTGCTACGGGGCGGCATCCGTTTAGAGACGGTGCCGCGAATGAGTTCGAGATAATACGCCGCGTTGAGAATGGCGTGTTACCGACCCTTCAACTTCCATGCAAGGATGCTAATTCTTTAGCCGATTTAGTGAGTGCGATAACACAGAAGCGGCGAGATCATAGACCTGCGACTGTTGCGGACGCCCTTACCTGGATGCGGGAAATATTAAATGCACAAAGTAGCCCATAGAATAATCGCTCACATGGCCGGAGGTTAATATGGAACTCTATCTACAATTTGGGTACGGGATGATGGATCATTCTCGCTCCCTCATTTCAGAGTGGGGAGGCGGCACGGTAATCCTCAGCCCGCGAGACCTTACGGACGATCAACTCGGGCGGTTCTCGGCGTCAATTAATCGGATACCCAATGGCGCGGTAATGTTAGACCCGCAATTCTATCTTCCTCATGCCGACCACAGTCGCTTAGTAGCACATGGCTATTGGCCGAGCGGCTATTCGACAGGGACATTTTTTGCCGGGCCTCAACTGGCGCAGTTGATATATAACCTCAGATTGTTAAATGACGAACTCGGAACATCTGAAGCTATCTTACCGGGCCTTCTTGCTACTGAAATTACTGATGATTGGTTGGGAACGCAGAGGATGATTCTTGATGAAGCCAGAACCAACACCTTTAACAAACCCCTCTGTCAAACAATAGCCATCTCCGCAGACGCTTGCCGTGATGACGCACAGGTAGCGAAGTTGCTCGAACATGCTGCGGAGCATAAGGCTGACAGCTACTATCTCGTTTGTGAACACCCTAAAGGCAGCTATCTGGTAGACGATGCTTCATGGCTGTCAAATGCGCTCGATATTGTTGCAGGATTAAAGCTAAGTGGGGCTAAGGCAATCGTTGGTTATTGTAGTCACCAGATGCTCATAGCGAGTACGGTCAAAGCTGATGCCATTGCTTCAGGAACATGGATGAACGTCCGGGCGTTTCCACCTGAAAAATTCCGATCTGCATCGGAAGAAGAAGATCGGCGACGAGCAATTTGGTATTACTGCCCGCAAGCTCTTTCAGAGTACAAGCTGCCTTTTCTCGATGTTGCTAGGAAAGTGGGTGTGCTCAATCTTTTAGCACCGCAGACCACAAAATCATCGGTTCAGGCGTTATTCAGTGGCGGACAACCTTCTACGATAGGACTTGCAGAGCCCGAGGCTTTTCAGCACTATCTATCAACGCTCAAGCAGCAAGTGGGCGACTCTGTAAAAGATACGTTTGATAACACCGTACTGGCCTATGAAACCCTGCTCTCAGATGCAGAAACTTTATTAAAAAACTTAACGGGCAATAAGATTCGCGGGCAGATGAGAGATTTTTCTGAAATTGTTGATGCCAATAGAGCTGCATTGGAAGTCATCAAGGTTACGCGAGGCCCAATGCTACGTCGTCACTGGACTTCACTTTAGGAGAAGATTCAGCCACACACCTGCCTCTACTTAGAAGCAGTCTCATAAATACCCTGGATAGTGTGACTGCTTGGATTTTCCTGAGAAATACGCAGTCCCCAAACGGCATCGGGTATTTATGAGACCGCTTCTAGTAAGTCGCAACTCGCACGCCTAGCTCCGACGCCACGAATGGCGAATCCCGCGGCCACACGTGAGTTGCGAGAATCAGCTAAACGAAGGCTCTCATCGAATGCGAGATTCGACATTTTCCTGTCGCACCGTTTTCTTGATGCCCCGTATATCTTGCAGTTAAGAAATTATTTGCAGTTGTTGGGCTACTCAGTGTTTGTAGATTGGATAGAAGAGCCTGAGCTTGACAGGGAAAAAGTGACCAAGAAAGTGACGGCACACCTTAACAAAATTATGGGCAGGAGCGAAAGTTTACTCTTCGCGGTATCTGAAAACTCGCCGGCCTCCAAATGGATGCCATGGGAGCTTGGTTACTTTGATTGACCTGTCTAGGTGATCCAGCGCCGCCTTCCGGTTAGCTTCCAGATTAGCGAAGTTATGAAGAATACCTTTCGTAAGATACACGGCTGATATCCCGGTATGGGAATTAGAATATAGGGAGATAAAGATGTCTCGTTTATCAGTAACTAAGCAGGATATGATAGCTACCGTCCAGCCTGTTTAGCAGCCGCTTCTATCCAGCTTCCAAGATTGTTGCGACCGTCATCATTTACCCAATCATAGGTCTTATAGATTTCTGACAGCTTTCGCGTTACTCCGTCTTTGGTTATTGTCAGATTATCAAATGGGTTGACTCCCTTTGGATCGCAACTGCCGTCAAATAAACGGCAGTTATGAATATAGATGCCGAGCAGACCGTTTCCACGTTTTAGGCTTTCATCTATTTCATGCTTTATCCATTTTCTCTCGGAGGTTTTTGTCCCGATTAAGACAGCGGTTACAGATGTCCCATGTAATTGTGCAGCAATCCAATCTTTGATTGCTTGATCTCCCTTTCTTTGAACCTCTTCCCATTTCGCAGCATCAATAAAATCAGATGTCTCGATGGCGTTGTTCTTCACAACATTACTATTTCTAACCTGCCCTGCTCTGACAGAATCTCTTTTATAATGAAAGCTGAAAAATACTTTTCTTGGCATCTTGATTCCCTTTCTCCTAATTAGCGTCTATAGTCATCTTAATTATATCAAAAATCGTGTCAATGATTTGCTTATCTGTCTTCTTAGGGTCTCCGAGGATTTTTAGTTGGTTCTTTACGTTGATTCCGGGAAAGAATGTTTCCGGCTCGGCAGTGACCTTATCCCAAATCTTCTTCGCGGCGTCCCCAGTTGCGCCGACCGGGATCGGGTACTTGCCGAGAGACTTCGTGATTTTAAATTCCTGCAAAACCCCGTCAGCAGTTATTACCCTTCCCGTCACCGAGTCTAACTTGTTTCCGCAGAGAAAGATGGTGAAGCCAACCTGGGAGAGGATGTCTTCACGATACTTGGTGTATAGCCCTGCCCGTTGCGGATCATTCGGAGGGAGCTGCGGGAAAGGCCGCATCATGACGCGATCCAGGAGAGGTGTTTTGTCGTCCCTGTAGACCTCCTCCAGCGCCCCAATAAGAACAGCACCTCCTATGCCTAACCCGAGACCTGAGATCAGGCTCAGGCCCTCCTTAATCACCCGCTCCCCTATCATCCGGGCCAGCTTCTCAACCCTATCCTGGGGCATAGGCGAATAGGTATAGGCGCTGCCTGAGACGAAGATGTTGTTCCTGTGAGCCTGCTTTTTTAGATTCTCCAGAATCTGGGTGATCTCAGAGAAGCTGTCAATCATTAGTGCTTCAATTCCATACCTTTTCAAGTCACCAATCCGAAGTGCGAGTCTTCGCATGTCGTAGTCATAATTAGCCAAGCGGCGCTGGCCGCGTCCCTTCGGTTTAGAAGGCCACTTCATTACGCAGTAGTGTGACCGAGGATTTTGCCCCATAAGCACGCGAATACGACTCAGGATGTAATCAATATTCGGGTCGGTGAAACTGAAGCCGAGGAAGAGAAAATTCTTGCCAATCAAGTCCCCTTTAAGGGCATTCGTGAAGACCTCGCGGGTGACTCCGTAAAGTTCGTAATCCTCCTTCGTTAGAACTGCATCCTGGGGCTGCGTAACGTCCCCGTGCATTTTGTAGATCGTGACTTCTTTACCGCGGCGGGTGGTGCTGAAATTATCGGTAGTTACTTTAGCGTCGTAAATCTTCCCGGCCTCACGAAACGCTCTCTCAAGGAGTTGATCGTAGTTCGTGGTCCACACAGTTTCTACGGGGAGACTGGCAATCAATTCATGGTTTCTGGTTAGGGGCACGTCCGGGCTGTATTCATCAACCAAGAGCTGGTTCAGGCGCGTGCGTACCTTCTTCTCGTTGACGTGAAACTGCGCCAGCCCTACGAGGTCGGTTTCCCTATCTACGTCAAGTCCCAACTCTTCCGCGACTTCCCTGAGCAGGTTGGGCCAAGTCTTAAAGCCCGCGCCATTTGACAGTCCGGCACCAATGAATAAGGCCGCTTCCCGGTTGTCAATAGCCTTGCCGTACTCCGTATAGAAGCTTTTGAATTTACTATTAGCTGACATGAAAAAATTATGCGCCAAATTGCCGATAAAGCATACCCTCACGGATTGACGCAGCACCTCAGGACACTTCCGCGCCCGGCCTGCCGTAAGTATTCATTAGGCCGTTAATTGCTTTAGGCACATTGCTAAAGCCTCCTTCGTGATAGTAGTCGTTTTTGGACTATTCTAAGACAGACTTTAGCCTTTATCCGTCCAAATTGTGGGGCGCATGGAAAAGTCTGTATTCTCAAATGACTATGCCCTGTTTTTGCAGCACCTAAAAGAAACCCGCAAGAAAGCTGGTTTTACCCAAGAGCAGCTCGCAGAGAATCTAGGGCAAACACAGTCATTCATCAGCAAAGTAGAACGCGGAGAACGAAGGCTCGACATCGTAGAGCTTCGAGCGTTCTGCATTGCGCTGGGTGTCTCCTTCCCTTCCTTCGTCGCACAGTTTGACAAAATCCTTTCTCACCACCGAGGAAAGCGATGAAGGCTAGTATCGAAGCAGTCCTTAACGCGCCCAAGAGCTTTAACATGAGCGCGCTCTATCACGCTGTCTGGCCAATGATAGAGGCGGACGC
>Ga0190273_10000554_pt1 | contig 13871 bp, 15 predicted proteins | sample Popmic504IS_FD_134513 | JGI IMG/M metagenome (GOLD analysis project Ga0190273, IMG submission 134513) | Populus adjacent soil microbial communities from riparian zone of Shoshone River, Wyoming, USA - 504 IS | ecosystem: Environmental > Terrestrial > Soil > Riparian zone > Trees stand | place...
ATGCTCACCTGGGTGGCGACGAGCAGCCGCGACAGCACGTCCCGACCCGCGGAGTCGGCGCCGAGGAGATGGTCGGCGCTGGGCGGCGCGAGGATGAGCTGCAGCGAGGCGACCGCAGGATCGTGCGGGGTGATCCAGCGTCCGATCGCGCCGACGACGACCACGACCAGGAGCACGGCCGCGGAGACGACGGCGAGCGGATCGCGCAGGAGCCGACGCACCAATCCGCTGCGCGCCACTCCGAGGGCGGGTACCGGGGCCTCTGCGTACTCGCTCATGAGAGCCTCACCTTGGGGTTGAGGGCTGCCTGCGCGAGATCGATCAGGAGATTGACCAAGACGACCAGGACGGCAGTCGCGATCACGAGGCCCATCACCATGGGGATGTCGGCCTTGACGGTGGAGCTGACGGCGAGCTGACCGAGGCCGGGGATCGCGAACACCTGCTCGACGACGACCGCGCCGCCGAGGAGTCCGATGAACTGCACGGCGAGCACTGCAAGAGCGGGCGCGCCGGCGTTCCTCAGGACATGCTTGCCGACGACCCGGACTCCGCTCAGACCGCGACTGCGGAGGGTCCGCACGTAGTCGCGCTCGAGGGCGTCGCTCACCGATCCACGGATCTGCTGGGCGACGACCGCGATCGTGCCGATGGCGAGCGCGACCACCGGAAGGGTGACGGCGGAAAGCCAGCCGCTGAATGAGGTGGTGATCGGTATGTACCCGGTGGCTTTGAACAGTCGGAGACTCAGGGAGAAGACGAGCACGAGTCCGAGGGCGACGAGGAATCCGGGGATGGCGAGCCCAAGGACCGAGATGACCTGCACCACGCGGTCGACCCAGCCGCCGCGGATGGCTGCCAGGATGCCGAGCAGCACGCCGATGATCGCCGAGAGGATCGTCGCCCCGAGGACGATGGAGAGCGTGACGACGAGCCGGCTCGTGACCCCGGTGGCAACCAGCTCGCCGCTGAACCAGGAGCGGCCGAACTGGCCCTGGACGGCGTGGCTGAGCCAGTCGCCGTACTGCAACCACAGTGGGCGGTCGAGGCCCAGCTCGATGGTGCGACGTTGGACCAGCTCGGCGCTCGCGTTCTGCCCGAGGATGCGGCGTGCGATGTTCTCACTGTTGGCATAGAGGAGGGAGAAGGCGAGCGCGGAGATGACGACGATGAGGACGGCGCCCGATAGGAGGCGACGCACAAGGAAACGGATCACGGAGTCCTCGAAGTGTGATGGGGGATCGTGGGCCGGCCGCAACGGATGCGGCCGGCCCACGATCAGGGACTACTCGGCCGGCTTGATGTCGTACAGCGACGGAACCGCGTTGGTGGGCATGATCGTGACGCTGGTGTCCGGGTCTGTGGCATATCCAGCCTGGACACGGTAGAACGGCGCGAACCATGCCTGCTCGACGATGTACGCGTTCAGCTCGGCAGCCTTTGCGGCCTGCGTCGCTTCGTCCCCGCGCTGGATCTCGGAGATGAGCGCATCGGTCGTGTCGTCGCCGTACTTGAATGAGTTGAACGCGGCGGTCCGCGACAGCATGAACTGGATCAGCTGCCAGTCCGGCTGCTCCTCCAGCGCCATGAACGCCGTCGAGTACTTCGCTCCGGTGAGAGCGGCGATGTAGTCGTCGGGGCTCACGTCGGTGTACTCGAGAGTGATGCCGACGTCCGCGAGCTGCTGCTGGACCAGCGTGTAGGCCGTCGTCCCGAGAACCACCGTGCTCGGTGCGGCGAGTGTCAGCCCATTCGCGTATCCGGCCTCGGCCAGGAGCTCCTTCGCCGTGTCGGGATCATACGGGTAGCGCTCGTCCAGTTTCGGGTCGTACGCCTCGGAGCTCTCCTTGAAGACCTGCGTGGTGGGGGTCCCATAGCCCTGAGCGATCGCCTGCAGAAGACCCTCGCGGTCCAGTGCGTAGTTGATCGCCTGGCGTACGCGGACGTCTCCCAGCGCGGCGTCGGTCTCGCCTCCGCGGTCCAGCAGGAGCAGTCCCTGGAAGTCGAGCTCGTTGGGGTTGATCGCCCAGCCCGCGGCCTCGATCTCGTCGACGTTGTTGTTGTCGGCGAGCCGGACAGCGTTCACCTCCCCTGCCTTGATCGCGTTGACCGCGGCCGTCGGGTCGGAAAGCACGTTGATCGTCAGCTTGTCGTAGTGCTGCACATCGGGGTTCCAGTAGTCCGGGTTCTTGTCGAACACGTAGCTCGTTCCGGTGACCGATGCCGCGGTGTCGAGGATGTAGGGGCCGGTGCCGATCGGATTGGTCGCTGCATCCGCAGCGTCGAACGTGGCAGGGCTCGCGACCAGCCCGGCGGAGCGGGCCAGGTAGGTCAGCAGCGCTGGATCCGGAGCGGAGAGCGTGAGCACGACGGTCGAGTCGTCGGTCGCCTCGACGCCGGAGACGTTCAGGAGGTCTGTGGAGAAGGGGCCGCCGTTGTTCTTGTACCGGTCGATGTTCTGCGCGACGATGTCCGCCGTCAGCTCCGTCCCATCCGTGAACGTGACCCCGTCACGGATCGTGAGGCTGAGCTCGCTGAAGTCCTCGTTGTAGGAGTAGTCCGTGGCGAGCCATGGCTCGATCTCGCCGTCGGCGGTCTGATTGAGGAGGGTGTCGTAGACGGTCTGGTAATACAGGGCGCGATTGCCCCATTCGCTCTGTGAGACGTCGAAGGTGGTCGGTGCGATGATCTGACCGAGGACGAGGGACGAGTCTCCGCCGCTCTCTCCCGGGTCGTTCGATCCAGCGCAGCCCGTCAAAGCGAGGGCTACCACCACGACGGCTGCTGTGGCCTTCCAGCGGAACATCTTTGGTCCCTTTCAGTCGGGCGGCCCACCGATGGACCGCGCGTGGCCAGAAAATTACCACAAAAACTGATCGATCGCTAAGTTTTCATACAAATGCGGTCCCGCTTGTCGTTGGGACCGGCACAGTCGGTCGGAACGGTCGCCCTCGCGTCTATGGATAGGGTGGACGCTCCGACGAAGCAGGAGGTTCGGATGCCAACGGCGGAGCAGATCGCGGGCCCACGAGACGCTGCTTCGGGGCGAGCCCGGGGCAGCTATGCGAAATCCGACGCGACCCGAGGCGCGATCCTGGACGCGGCACTCGAGGTGTTCGCCCAGGGCGGCTACCGCGCCGGTTCGTTGCGCGAGGTGGCCAGCCGAGTGGGGCTCAGTGAGCCCGCCATCCTGCATCACTTCCGCAGCAAGTCGCGCCTCCTGGCGGCAGTCCTGGAACGGCGCGACGATCACGCCAGTCAGTTCATCGACGAGGTGCCCGAAGACGGGATCGATGCGATGCATGGATTGGTGGCGCTCGCGCGGTACAACGCATCGGAGCCGGGCGTCGTCGAGCTCTACTGCACACTGTCCGCCGAGGCGACGGCACCGAGTCACCCGGCGCACGACTACTTCGTGCGCCGGTACCAGATGCTCCGGCACGCGATGTTCGTGTCGTTCTCGAATCTGGAGGCGAGGGGCCTCCTGCGGCCCGGCGTCACCCCGGACCTCGCGGCCAGATCCACTCTCGCGATGATGGACGGGCTGCAGGTGCAGTGGCTCCTCGACCGCTCCACCCTCGACATGGCCGAAGATCTGCGCGCGCATCTGCGCCGCCTCACGACCATTGAGATCTGATCGAGGGATGACCAGACCAAGGGACGCTCTGGCTGCGATCAGTACTTAGACGCTCTGGCTGCGAGCAGTACTTATCTGAAGCCGCCCATCTTCGCGAGCGCCCCCGGCGCCGCCTACGCCAGAGGACTGTCGGCCGAGGCGGCCGACAGTCCTCTGCCCTGCGTACCCGAGGTCAGACGAGCTTCGCCGCAACGGTTGCGAGCCGCTTGCCCTGGTAGCGCGCGGCAGCGAGGACCTCGGCGCTCGGCAGGTCGCCGTCGGCGCCGGTGACTGCAGACGTTCCGTAGGGGTTGCCGCCGGCTGCATAGAGCAGCGGGTCGGTGTATCCGGGCGGGACGATCAACGAGCCCCAGTGATAGAACACGTTGTTGAGGGACAGGATGGTCGACTCCTGTCCGCCGTGACGATTCATCGACGAGGTGAACGACGTTGCCGGCTTGTCGGCGAGGACGCCGTTGAACCAGAGGCCGCCGGTAGTGTCGATGAACTGTTTGAGCTGCGCAGCCATGGCGCCGAAGCGGGTGGGCGTTCCGAATGCATAGGCGTCTGCCCAGGCCAGGTCGTCGAGAGTCGCGACGGGGACCGTGTCCTTCGTGGCGTCGACGTGCCCTCGCCAGCGCGGGTTCGAATCGATGGCGGCATCGGGCGCGAGCTCGGGTACACGCAGCAGACGGACCTCTGCGCCCGTTTCGCGAGCGCCTTCGGCGACCGCGTCGGCGAGGGAATGAACCGTGCCGGTGGCGCTGTAGTAGATGACGGCGACCTTGGGGACCATTTTTCTCCTTGAGGCAATAGAATGGTTATGCGAATAACGTTATGTGCATAATGATCGTAGGTCAAGGAGGCCGGCGTGGACCACACCACAGCAGACTCCCTCAACGCCGCCATCAGAACCCTCGCGCTTCGACACCGCGCCAGAGCAGGCGCTCTCCTCTCCGAAGTCGGCCTCTTCCCCGGACAGGAGTTCCTGCTGATGGAACTGGGCACCAGGGGGCCGATGATCCAAGCGAAGATCGCGGAAGCCATCTGGTGCGAGCCCCCCAGCGTCACTCTCATGGTCCGCAAGCTCGAGTCGGCAGGTTATGTGGCACGTCGCGCCTCGACGATCGACCGCCGGGCTACGGTCGTCGAATTGACGGATGCCGGCAGAGAGCTCATCCAGCGTCTCCACGAGCTGTGGGCCACCCTCGCCGGCGACGCCACGGAGGGGATGTCGCAGGATTCCATCGCGACCGCCACCCGACTGACCGCGCAGCTCGCCGAGAACCTCGGGCGCAAGAAGGGCGCTGACAGCCCGCACCTGTGGCAGCTGCGAGCAGGATCGGACGCCCCGAGCACTTAGTTCCCCCGAGGCCCCCTCCCCGGGGTCAATCCCGGCGACCGCTATCCACTTTCCCGTCATCGCCAGGAGCGACACCACCCGGAGTGACCACGTCGAGGTGCTCCGACACCCGAGCAAGGGCGACAGCGAGTGATCGCTTGGACTCCTCGTCGAGGGCGTCGAGGAAGATCTTCCGCACGAAGGCGAGATGGGATCCCGTGACTTCGCGCAACACCGTGAGCCCCGCCGGGGTCAGGGTGATGACCGAGCCACGGCTGTCGGCGATATCCCGCGATCGACGTATCAGCCCCCTGACTTCCATCCGTCGGATCTGATGCGAGAGCCGACTGCGCTCCCAGCCCATCTCAGCGGCAAGTTCCGACGAGCGCAGCGCATGACCCTCATGCTCGACGAGCGATATGAGGACATGATGCTCGGTCGTACTGATCGACGCAGTCTCCTGCAGGTCCCGATCGATCTCCAGACGAAGCCTTGCGGACACGTCGAGCAAGCTTCGCCAGACCGCCAGATCGGTACCGGAGACGTGTTGCCGACTCGCTTTAGTTGACACGTCAATTATTCCGTTCTAATCTGATTGACGTATCAATTATCTCCTCGTCGGCCCTTCATCCACAAGGAAGCATCGGCCGATTCTCCCTCGACAAGCCGATCATCGTCTTCGCGCAGTAGGACACCTGTCCCCCTCGCCACCATTCACGTTCCGCCGACCGACCGGCCGGTGGCACATCAAGAAGAAGGAACCGAAAATGAGCAAGTCCCCCGTCGAGATCGTCCAGGAACTGCTGAGCGATCCGACGAACCCTGAGGTCGTCGAGCGCCTGGTCGCCGCGGACGCCAAGTACGTCTCGCTGAACTTCGACACTCCGGACCTCAAGCGCATCATGCCGTGGGCGGGCAGCCACGACGAGCCGGGAGCCCTGCTCCAGACCTTCGTCGATGTGAATCGCTACTGGACGAACGAGGCGTTCACGATCACCGACTGGATCACCCAGGACGGCTCGGTCGCAGCCTTCGGCTCGTTCACCTACCGCTCGAACGTGCTCGGCAAGCAGGTCACCTCGGCCGTCGCGATCCTCGCGAAGGTCGAGGGCCAGCAGGTCACTTACATGCAGTTCATGGAGGACACCTTCGCGACTGCGCGCTCGTTCCGCTCCGGCGGCACCTGGACCATCCAGTCCAACCCTGATGGCACCACCATCGAGGTCTGAGACCGATCGGGCACGGCGGTATGGGGTGCATCGGAAATGCACCCCACACCGTCGTTCAGGCTCAGCCACGCCTCACCGAGTGCGCTCAATCCCAGGGAAGAGTGGTGCTACCGAACCGGCTCAGCGGGCGAGAAAAGCGAGAAGGTCGCGATTGAAGACCTCGTGCTCGTTCCAGTGCGGGGTGTGACCGCTGCGCTCGTAGACCGTCAGACTGCTGTCGGCGAGGACCCGGGTGTACCACTCCATGGCTGAGGTCGGGAAGGACATCGAGTTGCGCCCCGCGACAATCCAGGTGGGCACGTCGACCCTAGGCACCACGTCGCGCCAGTCCGTCGCGAAGTGCTCGATGCGCAGAGCGAGCGGCACTGAGCCGAAGGAGGAGAACCCTCCCACCTCGTGGAACATCCGCAGCACATCTGACGGCAGGGCTGGCTCGCGATCCATCGCGCCCCACGGCGCGGTCCCGCCAGCCTGCGCTTCGAGCAAGTCCCAGGTCACGCCCCAGACTCCCCGTGACCAGGTCGCGTCGTTCACGATCCGCGCAGACTCGTCGATGATGACGAGACGCTCAATCTCGGCGGTGCCATGCAGATCGACGTAGGCGAGCGCCACCGAGACGCCCATCGAATGGGCGATGAGCGAGACCGTATGGAGGTCGAGCAGGTCGATGAGCTCCGCGAGATCCTGGCCGAGCCGATGGAGGTGGAGGCCGCTCTCCGGGTGAGCGGAATCGCCGTGGAAACGCTGGTCGAAGGTGATCACGCGATAACCGGCAGCGATCAGCGCATCCCTCTGGAAGCGCCAGTGATCGCCTCTCGAGAACATCCCGTGCAGCATCAGGACCGGACGCCCGGAACCCTCGTCGCGGTAGACGATCCGGGCACCATCAGCGGTGAGGAACGAGTTGGGATCGGTCATGGGCAGCTTTCGGGCGAGCCCATTCAGTCGACAGGTATGGAGAGCGGAATACCTGGTGCGCCGGCGTAGGTCACGACGACCTCGGCGCCTCTCTGCCTCGTCACGCCCCTATGCACATTGCCCACGGATTCGCCGAACGCCTCGCCCGCCCCGAAGACCCGGGTTGCGCCGCTCTCGCGGTCTTCGAGGGTCAGCTCCCCCTCGATGAGGAATGCGGCGTTGGGCACGACATGGCGGTGCCACGGAAGGGAGCTGTGGGGCGGAATGCTGAAGCGCAGGACGGTGAGCTGAGGGCTGGCGTCTGGGTAGCTGCTGTACGCGGCGCCGTCCCATGCGGTGCCGGCGATCAGCACGGTCCGCACGACGATGCCGTCGCCATGGTCAGCCTGCTGACCGGTCGACCGCGGAGCGTCCGCCTGCGCGCCCACCTCGGAGGGGGTGTCTTCCGTGTGCATCAGATGCCGCCCGTCGCGCGTCTCATCAGGTCGGTGTCGAGGTCGACCACGTCACCGTCGATCTGAACGCCGCGGTGGACGGCCTGACTGCCGAAGGAGTGCTGATAGCCGTCCCAGCCCGCCTCCGCCATCGACGCCCCGACGCGACCGGCGACGAGCGCTGCGAGCTCCATAGCGGCGCGACGCGATCTGCGCGAGAGGGACGGATCTGCCCAGTCCTCCGGCGCGGCGAAGAGAGAGGTGGGTACCGAGAGCGCCCGCATGTAGGCGAAGAGGGGGCGCAGCTGATCGTCCACGACGAGCGCGTGTCGGGCTGTGCCGGCGGTCGCGGTGAGCACGACGGGAGTGGCGACGAGAAGGTCGTCGTCCAGGATGTCGATGAAGGACTTGAACAGCCCGCTGATACCCGCCTTGTAGACGGGGGTGGCCACGATGACGCCGTCCGCGCGGGCGAGCTCCGAGATGGCGTCGAGGAGCGCACCGGCCGGGAAGCCGGATACGATCGCGTGCGCGATCTCACCGGCCAGAGGTCCCAGATCTATCGCCCTGATCGAGGCGTCGACGTTCCTCGCAGCGAGCTGCGCCACCGTGTCGCGCGCGATCTTGTCCGCCAGCCTCCTTGACGACGACGGATCGCCGATGCCGCCATTGATGACGACCAGCGACCGGAGTTCCCGGGTCATCCCCTCCCGGGTCATCGCAGCACCGGGTACACGGCGGGGCGGGCGGGATCGCTGTCCCGATACGGTGATGTACCGGTGACGTTGTCGCCGCGGTTCGCATTGGGCCTCGGCTGGCGGACCTCGCCGTCCCCGTATCTTGCGCGGACGAGCGACGCGTGGGTCGGCGCCTCGGCCACACCAGGAGCGCGACGCGCGGCCATCTCCTTCCGCAGCACGGGCACGACCTCGGCACCGAGGAGGTCCAGCTGATCGAGCACCATCTCCAGGGGCATGCCCGAATGGTCCATGATCCACAGCTGTCGCTGGTAGTCCCCGAAGAACTCACGGAACTCGAGCGTCTTGTCGATAACCTGCTGCGGACTTCCAACACTCAGGGGCGAGGCCTCCGCCCATCGCTCGAGCGGGACGCTGTGATCGTAGACCGGAGCCGCGTCGAAGTACGGACGGAAGGTGTCGAAGGCGTCTTGTGAGCGCTTCGAGATGAACGCCTGCCCGCCCAGTCCGACGATGGCCTGCTCCTTCGTGCCATGACCGTAATGCTCGAAGCGCTCGCGGTAGAAGTGCACGAGGCGAGCGAAGTGGCCGTTCGGCGCGAAGAGGTTGTTGGCGAAGAAGCCGTTGCCGTAGTACGCGGCCTGCTCGGCGGTCTCCGGAGTCCTGATGGAACCGTGCCAGACGAAAGGCGGGACATCGTCGAGGGGGCGCGGGGTCGAGGTGAAGCCCTGCAACGCTGATCGGAATTGGCCCTCCCAGTCGACGACGTCCTCTCGCCAGAGCCGGTGCAGGAGGTTGTAGTTGTCGAGTGCCAGCGGCAGACCCTGCCGGATGTCCTGCCCGAACCAGGGGTAGACCGGCACGGTGTTGCCCCGCCCGAGGGTGAGATCCAGGCGCCCCTTGGCAAGGTGCTGCGCCATGGCGTACTCCTCGGCGATCCGGACCGGATCGTTGGTGGTGATCAGGGTCACCGATGTCGAGAGGATGATGCGCGACGTGAGGGCCGCGATGTGCGCGAGGAGCGTGGTGGGTGATGAGGAGAAGAAGGGCGGGTTGTGGTGCTCGCCGATGGCGAAGACGTCGAGGCCCACTTCCTCGGTCTTCTGGGCGATCCGTACGACGGCGTCGATGCGCTCTGCCTCGCTGGGCGTCCTGCCGGTCGTTGGGTCGGCGGTGATGTCACTGACGGAGAAGACCCCGAATTGCATGAGCGTTCCTTCTTGGCTGTCGGTCGGCAGCACGGGTGCGAGTCTGAATCAGTTGAGGGTGAGGAAGCCGAGGACCGCGACGGCTGCGGCGAGCAGGATCAGGACTGCATTGACCGGCAGGTTGCCCCTCTCCGCTCGGCGCACATGCACGATCAGGGCGACGACCTGGATCAGGGCGAGTCCGATCGCCGCGAACGGCGAGAGCACGGGGGCGATCGACAGGAGCTTCGGCAGGATGACGCCGACGGCGCCGAGCACCTCGAGCAGCCCGACGAGCTTCACGACGCCGCTCGACACGTCCACCGCCCATGCCTGGCCGGAAGCGACGAGCTTGTCCTTCGACTGCGCCAGCTTCATACCTCCGACGGCGAGGTTCAGCAGCGAGAGTATTCCGGCGGTGACCCAGTAGCCGACCAGCATGATGACTCCTCCTTCGCCCTGAGCGCGCGTTTAGTTGATGCGTCAATTACCTTACGAGAATATGATTGACTCGTCAACTACATCGAACGCCCGATCTTCCGGATGCTGGGGCCGGATTCGCGCAAGGCCGGCAGGCGGGGAGCCGAGATCATGGATGGCTTCGACGTCCGCGACAATGAGATCATCCTCGACCTCCTGCGGATGAGCGCCTTCCACGGAATCAGCCTCGATGCCATGCTGCGCGACGACGCGGCGAGGGCGCTCGCAATGCCGGTTATCGCGCCTCATATAGCTCCAGACAGCCGCTAAGCGCAAAGTTGTTACACGAAACGTAGCCACGGTGAGATTCATCTCGGCATGGCGCCATCGAGAGATACCGGCTCGGCACGGGGTATCAGTTTGTCGTTATGCGCTCGAATGAACGTCGCTTCGTCCGGACCCTGAGGGCAGCTTCCGCGACTGCTCGCCTTTGCTGTTAGCGTGTTGCGTCGCCCCTCGGAGGCGCCGGGAGGACCGAGATGCCGCGTACGAGCTCCACCACTGCCGGCGGCCACGCATACCGCGATCTCAATGGAAACGGTGAACTCGATCCTTTTGAGGACTCTCGACTGACGCCCGCTGAGAGGGTGACTGACCTCCTGCCCCGCCTGTCCCTCGAGGAGAAGGTCGGCATGCTGTTCCACCCGACGATCGGCGTCGGGGAGCCGGGTGAGCATGATGTGCCGGCGGGAATCAGCCGCTTCTCCTCGCGTGAACTCGTGTCGCAGATGCGGCTCACCCATTTCAACGTGCACGCGTTGCCGAGCCCCCGTCGGGCGGCGCAGTGGCATAACGCGATCCAGGAGCTCGCCGAGGAGTCGCCGCACGGGATTCCCGTCACCATCTCGACCGACCCGCGTCACTCCTTCCGCGAGAATCTGGGGGCTGCGCTGGCTGCGGCTGACATGTCGGAGTGGCCGGAGCCGCTGGGCCTCGGCGCCATCGGATCCTCCGAGCTGGTCCGTCGATTCGGCGAGGTCGTCCGCCGCGAGTACACGGCGCTCGGCATCCGTGCAGCGCTCCATCCGCAAGTCGATCTCACGACCGAGCCTCGGTGGGCGCGCCAGAGCCACTCCTTCGGGCAGGACGAGACACTCACGTCCGAGCTGCTCGTCGCGTTCATCGAGGGCATGCAGGGATCAGAGCTCGGCTCCGGAAGCGTCAGCACCACGACGAAGCACTTCCCGGGCGGCGGTCCCCAGAAGGACGGCGAGGATGCTCACTTCAACTACGGGCGCGAGCAGGTGTATCCCGGGGGGCGCTTCGAGCAGCATCTGGAGCCGTTCCGGGCGGCGATAGCGGCTGGGACCGCTGCGATCATGCCCTATTACGGGATGCCGGTAGGGCTCGAGCTGGACGGCGAACCCGTCGAAGAGGTCGGCTTCTCCTTCAATCGGCGGATCGTCACCGCCCTGTTGCGCGATCAGCTCGGCTACGAGGGCGTCATCCTGAGCGACTGGGGGCTGGTCACCGAGGACGAGGTCATGGGCAAGCCGTTCCCCGCCCGCGCGTGGGGAGTCGAGGAGCTCACGGCCCTGGATCGGGTCGCCAAGCTGCTCGACGCCGGCATCGATCAATTCGGCGGCGAGCAGCGGCCGGAGCTTGTTCTCGAGCTCGTCCGCTCGGGTCGCGTCACGCGATCGCGCATCGACGAGTCGGTCAGCCGGCTCCTGCTGGTCAAGTTCGAGCTCGGCCTGTTCGACGATCCGTACGTGGATGAGGACGCTGCTGTCGCCGAGGTGGGCTCGGCCGAATTGCGTGAAGAAGGACACCGGGCGCAGGCCGAGTCGGTGACGGTGCTCTCGAATCGCCCGCTTCCGGGCGGAGACCCGGTGCTGCCGCTTCGTGCTGGACTTCGCTTCTACCTCGAGGGCGTCGAGCCTGGGGCGTTCGGTGGTCGGGGCACAGTCGTGAGCGATCCGACGGATGCCGATGTCGCCGTGGTGCGCATCACCGCTCCGTTCGAGGCCCGCGACACCTACTTCCTGGAGGCGATGTTCCACCAGGGATCGCTGGACTTTCCGCCTCAGGTCATCGAGCATCTCCGCTCGCTGGCGTCGAAGGTCCCGCTTGTCGTCGACGTCACGCTGGACCGGCCCGCCATCCTCGGCGAGGTCGACGCGGTGGCGACGGCCCTTGTCGCCACCTTCGGCTCCAGCGACGCGGCGCTCATCGACGCCCTGACCGGCACCATCAGTCCTCGTGGCCGGCTCCCCTTCGAGCTGCCCTCCTCGATGGCCGCCGTCGAGGCGAGCCGCAGCGATGTCGCATCCGACACAGCCGCGCCGCTCTATGTCTTCGGGCACGGCCTCTCGCTTGCGTCACAGGTCGTGGCGTAGCGAGCCCCAAGTCCTGCACGGGGAAGGGCGTCCACGCAACGAACGCCGCCGCGCCACAGCTCACAAGATCGCGCGATAGATTCCACCCACCTTCCCCCTCTCAGCCGCTCGTCACGCGGTCCAGCCAGACCACGAAAGGAATCGGATGAGTGCCTCCATGCGTGCCATCGTCATCGACGCCCCAGGCGGACCCGAGGTCTTGCAGATGCGGGATCTGCCCATTCCCATCCCGCAGCCGGGCTGGGTCCTCATCCGGATCAAGGCCTTCGGACTCAACAGATCCGAGCTGCATTTCCGTCGCGGGCTGGCCTACTCAGGAAGCTTTCCTCGCGTCCCGGGCATCGAAGCGGTGGGCGTCGTGGTCGAGGCGCCGAACGGCGAATTCACCGAAGGCGCGCAGGTGGCGGCCCTCATGGGCGGCATGGGCCGCACCTACGACGGCGGGTACGCGGAGTACGTCAGCGTGCCGGCGGAGACCGTGGTCCCGTTCTCCAGCGACCTGGATTGGACCATCCTGGGCGCCGTGCCCGAGATGCTGCAGACGGCCGCAGGTTCGCTCCGCGTCGGACTGCAGGCCGTAGACGGGCAGTCGCTGCTCATCCGCGGCGGAACCTCCTCGATTGGCCTGACCCTGGCCGTGCTGGCGCGCCTGCGCGGGATGACGGTGTTCTCCACCACCCGCAGCGACGCTAAGCGCGAGCTGCTCGACAAGGTCGGCGTCGATCACGTGATCATCGACGGAGGCGAGGTCGCGGCGGCGGTACGCGCGATAATCCCCGACGGCGCGGATGGCGCGGTCGAGCTGGTGGGAGTCAATGTCATGAAGGACACCCTGCGCGCGGTGCGCACGGGTGGAACCGTCTGCTTCACCGGCATGCTTTCGGATGAGTGGACCATCTCTGATTTCTACCCGATGGAGTGGCTGCCGAACGGGGTGAGGCTCACCGCCTACTCCGGCGAGGCGAGCGATCTGACCACCGACGAGCTGCAGGGCTTCCTCGACGCCGCCGCGCGGGGAGACGCACCCGTCCCCATCGGTCGCGTCTACCGCCTCGACGAGATCCAGCAGGCGCACCGCGACATGGAGGCGGGCGGCTCGGGCAAGCTCGTCGTCGTCCTCGATTGAGCGCTCAGTGCTTGCGTAGGGTCAACCCGCGGTCGCGATCGCGCAACACATGTCCGCACGCTATCTCCTGAGCGTTAGGTATCAGCGTCGCAATCGTCCGGATCTCGCCGAATCCCGCGGGATACCGCACAGGTCGAGGGGACGTGTTACCGTGCCGGGGCTTACACAACGGGGTCTCCGGGTGCGCAGCCGTTGCATGACTGCTCGCACGGTCGTTGCCCGCGTCGCTCCCCCTCGATCCGAAGGACAGCTGGATGAAACTCACGGCCTCAGCCACCGGTATCGATGGACGGGTGCTCCGCCGCGGCGAGGAGGGCTATGAGCATCTGCGGCGGGGAGCAGTCTGGCACGCTGGAGTTCCCGACCGGTATCCCGAGATCATCGTCCTCGCGAGCTCCGAGGGCGATGTCGCCGCAGCGGTGCGGCTGGCGAAACGGCTGGAGCTGAAGGTCGCGGTGCGCTCAGGTGGGCACAGCTGGTCAGGGTCGCACCTGCGGAGCGG
>Ga0190273_10000555_pt1 | contig 13865 bp, 14 predicted proteins | sample Popmic504IS_FD_134513 | JGI IMG/M metagenome (GOLD analysis project Ga0190273, IMG submission 134513) | Populus adjacent soil microbial communities from riparian zone of Shoshone River, Wyoming, USA - 504 IS | ecosystem: Environmental > Terrestrial > Soil > Riparian zone > Trees stand | place...
GGTTCGAACTCCAGCGCCCACATCCTGGTGTTGGCCTTGCCGGACTGCATGGCGTTCTTGGTCGGGCGGTAGATGCGCGCGAGCATGAGCCTTCCTCGTCTACTCCGATGGTCGGGGCGGCAGGATTCGAACCTGCGACCCTCTGGTCCCAAACCAGATGCGCTACCAGGCTGCGCTACGCCCCGTCATCGGTGACGCGCCTCTTGCCATGCGTCGCCCGTCTAGTCGACCCGCCTGCGCACGGGCTTGAACAGCCCCGAGCCGCGCAACACGTCGCGGCCGCCCACATGCACCCTCCCTTCGACGAAGATCAGGTCGCGGGTCTTGCGGGTGACGTGGGCGTCGCCGAACACCCAGTCACCGGCCCTCGCCATCGACAGGAAGTCGACGGAGAGGTGCACGGTGACCGATGTGGAGCCTGTCCCCGTGAACACCGCCCGCGCCAGCAGGCCGTCGAGGAAGGTGGTCAGCATGCCGCCGTGGACGATGCCCATGCCGTTGCAGTGGCGTTTCAGCGCATAGAAGGCGTGCTCGAAGGAGCCGTCCTCGTTCAGCTTGTGGAAGAAGGGACCGTTGTGGGTGGTGTAGGGGCCGCGGGCGGACGGGGTGAAGCCCTCCGGCGGGGCCGGGACCTGTTCGTCAGCCACGCGGAAAGATCCGGTGCCGGACGCGGTCGCCGGGCTTGATGCCCATCTCCGCCGACAACCCGCCGCCGATCTCCAGCACCGCCAGCACCGGACCGGCCGAGGGCACGGGATCGAGCGAATAGGGCCGGGTGTTCTCGGCGATGTTGACGATGCGGCCGTCGGCGCCGATGAAGATCATGTCGAGCGGTATCAGGGTGTTCTTCATCCAGAAGGCCACCGGCTCGGCGCGGTGGAAGTCGAACAGCATGCCTTCGTGCTCATCGAGGACGCTACGCCACATCAGCCCCTTTTCGCGCTCCGCCTCGTCGTCGGCGACGGCGACGTTGAAGCGCACCGGGCCTTGCGCGGTGACGATGTCCAGCGGCTCAAGGGCGGTGACGGCCTGCGGGGCCTCGGCGACCGCTGCGGCGGCCGGCTCCGGTGACGCCGGCGCACAGGCGGCGAGCGCCAGGGCGGCCAGGACGCCAAGCAGGCTGAACTTCGACTGCAGCAAGAACCGGCTCCTGTTCCGCCCTCAGGCGGCGCCCAGGGCCTCTATCTCGGCGACGACCAGACCCTTGGGCCCTTCGGCGAAGCGCACGAGGACGGCTTCACCGGGCTGCAGGTCCTCAAGGCCGCTGCGGCGCAGCGTCTCAATGTGGACGAAGATATCGCCCGGTTCGAGGTCGCGCACCACGAAACCGTAGCCCTTGGTGCGGTTGAACCACTTCACCGTGGCCCGTTCCTGCGGGCCGGTGGCGGTCAGCGAGCCGCGGATGCCGCCCTCACGGGGCGCAAAGCCGCTCGTGCGTTCGCGGCGAAAGCCGACCGGCTCGCCGTCGAAGCGGCGCTGCGGGCGCTCGGCGGGCGGCGGCGCGGCGCTCTCGTCCAGATCGACAATCTCATCGACCTGCCAGCCCTTGGGCCGGCGGACGACGTCGCAGACGATGATGGAGCCTTCCAGCGCCGACTCCTTGCCGGCGTTGCGCAGCGAGGTGACGTGCAGCAGCACGTCCTTCAGTCCCGTCTGCTCGGGATCATCGGGAACGATGAACCCGTAACCTTTGCCCGCATCGAACCACTTGATGCGGCCGCTGATCCGCACAGCTTCCTGCGGATCGTGCGCCTCGATTTCGTAACTGGACATCCCCGCCCCTCATCGCGCGCCGCCCAATGGCTAGCCGGGCGAACGAGCCAGTATAACACTGTTCTCGCAGGAATAGATCGTCAACAGCGCAATGCGCGGCAAGCGAAGCTTGAGCGTAACACACGCGGCTAATCGTCACGTGTGGAGGAGACTGAAGTCCTCGGAAATGGGTGGTACGCCCTAGGGGAGTCGAACCCCTCTTACCAGATTGAAAATCTGGGGTCCTAACCGATAGACGAAGGGCGCACGGCGAGGAGCGGGGGATATATCCGCGTTCCCAAGGTGGTGCAAGCCTTGGCCGGGAGCGGTTTCGTCAGCCGCCGCACATGCGCGGATCGGCGGCGTCGTCGATCTCCAGCTCGACGCTTTGGCGGCCCTGCCAGTCATCGGGTTTGAGCTTGCCGACGACGTGCAGCGCGCCTTCAGCCGACATCAGCCGGCGGCCCAGATCGGTCTCCCCGGCCCGCCAGGCGACGGCCTTCAGCTTGCCGCCGGCCTCGTCGACGAGGGTGACGCGGATATGGCCGCCCTTCATGGCGATCGGGCGCTCGATACGGGCGCTGGCGATGGCGAACACCGGCTCGGGGTTGCCGGGGCCAAAGGGGGCGAGGCGCTGGAACTCCTCATAGAGCGGCCGCCCTGCCCCGCCGGGCGCGACGAGGGCGTCGATCTCGACAGCGTCGAGGGCGGCGGCTTCGATCATCTCGCCCGCCAGCTGCTCGGACAGGAAAGCCCGCAATTCCGGTATGTTGGCGGGACGAACGGACAGGCCCGCCGCCATGGCGTGCCCGCCGCCGGCCATCAGCAGGCCCGCGTCAAAGGCTGCCTGCACGGCGCGGCCGAGATTCACGCCCGGCTGCGAGCGGCCCGATCCCTTGCCGACGTCGGCGGCGCGGTCGACGCCGATGACCAGCACCGGCTTGCGGTAGCGCTCCCGCAGCCGCCCGGCAACGATGCCGATGACGCCGGGGTGCCAGCCGTCGCCCGCCACTACGATAACCGGCGCGTCGGGGTCGAAGTTGCTGTCCCGCTCGATGGCGATGACGGCTTCGTCGATGACCTGCTTCTCGACGTCCTTGCGCGAGGCGTTGAGGGCGTCGAGCTCCTCGGCCAGCGCCCTCGCCTCCTCCGGGTCGTCGGTGGACAGCAGCCGCGCGCCGAGGTCGGAGCGTCCGATGCGCCCGCCGGCGTTGATGCGGGGACCGAGGATGAAGCCCGCGTGGAAGGTGGTGGCCGGCCCCGTGGCATTGGCGACGACGAGCAGCGCCTTCAGCCCCGGATTGGCCCAGCCGGACATCACCCGCAGGCCCTGTGTCGTCAGCGCCCGGTTGAAGCCGACCAGCCGCGTCACGTCGCAGATCGCGCCCAGTGCGGCGAGATCAAGCCATTGGCGCAGATCGGGCTCAGGCCGATTCTCGAACAGCCCCCGCTTGCGGGCTTCGCGGTTCAGCGCCGCCAGCAGCACGAAGGTCACCCCGGCGGCGGCCAGCACCCCCTGCCCGGACTCGCAGCCCGGCCGGTTCGGGTTGACCACGGCGGCCGCAGCGGGCGGGTTCTCGCGCATCAGGTGGTGGTCGATGACCACGACCTCCAGGCCAATGGTCGCGGCATGGGCGATGGCGTCGTAGGCGGCCGCCCCGCAGTCGACGGTCACCACCAGCTCGGCGCCGCTCTTACGGATACGGTCGAAGGCCGCTGGGCTGGGGCCGTAGCCCTCCAGCATGCGGTCGGGAACATAGATGGGCAGCTCGGCGCCCATCGCCCGGTACCAGCGCACCAGCTGGGCGGCGCTGGAGGCTCCGTCGACGTCGTAGTCGGCGAACACCGTCATCGGGCGTTTGCTCTCCAGCGCATCGACGAGGATGGCGGCCGCCTTGTCCATGTCCATGAAGCAGGAGGGATCAGGGAACAGCGCCTTCAGCGTGGGCGACAGGTAGGACGCCGCCTGCTCGGACAGCACCTCCCGCGCCGACAACGCCCGCGCCAGCGGCTCCGACAGCCCGTGCCGCATCTGGTGATCCCGCGTCAGCGCAGCATCCGCCGGCCGCTCACGCCAAACCCGCCCGGAGAGCGAGCGGGTTACCCCAAGAAAGCCGATATGTGCAGCGCCGTCAGCCATTCAGGCACGGTACGCCGAGTCGCGCGGCGAGCGGCTGCGGTAGATCCACCCGCGAAGGGTCGCGAGTCTCCGGTAGCGCGGCTTTTAACGACGGGCGCGGATAAACCGCCCTCGGATCAGGCATGAGAGAAGGCTTTGGGTTGCGCCATGCGGCGGCACCTCAAGCGTCCAGAGGGTTCAGATCGGCTGTTCATCCCTCATCGTTGCACGCCGAGCTTGGACGGGGACATCCCGGCCACAGCAGGGGTCAACAAGGGTCGAATGTCTCTAGAAGACCTGTCTCGCCCTTCCCTTCTCCCCTCGCGGGAGAAGGTGGCCTGCGAAGCAGGTCGGATGAAAGGGTTCTCAGAACTTTCCAAACTTCGTCATCCTCGGGCTTGTCCCGAGGACCCATGCGTGGTGGGCCTGCCGGAAAGGGCTGTGTGCATGGGTCGTCGGAACAAGTCCGACGATGACGTGCGGAGAGGACGGCGCTCCCCCTCATCCGTCAGCCTTCGGCTGCCACCTTCTCCCGCGAGGGGAGAAGGATCGTTAGTCGTTCAGGTCGCCGCGCTGAACAATCCAGTACCGCTCTCGCTCGTTGATTTCGTCTACCGAGCAGTTCTCGATGATCGTGACAGTGACGCGCCGGCCGGATTCCATCGCGGCGCGAAGCTCGTGATGGATGCGCCTGAAGCGATCAGGCTTTCCTCGCCTGTACGGCAGGCCGGACAGAAGCTTGCGGACGTTGTTTGGGTATTCGCGGAGCCGTCGGGTCAAACCCTTGGACTTGCCGACGTATGATCCGACGCCTTCTATGCGCCACTCGTATATTCCCGGCAGCGTGAGGCTGCGTCCCTCCGGAATGTCCCGGACAAACCAGCTCGTATCGCTACCCGCCACCGCTCCTTACACCGGCCGTTTCATGTGGACGTTGCGGACGGTGCGGGTGGAGGAGTTCATGACCAGGGTGTGGGTGTGGACGAAGCCGTCCTTGAACTTCACGCCTTCGAGCAGGGCGCCGTCGGTGACGCCGGTGGCCGCAAAAATGGCGTCGGCCTGGACCATCTCGTGCAGGTCGTACTTGCGGTCGAGGTCCTTGATGCCCCAGCGCTCGGCGCGGGCGCGCTCATCGCTGTTGCGGAACACCAGGCGCCCCTGGAACTGGCCGCCGACGCACTTCAGCGCCGCGCAGGCCAGCACGCCCTCGGGCGCCCCGCCCTGGCCGATGTAGATGTCGACGCCGGTGGCCGGATCGGCCGTGTTGATCACGCCGGCCACGTCGCCGTCGCTGATCAGGTACACGCGGGCGCCGACCTCTCGCAGGCTCTCGATGATGCCGGCGTGGCGCGGACGGTCGAGGACGCAGGCGGTGATCTGCGAGGGCTCGACGCCTTTGTGGGCGGCCAGCGCGCGGACGTTCTCGGCCGGGGTCTTGTCGAGGTCGATGATGCCGGCGGGGTAACCCGGCCCGCAGGCGATCTTGTCCATGTAGGTGTCGGGGGCGTTGAGCATCGTCCCGGCCGGCGCCCAGGCCATGACGGCGCAGGCGTTGGCCATAGCCTTGGCGGTCAGCGTCGTGCCTTCGAGCGGGTCCAGCGCGATGTCGATGCGCGGGCCCTTGCCGGAGCCGACCTTCTCGCCGATGTAGAGCATGGGCGCTTCGTCGCGCTCGCCCTCGCCGATGACGATGACGCCTTCGATGTCCTGCTCGTTAAGGGCGGTGCGCATGGCGTCGACGGCCGCCTGGTCGGCGGCCTTTTCATCGCCCCGTCCAGCCAGGTCCCAAGCGGCGATGGCCGCGGCTTCGGTCACTCGCACGGCGTCCATGACCAGGCCGCGATCAAGCACTTCTGAACTCATCAAGCCTCTCCCAACCCACGTCGCGGGGCGAAATCCCTCAGATGCGCGCGATGCGCAACAGCCGGGGCCGCTCTATTACGGCATCGAGCCGCTCAATGCGATTGATCGCGTCCATGAGGACCGACTCCGGCGTCGCGTGGGTGGTTAGCACGATCGGCACGCCGCCCGCATCCTCCACCGGCTTTTGCAGGAAGCTGTCGATGGAGACGCCGCACTCGGCCAGCGTTTCGGAAACCGCCGCGATGACGCCCGGCTCGTCGCGAACCAGCAGGCGCAGGTAGGCCTTGCCGACCCGTCGCGTGGGCGCCACGGCCACGAACGGCTGCAGCTTTCCGGCGGGGGCCTGGAACACAGGCCGCGCGGCGCCAGTCATCACATCGGCGATGTCGGCGGCGACGGCGGCGGCGGTCGGGCCGGAGCCCGCGCCGGGGCCCTGGATGAAGATGCGGCCGATGCGGCGGCCCTCGATGAACAGGGCGTTGAGTGCGCCCCGCGTCTCGGCGAGCGGGTGGCCGAGCGGCACCAGCGAGGGGTGAACGCGGACGGCCACGCCCTCTTCGGTACGGTCGGCCGAGGCGATCAGCTTGATGCGGTAGCCGAGATCGCGGGCCAGCTTGATGTCGAGCAGTTCGACCTGGTCGATGCCCTCGATCTCGGCGGCGGCGAAGGTGGGCGCGCAGCGGAAGGCGAGCGCGGCGAGGATAGATATCTTGTGGGCCGCGTCGAAGCCGCCGACGTCCATGGTCGGGTCGGTCTCGGCGTAACCCAGCCGCTGAGCCTCGGCGAGCACGTCGGCGAAGGAGCGGCCGGTGCTCTCCATCTCCGACAGGATGTAGTTGCAGGTGCCGTTGAGGATGCCTGCGACGCCGTCGATCTCGTCGCCGACCATGGCCTCGCGCAGCATCTTTACCGCCGGGGTGCCGCCCATGACGGCCGCCTCGAACAGCAGCGGCACGCCCTGCGCCTCGGCCAGCGCGGCGAGTTCGGCCCCATGCTCGGCGATCAGCGCCTTGTTGGCGGTGACGACGGGCTTGCCGGCCTTCAGCGCGGCCTCGACGGCGGCCTTGGCGGGACCGTCGGAGCCGCCGACCAGCTCGACGAAGATGTCGACGTTCTCGTCCGTGGCCAGCGCCACCGGGTCGTCGAACCAGGGCAGGTCGCTGATATCCACCGAGCGCGGACGCGAGCGCGAGCGAGCCGAGACGCCGGTGACGACCGCCCTGCCCCCGGCCGGCGCGAAGTCGGGCCGCTCACTGAGGAACTGCAGCAGGCCGCCGCCGACGGTGCCGAGGCCGGCGACGCCGACCCTCCAGACTTGCTTGCTCATTGCGCGGCTACCGAGTTGTGGGCCCGCCCGAGGATTTCGCTCGAGTTGGCCAGAAACTTCTTCACGTTGCGGGCGGCCTGGCGGATGCGGTGCTCGTTTTCGACCAGGCCTATGCGCACATAGCCCTCGCCGTATTCGCCAAAGCCGACACCGGGCGCGACAGCCACCCCGGCGTGCTCGACCAGCAGGCGCGAGAACAGCATTGAGCCCGCCTCCTTGTACTGCTCAGGGATCGGCGCCCAGGCGAACATCGAGGCCGGCGGTTTGGGGATGTCCCACCCTGCCCGCTTCATGGAGTCGACCAGGACGTCGCGGCGGCTCTTGTAGGTGGCGCGGATCTCGTCGACGCAGTCCTGCGGGCCGTTCAGCGCGGCGGCGGCCGCCACCTGCACCGGCGTGAAGGCGCCGTAGTCGAGGTAGGACTTCACCCTCGCCAGCGCCGCGCAGATGCGCGGGTTGCCGACCACCATGCCGACCCGCCAGCCGGCCATAGCGTAAGTCTTGGACAGGGAGTTGATCTCCACCGCCACGTCCTTGGCGCCCTCGACCTGCAGCACCGACGGCGGCGGGTTGTCGTCGAAGTAGATCTCCGAATAGGCGATGTCCGACAGCACGATCAGGTCGTGCTTTTTAGCGAGCGCAATGGCGTCCCTGTAGAAGTCGAGGTCTACCCACTGCGCCGTCGGGTTGGATGGATAGGACAGGATCAGGATCGAGGCCGGCGGCACAGAGTGGCGCACCGCGCGGCTCACCCCCTCCAGATACTCCTCGGGCGAGCGCGCCCTGACGTGCCGGATCACCCCGCCGGCCATGATGAAGCCGTAGGCGTGGATCGGGTAGGCCGGGTTGGGACAGATGATGACATCGCCGGGCGCGGTCAGGGCCTGGGCGAGGTTCGCAAACCCCTCCTTCGAGCCCAGCGTGGCGATGACTTCGGTGTCGGGGTTGAGCTTTACGCCGAAGCGGCGGTCGTAGTAGCCGGCCATGGCCTTGCGCAGGCCGATGATGCCCTTGGAGACCGAGTAGCGGCCGGCTTTTGGGTCGCGCACCGTCTCGACCAGCTTGTCGACGATGTGCTTGGGCGTGGGCATGTCGGGGTTGCCCATGCCGAAATCGATGATGTCTTCGCCCTGCGCCCGGAGCCGCGCCTTGATGCGGTTCACTTCCTCGAAGACGTAGGGCGGCAGGCGTCGGATACGGTGGAATTCGGACTGCATGAGATGAGCTCTTTGCGCCACGTTCGGCGCGCCGGGAGCGGAAGTCGCGCATGGATAGACCCCGCGCTGGGTCTCGCCAAGCAGGTTCGGGGAATGATCTTGCCTCCGGGGCCGGGCTTACCTGGGCCGCGGAGGCGGGGTAGCTCGGGCGCGCATCGCCCGGGCCCAGGCTTCGCTCTCGGCGGCCTCAGTGGCGGTGGGCACATCGGACGGGTCATAGCCGATGGCCGCGCGGGCCCGCTCAGTGAAGGCGTCGGTGTCGTTGAGGCTGAAGGTCGAGGGCGCGGTTTGCGCCAGCAACTGCTCACGGTCGGCTTCAGTGCCGCGCACCACCTGCCGCCAGCCCTCGTCGGTGCGCAGGTCGGCCGGGACCTGCGGAATGTCGGCGAAGGACGGGAATTCGGTCTGTGTCCGCGCCTTCGACTGGATCGCGGCGGCGGCCGGCGAGTTGAGATCGACGGGCGCCGCGGCGTAGGGCTCGACCACGTCCGGCAGGCTCACACAGGCGCAAAGCAGCGAGGCCGACGCCGCGCAAAGCAGCAGCCGTCCCTTTCCTCGACAGATTCTGTGCGTATCGCCGTTCATTTCACCTTCGCTCTTATGCGAAGATGCAGGCTGGCGGAAGGACACGCGTAATGTGGCCTGCGCCTCGGAGGAGACGATGACGACCAAGGCCCCGGCAAAGACGCGCACGAAGAAGGCCGCCGCCCCGGCTGCAAAGGCGCCTGCCAAGCGCACCGCCAAAGCCGCGCCCGCTCGCAAGCCCGCCAAGAAAGCCGCCGCTCCGAAGGCTGCCCCGGCTGCCAAACCCGCACCGCTGGCCGCTATGGACACCACCGACGCCTACAGCCTGCTCTCCAGCGAGCAGCGCCAGGCGATGGAGAAGCTGTCGGCCAACCTCGCCCGCGCCGCGATGACCGCCCAGGGCGCGATGGCCGAGGCGGCGCTGCGCAACGCCGATGGCCAGAGTGCGCTGAGCCCAGACCCCTTCCACGTCGCCCCTGCCCTGACCGAAGTGATGGGCAAGCTGGCCGCCAAGCCCGACCTGATGCTGCGCGCCCAGGCCGACCTGCTGAGCCGCTACATGGACCTTTGGCAGAACGTCGCCGCGCGGATGGCAGGGCAGACGCCGGAGCCCGTGGTCACCCCGGCCAAGGGCGATAAGCGGTTCAACGACCCCGACTGGTCGGACCAGCCGATGTTCGACGTCATGAAGCAGTCTTACCTGCTGACCGCCAACTGGCTGAACTCCATCGTCGGCCAGGTGAAGGACGAGGTCGACCCGCTCACCACCCGCCGGGTCGAGTTCTTCATGAAGATGCTGACCGACGCCTTTTCGCCGTCGAACTTCCTAATCTCCAACCCCGTCGCCATGCGCCAGGTCATCGAGACGGGCGGCGAGAGCCTGGTGAAGGGGATGGAGAACTTCGCCGCGGACCTGGAGCGCGGCGGCGGCCAGTTGCAGATCAGCCAGACCGACATGGAGCAGTTCCAGGTCGGCAGGAACGTCGCCACCACGCCCGGCAAGGTCGTCTATCAGAACGACATCCTGCAGCTGATCCAGTACGCGCCGGCGACCAAACAGGTGCACGAGGTCCCGCTGCTGATCTTCACGCCGTGGATCAACAAGTTCTACATCACCGATCTTCGGCCCGATAACTCGCTGATCAAGTGGCTGACCGAGCAGGGCTTCACCGTCTTCGTCACCTCCTGGGTGAACCCCGACGAGGACCTCGCCGCCAAGACCTTCGAGGACTACATGATCGAGGGGGTCTATGACGCCTCCAAGCAGGTCATGAAGCAGTGCGGCGTCGAGAAGATAAACGCCGTCGGCTACTGCATCGGCGGCACGCTTCTGGCCTGCACGCTGGCCTACATGGCCGCCAAGGGCGAGAAGCGGATTAACTCCGCCACCTTCTTCGCCGCCCAGCAGGACTTCCAGGAGGCCGGCGACCTGCGGCTGTTCGTCAGCGACGCCTGGCTGAAGGACCTCGAGGGCCAGATCGACGCGGCGGGCGGTTTCCTGCCGTCGAAGTCGATGGCCGACACCTTCAACTCGTTGCGCGCTAATGACCTGATCTGGTCGTTCTTCGTCAACAACTACCTGATGGGCAAGGAGCCCAAGCCCTTCGATTTGCTGTTCTGGAACTCCGACCAGACGCGGATGCCCAAGTCGCTGCACCTCTTCTACCTGCGCCACTTCTACAAGGAGAACGCGCTGGCCAAGGGCGAGCTGGAGTTGGGCGGGGTGACGCTGGACCTCAAGAAGGTCAAAGCGCCCGTCTATGTGCAGTCGTCGCGCGACGACCACATCTCGCCGTTCCGCAGCGTCTATCGCGGCGCCAGGCTGTTCGGCGGCCCGACCACCTTCATGATGAGCGGCTCAGGCCACATCGCCGGTGTCATCAACCACCCGGCGGCGAACAAGTACCAGCACTGGACCAACGACGCCCTGCCCGCCGCCGTCGACGACTGGATCGCCGGCGCGGAAGAACACCCCGGCTCCTGGTGGCCGCATTGGGTTGAGTGGCTGAGCGAGAAGTCCGGGAAGATGGTCCCGGCGCGCGATCCGTCGAAGGGACCGCTCAAGCCGATGGAGGATGCTCCTGGCAGCTACGTACAGGTGCGCAGCTAAAAGCCCTTCCCCCTGGAGGGGGGAGGGGTTGGGATGGGGGGTGGGATACTCTCCGCAGCCACTCCCTTGAACAGCAACTCCCGGAAGCTCCTCCACCCTCATCCCCGCCCCTTCCCCCCCTCCAGGGGGAAGGGAGATCAGGCCGGGATAAAGCGGAGCGCCACGCCGTCGTTGCAGTACCTCAACCCCGTCGGCTTTGGCCCATCCGGGAAGACGTGGCCCTGGTGGCCGAGGCAGCGGGCGCAGTGGTATTCCGTGCCGAAGAAGGCCTCGACCGGCGTGGGCTTCTTGCCGATGTTGCTGGAGATGGCGGTCCAGAAGCTCGGCCAGCCGGTGCCGGCGCTGTATTTCCACTGCGACTTGAACAGGGGCAGCTCGCAGCCGGCGCAGACGAAGGTCCCGCGCCCGTGCTCGTCGTTGAGCGGACTGGAGCCCGCCCGTTCGGTGCCTTGCCGGCGGAGCACGTCGTAGGCGGCGGGCGAGAGCCGCTTCTTCCACTGCGCGTCGCTCAGCTTGCGCCACGGTGAGGTGGCGAAGGCGGCCTCGGAGCGCGAGGCGGCCTCGCTTTTGCCGCCGCAGGCGGCGAGCGCGGCGGTGGTGAGCAGGAAGAGGCGCCGGTCGATCTTGGTCATGCCCACTATACGATCCCGGCCTCGTGGCGGATGCATGGCCTTTAGAGGCCCGCCGCCTCGTCCAGCCCGAGCATCAGGTTGAGGTTCTGCACCGCCGCTCCCGAGGCGCCCTTGCCGAGGTTGTCGAGCAAGGCGACCAGCCGGGCCTGTTCGTCGTTGCCGAACACGAAAAGGCGCATGCGGTTGGTGCCATTGAGGCCTTCCGGCTCAAGAGTCTTCATCGCCTTCGCCTCTAGCCAGGGAGCCACCTCAACGAAGCGTTCGCCGGCGTAAGCGGCGGTTAGTGCGTCATGAATGTGGGCGAGTGTTGGACGGCCGTACTTAAACCCCCGGAGCTGAAGCGGCACCTCGACGATCATGCCTTGGCGAAACCGTCCGACTGCGGGTGCGAACAGCGGAGGACCGTCCAGGCAGCCGTACTTTTCAATCTCGGGCACATGCTTGTGTCCAAGACCCAGGGCGTAAATGCGAAAGGGCGCCGTCGTGTAAGTCGGGGAGGTCTCATCCTCGAACTCCGCGATCATGCTCTTTCCGCCGCCGGAGTAGCCAGAAACGGCATTAATGGTAACCGGCCAATACGGGTCGAGCAGGTCGGCAAGAAAGAGAGGCCGAAGCAGCGCGATTGCTCCCGTGGAGTAGCAACCGGGGTTCGACACTCGCTTGGCTGACGCGATCGCCGCCCGCTGATCGTATTGCATTTCCGGGAAGCCATAGACCCAATCGTCGTCGGTCCGGTGCGCCGTTGAGGCGTCGATCACGCGCACGTGGGGGTTCTCGATCAGGCTCACGGCTTCCCGCGCGGCCTTATCCGGAAGGCAGAGGATGACAGCGTCGGCGCTGTTCAGGAGTTCAGCGCGGGCGGGGGCGTCCTTGCGGCGCGCGGGATCGATCGACACGAGTTCGAGGTCGCGGCGGCCGACCAGCCGCTCACGGATCTGCAGGCCCGTGGTGCCCGCCTCGCCGTCGATGAAAACCCGTGGGGCCATCTCAGCCTCCTCACCAGCCAAAACAAAGGGCGCTCCGGTTGCCCGAAGCGCCCTTCGCAAACGCGTATGCGTGAGCGTTTAGCGCTTCGAGAACTGGAAGCTGCGGCGGGCCTTGGCCTTGCCGTACTTCTTACGCTCGACCACGCGGCTGTCGCGGGTCAGGAAGCCGTGGGGCTTCAGAACGCCGCGCAGGGCCGGCTCGTAGTAGGTCAGGGCCTTGGAGATGCCATGGCGAACCGCGCCGGCCTGGCCGGACAGGCCCGAGCCCTCGACGGTGCAGACGACGTCGAACTGGCCGAGGCGGTCGGCGACCTGCAGCGGCTGGGCGATCATCATGCGCAGCACGGGGCGGGCGAAGTAGATCTCCTGGTCGCGGCCGTTGATGGTGATCGCGCCCTTGCCGGGCTTGATCCACACGCGGGCGACGGCGTTCTTGCGCTTGCCGGTGGCATAGGCGCGGCCCTGGGCGTCGATCTTCGGCTCGGCCGGCGCGACGTCGGGGTTGGACGAGAGGCTCTGCAGAGCCTCGAAGCCTTGGGTCTCTGACATGGCTTACTGGCTCCGGACGTTCTTGGCGTTCATCTCGGCGAACGCGATGACTTGCGGGTTCTGGGCTTCGTGCGGATGCGTCGGCCCGTTGTGGATGCGCAGGTGCGTCAGCTGCTTGCGGGCCAGGGGGCTTTCCTTGGGCAGCATGCGCTCGACGGCCTTTTCCAGCACGCGCTCGGGGAAACGGCCGTCCAGCACCTGGCCGGCGGTCCGCTGCTTGATGCCGCCCGGGTGGCCGGTGTGGCGGTAGTAGATCTTCTGCTCGAGCTTGCGGCCGGTGAACTTCACCTTGTCGGCGTTGACCACCACGACGAAGTCGCCGCAGTCGACGTGCGGGGTGTAGTCGGGGCGGTGCTTGCCGCGAAGACGCATGGCGATGAAGGACGCGAGACGGCCGACAACGGCGTTCTCGGCGTCGATCACGATCCACTTCTTCTCGACGTCGGCGGGCTTCAGCGAAGCCGTCGTCTTCATCATGGGACTGATCTCTTAGAGGAAGGCCGCAGACGGGCTGCGGCGTGAGGCGCGGTGCATAATCGCACCCTAGCGCGGGGTCAACATCGTTATGTGCGACAATCGCACTAATTCAATAAAAACAACAACTTCCCTGTTACGGTATCATAATACCGCTACAGTCGCCGCACCCGCCAGGCGAAGGCCGTGGCGACGCTCAGCACCACGACCGCGCCGATCTGATGGAGGACGCCCAGCCACACCGGCACGCCGCTGACCAGCGTGGCAATGCCGATCCCGGCCTGCGCCGTCACCGCGACGGCGATGAGCAC
>Ga0190273_10000556_pt1 | contig 13864 bp, 11 predicted proteins | sample Popmic504IS_FD_134513 | JGI IMG/M metagenome (GOLD analysis project Ga0190273, IMG submission 134513) | Populus adjacent soil microbial communities from riparian zone of Shoshone River, Wyoming, USA - 504 IS | ecosystem: Environmental > Terrestrial > Soil > Riparian zone > Trees stand | place...
CGAGCACCAGGTCGTCGGGGACCCCGGACCTGCGCAGGATCGTCGCCATGATCCCGTACATCCGCATGACCGGTTCTGACGCGACGGTGTAGGAGGTCAGCATCGGGATGAGCCTCGGGTGTCGCGCGAAGGCATCGCGGTACTCGCGCAGGAGAAGCGGAAATGCCTCGTCCCACGAAGCGTCCGTGTCGAACTTGAGTGCGATGTCGCTCATCATCAGGGCGCGCATGCCCTCGACGATGTCGTCCCGGCCGGACACGTGGTTGTAGAGCGATGACGGCCTGACGCCGAGCCGGTCCGCGACCGCGCCGACCGTGAACTCACCCGTGGCATCAACCAGTGCCAGCGCCGCCCGGGCGATCTTCTCCACGGACAGGATCGGTGACGACGGCCGAGCCATCTACGCCACCTCCGCGACAAATTTTTGCCGGACCCTTGCCAGTCCGGTATGTCGTCACCATACTAAAACGAATCTCATTCGTTTTACCAGCCCGCACACTGAGCCAGAGGAACGATCCGCATGTCAACTACACATCTGGACAAGGCGCCGCCGTCCACAGGCCTCCGGGAGGACTCGCTGGGAGTCGCCGGCATCGCCATGACCGTGATCTCGGCCGCCGCGCCCCTGACCGTCATGGCGGGCGTGGCCCCCATCGCCCTTGCCGTCGGCGGCGTTGGCGTCCCGGCCGCCTATCTTTTGGCGGGAGCAGTGCTGGCCATCTTCGCGATCGGTTTCACCGCGATGGCCGCGGCCATCCCACGGACCGGCGGCTTCTTCGTCTACATCGGTCACAGCTTCGGCGGCGTCATGGGGTTTGCGTCAGCGGTCGTGGCGATCGTGGCGTACAACTGCCTGCAGATCGGGGTGTACGGGTTGTTCGCGATCCAGACCCAGGCCGCCCTCGACGACCTGTTCGGCGTCTCTGCGCCTTGGCCACTCATCGCGGCGATCGCCGTGCTCCTGGTGTTCCTGCTCGGCTACCTCGGGATCGACATCGGCGCCAAGGTGCTCGGCGTCCTGATCGTCCTCGAGTCGGGAATTCTCGCGCTGATGGGAGTCGCGATCATCGTTCAGGGCGGCGCCGACGGCCTGGGCTTCGCATCGTTCTCGCCGTCGAATGCGTTCAACTCCGGCACCCTGGCGACGCTCGGCATCTGCTTCGCCGCCTACATGGGGTTCGAGTCGACCGCGCTATATCGCGCCGAGGCGCGCGACCCAGAGCGCACGATCCCTCGCGCAACCTTCCTGGCCGTGGGCTTCATGGCCCTGTTCTACGCCTTCGTCGTGTGGTCCGTGGTGCAGGCGTTCGGCGAGAGCGGATTTCGTGCAGCGGCGGCCGAGCAGGGCTCGGCTCTGTTCTTCACGACGATCGGCGAGTACGTCGGCGGGTGGGGCGAGCACGCGATGTACGTACTGATCGTCACGAGTGTCTACGCCGGACAGCTGGCGTTCCACAACGCCATCAACCGCTACGTGTACGGGATGGCCGTCGCCGGCGCACTGCCCCGGGTGTTCGCGCGTACCAACAAGTCCGGCAGCCCGGCCGTTGCAGGCGGCGTGCAGAGCGTCGTCGCCCTGGTGGTCGTCCTGGGATTCGCCGCGGCCGGCCTGGATCCGTTCACCCAGTTGCTGATCGGGGTCAACACCCCCGGAGTCGTTGGCATCATCGGCCTGCAGGTGCTCGCCTCACTGGCCGCGATCGTGTTCTTCGTACGCCGAACCGACCTGCCGCGGAGGCGCTTCCTCATCGCATCGTCCGTGCTTGCAGCCGGGTTGATGATCGGGGTCGTCGCCTACTTCACGAAGTACGTCGCGATCTTCACCGGTGCCAGTCGTGGGACGAACGTCGCACTGATGCTGGTCATCCCCTGCGTGCTGGCACTGGGGATCATCGGTGGGCTCGTGCTCCAGCGCGTGCGCCCCGAAGTCCTGACACTGCTGGCCCGTGACGACGAGAGCGTGGTCGACCATGCGTCCTGACCTGATCGTGTGTGCCGACACTGTCCACACCATGGCCGGAACCGAGGGGATCACCGCGGTCGCGCTGCAGGACGGCCTGATCGACGCTGTCGGCGTACGCGGCGACGTGGCCGACTGGCGCGGCCCCGGGACCGAGGTCGTCGACCTGGGATCCGCCACCCTGATGCCGGGCCTCACCGACTCGCACGTCCACCCGGTCATGGGCGCAGGCCTGACCCGGGGGGTAGGCCTCCTCGGGGCAGCAACCGTCGACGAGGTCCGAGCGGCGGTGGCCGCGGAATCCGCCGGCCTGCCCCCGGACGCATGGGTCCTCGGCTGGGGACTCAATCCCAACGCCGTCGGCGATGGCGGCCTGACCCGCGAGTTGATCGACGACGTGTCCGGCGGAAGGCCCGTGCTGCTCCGTACGTTCGACGGACACTCCGCGCTCGCGTCGACCGAGGCACTCCGGATCGCCGGGGTTGACGGACCTCGCGTGTTCGACCAGAAGTCGGAGATCGTCTGCGACGACGCTGGACGGCCCACCGGGCTGCTGCTCGAGATGGCCGCGATGGCGACCGTCGACCAGGTGGTGCCGGAGCCGGACCTCGCGACGCTCACCGCCCTGACCCGTTCGGCGTTGACCCGCATGGCCTCCATGGGCATCGCCAGCGCGCATGCGATGGAGCACGCGCCGGTCGCTTCGGCCGTGTATGCCGCCATCGAGGCCGACGGTGACCTGCCGATCCGCCTGCGATGCTCACCGTGGTGCGTGCCGGGCACGGACGAGGCGGACTGGTCCGACCTCGTCGCCGCGCAGGGTGAGGGCGGCCGACGCTGGACGGTGCGCGGCATCAAGCTGTTCATCGACGGCACGATCGACAACGGCACCGCCTGGCTCGCCCAGCCCGACACCTGTGGTGAGTCCACGACGTCGTTCTGGCCGGACCCCCAGGCGTACCAACGAGCGCTCGCCTGGTTCGCCGGCCGCGGAGTCCCCACGGCCACGCATGCGATCGGTGACCGCGGCGTCGAGTTCGTCCTGGACGCGCTGGAGTCGGTCAACGGCTCGGGACGCCACCGGGTCGAGCACATCGAGACGATCCCTGACGAGCTGGTCAAACGCTTCGCCCAGCTTGACGTGACCGCCAGCATGCAGCCGACCCACGTCACCGAGTACACCGAGGCCGACGGATCCGACAACTGGTCGAGACGCCTCGGGCCGGCGCGCACGGCGCAGGGCTTCCGGACCCGCGATCTGCGAGACGCCGGTGTGCGCGTGGCCTTGGGCTCGGACTGGCCCATCGCCGACTGCGATCCCCGCGGCATCCTCGCCTCGGCTCAGCTACGGCGTCGCGGCGGCTCCCCGGACCGCGCCGCCATTCGGCCGGACCAGGCACTGACCGCCACCATGGCCCTCGAAGGCTTCACGACGCACGCTGCCTGGTCGGCCGGCGAGGAGGATGTTGCAGGGACGATCGCCGTGGGCAAGCGGGGCGACCTGACTGCCCTGGCACTCGACCCCCTGCTCGCACCTGCCGACGAGCTGGTGGACGCTGACATAGCGCTCACCGTTGTCGCGGGCACCATCTCGTACCGAGGAGAAGCATGAAGCTGATCACCGCCCTCGGCGTCCCGCCATCCCTCGCGGGCACGACGCCGTCCGCCACCCCGCCCGTACGCGTCGGGGTCGTCCAGCATCATTGGCGGGAGGACCCTGTTGAGCTGCAGCAGGTCCTCGCCGACGGGGTGGCCCAGGCCGCCGAGCTAGGGGCGCGAATCGTGTTCCTCCCGGAGCTGACCCTGTCGCGGTATCCGGCAGACACCCTCCCGACCGGGCTGCCGTCAGCCATCGCCGAAGATCTGCAAAGTGGCCCCACTGCGACATTCGCCGCACGAGTCGCCCAGCAGCACGGCATCTTCGTCCACGCCTCGCTCTACGAGCGCGCTGACGCCGAGGACGGGTTGGGGTTCAACACCGCGATCCTGGTGGCCCCCTCGGGACAGATCGTCGCCCGCACGCGCAAGACTCACATCCCGGTGACCGAGGGCTACTTCGAGGACAAGTACTTCCGACCGAGCCCGGCCGATGATGCATACCCCGTCCACACGCCCGATGGTCTCGGGTTCAAGCTCGGTCTGCCGACCTGCTGGGACGAGTGGTTCCCCGAGGTCGCTCGCCTGTACGCCCTGGGCGGCGCAGATGTGCTCGCCTACCCGACTGCCATCGGTTCAGAGCCAGACTTCCCGGACTTCGACACGCAGCCGCTGTGGCGACAGGTCATCGTCGGGCATGCGATTGCCAACGGGCTCTTCATCGTCGTGCCCAACCGGACCGGCGACGAAGGGACGCTGCAGTTCTACGGCTCGTCCTTCATCGTCGACCCCTACGGCCGAGTGCTCGCCGAGGCGCCCCGCGACTCCGAGGCCGTGCTCGTCGCCGACATCGCGATCGACCAGCGCGATGACTGGCTCACGCTCTTCCCGTTCCTGCGCACCCGGCGCCCCGACACCTACTCCGGGCTTGCCTGATGTGGCGCATGCCGTCGGAGGCCGACCCTCATACCTGCACGTGGATGGCCTGGCCCAGCTCCGGCTACACGCTCGGCGACACCACCGCCGACGCTGACGAGGCGCGCTCCACGTGGGCGGCCGTCGCACATGCCGTCAGCGAGTTCGAGCCCGTACGCATGGTCGTCGACCCGTCTGCGGTTCAGGTCGCCCGAGATTGGCTCGGCTCTGACATCGAGCTCTTCGAGGCGCCGCTCGACGACGCATGGATGCGCGACATCGGCCCGAGCTTCGTGATCGGTGAGCTCGGCACCGACGTCGCCGGCCGGCTCGGAGCCGTCGCCTGGGAGTTCAACGGCTGGGGCGCGCAAGCGTGGGCGTCGTGGGAGCACGACGCCAAGATCGGCCGCAAGGTCGCGCAGTGGGCTGGCGCCGATCTGATCGACTCGCCCATGATCAATGAGGGCGGCGGCATCCACGTCGACGGCCACGGCACGGTCCTGGTCACCGAGACGGTCCAGCGTGGCGAGGGCCGCAACAGCTCGTGGTCGCGGGAAGAGGTCGAAGCCGAGCTGGCCCGCACGATCGGCGCCTCGCGAGTGGTCTGGCTGCCACGCGGCCTGACCCGCGACTACGACGAGTTCGGGACTCGGGGTCACGTCGACATCGTCGCCACGATCCCGAGCACCGGCACGGTCCTGGTCCACGCCCAACCTGACCCGGCCCACCCCGACCACGCCGCAGTCGAGGAGATCCTCGCGAGTTTCGACGACAGCTGGGAGCTCGTCGATCTGCCGGCACCGACTGCGCTGGAGGACGAGCACGGATTCGTCGACTACAGCTACGTCAACCACCTGGTCTGCAACGGTGGCGTCGTCGCCTGCGGATTCGACGACCCTCGCGACGACGAGGCCCGCGAGATCCTTCAAGGCGCATACCCAGGGCGACGTGTCGTCTCGGTCGACGCCCGGCCACTCTTCGCCCGCGGCGGCGGCATCCACTGCATCACCCAGCAGCAACCCGATCCGTCCAGCTCTTCCCCGGCGTGACCCGGCCACTCGGTGACCGAGTGGCCGGTCGGCGCGCCGCTGAGCGGCAAGAATCGAACTACGATCCGGCGAGCACCCATCCTGAGGGAAGCCCGGCGCCCAGCATGCGCGTGCAATGGCGAATGACCTCTGCCCCAACAGCTTCGGTCGTCGACGTTCCACCCAGGTCAGGCGTGCGTACACCTTCCTCAAGAGCGGCCTCGATGCCTTCGACCAGCACTCGGGCACCGAGGTGCTCACCGAGGTGCTCCAGCATCAGGGCAGCCGACCAGATCTGACCAACTGGATTGGCGATCCCCTTGCCGGCGATGTCAGGCGCGGAACCGTGAACCGGTTCGAACATCGAGGGGTAGCGACGCGGCGGATTCAGGTTGGCGCTGGGCGCGACGCCGATCGACCCGGCCGCCGCCGCAGCAAGGTCCGAAAGGATGTCCCCGAAGAGGTTGGAGGCGACGACGACGTCAATCGACTCGGGCTTGAGAACCACCCGGGCCGCCAGTGCGTCGATCAGCACGCTCTCCACAGTTACCCCTGGTGTGGCGGCGACACAGCTCTGCACGACTTCGTCCCAGAACGGCATCGTGTGGATGATTCCGTTCGACTTGGTGGCGGAGATCAGCCGGCCCTTGCGTTGCTGCGCGAGCTCGGCGGCGTACGTGGCGACGCGCTCGATGCCCTTGCGGGTGAAGACCGATTCCTGGACGGCCATCTCTTCCGGCTGGCCGCGGTAGAGCCGCCCGCCGACTTCGGAGTACTCGCCCTCGATGTTCTCGCGGACCACGACGATGTCGAGGTCCTTGACTCCCGCGAGCGGCGAGACCACTCCAGGCAGGATCCTGATCGGCCGCAGGTTGACGTACTGCTGGAACTCCCTGCGGATCGGGATCAGCAGTCCCCAGAGAGTGACGTCGTCCGGGATGTCGGGGGCGCCGACCGCTCCGAGCAGGATCGCGTCACCCGTGCTCATCTGGTCGATGCCGTCGACCGGCATCATCCGTCCGTGCTCACGGAAGTGATCCGAACCCCATTCGCGGGTCCGCCAGCTCATCGTGAAGCCCAGAGCGGGTGCGATGGCGTCGACACAGGAGACGGCGGCCGACATCACCTCGGGGCCGATCCCGTCGCCGGCGATGACGTCGACGGTGTGCACGCGCGCTGTCATGACCGGACCGGGATCGAGATGTACTTGATCTCGAGGAACTCATCGATCCCGACACGTCCGCCTTCGCGTCCGAGGCCGGACTGCTTGACCCCGCCGAACGGTGCCGACGGAGTCGAGACGACGCCGGAGTTGATGCCGACCATGCCCACTTCCAGTCGCTCGGCGACATCCAGGGCGCTGTCGATGTCCTGGGTGATGACATACCCGACGAGCCCCCATTCGGTGTCGTTGGCCCGGTCGATCACCTCGTCGAGGTCGGTGAACGTCTGGATCGCCGCGACCGGGCCGAAGATCTCGGTGGAGGTCAGCGCGCTGTCGGGGTGGGTGTTGAGCAGCACCGTCGGATGGACGAAGTACCCCGGCCGATCCGGGCTGTCACCACCCACCAGCACCGATGCTCCACGGTCGACCGCATCGGCAATCAACGTACGAACCTTTTGGCGGCTGGCCTCGTCGATCAGCGGTCCGACATCGACGCCTTCGGCCGTGCCGTCGCCGACGGTCAGCGCACCCATGCGTTCGGCGAGTCGTGCGGAGAACTCCTCGGCCACCGCTGCGTGGACGAAGAAGCGGTTGGCCGCGGTGCATGCCTCGCCCATGTTTCGCATCTTCGCCTGAAAGGCAGCCTCCACTGCGCGGTCGAGGTCAGCGTCCTCGAGCACGAGGAACGGGGCGTTGCCGCCGAGCTCCATCGACGTCCGCAGGACTCCGTCGGCGGCCTGTGCCAGCAGGTGCTTGCCGACCGCGGTAGACCCCGTGAAAGACAGCTTGCGGATGACCCCGCTGTCGAGGATCACCTTGACGACCTCGGCGGACTGGCTGGTGGGCAGCACGCTGAGCACGCCTTCGGGCAGTCCGGCGTCGAGGAGGATCTGCGCGAGCGCCAGCGACGAGAGCGGCGTCTGGGGTGCTGGCTTCAAGATGCTCACGCAACCAGCGGCGATCGCCGGGCCGATCTTGCGGGTGCCCATCGCCAGCGGGAAGTTCCACGGGATGATCAGCAGGCACGGGCCGACCGGCTGCTTGACCTGCAGATTGCGGGCGACGCCATCGGGACGGTGACTGTAGCCACCATCGACGCGTACGGCCTCTTCGGCGAACCAGCGGAAGAACTCCGCCGCGTACGCGACCTCGCCGCGGGCTTCGGCCAGCGTCTTGCCCATCTCCAGGGTCATCACGTGCGCGAGATGCTCGGTCCGCTCCACCATCAGCTCGTACGCCCGGTACAAGATCTCGGACCGTACGCGGGCGGGCGTACGTCCCCACGACCGCTGGGCCAGCCGAGCGGCTTCCACCGCGACCCGGGCGTCGGCCTCGTCAGCGTCGGCAACCTCGGTCAACACGGCGCCAGTTGCCGGATTGATCACCGGCATCCGGCGTCCACCGGTGGCTGGGCTCCACTTCCCGGCGAGGAAGAGGTCCTGCGGAACGTCGGCCAGCACCACAGCAGGGTCGAGTGTGCTGGTGAGCGGGGCGATCTGGGTCTGGGTCATGATGTCGTCTTTCTCGGGACGGGGATGGCAGCCGACTAGGACTGGTAGGCGTCCAACGCCTGGGCGATCGTGGTGGCGATCAGGTCGAGCTCGTCCTCGGTGGTGACGAACGGCGGGCAGATCTGCAGCGTGTTGTCGTGGATGACGCGGATCAGCACACCGGCGTCCGTGCAGGCCTCGGCGATCGAGTCCCCCACCACGCCGTCATGCAGGTGGATGCCCGCCATGAAGCCGGCACCTGCGCGCACCTCCTCGACCAGCTCGTGGTCGGCGAGTGGTGCGACGACTTTCTCCAGGACGTTCTCCAGGCGAGCCGAGCGCTCGACCAGCTGCTCCTCCTCGATCACGTCGAGGTTGGCGAGCGCCACCGCACAGGCCGTGGCGTGGCCGGAGTAGGTGAGACCGTGGCGGAACATCGGCGCGTCCGCTCCCTCGAAGAAGCGGTCGGCCACCTGCGGAGCCACGAGGACGCCACCGAGCGGGGCATAGCCCGACGTGACCCCCTTGGCCATCGTCACCATGTCCGGTCGGATGCCCCATCGCTGGGACGCGAAGTTCCGCCCTGTGCGGCCGAAGCCCGTGATCACCTCGTCGGCGATCAGGAGGATCTCGTGACGACGGCACAGCTCTTCGAGCCCCTCGAGATAGCCCTCGGCCGGACCGATCACACCACCCGTCCCGATGACGGGCTCGGCGATGATCGCCGCGATGTTCTCAGGTCCGAGCTCCGTCACCGATCGGCGCACGGCCTCGATGTCGTTGGTGGAGACCCGGGCTGTCTCCGGGACCAGCGACGGCGTGCCGTAGCCGTCGCGGTTGTACTGCAGACCCGCGACGCTCGTCCCGAAGGCGTGGAGCCCGTGATAGCCGCCGTCACGGCTGAGGATGATCTTCTTGTCGGCGCGCCCTTCGAGCTGCCAGTGGCGACGAGCCAGCTTGCAGGCCAGGTCGACCGAGTCCGAGCCGCCGCTGGTCAGCATGACCTTGGCGCCCGGGATGGGCCCGATGTCGACCAGCCGATCGGCCAGTACGAGCGCCGGCTCGTTCGTGAAGCGGCCGAACGTGTGATAGGTCTCCAGCTTCACCATCTGGTCGTACGCGGCGCGGGCCAGGCGCTCGCGACCGTGACCGATGTTGGCGTGCCACAGGCTCGCTGTGGCATCCAGCAGCCGCTGACCTGTGGACGTCTCGAGCCACGCGCCCTGTCCCCCGGTGATGACCAGGCGTTTGGCGCGAGCCGTGGGCATGTGTGCCTGCGGATTCCAGAGCGATGCGCCTGCTTCGACATGAGTTGAGGTCGTCATGTGTTCAACTGTAGAACAGTTGAACTGTAGCGCGCAAGGGGTCGGGAAGGGCTATTCTTCTGGGTATGTCAGCACTCGAGGGCCTCGTCGTGACCCGGTCCACCGCCGCGCAGCAGGTCGCTGCGGGACTCGCCTCCCGGATCGTCGCCGGCGCCTTCACCCCGGGCGCCCGGTTGCGCGAGAGCGCCATCGCGACCGAGCTGGGCGTGGCCCGCAACACCGTGCGCGAGGCCGTCCGCATCCTCGAGCTGAGTGGCCTGGTGCGGCACGAGGTCAACCGCGGCGCCGTCGTCATCTCCCCCACCCCAGAGAAGGTCGAGGAGCTCTACGCGGCTCGCGAACGCCTCGAGACCGCCGCGGTGTCCCGCCCTGCGAGGGAGTCAGAGCTCGCTGCGCTGCGCAAGGCATATGACGATCTCGTCGAAGCCGCCGCTTCGCACGACGTGCTCCGCATCGTCGATGTGGACCTCGCCTTCCACGCCACGATCGTCTCGATGCTGCACAGCAGCCGGATCAATGACTTCTACGCGGACCTGCTGGTCGAGCTCCGCTTCTACCTGACGGTGCTGTCGCTCGAGGACCGCGAGTTCGAGAACCCGGACGACATCCTCACCGAGCACCGCGAGATCCTCGAGGCCATCGAGTCCGGCGACCCCTCATCGGCAGCGCAGCACGTGCGGACCCACATCGAACGCAATGAGAAGCGCGTCCTCGAGATCCTGCACGGCCGCGACTGACGCCTCTGACTACAGACCGAGGTGCTTGTTGACCTCGTCCAACGACTGCATCGCGACGTAGTCGTAGCCGTCGGTGACGGGGTCATAGCCACGGTCCAGCAGCACCAGGTTCCGGAATCCCATGTCGTGCATCGGCATGGGGTCGTACCGCGTGTGCGAGGAGATGTGCAGGAAGTCCTCCGGCGAGGCGTCCAGGGTGTCCAGCATGTACTCGAACGCCTGGTAGCGCGGCTTGTAGGCCTGGGCCTGCTCGGCGGTCAGCACTGCGTGGAAGTCAGCGCCGAGCCTCGGAATGCTGATGTCCAGGAAGCTGTCGTCCGCGTTGGACAGAGCCACCAGCTTGTAGTTCTCACCCATGAGCTTCAGCGGAGCCGGCACGTCATCGTGGGCACCCCAGCTGCGTACGGCGTCAGCGAATTCTGCGCCGGCACCTTCGGTCGGCCCGATACCGAACCGCTTGCACACCCGGTCGAAGGAGTCCTGGAGGATCTGCTCATAGGGCTTGTAGTCACCGCAGACCTCGTCGTAGCGGTAGCCGCGGAACACCTTCTTGAACGTTGGCCACTGCTCTTCGGGCAGGCGGCCCGCGAGCAGCCGGCGGGTCGTGGGGTCGGTGTCCCAGCTGATGAGCGTGCCGTAGACGTCGAAGGAGATGTACTTCGGCCGGAAGTTCGTGGTGGTCATGATTCGTCCGTTCCTGGTCGTCTTGCATCACGGTTGACGCAAGGTGAATGTGATGAAGTGCTGCTTCTAGCTCAGAGCCAATGAGGTGAGTCGCGCGCCAGGTCCGAGGAACCTGGCAGGGTTCATGAAGGTGACGTCGGTGGCCGAGGTGCCGTCCGCCACGAGGTCGGCGGCAACAGCTCCCAGCGCAGTGGCCATCTTGAAGCCATGGCCGGAGAAGCCGACTGCCACGACGACGCCGTCCATTCCGGGCACCGTCCCCAAGGCTCCGGTGTGGTCAGGGAGATAGCCGTCCGCGCACGTGGCAACCCGCACCGGCTCGGGTATCAGTCCCGGGATGAACTCCCGGACCCATGCCCGGATGGGGTCCAGGTGCCGAGGGTCCCAGGTAGGGGGTTGCTCCATGGACTCGACTTCGTCCAGGTAGAGGCTCGCCACGACCTTCACCGTCCAACCGTCAGCGCTCGGGAACCCGTAGAACTGGACGTCGTCCGACCGTCCGTCCTCCTCCGCCCGCCGCAGGAAGACCGGCAGGTCTGCCCTGCTGAAGGTCGATGGGTCGATGGCGGGGAACCAGGTCAGCACCTGCGGCAGGACCGCAAGGTGAACACCGAGCTCCTTGCACACTGCTCCGGCACCGTTGCCCTGCGAGATGATCACCCGGGAGGCGATGATCTCTTCGTGATCGGTCCGGACGATGTAGCGGTCACCGTACGTCTCGACGCTGTGCGCCTTCCGGTTTCCCAGGAACGTGGCGCCCAGCCGGGTGGCCTCCATCAGAGCGGCCGTCACGGCCCTCTCCGAGCTCAGGTAGCCTCCCGCAGGATCAAAGACCGTGACATCGGTGTCCCGGATGAGGTGCTCGGGATACCTGCTCCTGGCTTCATCGCCCCGCAGGAGCTCGCTGTCGAGGCCGTGCTCTCGTGCAGCCGCCAGGAGCGATGCCAACCGCGGGTTGTGCTCGTCATAGATCGTGACCGCGCCCGTCGTGTTGAGCAGCCGGGTCCCGCTGACCTTCTCCAGATCACGCCACAGATCCTGTGACCTCTGCAAGATGGGCGTGTAGTGCCCACCCTCGACGTACACCTTGCGGAAGATGCGGGACTCCCCGGCGTAGGCAGAGAAGGGGCCGGGAATCGAGAACCTGTCGACTCCGATGACCCGCAGACCGCGCGAGGCCAGCTGCCAGCTCGCCATGCTCCCTACTGAGCCGGCCCCGACGACGACAACGTCTGCCTCGAGCCGGCCATCGTTCATACGAGCACCTTTTCGAGGAACTGTCGGGTACGTGGCTCCTGGGGGTTGCCCAGCACCTCGGCGGGCGGGCCTTGTTCGACGATCAGGCCACCGTCCATGAAGATCACGGTGTCGGCAACCTCTCTGGCGAAGCCCATCTCGTGGGTGGCCACGAGCATCGTGATGCTCTGCTCGGCCAGGCCCTTCATGACGGCCAGAACTTCACCGACGCGTTCGGGGTCCAGCGCGCTGGTGGGCTCGTCGAAGAGCATCACCTTTGGATCCATCGCCAATGCCCGGGCGATCGCGACGCGCTGCTTCTGACCACCGGACAGCTGCCATGGGTAGTGGTCGCCATGACCTTCCAGACCCACGCTCGACAGCAACGTGTCAGCGCGCTGCGCAGCAGGCTTCTTCGGTGCGCCCTTGACTAGCACCGGCCCGGACATCACGTTCTCCCGGGCGGTCATGTTCGGGAACAGATTGAACTGCTGGAACACCATGCCGATCCGAGTGCGCTGCGCCGCGACCTCAGCACGACCCATGGCCCGATACGCGTTCTCGGTCTCGATGAACCCAAGGTCGTCACCGTTGACCCGAAGGACGCCGCGGTCGACTTCCTCGAGTCCGTCAACACACCGCAACAGGGTGGACTTGCCCGAGCCCGAGGGTCCGATGATGCACACGATCTCACCGCACTCGACCTCCAGGTCGATGCTGTCGAGCACCACCCGGTCGCCGTAAGACTTGCGCAGCCCGCGAGCAAACACTGTCCCGTCACCCTTGACCATTGCTTCGGCGTTCATCGTGCCTCCCCTGCCACTAGGACGTCATCGAGGATGACGGGTTGGTTGCTGACTCGTGACCTGACCAGCGAGTAGCGCTTCTCGATCAGCGACTGCGGGTAGCTCAGGGCAAGGGTCATGATCAGGTACCAAAGACACGCCACGATCAGCAGCGGGATCGTCTGGTAGGTGCGGGCGTAGATCAGCTGCGTGCTCTGCAGCAGCTCAGCCACACCCAGCACACTGACCAGCGACGTCTCCTTGAACATGCCGATCACCTGGTTGCCGGTGGCCGGAATGATCGTGGGCATGGCCTGCGGGATGATGATCCGCCGAAGCTTCGTCGCACTGCTCATGCCCAGCGAGTCCGCCGCCTCGATCTGGCCCCGGTCCACCGAGGCGAATCCGCCGCGGATGATCTCTGCCAGGTATGCCGCCACGTTCAGCGACAGACCGATGATCGCCGCCGTCGTCGCACTCAACAGCTTGTTGACATCGACACCGTGGGAGATGTCGGTGAACGGGATCCCGATCGCGATGTTCGGGTACAGCGCGGCGATGTTGAACCAGAAGATCAGCTGCACCAACACCGGCGTCCCACGAAAGAACGTGATGTACGCCGACGCCAGCAACCGCACCGGCCTGATCGACGAGGCCCGCATCACCGCGACACCCATCGCCAGGATGGTCCCGAAGAACATCACCACGACCGTCAAGATGATCGTCAGGCGCAGCCCTCGCAGCACCGTCGAAGCGGTGAAGTACTTCCCGACCACGTCCCACTGATAGTTCTCGTTCGTGATCAGCGTGTGAGCCACGCCCGCAGCGACCAGCACGCAGGCTGTCCATGCGGCGTACTCCAGCCACCCCCGCCTGTGCAGCCTCGGTTTCTCGGTGGCATCCATGCGGGTCACCTCCTCCTCAGCTAGGACGATGGTCATTA
>Ga0190273_10000557_pt1 | contig 13844 bp, 12 predicted proteins | sample Popmic504IS_FD_134513 | JGI IMG/M metagenome (GOLD analysis project Ga0190273, IMG submission 134513) | Populus adjacent soil microbial communities from riparian zone of Shoshone River, Wyoming, USA - 504 IS | ecosystem: Environmental > Terrestrial > Soil > Riparian zone > Trees stand | place...
CGCGCGGGGCTCGTCGCCGCCGACGACCACGTGCAGCTCGGCCCGGTCGTCGCTCATGGGCATCAGCCGGTAGGGAAGACCTGCCCGCTTCGCCGCGGCCAGCGTCGCCTCCGACAGGGAGTAACCGGTGCCGACCAGCTCGCTGCGCACCAGCCGGTGAGCGACGGTCTGGTCGCTCGCGCGCTGCCACGCGGGGGAGTACTCGATGGCCCTCAGCTGGTCTGCCACGCCGTAGGTCGCGGCGACGTCTGGCGGGCTCAGCAGGGCATCGAGATCGGGACAGGCCTTGAGCCACGCCGACCAGTGGTCGCGGACGGTCGGGGCGACGATCGTCAGCTGCTGCGGCTCGAGGAGGGACGCCAGCCGCCAGGCGAAGGAGGCGCCGTCGGCACCGGTGATGAGCGTGATCCGCATCCAGCCATTGTGGCGCGGCACCAGATCGAGCCGCGCGCGGGGGCGACACGCCGGGAATTTCATGAATCTTGCCATTCCGCTTGACATGTGCGACGTCCAAGACTGTAATTCCACGTATGTCATTCGATCTGGAACTGTCGCACGAGCCCGATGAGGAACTCATGTGGCAGGAGCGTGCGCTGTGCGCCCAGACCGACCCAGAAGCGTTCTTCCCCGAGAAGGGCGGATCGACGCGCGAGGCCAAGCGGGTGTGCCTGACCTGCGACGTGCGTGGCGAGTGCCTCGACTACGCCTTGGCCCACGACGAGCGGTTCGGCATCTGGGGCGGGCTCTCGGAGCGAGAGCGCCGCAAGCTCAAAAAGCGCGCCTGAGCGACCTCGCATCCCGGCTGGCGGCGTTATCGTCAGTCGGCGCACAAGAGTGGTGCGCCTTCCTTCCCGATGGGGTCACCTCCCGCTTGCGGGGGACCTGCCAGCGCGGCGCGATGCCACGCCAAGTCTCGTGCGGTTGAGTTTCTTGCGGCGGTTTCGGGTTGGGTGACATGGCTTAGGGTGGGCCGTTGTGGATGAGATCGAGAACGCGCGCCACTGGCTCGACGATCCGCCCACCGTCGGAGCCGTCCTGGTGGCCCACAACGGTGCCCGTTGGCTGCCGAAGGTGCTGGCCTCCTTCTCGCACATGTTCCACGCCCCCAGCTCGTGGCAGGTCGTCGATGTGGGCTCGACCGACGACAGCGCCGACCTGCTGCGTGAGTCGTTCGGCGACGAGCGTGTCACCCAGGTCCCGGCCGGCACCGGCTTCGGTGAGGCCGTCCGGGCCGGGCTGGCCCAGCTGCCCCGGACCGACTGGATCTGGCTGCTGCACGACGACGCCTCGGTGCTCCCCGGCACGCTGTCGGGCCTGCTCGACACCGCCACGTCGGCCCCCGACATCGCGATGGTCGGACCCAAGATCCGTGAGTGGCCGTCGCTGCGGCGTCTGCTCGAGGTCGGACTGACCATCACGTCCACCGGCGTCCGCGAGACCGGCCTGGAGACGGGTGAGCCGGACGCGGGCCAGCACGACCGTCCGCGCGACGTGCTCGCCGTCAACACCGCCGGGATGCTGGTGCGCCGCGACGTGTGGGACGAGCTCGGCGGGCTCGACCCCAACCTGCCGCTGCACTTCGACGACATCGACTTCGGCTGGCGACTCGCCCGTGCCGGGCACCGCACGATGACGGCGCCCACCGCGGTGATGTTCCACGCCGAGTCGAGCCGTCGCGGCACGCGCGCCCACGTCCCGGGCGACGTCCCGCGCTGGGAGCAGCGCCGGGCCGCGCTCTACACGTTGCTGGCCAACACCCCGATGCCCCGATTCCTGTGGCAGTACGTCCGGCTCTTCTTCGGGTCGCTCGTGCGCGTCGCGGGCCTGCTGATCGGCAAGGATCCCGAGGCGGCGGGCGACGAGCTGCTCGCGCTCCGGTCGGCGTACGGGCACCCGTGGCGGCTCCTGCGGGCCCGACGCCGACGCGCCCGCACGGCGCGACGCTCCCACCGCCACATCCGGGGGCTGTTCCCGTCCTACTGGCTGCCCTACCAGCACGGCTTCGACGTCCTGCGCGACGCGGTGACCGCCGTGGTCAAGCCCGAGGCCGTCGCCACGGTGGGCCGGCGCTCGACCGCGGTCGAGCGGGCACCCGACGAGGTCGTCACCCTCGACGACGGACCGTCCGTGCTGCTGCGGCGTCCGTGGTTCGTGGTGGTCGTGGCGCTCGTCGTGCTGTCGCTCGTCGCCGGCCGCGGCCTGCTCGGTGGGACGCTGGACGGCGGTGCGCTGCTGCCGGCACCCGCCTCGGCCGGCGGGTGGTGGCGCCTGCTGTTCGAGGGGCACCACGACGTCGGCCTGTCGAGCACCGCCCTGCCGCCGCTGTTCGTCCTGCCGCTCGCGGTGGTGTCGACCCCGGTGTGGTTCCACCCGGGTCTTGTCATCACCGTCCTCATGGTGTTCTCGGTGCCGCTGGCGGCGCTGACCGCGCACCGGCTGGGGCGCCAGATCAGCTCTCACCGCGGGCCTCGCATCGTGTGGGCCGTCAGCTACGCGCTGATGGTGGTCGCGACCGGCGCGGTCGGTCAAGGGCGCCTCGGCACGGTCGTCGCGCTGATCGTCCTGCCGATCATCGTCAACACCGCGTGGCAGCTCGCCGAGCAGCCCGGATGGCAGCTGGCGTTGCGGCTCGGCATCTGGATCGCGCTCGCATCGGCCTTCGCGCCGGTCGTGCTGGTCCTCGGCCTGGCCGCTCTCCTGATCCTCTGGTGGTCCGAAGGCCGGTGGGTGAGCCGTCAGCTCGTCGTCGCGTTGGTGACGCCCCTGGCGCTGCTGGGCCCGTGGCTGGTGCAGCGCGCCCTCCGACCCTGGCGGATGTGGTGGGAGGCCGGCCTGCCACTGCCCGGCAGCGCGACGGTGCACGATGTGGTCCTCGGACGCGCCGGCGGTCCGGGCGCTGCGCCGGCCTGGCTGACGATCACCCTGCTGGTCCTCGCCGTGCTGGCGCTGATTCCGCGCGCCACCCGCACCGGCGTACAGCTGGCCTGGCTGGCGGCGCTCGTCGGTCTCGGCGTGGCGCTGCTGGGCAGCGTCGTGACGTACTCGACCCAGGTCGGCCCGGTCGACGTGATGCCCTGGGTGGGCGTGCCGACCGTCCTGTGGGTCGGTGGCCTCGCCACGGCCGTGCTCCTGGCAGTCCCGGCGGTCGACGGTTGGCCGCGTCCAGCGCTCGCCGCGGCGCTGGTGGCCGCGATCGTCCTGCCGGTGGGTACGGGTCTGTGGTGGTTGGCACGTGGGGTCGCGGACCCCCTTGACGACAGCCCCCGGGTGATCGTCCCGGCCTTCCTGGCCGATCGTCCCGGCAGCACGCTCGTGGTCACCGGCACCATCGACTCGGGCATCGACTACCGCGTGGTCGCCGACGACGGTCTGTTCCTCGGCCAGGAGGCCGTGACGAGCTCGCCGGCCGCGACGGGCGAGGTCAGTGCGGCGCTGCGCCGGCTCCTGGCGCAGTCGACCGCGGCCGAGGTCGAGGCGCTCGGCGCGGCCGGCATCGACGCGATCTACGCACCGGAGGCAGACCCCGAGCTGTCCAGGCGCCTCGATGCCACCCCGTTGCTCGAGCCGTCCGGCAGCGACGACCCGGACTCGCGGGTGTGGACCTTGCTGCCCGACCCCGATCTGTCGAAGTCGTCCGCGCCGTGGTGGCACCGCGTCATCACGGGGGCGCAGCTGCTGCTGTGGTTCGTGGCCATCGTGCTGACGGCTCCTGTGCGCCGCCGCGCCGAGCCGGCACCCCTCGCCGGCGACGAGCAGGCGGTGTCCGCATGAAGATCGCCGGCCTGCGAGCTCTCGCCTTGCCGCTCGTCGCGGTCGCGCTCGTCGCCCTCGCCTCGCTGGCCCCGGCGGACGACGACGACCCCACCCGCCGGCCCAGCACCGTGGCGGTCACTCAGTCGAGCTACGCCTGCCCAGCCGGGCCGGTCATCACCGTGGCGGCCGGTCAGGTCGTCCCAGGCACGTCGAGCACGGCCAGCGCGCTCCCGGACCGCACCCCCGACGAGACGCTCGGGGGTGCCTCCACCTGGCGGACCGCGGTCGTCGACGCGCCCGGCGTCGCCGTCGAGCAGCAGGGGCGCGGCTCGGGTGCCGTCGGCTACTTCGCCGGCACCGCCCCGGCATCCGGCGGCGGCGGTCTGGTCGTCGGCTCCTGCCCGGGCGTCGTCGATGACGCGTGGCTGCTCGGTCTCGGTTCGGGCAACAAGCACTTCTCGACGCTCATCCTGACCAATCTCGCCGGATCGGCGGCATCCGTCGACCTGACACTGTGGGGGCCGGAGGGCGAGATCGATGCCGTCAACGCCGACGGCATCGTGATCGAGCCTTACTCCGTGAACCGCATCCGGCTCGACTCGCTGGCGGCGGGCGAGTCCGAGCTGGCCGTCCACGTGCACCGGCGGCGCGGTTCGGTCTCGGCGGTCGTCAACGACACCTCGACCGCGACCTTCCAAGGCACCGAACCCATCACGGCCGCCCGGTCGCCGCGTCGCGAGCAGGTCATCGGTGGTCTCGTGGCGGGCACCTCGGGACGCACGCTGCTCGTGCTCAACCCGGGCACGTCCACGGCTCGGGTCGACGTCGAGGTCATCGGCCGTGAAGGCACGTTCACGCCTTCGGGCCTCGAGCAGGTCGCGGTCAAGGGCGGCACGCTCGCGGCGGTCCCGGTGCCAGACACGGCCGGATCGGGTGAGCAGGCCTTGCGGCTGACGTCCGACCAGCCGGTGTCCTCCACGGTCCGCATGGCGCCCACGACCATCGACTTCGCCTACGCCGAACCGACGCCGGCACTGGCCGGGCCGGCGATCGTGCCGATCGACCTCGCGGCCCAGACCGTCGGCGTGCAGCTCGTCCTCACGGCGCCCCGCGGCGCGGCCTCGGTCGAGGTGCAGGCCTTTGACGCCGCGATGGCGCCGTTGACGTCGTCGACCGTCTCGATCCCGGCGGGCACGACGCAGGTGGCTGCGGCCGACGCCGCCGGGGCCGCCTACCTCGTGCTTCGGCCGACGGGCGACGTGATCGCGGCCGCCACGTACGCCAAGGGCGACAAGATCAGCTCCCTGGCCATCCGCGACGCGCCGGTGACGGTGCTCGGGCCGCAGGTCCGTCCCGCCGGCTGAACCGTCCCGGAGCAGGGAGGTGGGTACGCGACCTCATCGGGCACGATGAGGTCGCGTACTCACCTCTCCTGCGGCGGGGGTCAGCGGGGGCGGGGGTCGAGGTCGTCGGGCGACAGGTGCCACACCTCGGCCAACCGGTCGAGCACGATCGACCACACGAGCTCCTCGAGGTCGGCCGTGGTCAGGCAGCGCTGCGTGATCGGGATGCGGAACAGCATCACCCGGTGTCCGTCTGGGATGGTCGCGACGATGCTCAACGGCACGTCGTCGGTCCATTCCGGTGGCAACAGGGGTGCCTCCTCGACCACGATCTCCACGTGGTCGGGCTCGACCGTGAAGTGCGACTCGAGCGCAGCGAGGACCTCGCCGACGAGCAGATGGAACGACTCACGCGACGGCCGGTGGGCGGGGACGCTGCGGGGCGACAACGGACCAGGCAGCGCCATCGGGCCGCGTGGACCACGGCCCCGGCGGTCGCGCATGCGTCCGGGTCTCGGACCGCTCACGACTCCCTGCCAGCGCGACACCGCGTCGCCGGGCGTTTCAGGAGTCATGCGGTGAGCCTAACGCGCAGTGGTGGAGGGTCCGGCTAACCTCGCCACGTGGGAACAGTCCGACGTTGCACGCGCGCCACGTGCTCACAGGCCGCCGTGGCGACCCTGACGTACGTGTACGCAGACCAGACCGCGGTCCTCGGGCCGCTCGCCACGTACGCCGAACCACACACCTACGACCTCTGCGAGGCACACTCGCAGCGGATGTCGGCCCCCCAGGGCTGGAACGTGCTGCGTCTCGCGCCCGACCCGGCCAGCGCCGAGCCGAGCCGCGACGACCTGCTCGCCCTGGCCGATGCTGTCCGCGAAGCCGGGCGACCGCCCGCTCCGACCCCCGACGGTCCGCCGTCCCTACGACTCGTGAGGCCTGATTCGTGATCGACCCCCGTCTGCAGCAAGTGGTCAAGGCGTACGACGTCCGCGGGCTCTCGCCCGAGCAGCTCGACCCCGACCTCACCCGCGCACTCGGCGAGGCGTTCGCGATCGAGACCGGCATCGACCAGGGCCGCGGCACCGCCGTGATCGGCCACGACATGCGTGACACCTCCCCGGTGCTGGTCCAGGCGTTCGCCGACGGCGTGCGGGCCCAGGGCGGCGACGTCGTCGGCATCGGCCTGGCCTCGACCGATCTGCTCTACTTCGCGTCGGGCGACTTCGACCTGCCTGGCGCCATGATCACGGCCAGCCACAACCCGGCCCAGTACAACGGCATCAAGCTCTGCAGGGCCGGAGCCAAGCCGATCGGGTACGACACAGGCCTCTCGGCGATCGCCGAGAGGGCGACGGAGTTCCTCCAGCGCACCGAGCTGCCGGAGCCGACCGGGTCGTACGAGGAGCGTGACGCGCTCACCCGCTACGCGACCTACCTGCACGAGATCGTGCCGATCCCGGCCGGTCGCCGGCTCAAGGTCGTCGCCGATGCCGGCAACGGCATGGCCGGGCACACCGTGCCCTCGGTCTTCGAGACGCTGGACGTCGAGCTCACCCCGATGTACTTCGAGCTCGACGGGACGTTCCCGAACCACGACGCCAACCCTCTGGACCACTCGACGCTCGTCGACCTGCAGGCCACGGTGCGCGAGACGGGCGCCGACATCGGGCTGGCCTTCGACGGCGACGCCGATCGGTGCTTCGTGGTCGACGAGACCGGGGCGGTCGTCTCGCCGTCCGCGATCACGGGGCTGATCGCCCATCGTGCGCTCATCACGACGCCCGGTGCCACGATCCTGCACAACGTCATCACGTCCAAGGCCGTGCCTGAGATCATCACCGAGAACGGCGGCACCGCCGTGCGCACGCCGGTGGGGCACTCGCTCATCAAGGCCGAGATGGCCCGCACCGGCGCGGTGTTCGGGGGCGAGCACTCGGGGCACTTCTACTTCAAGGACTTCTTCCTGGCCGATTCGGGCATGATCGCCGCCCTGCACGTCATGGCCGCCCTGGCCGAGACCGACGGCACGGTCTCCGAGCTCATGGCGCAGTACGAGCGGTACGTGGCGTCCGGCGAGATCAACAGCACGGTCGACGACGGCCCCGCGATCCTCGCCGAGCTGAAGCAGACGTACGCGGATCAGACCCAGGACACGATGGACGGTCTCACCGTCACGGCAGACACCTGGTGGTTCAACGTCCGCGCGTCCAACACCGAGCCGCTGCTGCGCCTCAACGTCGAGGGCGATGACGAGGACACGATGGCTCGGGTCCGCGACGACGTCCTCGCCGTGATCCGTCGGTAGGCTGCACCCATGAACCTCGACCCCGCCCTGCTCGAGATCCTGGTGTGCCCGCAGTGCCGGGCGACGCTGTTCGTCGATGACGACGCCAGCGAGCTGGTGTGCAGCGCCTGCGCGCTGGCCTACCCCGTGCGCAAGGACATTCCCGTCATGCTGGTCGACGAGGCCAGGCCCCTCACCTGACCCAGATCTGGGCCGGGTCAGTACTTCGGGGTCTTGATCGCGTCCAGCTCGTCGGCGACCTGCGGGTCACCGGCATCGGCCAGGTAGTCGGCAGGCCGCGTCTCGTCGGTGCCGGCACCGATGTCGAAGACCCGGCACACGACCGTGCCGATGACGGCCACGAGCAGGTTGAGCACGAGCGCCGTGATGCCGAAGTAGATGAGGTTCTCGCTGATCTGGATGCCGAAGACCTCGAGCGGCCCGACGGATCCGCCGAAGTGTGATCCGGGGTCGCCGACGACGGGCTTGTTGTAGGCCGCGATCGTGCCCCAGAGCATCCCGACCGCCCATCCGGCGAGCAGCGCGTACCGGTGCAGCCAGCGCGTGTAGAGCCCGATGACGATCGCTGGCATCGTCTGCAGGATCCAGATGCCGCCGAGCAGCTGCAGGTTGATCGCGAAGTCCTTGGGCAGCACCAGCACGAAGATCAGCGCGCCGAACTTGACGAGCAGCGACGCCAGCTTGCTCTGCTTGGACTCCTGGGCGTCGGTCGCGTCGGGGTTGATGTACGCCTTGTAGATGTTGCGGGTCCAGAGGTTCGCCGCCGCGATCGACATGATGGCCGCGGGCACGAACGCACCGATCGCGATCGCCGCGAAGGCGATGCCCGCGAACCATGGCGAGAACTCCTGCTCGAACAGCTGGGGGATGGCGAGCTGCGGGTTCTTGACCCGGATGCCGGCTGCAATGGCCGCGATGCCCAGCAGCGCCAGCAGACCTAGCAGGAACGAGTACGCGGGCAGCAGGGCGGCGTTGCGTCGGATGATGTTGCGGTTCTTGGTCGACAGCACAGCCGTCACCGAGTGCGGGTACATGAACAGGGCCAGCGCCGAGCCCAGTGACAGGGACGCGTAGGCCCACTGCGACACGCCCAGGCCGGGGATGAGCCCCTTGCCCGAGGCCTCGCCGGCGGCGATGGCGTCGGCGTTCTCGGTGTTGAACGAGCTGAACGCCTTCTCGGCGGAGTCGAAGATGCCGCTCCAGCCGCCGAGCTGGGTCGGCAGGTAGATCACGGCCACGATGATCACGAGGTAGATCAGCGTGTCCTTGACGAACGCGATCAGCGCCGGCGCCCGCAGGCCCGACGAGTACGTGTAGGCGGCGAGCAGCGCGAAGGCGACGAACAGTGGGAGATCCTTGCGAAGCCAGCCGGCATCGTCGCCCCCGCCGAGGCCGATGACGTCGAGCACGGCCTGGATGCCGACGAGCTGCAACGCGATGTAGGGCAGCGTGGCGAGGATGCCCGTGAACGCGATCGCCAGCGCGAGCGTCTTGGAGTCGAAGCGTCCCTGCACGAAATCGGCTGGGGTCACGTACGAGCGGCGGTGCGACACCGACCAGAGCCGCGGCAGGAAGATGAAGATGATGGGGTACAGGATGATCGTGTACGGCACGGCGAAGAAGCCCGTGACGCTGCCGGCGTAGAGCGTCGCCGGCACCGCGATGAACGTGTACGCGGTGTAGATGTCGCCGCCGATCAAGAACCACGCGATGAACGTGCCGAAGCTGCGACCTCCGAGGCCCCACTCGTCGAGCGTGTCGAGCGTGCCGACCTTGCGCCAGCGCGACGCCAAGAAGCCCATGACCGTGACGAGCAGGAAGAAGAACAAGAAGACGGTCAGCGCGACCGGATCGACGTCGTTCATCGCGACCCGCCGTCCTGGTCGGTCGGCAGACCCGCGCCGGCGCGGCGCCGGCGCTCGTGGCCGATCACCAGCCAGTAGGCGAACGAGGTCAGCACCACCGAGACGAGCACGAGCAGGAACTGGTACCAGAAGAAGAACGGGATGCCCCACAGCTCGGGGTCGTTCTTCGCGTACGTCGAGACGAGCAGGGGCGCGACGATCGCGATCGTCAACGCGATGCCCGCGATCGCCAGTGGCGTCCTGCCGGGCGGTGTGTGGTCTGCCATGTGTCGCTTCCCCCGATCTGTTGACCGTGACCCCCGTCACGGCCGGCAGCCACGCTACGCCCGGTTGGAGAGGTACGAAAGTGGGGCGCGGAGAATGTCACTCTCGTCCATTCGGCTGGAACACACTCCCGCCGGTAGGCTGTGCCACATGGATTACAACGTCGCCGACCTGTCTCTTGCCGAGTACGGTCGCAAAGAAATCATTCTGGCCGAGCACGAGATGCCCGGCCTCGTGGCCATGCGTGAGCGCTACGGCAACAGCAAGCCGCTCTCCGGCGCCCGCATCGCCGGCTCGCTGCACATGACGATCCAGACGGCGGTGCTGATCGAGACCCTCGTGGATCTCGGCGCCGACGTTCGTTGGGCCACATGCAACATCTTCTCGACGCAGGACCACGCCGCCGCGGCCGTCGTCGTGGGTCGCGACGGGACCGTCGACGACCCGAAGGGCACGCCGGTCTTCGCCTGGAAGGGCGAGAGCCTCGCGGAGTACTGGGACGAGGCCGAGAAGGTCTTCGACTTCGCCGAGGGCGGCCCGAACGTCCTGCTGGACGACGGTGGCGACATCACGATGCTGCTGCACCTGGGCGTCGAGTACGAGAAGACCGGTGTCGTGCCGTCACAGGACAGCACTGACAACGAGGAGTTCAAGGAGGTGCTGCGCGTGCTGGCCCGTTCCGTCGAGGCCAAGCCGCAGCACTGGACCAACATCGCCAAGGACATCAAGGGCGTCTCGGAAGAGACCACCACCGGCGTCCTGCGACTGTACGACCGCTTCCGCGAGGGCACGCTGCTCTTCCCCGCGATCAACGTCAACGACTCGGTCACCAAGAGCAAGTTCGACAACAAGTACGGCTGCCGCCACTCGCTGATCGACGGCCTCAACCGCGCCACCGACGTCATGATCGGCGGCAAGGTCGCGGTCGTGTGCGGTTATGGCGACGTCGGCAAGGGTTCCGCGGAGTCGCTGCGCGGCCAGGGTGCTCGCGTCATCATCACCGAGATCGACCCGATCTGCGCGCTGCAGGCGGCCATGGACGGCTACGAGGTCAAGCGCCTCGAGTCGGTCGTCGAGACGGCTGACATCTTCATCACCACGACGGGCAACTTCGACATCATCACCGTCGAGCACTTCCAGAAGATGAAGCACCAGGCCATCGTCGGCAACATCGGCCACTTCGACAACGAGATCAACATGGCGGGCCTCGCCAAGATCCCGAACATCGTCAAGGACGAGATCAAGCCCCAGGTCCACCAGTGGATCTTCGAGGACGGCAAGAAGATCATCGTCCTGTCCGAGGGTCGTCTGCTCAACCTCGGCAACGCCACGGGTCACCCGTCGTTCGTGATGTCGAACTCGTTCACGAACCAGGTCCTCGCGCAGATCGAGCTGTACACCAAGGCCGACGAGTACGAGCTGGGCGTCCACGTCCTGCCCAAGCACCTCGACGAAGAGGTCGCGCGACTGCACCTCGACGCTCTGGGTGTCGAGCTCACCGAGCTCACCAAGGAGCAGGCCGCCTACCTCGGTGTCGACGTCGCCGGGCCGTACAAGTCGGATCTGTACCGCTACTGAGCATCCGGTCACACCGTGAACGAGCGTCGAGGACCCGTCCTCGGCGCTCGTTCGTGCGTGGGCTCAGTAGAATACTCAGTGGAATGAGAGAGGGCCATGAGTTATCGACGGACGAAGCGTGACCGGGTGCTCGTCGTCGACGACGACGCGTCGCTCGCCGAGATGCTCACGATCGTGCTGGAAGGCGAGGGGCTCACCTCGGCGGTGTGCCGCTCGGGAGATCGGGTCATGGCCGCTTTCAACCAGTTCAAGCCCGATGTGGTCCTGCTCGACCTGATGCTCCCGGGGCTGGACGGCATGAGCGTGTGCCGGCAGATCCGCGCCACGTCGGGGGTGCCCATCATCATGCTGACCGCCAAGTCCGACACCCCCGACGTCGTCGCCGGTCTCGAGGCCGGTGCAGACGACTACATCACCAAGCCGTTCAAGAACACCGAGCTGGTCGCTCGCCTCCGGGCCAGGCTGCGCCGATCCGACCAGCTGGCGTCGCCGCTGGAGTTCGGCGACATCGTGCTCGACCCGGCCGGGCACACCGTGTCGCGCAAGGGCGAGGCCCTCGAGCTGACCCCGCTCGAGTTCGACCTCCTGGCCTGCCTGCTCAGCGACCCGTCCCAGGTGTTCACCCGCGAGACGCTGCTCCAGAAGGTCTGGGGCTACCACCACCCGGGCGACACCAAGCTGGTGAACGTCCACATGACCCGCTTGCGGTCCAAGATCGAGGACGACGCCGAGAATCCCCAGGTCATCCGCACCGTCCGCGGCGTGGGCTACCAGGCGATCCTGCCCGGTTCGTGACGGTGCGTTGATGCGCAGGCTCGCCCGGGTCTGGCGGCGGTCCATCCAGGCCAGGGTCGTGACGAGCACGATCCTCCTGAGCACGCTGGTCGTCGCACTCACCGGTTGGGCGCTGCTGCGCGACGTCGCCGACGGTCTGGCCGACAGCAGGCTCTCCGCGGCGGTGTCCGAGGCTCGCTCCGGGTTCGACTACGCCCAGACCCAGCTCGACGCGACGCTCGAGTCCGAGCCGACGACCCAGTCGCAGGCGCTGACCCAGATGGTCGACTCGCTCACCCGGTCGCGCGGTGCCGCGCGCACCTACGAGCTCGTCCTCGAGGGACCCCTGACCGACGACGGGCTGGCGCCGATCCGTTCGTCGGCCGGCATCGATCCCGCGTCGCTGCCCACCGATCTCGCCCACGCCGTGCGATCCGGCCCCGGCACGTTCTGGCGCTACTCCGACCTGCCCCTGCTGGGCTCGTCGACGAGCGAACCGTCGGTCGTCGTCGGCAGCCAGCTGCGCGCCCCCGGCAGCAACGACACCTACGCGCTCTTCTACCTGTTCTCGCTGGCGGACCAGCAGGAGACCCTCGACCTGGTGCGGCGCGCCCTGCTGCTCGGCGGCCTCGCGATGATCCTGATGGTCGGTGGCGTGGCGTGGCTCGTGTCCCGGCAGGTGCTCGATCCCGTCCGTCTTGCCCGGCGCATCGCCGAGCGCTACGCCAGCGGCAATCTCGAGCAGCGCATGCACGTCAGCGGCGAGGACGACATCGCGCGCCTCAGCACGTCGTTCAACCAGATGGCGGCCAGCCTGCAGAGCCAGATCCGCCGGCTCGAGAATCTCTCACGCCTGCAGCAGCGGTTCGTGTCGGACGTCTCGCACGAGCTGCGGACGCCGTTGACGACGGTACAGATGGCCAGCGAGGTCCTCTACGACTCGCGGGGCCGGTTCGACCCCCAGACCGCCCGGTCGGCCGAGCTGCTCAAGCGTGAGCTCGACCGGTTCGAGTCGCTGCTGTCGGACCTGCTCGACCTGAGTCGGTTCGACGCGGGTGCGGCGCGCCTGGAGCTGGACACGATCGACCTGTCCGAGGTCGCGCGTGGAGCCGCCGACGACCCGGTCCTGGCGCGCGCCGGCATCGAGGTACGACTTCTGGGCGTCGACCGCCCAGCGATCGTCGAGGCGGACATGCGCCGGATCAATCGCATCGTGCGCAACCTGCTCGCGAACGCCGCCAAGTACAGCGGCTCCCGGGTCGTCGAGATCGAGATCGCGCAGAACGACGAGTCGGCGTCGCTGGCCGTCCGCGACTTCGGCATCGGCCTGTCGGGCGATGAGAACCTCCGGGTCTTCGACCGGTTCTGGCGCGCCGATCCGGCCCGGACGCAGGGTGGGACTGGGCTCGGGCTGGCGATTTCTCGCGAGGACGCCGCCCTGCACGGAGGTACGCTCCAGGCGTGGGGACGTCCGGGGGCGGGGAGCGAGTTCATCTTGACGATCCCCAAGCCCGACGGAAGCGCCAAGCACCCTCCGCTCGTGTCGGTGTACGCATGATCGCCGTCCACCACGGCCGTCGACTGTCCGGCGCTGCGGCCGCACTGGCCATGGTGGCCCTCATGGCGGCGTGCGCGGGCATCCCGTCGTCCGGTCCCGTGACCAAGGTCGCCGACGACGGTGACGTCGCCCAGAACGCGGCGCGTTATGCCCCGGTCCGGCCGAGGCCCGGCGCCACCCCCGATCAGATCGTCCGCGGCTACCTCGACGCGATGCTCGCGTTCCCGACCTCGCCCCGCACCGCATCGGCCTTCCTCACCCGGGAGGCCTCCGACGGCTGGGTGTCGTCGTCGCAGGTGCGCATCTACTCACAGTTCGCGGTCGACGCCTCGGTGGGAAAGTCGGGTCAGCCCGTTCCGGCTGACGACGCCGCCGGGCTCGTCAAGGTGCGGCTGGAC
>Ga0190273_10000558_pt1 | contig 13803 bp, 13 predicted proteins | sample Popmic504IS_FD_134513 | JGI IMG/M metagenome (GOLD analysis project Ga0190273, IMG submission 134513) | Populus adjacent soil microbial communities from riparian zone of Shoshone River, Wyoming, USA - 504 IS | ecosystem: Environmental > Terrestrial > Soil > Riparian zone > Trees stand | place...
CGATATGGCTATCATCGGCGAAGTGCAGAAGCATCCGAACGCGCGCGTCTTCTCGTTCGGCATCGGCAGCTCCGTCAACCGCTACCTGCTGGACAAGATGGCAGAGTACGGGCGCGGCGAAGTCGAATACGTCGCGCTGAACGACGACGGCTCAGCCGCCGCGCGTCGCTTTCACGAGCGCGTGCGAAGCCCCTTGCTCACGGACATCTCCGTCGACTGGGCGGGGCTTCCAATCGCTGACGTTTATCCGAAGCGTATTCCTGATCTGTTCAGCGCCAAGCCCGTCATCTTGTCAGGCCGCTACACTGGAACGGGACAGGCGACTATCAAGCTGAAAGGCAAGATGTCAGGCCGCGACTTTGTGCGCGAGATTCCGGTCGAGCTGCCTGAAGCGGAAGCGCGCCATGACGTGCTCTCTACGCTCTGGGCGCGCACGCGCATAGACGACCTGATGGGTCAGGACCTTGAAGGCATACAGGCCGGGCATGCGCGAGTGGATGTGCGCGAGACCATCACGCAGCTCGGTCTCGAATACAGACTGATGACGCAGTTCACTTCGTTCGTCGCCGTCGAAGAGATGACGATTACGGACGGCGGCCAGCCACGCCGCGTCGAAGTACCCATAGAGATGCCGGAAGGCGTCAGTCGCCAGGGCGTGTTCGGCGCAGATGAAGAAAGGGCTGCTGCATCGCCAGTGCCTGCCAGCGGAAATCTAAGCATGATTGCTAATGGCAGAAGCGGCAGTGTCAGCGGTCTAGGCGCTGGCGGCGGCGGTGGTAGTGCACCCGGTCAACCCGTTATCGCTCGTCGCAGAGCGGAGAAGACCGCTGCCAAAAATGCGCCATCAAACTCACAGCTTCGGCCGATGACGGAGGCCGACGCCGTCGCGGCCCGCGAGTTGTCGGCCAAAGAGCGCAAGGAGCAAGAGCTTCTCGCCAAGCTGCATCCATCAATCGCTGCGCTCCTTGAGCGTTTGAAGAAGCGTGGCTCGCAGGCCACAGCGGACGAGACGAAATTTGTCCGTGACGGCAAGGCCGAGCTGCAAATCTGGCTCACGGACAAGACGCCGGAAACCATCGCTCAGTTGAAGAAACTGGGATTCGAGATCGTGCTTGATCCGACGACCTCGAAGATGGTCATCGGTCGGCTGCCGATTGAGAAACTCGCGGCCCTGGCCGAACTCAAAGCGGTACGCTACATCGCACCGCAAGAGAAGGGATGAAGGATGAGGGATGAGGGATGAATGATTGAGTGAATGGTCAATTGACGCCTTCACTCGACCATTTCATCCCTCATCCCTCCGCCCTCATCCCTTCGTTCATCCTTCATCTTTTTCTTTGATCTCGATAAATCCTTTGTAGGAGATCAGTCGTCCAAGGAGCGGGTGAGAGACTTCGACGGAGATATGTGTTGAGTTTTCGTTTGTCAGGGCCGATTCGCGTGCGGCTATGCGCGGCGCGAACATGCGCGGCAGCGGCAACCTGATTGGCCCAAGCCGCAGCGCCGTCCCCGTATGCCTGTAGTAAAGCGCTCCTCCCGCGACTTCCAGCCTGTAACGAACTTCCGTTGGGCCAATGCGCTCGACGATCTCACCATCAGCGCCCGCCCACTGCTCCGTTACCAGCGGCGTATCAGTGCCGAAGGTTCTGGCCCAACGCTCGCCGCGCGCATGCGCTGTGACTGCGAGACGAACGGGAACGTCTACTCCCGCTGAAGGAAGTCGCATCAAACGCGCTACGACGCGCGCCGCAATGCTCTCGCCCCGACGGATGGTAAATCTTCCTGTCGCCCGCACAGTCCCCTTATGAAGTCGCTTGACGGGCTCGCTCAAGTTGGCCCAGGCGTCCTGCCCGACCATACGCATGTAAAGCGTTTCGGTCTGCGTGGTTTGAATCGTCTTCAATCTTTCCGGGCTCGAAGTGCAGTATGCGTAAGACGCCCGCTGGCGTCGCACTGGGATAATGATGATGCGATGATCCATCATTATCGATTTGCTATGCAAGCCTGATGCGCGCACGCCGTTCTAGTATGCGAAAGAACGGGACTCTTATCGGAAGCGTCCTTCGCCGTGGCTTCGCTTATCACAAAAATTTTGTCTGGAGGAAATCATCTGATGTTACGCCTTATTCGATTGAGCACAGCATTGCTGCTCTTCATTTGCCTGTTGACCGCGAGCGTGGCGGCGCAGACCACTTTGACGACCACGGCTAAGGATCGCCGCAGCGTCAACGTCACGATCTATAACTCGAACGTCGGCCTTGTGCGCGAGACGCGTATGCTACAGCTTCCAGCAGGACGCACGGCTTTGCGCTTCGCCGATGTCGCCGCGCAGATTCGCCCCGAGACTGTTCATCTCACTTCGCTGACGGACGCCGCGTCGCTCAATATACTGGAACAAAATTATCAATACGATCTGTTGAATCCGGCGAAGCTGATGGACAAGTATGTGGGCCGCGAAGTCACGCTAGTGCTACGCCGTTACGAGAACAGCACGGAGATTTTAACGCCCGTGCAGGCCATCCTGCTCTCGAACAACAACGGTCAGGTATGGCGCATCGGTGGACAGATCGTCATCAACCCGTCGAACATCGTAGAGACGCGCTTTCCGGATTTGCCGCAGAATCTGGTCGCCACGCCGACGCTCGTCTGGGATGTCGAAAATCGCGCGAGCGCGGCGCAGACAGTCGAAGCAAGTTATCTGACCGCGGGCATGAACTGGAAGGCGGACTATGTGCTGGTCGTTAATGCCAACGATACTAGCGGCGACTTGCAGGGATGGGTGACGCTCGTCAACACCAGCGGCGTCGGCTTTGATGATGCCAGATTGCAACTGGTCGCGGGCAATCTCAACAGGGTCGCAGACAGCGATGAGCTGCGCCGCATGTCCGGCATCAGAGAGGACATGCCTATGCCCAGGTCTACAGCACCGCAGTTTCAGGAACGGGCCTTTTTTGAATATCACCTCTACACTTTGCAGCGCCCCGCTTCGATTCGTGAACAGGAGACTAAGCAGGTCTCGCTGCTGGAATCAGCGGGCTTTAAGGTCGCCAAAGAGTTCGTCATAGACGGTTTGCCAGACTACTATCGCGGCTACAACAACCCCGGTCAGGTTGTGCCGCAGAAGGTCGGCGTCTTTATGCAGTTTCGAAACTCTGCGGAGAATCATCTGGGCATGCCGCTGCCCGCCGGAACGATTCGCCTCTACAAAAAAGATGAGCAGGGCGGACAGCAATTCATCGGCGAAGATCGTATAGATCATACTCCGAAGGATGAGGACTTACGCGTCAAGGTCGGCGATGCGTTCGACATCGTTGCCGAGCGCAAGCAGACGGACTACAAGGTGATAACGAGCAGCATCTACGAATATGCCTATGAGATTACGATTCGCAATCACAAGGACGAAGCCGTCAGCGTGATCGTCAACGAGCACATAGACAGCGACTGGCGTATGATCTCTTCAAATTTCCCTGCGGAGAAAACCGAAGCCTTCGCCGCGCGCTTTCGCGTTCCTGTCGCCAAGGACGGCGAAACCAAACTCGTCTATCGCGTGCGCGTCAAATACTAAAGATGGCGGGCGCACGCGGGCTCTCGGACGAAGGCCATGCTATTGACAGCCTCACGGGGCATCTGATACACACGCGCAGCTACGTAACTGCATGCGTCAATGCTTTCCAGACCGAGGAAGAGCGCATAGGCTTCATTTTCTGTCCGAACCGTAAGGAGCATCAAAGATGAGAAAAGTTTGCGTCCTGCTATTTGCTTCGCTGGCGCTCGCGGCGACGGCCCTGGGCCAATCAGCGCCACCACCGCCCGCATCAGCGCCGCCCTCCAGCCAGCCTGATTCGCCAAGGATCAAGCCGCCGACGGCGACCGCTCAGGGCGGATCAGCCATGAGCGCTAACCCTTTGGAAGCGATGCTGATCGCCAGAGAGAAAGAGGTCTGGGGACATATCAAGAAAAAGAATGGTCAGGGCTTCGCCGGTTATCTGGCCGAAGAACAGATAAACGTCACAAAGGACGGCGTGCATTCAAAAGCCGAGACGGTGAAGGGCATCACGGAATCAGGCCCGCCGGAGATTACGCTGAGCGACTGGAAAGTAATAATGATCGACAAGGATGCCGCCATCGTCACCTACATGACGAAGATCGGAGCAGCGGTGGCCTGTGGCCCTGAGCCCGTTACCGCGCGCGAAAGTACTGTGTGGGTCAAGCGCGGCGGCAAATGGCTCGCCATTTTTCATCAGGACACGCTGGCCGACAGCGGCGGCGGCGGGATGTAAGCGGAACACAAAACATCCGCGTATAGTGTGCCTGACAAAATAGCTGCGGGGTCTTGCGTCGAGTCGATTGCCGCAAGACCCTGTTTCCATCCCTTTAACTTCCGGGCTCTCTTCTCTCTCATCAAAGGCTGCTATAATCAGGAGCAAAAAGGGGAGCGAGACCGGAATTGGCTAGAGGCTGGGAGAGCAAAGCTGTTGAAGATCAGATCAACGAGGCGGACGAGCGCGCGCGGCGCGTAGAGTCTGCGCAAGATGAGCTGTCGCCACGAGAGCGCGAACGTCTTCAGCAACTTGAATCCTTGAAGCTGTCGCGCGCGCGCACGCTCGATCAGTTGGAGCGCGCGACCAATCGCGCCTACCGCGAAATGCTGCAACGAACGCTGCGCGCGCTCGAAGCAGAGATCGAGACGCTCGGTTGATGCTCAACTCTATCGCGGCAAAAACCTCACGCTTCTACTCTGACATGTTGATTCTCTATTGACATCCAAAGGCACAGGGTGTTTACTCTGCCATCGGCTATTGATACTTGCCAATGAGCCCACTGTTTTCCTCGCACGGTTTGTTAAAGAGAGCCTTGCCTCTCCAACTCCGCACGGATGAATTGCCACCGAAGCAGCAGGCTTGCAAAAGCCTTCTGACCTCTTGACATCTTCTGTCCGACACTTTGCTCACCCTGAAGAAAGGACGCCGCTATGGACAATATGAAACCTCATCAAACGCACAAGTCTCACGAAGAACAAAAGTCTAACGAAGAACAGCTGCCACCACCTCCGCCACCAATTCATAATATGATGGTCGTCGGAGAAAAGAGCATTTACCTTTCGCATCTTCCGATGTTTATGCCTGACCACCAGTTCCAGGCCATCTTTGAGGCCGAGTTCACGAAGGGCGGTAAAAACGTCGGGGAAATTTACTTCAAGGATCGCCAGAGCCATCCGAAGGTCAAGATGTATACCATTATGCCGCATGGTTCCTTTAAGCTTCCAACGCTGTTCCGACCGCTTCCTCCGCCCCGCAATTCGTTTAAGGCGACACTCTTTCGCGGCCATCTGGAGAGAGGCGGCGAGGAGTTGGGCAATTTCGATGTCAAGATCAAGCGGGTCATCTACGCCGAAGAGCTTGATGGAACGAGGACGAAGCCGGAGGAGCTGACCTACGTTCTCTTTGGCCGTCCCGAAGAGCTTTTCCTCGCGCATCTGATCGCCGCGCCGCCGCCAGACTTCGATCAACTCATCTCGGTCAAAATTGACGGCCACAAATTTACGGAGCAGGAATTACAGACCGGCGTCCAGGTCGTCTTCCTGGACAGAGCCAATACGGTCGTCGCGCGCCTTAAGGAGAAAGAGAAGCTTGAAGGGCGCGGCCACGTCACAGGCGCGCATCAATTCCTTGACCTCAACGTCGAAGGCGTCAGGGAATTTTACTTTGAGGAGAGCGAGCTGGACGCGGCAGGCACTATGGGCACAACGGCGGCGGAAAAGAAAGCGGGATTCTAAAAATCTGCTTTTAAGGCGGGCAAAGCAGCGGTACTTAGATGATTATCGCTGCTTTGCCTTACTCTTTTTTCGCGGCGCTGCTTTCGCTTTGCTTCGCCTGCGCTTGCTTGTGATGGCGGTCTTGATGAGCCTCTGGGCTCGCTCCGCGCCGAAGCGCCCGAGGGGATCAAACTTCTTTCCCTTGATCTCATTATAAGAGATGAAGAAGTGCTCTATCTCTTCTAGGAGATTCTCGTTCAAATCTTCCAGCGAGCGCAGGTGTTGATGATCGCGCGAGTTGGCAGCGACGGCTATAAGGCGATCATTGCGTGTGGTCTCGCCGTCCCTTTCCGTCTGCAAAGCCTCTATCACGCCGATGAGGCGCGACGGCACCAGACAACCTGCGAAGGCAGACTCGTCCATCAGCACGAGCACATCCAGGGGATCGCCGTCGCCGCCCAGAGTTCCCGGCAGGAATCCGAAGTCGAACGGAAACGAAGCGCCCGCTGGCAGGACTCCGCTGAGCTTGAACAAACCCTTCTCCGCGTCAAAGGTAAACTTGTTCCGGCTGCCCTTCGGCGTTTCGATGATGACGTTTAGCTCTGCCGTATCTGAAAAGGCTTTCAACTTAGCGAAGCTTTGAGCTAGCAACTGTTTTCCCCCTTGGATGGCGCGCTTAAAAAAGTGAGTCTCAACGGACTGCGAAATCTCGCGGAATATAGCAGCAATCAGAAACGGAAGGCCAGGCCAGGTGACAAGACCCGTGACGTGTCATGCTGTCGTGCGCTTTTTTTAGCCGTTGCCCGTGGGCTCGCGGGAAAATAAGCGACGGCGCAGGGCCGCTTAATCTTAGGGAAAGGAAAATAATCTGAACCGTAGCGCCCTTTTCGTCGTTACCCAGAGAGGTTCAGTGGAAATATAATCAGGCCGGAAGGCTTTTTGGAAGGTGGTTGAAGATGAAACGATGGCTAATCGCCGTGCTTCTGATAGCGGTCGCAGCGGCGGCGGGTATGTTCCGTGGTGCTTCCGGCAGATTCAGCGCGAACCCGTCGGCGACTGCCGACGGTGAGGGCCGCGAAGAGATTCGACAGACCTATCAACTCTCGCCCGGAGCAAACGTAGAGGTGCGCGGCATCAACGGTCAGGTCGATATAGAGACCTCCGACACGACGACCGCCGAAGTCTATATCCTTCGCACGGCGAGCACCCAGACCGATCTTGAGACGCGCAAAGTGACGATCACGGCGACGCCCACGAGCCTGGTCATACAGGGTGAAAATGATCGCGGCGGTTTCTGGCAGCGCCTCTGGCATAACGAGGTCAAGCAGCAAGTCACTTTGAAATTGCCGCGCTCAATCGCGCTCCTGGTCAAAGGCGTCAACGGCCCTGTCACGGCTGAAGAAGTAACGGGCGCGCTTTCCGTCAGCGGCGTCAACGGCAAAGTCCGTATGGCGCAGACCAACGGCTACTCTGAGATCAGCGGCGTCAACGGCAGCGTGACCGTCTCCATTAAACAGCTTGGCGAAAAGGGTATACGCATCAAGGGCATCAACGGCGCGGTCGAGCTTCGCTTCGCCGATAAGGTAAACGCGGACGTTGAAGCACGCGGCATCAACGGTCGAGTCAAAGCAGAGTTACCTGATGTCACAGTGCAGGGCGAGTCCGAGCGCTCGAAATACAATGCGCGGATCGGTGCGGGGGGCGCACCCGTCAACGTCAGCGGCGTCAACGGCAGCGTGCGTTTAGTGCGCGACACCACGGCTACAACTTCGGAATAGTCTCCCCAGACAAAGGGCGGGCAAAGAGCGAGCGGCCAGCTTTCATCTTGAAATGAAAGCTGGCCGCTCGCTCTTTCACTACTCATCTTTGATCGATGAAAGCTTAATCGAAGATGAAACGCTTCGCTTCTGCCGATACATCTTTAGAAATTCACCTTAGTCGCATTAGAAATTCCCCCGCCTCCGTTGTTGGAGAGGATAACTTCATAGTAGCTGACGGCGGTCGTGCCAAGCGATGATTGGTTTATCAATGCCACCCCGAAGTTGCCGCTTAAGTGCGACTGAGCAACCGTTCCCGAAGAGCCCTCTTCAAAGGCTATGCCATGCGCGGGAAACGGCGTGCAACCTGCGCTCGGGCAAGTTCCGCCCGATCCGCTCACACGATAACCCGTCCCGATGACGCTCGTGCGCACGATTCCCACTCGCGAGTTACCGATCATGCGAATGCCGTAGAAAAGGTTGCTCTCAAGTCGGCAATCCTCGACGACGAGGTTCGAGTTACCCACGGCACGGATGCCCTCGGCAAAGTTGCGAATCCTGAGGTTGCGAAGAACTACTCGACTGTTAGTCGAAGCATTGATGAAGAGGCCGACTGTTGCCTCGCGCGGGGCGTTGCCGCCGGCAGGATCACCCTGCAACTGGGCATCAATCGTGGCCTCCACACCGGGCGCAGCCTGAAGTATGACCGTCCCCTGACCGGCGGGGCCAGCAGTGCCAGGACCCGCGGTGATCGTCAAAGCTTCAGCGAAGCGGCCTGATTCGACGATGGTGATCGAGCCGTTCTGGTTTGCGCCTGTTCCGGCTGCCGCTCCCGTGCCAGGGCCAAGCGCGGCGGCGAGCGTGCCGAAGATTCGATCAGCGCCATCCGTATCTTCAGCCGTGCCGATGCGACCATCGCCATCGAAATCGCCGCAGATTCCTCCGGAGGTGCCCGAAGTAGGGCCTGGGCTTACGGTAACGCTGGTCTGTCCCGGTATGGGACTGTCGCAATTGCCTTCGACGAGTACGGGGTGATTAGCCGAAACATTCTGGCCTGTTAAAAAGCTCGCGCTCACAAGCGCCATCAACAACATCGTCAAGAATCCTATCCAACGATATTTCTGCATGGCTTTACTTATTCCTTTCATACCTCTACTCCATTCGGCGAGGTACTCAAAAAGAGAGGAGTTAATAGCTCTGGTCGGGGCAAGAGCTACTTTGATACTTTGCGAACTACTTTGTAGAGAGGTGTGTGGGCCAAGGATAACATGAAACAGAAAGTTTCATGCAAGAAGTTTTGAGTTTGGTTTTCTTATCTCTCGACGGGCGCGTACGTATGCCTCATGGGCCAACCCTGACCGTGAAGAAGACTGTCGTCACTCGCCCCGCGCGCTGGAACTGTGTCCAGATGCGGTAGTCTCCCGGAGCAGGGAACATCGCACGGAACTCGACATCGGGGCCGCCCCGCACGCTCGCACGATCTACACTGTCGGGCAACATCTCTGTCGGGTGCGAGTGCAGATATTCGGACTGATCCGCGTTGAGGATCAGCGTATGTCCCCACGCTCCCAAATACGGCTCCAGGTCGCGCACGGGCTCGCCCGCCCGCTCGTCCGTCAGGTGATATTTGAGTGATACCAGAGAACCAGCCACAGGTGCGATCGAATCACCCAACTCTAAACTGATACGCATTCCGTCCACAGTCTTGACGAGCGTCGTATCGGGCGCGAGGGCCGCAGAGACCGGCGCACGCTGCGCGCGGCGGCGATGGCCCGCCGTCGAAAGCTCGCGGTGAAGCACCTGTAGCTGGCCGCCGACGGGGAAAAAATCCGCATGGATTTTGTAGAGCCCCACGCGCGGCAGCATAGTCTCGACGACAAAACTGCCGTCACGTTCGAGCACGGGATGAATGTGCTGATACTCCAACATGTCCTGGCTCACGATGAAGAGATGAAACAGCTTTTCGTGATTCAACACGTAGTCGCGCACACGCGCGCCCGTCTGTGGATGCTTGACGACGAAACGTAGCTGCACTTTTTCACCGGCCCGCGGACTCAGAGGCTTCGCCGCCAGATCGAGCCTGTATTCTCCCAGCACAGACGGCTTGACAGATGTGAGCGGCATCCCGCACTTCGGGCACGTGCCCTCCTGCGCCTGCCGCACGTCTCTGTGCATGACGCAAGTGTACTCGTAAGTAGGAGCCAGCCGTTCCAGTTCGCGCATGCGCTCGGCAGTCGAAAGCTCTGCGAATGAGCGTGGCGGCGCAGGGCTGGTCGCCACTGTTTCCGTCTGTGCCCTGGCGTTGCGGCGCGCTCTGCTCGGCCTGCGCTGCCGCCTAGCTTGTGATCTCCGTTGTGACTTTGCCGCCGCCGCGCGCCGCGCGACCAGATTCATGCCGCAGCGTGAGCACGTGCCGGGCTTAGACGAAGTCACTTCCGCGTGCATGGGGCAAACGTAAACGCTCTGCGTTTGCGCGCAGACTGAACGCGAGGGCGCATACGGGAATATCAGGAACGCCGCCAACAGTAGAGTAAAGAATATACGCGACATGCTTTATTACTTATCCTTCGCCGAAGACATTCGCTTGAGGCATGAAGTCTACGATAATCGCGTCGCGATCTGAAACTAAGTCTGTAGCAACCTTGAAGGTTATTAATTCCAAGAAATGATTTAAAGCTTAGTGAAAGTCCAAGGCCAGAGTTGACTTTCGCTGTATTCTATTATATATACTAGAATATGGTAAAAACAGATGTGGCGACAATCGCAACAGAACAAATACTTTCCGACAAGTTTTCTAACGTTAGACGACGCTTTGAAGAGATTCGAGACATGTTATTTGAGTGTTCCCTTGAAGCAACTAAAGGTGATAGCCCCAATTGGCAGAAAGCTGAAGCGCTTTTCCGACTGGCGAAGAACACTGATGCTTTGCGTCTCAATATAATTAACTTAGTAGAGGGAGAGCAGTCGGGAGAAGAAGTAACGAATTCGCCGCGCTTCGAAGTTCTGAAAGATTCTCCATCCCCTACGGACTTTCAAAAAAAACTTACACCTATTTCAAAAAATATACGAAAGAAAAAGGATGATTATCCTAAATATTCTTTCCGTGGGGATTTGCTTGTTAAAACGGGACTGGGCCGCGACCGTAGAAGTGAATATGAGCATGCAGTCCCTCAGAACATTTTCGATCAAATTATTAAAAGGCTGACTGAACTCAGTAAAACCAAAAAAAACTTTACTGCAGATGACGTTCAAAACGTCCTTGATTGCCCAAGCTATCAAACCTACATCGTACTTTCTTTTTTGAAGAACCGAGGGCTTCTTGTTATTCCGAGGCGGGGATCGTATGGATTTAAGGGAGCAAAGACTTTTACCGAAGATATTGCCATGAGCGTGAATGAATTGAAGAGCATATAATCAATAAAGTGAAGACGACCCAAATAAAACCTTAATAGATTAAAACATGGACATAAATCTCAAAGTTACAGGAAATCGGGAAATTCAAGAACTCAAAAAGCTTTCAACTGAAAAGCTAATCATTTGGGTTGTGGGTAGAAGCAAGGAACTCGGATTCAAACTGACTCCAGAAGACATTGTTCTCGAGTGCTGGCTAATTAACCCTGAGAAACATTCACTTAGGGGGTATCCGCAATTCCCAGATTCCCAAACAGTACAAAAACGCATTGGCGAAATGAAGGGAAAGAAAGGGCTTCTAACCGGATCAGAAATGTCAGGATACGCGCTTACCGAAATCTCCAAGCGTATATATGCAGACTTATCTCAATTAATTAACCTAGGAAATGTTGGTGAGATAAAAGGTCACAGCGCGGCAGATCGCACCATTAGTTCTATGGATGAGGCACCTTACAAGCGATTAAAGAAAACTCCAGCTTATGAGAAATTCAAAACCAACCGCGAAGAGCAAATTGTTGAGACAGATTTTCTTTATTTCTACGGTATTAGTTGGCATACGAAACGGAGCATCGTCCATAATCGCGTCAAAAATGTAGATGCTGTTGTTGATGCTTTTACAGATAGAGACCCTCTACTCAAGCAAGTGCATCAACTGCTAAACGAAAGATTCCCGGATGTTAGAAAACAGTTACTTGAGGAGAAAAGGTAATAATGGTCAAAAGCACATCAGATGAAGTTCATGTAGATTGGGGAAAACTTTTAGAGTCTCAGCTTGAACGATGGCGAGGGGGGCGAAGCCACGCGCGCGGGATTGCTGAATATATAACAAACAGCGACGATTCATACCGACGGCTAAAAAAGTTTAGAGACCAATGCATAGAGGTGGAAGTCCATTCCAAGCGCGGGCGACATATAGATAAGCTAATAATAAAGGATTCTGCCGAAGGAATGTCCCACTATGATTTAGAGAACAAGTTTTTCCGCTATTTTGAAAGTGCAAGTGGAAGAGATCAAGGTGAAATGGTCACTGGGCGATTCGGTACGGGCGGCAAAGCTTACGCAATAATGAATTTCAAACATTGCTGGATCACCTCTGTAAAAGATGGAATCGAAAACAAGGCTTGGTTCAGGTGGGATGAAGACAGACAACGCATCGTTAGGGATTACAACAAAGGTGGATATAAAAATAAGCATGCCAATAAACCCAATCAAACAATCGTTGAACTCCAAGATAGTCTTAAGGTCACTCAAGAACTAATGGAGTTAGTAGCAAGCCTCGAAAAGCTTGCTCGCATAAGACATGTCATAAAGAACCAGCAAGTAACCGTTAGATTATGCAAAAAGCGCGAGGATGCATTACTGCCTCTAAAATATGTCGAACCAACCAATCCACTGAAAAAATGGGAATTCGATGTACCTCATGAACTTTGCAATGGAGAGTCGAAGAAACCAAAATTAAAGCTTCAGTATTTCCAGAGGCCACTTGACGAAAACAGTTTTATCGATCTGAGTGATGGAATTTCCAGCGTAGCAGATGAAAGGGTTGATAAGTATGATGGGAGACCTTTTTCGAAATATTTCAATGGTTCGTTAACACTCAGGAAGCTTAGAAATTCGTCAGCTGTAAAAGAAAATCGTAAAGGATTAGAGGAAGGAGATGATCTCACAGATGCTATCGAAGCTTTCCTTAAAGACTCCGTGTCCAAGGCAGTTTCTGAGGTAGAAGAAGAGCAAAGGCGAAAGGAACGTGAACGACGCTTAAGCGCCTCAAATGAAAAAATGAAGGAACTGAGTAAATTCCTGAAAAAATGTGAGCTAAACTTCAAGCGAGAACTCAAGGAACTTAAAAAGCGAATCGTCACAACCACTAATGAACAGGATACAGAATACTCAGAAGAAGATGAAGATAAGCTAACAGTTTACCGTAGGCCAACTGACGATGATCCGCCTGAAACTTTAGTTCGCGGCACTTGGGTAATCGCTTCTGAGAATGGAGATGGAAATGGCGGCGATATTCCGGGGGGCGAGAGCACATCTCAAGTTCTATTCATTCCTGACACTCACGGTGGCGATTGTGCCGTAATTGTCGGTGCACGTCGGTCTATAACCACTGAAAAACGACAGACACGCGAGGGATTGAAGGTGATTATGTCAGATGACCCGAATATCTCTGACGAGGATCGTAGAGTGTTTGGTGAATATGATGACCCAGTGGATGATCGCGACATGGAAAGAAAAGGGATCATTTGGATCAATGCTAATCACCCTACAATCGTTGAAAGGCGCACAAAGAGCGAAAATGATCCTGTCTTTTTAGAAATGGTTGCAAACTACGCTCTCATGGTCGTAGCTCAGTACCACGCGCAAAAGCAATATGATGCTGAACCTGATGAGGAAAAATCGGATCCAATTCTTCTTTTTCGGCAGAAATTTTTTAAGCTACAGCGAGACCTCCGGCAAGACGATCAAGTGGCTTATTTTGATGCTGAGCAAGTAATTAAGGAAGAGGCAAAGAGCATGCAGACAAATATAGAAGTATAAAAGTTAATGGACTTATCCAACTAGAGTTTATACTAAGAAGTCCACGACGATTGCATCGTGATCGGAGAGGCGGCCCTCAGCATCCTTTAGATCATGGATTGCTTTGGGTGGATGTGTCGGGGCGACCCTTACATCTTTTCCCGTGAACCAATCCAGCTTCAGAGATGAGCGTCCTCCGTGCTTCTCCAGCGCGCGTTTGAGAAAATAGAAACACCACTGCGGAATCCAATCGGACATATTCTTATTAACGGCCATATCCCGCACGTCGTAATGCAGCGTACACCCGCTTAGCCCCAGCTCGTTCAAATCTTTGTAACTCCAGCCGCGCTTCTCCAGCTC
>Ga0190273_10000559_pt1 | contig 13802 bp, 10 predicted proteins | sample Popmic504IS_FD_134513 | JGI IMG/M metagenome (GOLD analysis project Ga0190273, IMG submission 134513) | Populus adjacent soil microbial communities from riparian zone of Shoshone River, Wyoming, USA - 504 IS | ecosystem: Environmental > Terrestrial > Soil > Riparian zone > Trees stand | place...
ACGGCGCGGACACTCTGAACGGCGGCATCGGCAACGATGTCCTGATCGGCGGCGCCGGTGCGGATCAACTGACCGGCGGCAGCGGCAAGGACACGTTCCGCTTCGAAGACGTGAGCGACTCGAGCACCCTGACCGGGGTGGATACGATCCTCGACTTCGATGGCACCAATGGCGAGCGGATCGACCTCTCGGCAATCGACGCGAACGGCGCCGGAGCGGGCAACGGCGCCTTCTCGTTCATCGGCACGGACGTGGACTTCAATCACGTCGCCGGCGAACTGCGCGTCGTGCATGACGAGTTCAACAATTGGTTCGTCCAGGGCGACACCGACGGCGACGGCGCGGCCGATCTCGTCATCCAAGTGTCGAACGGGGGCGACATCCTCTGGGGCACGCAGCACTTCCTGCTCTGATCCCACGCAAAAGAGTAAGCGGCGGCGGCGGAGCGATCCGCCGCCGTTTGCATGTCGGGCCGGTGCGCGGCGGATGGGCGCGGCCGAGTTGCTATTCGGACCGGGCGGGTTCATGAGGCGGCGATGCTTTCTCAACGTACGCGGTATACAATTCGCGCGCTGCTCCACCTCGCCGACCGGTTCGGCGAGGGGCCGGTGCAGCTTAGCGAAATCGCCGAACGGCAATGTATTCCGCCCAAATTCCTGACCGTGATGCTGTCGCAGATGATCCGCGAAGGGCTGGTGGCGAGCCGGCGCGGCCGCGACGGCGGCTATTGGCTGGCCAAGCCTCCCTCCGAGGTCAGCTATGGCAGCATCGTCCGGCTGACGCGGGGGTCGCTGGGGCTTCTGCCCTGTGCGAGCCGCTTCGCCTATGAGAAGTGCAAGAACTGCATCACCGAGGACAAATGCCGCCTCCACCGTGTGATGCTGATGGTGCGCGACGAGACCGCCCGGATCCTGGACGGATTGACGCTTGCCGACGAGGTGCCGGCCGAGGCGCTTGCCGAGGAAGACTTTCCGGCGCGGTGACGCTCCCTAGACGATGATCCGGAACAGGGCGCCGCCGCCGTCGCCCTCGCCGAGCCCGATTGAGCCGCGATGGGCAAGCACCACCTGCCGCGCCAGGCTGAGGCCGACGCCGGTGCCCTTCGCCTTGGTGGTGAAAAAGGGCAGGAAGACGTCCTGCCGCAAGGATTCCGGGACGCCCGGCCCGTTGTCCGCCACTTCGATTTGGACCCGGCCGCCGGGGATCAGCGAAAAGCTAAGCGATACGGCCGGCGCTTCGGCGTAGCCGGCGGCAGATTCCGCGGCGTTGCGCAGGAGGTTGATCAGCACCTGCGCCATCAGGTCGGGATCGACATCGATGGTCAGGGTCTCGGGCGTCACCATGCAGGTGAGCGCGACTCCGGCTGGGGTGTCGCCGGCGCGGAACAGGCTCTTCAATTCGGCCGCCCAGGGGGCGACTTCGAAGATGCGGCGGCGGACCTCCGGGGTGCGGCTGATCTGGCGGTAGCTTTCGACGAAGTGCATCACCCCATCGGCGCGCCGGGCGAGCGTTTCCACCGCCGCGCGGGCGTCGGCGATGTCGGGGTCGGTGCCCTTGTCGACGTCCTTCATCAGGTCCGCGGCGGTGCGGGCAAGCGAGGTGACCGGCGTCATCGAATTCATGATCTCGTGGGTGAGGACGCGCACCAGATCGGACTGGGCGGCGATCTCGACCGCGTTCAATTCGCCCTGGATCGGCTGCACCGCGACGACCTTGACCGTGCCGCCGAGGCGGTGGACGGAGGCGGCGCTGACCATGGTGCTTTGCGGCACGGCGTCGATCATCAGCGGCACCAGCTTCGGCCGCCCGACGCCGTCTTCAGCAAGGGTGGTGGCAAATGTTTCGCCGTAGGTCCGGTAGTCGTCGATGCGGACGCCGGTGTGGCGAGTGAAGAGGCGGCGGGCGGCTTTGTTGGCAAGCTCCACCCGGCCCTCGCTGTCGACGGTGAGGAGCGGGGTGGGCGCGTCGTCCAGGACGGCTTCGTAGAAGCGATTGGCGTCGGACAGGCGGTGGCGCTCGTCGCGAAGCTTGCGGATGCCCTGTTCAAGCGCTTCGCCGATTTCACTGAAGCCGCTGCCGCCGCTGCGCTGCGAGAAGCTTTGCGAGAGGTCGCCGAGGCGGACGGCTTCGAGGTAGCGGGCAAGCTCGAAATTCGTGCGCTGGATGTAGCGCCAAAGCTCCGCGACTGCCCAGACGAAGAGCATGAAGGCGAGCAAGCGGGCGGCGCCGAGGCCCGGCGTGGCGACCGAGGCGGCAAAGGCAAAGGCGGTGAGCAGCATCGCCCCCGCGCGCAAGGCCAAGCCGGCGACGAAGCGGGCGCGGAACCGCACTCAGCCGGCTACCGCGATCGGCGCGCTACAATCCATGCTTGTCCATGCGGCGATAGAGCGAAGCGCGGGTGAGGCCGAGTTCGGCGGCGGCGAGCGAGATGTTGTAGGCGTGCTTCTTCAGCGCCTGCTCGACCATCTGCTTCTCGACACGCTCAAGGTTGAGATCGGCGTTCACGACGTGCGGCGGGGGAGTAACGGTTGAGCGCGCGTTCGCGGAACGGGAGAGGGAGAAATCCTCGGTCGTGAAGGCGTCGTCGGCCGCGAGGATGACGGCGCGTTCGCTGGCGTGGCGGAGGGCGCGGACGTTGCCGGGCCAGTCATAGGCTTCGAGCGCCGCCATCACCTCGGCGGGAATGCGGCGCGCCGGTTTGCCGTATTTCCTGGAATACAGGCCGACATAATGGTCGATTAGAACGGCGATGTCCTCGCGGCGCTCGCGCAGGGGCGGAAGCTCGATCTCGACGGTGTTGAGGCGGAAGAGCAGGTCTTGGCGGAACAGGCTTTCATCGGCGAGGCGCTCCGGGGGCAGGTTGGTCGCGGCGATGACGCGGACGTCGATCTCGAACGGTTTGTTGGCGCCGACGGGGACGATTCGGCGCTGCTCGAGGGCGGTAAGGAGCTTGGGTTGAAGGTGTAGCGGGAGGTTGCCGACCTCGTCGAGGAAGAGCGTGCCGCCGTCCGCGGCCTGGAGGCGGCCGACACGGTCGCCGCGGGCGTCGGTGAACGCGCCCTTCACATGGCCGAACAGTTCGGAATCGAACAAATTCTCGGCCACCGCGCCGAGATCGACGGAGACCATGACGTTGTCGGCGCGGCGCGAGCGGCGGTGGAGTTCGCGGGCGACCAGCTCCTTACCGGTGCCGTTTTCGCCGAGGATCAGGACGTTGGCCTCGGTCGGCCCGGCTTTTTCGATGAGCTGGTAGACTCGGCGCATCGCGGCCGAGGTGCCGAGAAGCGGCGTTTCCGCGCCGGCGGCGGGCGTGGCAATGGCGACCGCGCGCTTGCGCTCGGTGGCGACGGCCTGGCGCGAGGTGCGAAGGCTTGCGGCGGTGCGCACGGTGGCGAGCAGGCGCTCGTTGGACCAGGGTTTCGAGACGAAGTCGGTTGCGCCGCGCTTCATCGCCTCGACCGCGATGTTGACCCCGCCATGGGCGGTGATCATCACCACCACCGCCTGGGGATCGTGCTTGAGATATTCGCCGAGCCAGTGGAAACCCTCTGCGGCGTTGGTCGCGCCGCGCCCGAAATTGGCGTCGAGCAGGATCACGTCGGCGCCTTCCGTGACCAGCGACGGCATCGCATCGGCGGGCGCTTCGAAGGTGGCGACTTCGTTGAACAGGTCGCGCAGCAGCAGGCGCGCGGACAAGAGAATGTCCGGATCGTCGTCGACGACGACGCAGCGGCCGAATATCTTCCCCTCCCGCACCACGCTTCCTTTCCTACAAGCTGATCGAATTCGGACAAACAACATTCATGCCACGATCGTCCGGAGCCGGACACAAGGCCTGCGGGCAGGATCGTTGTTGCGCGAAAACGAACAAGTGCGGGCCGGTGGACGTGCAAGCCGGTCCGCTCCTTGTCCGGCGGCGTACAGGCTCTGTCCGGAAACGGACACGGCGCGCCCCGCCGCGCGGGAGAGCGGTGTTCGCTTCAATCCTTTGGCCTCTGGCACGATGATTGCTGAACCAGAGCGGGTGAGGTGACGATGAGCGTGATCAAGATGCAATCGGGCGACAGCGCGGCAGGGGCGCAGAGCGGCGGCGCGATGGACCGGGTGGTCGAGCGCAAGGGCCTGCCGCGCAACGTCAAGATCGCGGTTGCCGCCGCGCTGGTGCTGCTCGCCGCCACCCTGTTCTACGTCTTCGCGCCGACCGCCAACAGCCAGACGGTGGCCTCCAACCGCCTGACGGTGTCGACGGTGGAGCGCGGCCGGTTCGACGACTTCCTGCCGCTCAGGGCGCGGGTGACTCCGCTGGTCACCGTCTACCTTGACGCGGTCGAGGGCGGCCGGGTGGAGCAGGTGCTGGTCGAGGACGGGGCGATGGTCCAGCAGGGCCAATTGCTCGCCGTTCTGTCGAACAGCGACCTGCAGCTCAATCTACTTGCGCGGCAGAGCGACGTGTCGCGCGAAGTGAACTCGATGCGCAGCCAGGAGCTTGCGCTTGCCCAAAGCCAGATCGGCGACGAGCGCGCGGTGATCGATGCCCAGCTCGCCGCCGACAAGGCGCGGCGCCAGTACGAGACTCAGAAGCCGCTGGTCGAGAAGGGCTACATCCCGGCCAAGGTCTTCAACGACAGCCGCGACGATTATCTTTCGAGCCAGCGCCGCGCCGAAGCGGTGCGCCGCGCCCAGTCGGTCAACCAGCGGCTGCAGAACAGCCAGCTTGCCCAGCTCCGCGCCTCCAACGCGTCGTTGAGCGGCAGCCTGGGCATTGCCCGCGCGACGCTGGAGGCGCTCAACCTGCGCGCGCCGGTTACGGGCCAGCTCACCGCTTTTTCGATCCAGGTCGGCCAGTCGCTGAACAGGGGCGAACGGCTCGGCCAGATCGACAGCGCGGGGCGTAACAAACTGGTGGCGCAGGTCGACGAATTCTACCTTGGCCGGGTCGAGCCGGGGCAGATCGCCACCGTCGAAGCGGGCGGCAAGACGTTCACGGCAAAGGTCGGCAAGGTCTATCCGCAGGTCAAGAACGGCACGTTCGAGACCGACCTGATCTTCGTCGGCGCCGAGCCCGCCGCCTTGCAGCGCGGCCAGACCATGCAGGTGCGGCTCACGCTCGGCGATCCGGCGCCGGCTTTGCTGATCCCCAATGGCGCGTTCTACAACGAAACCGGCGGCGCCTGGGTGTTCGTGGTGACCCCCGACGGCGACGGCGCGGTGAAGCGCAAGGTCCGCCTCGGCCGCCGCAACGCCGACCATATCGAAGTGCTCGAAGGGCTGGAGCCCGGCGAGCGCGTGATCACCTCGCCCTACACCGGTTTCGCCGATCGCGATCGGCTGGACCTCGACAGATGAAGAAGGAGCAACCCCATGCTGACCATGCGTGAACTGTCGCGGGTCTACCGCACCGACACCGTCGAGACGACCGCGCTCGACCGCATCGACCTCGACATCGCCGACGGCGAGTTCGTCGCGATCATGGGCCCGTCGGGCTGCGGCAAATCGACCCTGCTCAACATCATCGGCATGCTCGATAGCCCGTCGAGCGGCTCCTACGTGTTCGACACGGTCGAGGTCGCCGGGCTTCCCGAAGGCAAGCTCGCCGATGTCCGCAAGAAGAATATCGGCTTCATCTTCCAGAGCTTCAACCTGGTCGACGAGCTCTCGGTGCGCGAGAATATCGAGCTCGCTTTGCTATACCACGACGTGCCCTCGTCCGAGCGCAGGCGCCGCGTCGAGGAAGTGATGGACAAGGTCGGCATCGCCCACCGCGCCAAGCACCGGCCGAGCCAGCTTTCCGGCGGCCAGCAGCAGCGCGTCGCGGTTGCCCGCGCCCTGGTCGGCGCGCCCAAGCTGATCCTCGCCGACGAACCGACCGGCAACCTCGACACCCAGCATGGCGAAGAAGTGATGAAGATGCTGCAGGCGCTGAACCGCGAAGGATCGACCATCGTCATGGTCACCCACTCGCCCGCCCACGCCGATTATGCCGGCCGCGTCGTCAACATGCTCGACGGCAAAGTGCTGATCGAGCGCCGCCGGGCGGCCTGAGGCGGGACCGAGAAAGGAGTTCGGCCATGTGGCGCAACTATCTGACCGTCGGCTTTCGGGCTTTGGCCAAGAACCGGACTTACGCGTTCATCAACATCCTCGGGCTCGCCATCGGCATGGCGGCCTGCCTGATGATCCTTTTGTTCGTGCGCTACGAGGCCAGCTTCGACAATTGGCTGCCGGACAACGAGCGGATCTACCAGCTCCAGAGCTGGTACAAATCCAATGAAACCGGCGAAGAAAACAAGCTGCAGATGACGCCTTATATCGCCGGCGAGGCAGTGAAGAAGGATTTCCCGCAGATCGAAAGCAAGGTCTACGGGTTCGTCACCGCGCCCGTTTTCCTGAAAGGGGGGCAGGCCCAGACGCTTGAGAATTTCCTCATGGTCGACGGGAATTTCCTGCAAACGGTTCCGCTGCCGCTGGTGCGCGGCAACGCCAATGCGCTCGATCAGGCGAACACCGCAGTGGTAACGCGCACGGAGGCGGTGAAGCTGTTCGGTACCGAGAATGTGGTCGGCAAGACGCTGTCGGTGATCAGCCGCGGCCAGACCCGCGACCTCCGGATCGGCGGCGTGCTGGAGGACCTGCCCAAGAACTCGCACCTCAAGATCAGAACGGTTGCCCGGATCGATTATCCCGCCTTCAACGCGGACAATCCAGGGATTCTCACCTGCTGGGGCTGCAACAACGGCTGGGTTTGGCTGAAACTGAAGCCGGGTGCGGACGCGGCCCAGATCGAAGCGGGCCTCCCCGCCTGGGAGAAACGCGCCATTCCCGACGAAACGGTTGGCGAAGTTCGTACCAACCCCGGCGACGATCAGGATTGGCATGTGGTCAACGCCCGCGACATTCACCTCGGCGAAGCGCAGGACGGGGCGATGTCGCCGGGCAACGATCGCCGGTCGATCGCGACCTTCGCCGTTATCGCCCTCCTGATCCTGGGAATGGCGGTGGTGAATTTCACCAATCTCGCGACCGCACGCGCCAGCCAGCGTGCCCGGGAGGTGGCGCTCCGAAAGGTGCTGGGTGCAAGCCGGCGGCAGCTCATCGTCCAATTCCTTGGCGAATCGCTGCTGATCTCGGCCTTGTCGATGCTGATCGGCCTGGCGCTGGTCGAGCTCCTCATGCCGACCTTTGCCGGCTTCCTCGATGCCGACATCAAGGTCCGGTATTTCGGTGCTGGCGGGATCGCACTGCCGGTGATCGGCCTGATCCTGGTGGTGGGCGTGCTCGGCGGGCTTTATCCGGCCTTCTTTCTTTCGCGCTTCCAGCCCGCGACAGTGCTCAAGGCCAACAAATCGAGCGCCGAGACGGCCGGAACGGGGCGCCTCAGGAACGTGCTTGTGATTGGCCAATTCGCCGTCTCGATCGGGCTGATCATCTGCACCGCCATCGTCTACGCGCAATCGTCCTACGCCCGCTCGGTGGATCCGGGTTTCAAACGCGATCACATCCTGCAGGTCGACGAGCTCAGCCGTTACGCGCTGTTCAACCTCGGCGGAACGATCGTCGAACAGACCGAACGCGTCCCCGGCGTGGAGGCGGTCGGCCGCACGACCATCGGCGTTGCGACCGACAACAATAACAACACCGGCTTCATGGTCCCGGGCAATCCCAAGCCGATCAATGTCGGCATCTACAATGTCGACGAGGGCTTCCGCGACGCGATGGGCATCGACCTGATCGCGGGCCGCTGGTTCGACGCGAACCGGCCGCTCGACGATGTCACCCTGGCCTTTCCGCCTGAGCCGCAATCGCAACGTGCGCTCGTTGCCCGGGGCGGCAATGTCGTGATCAACCAGCTCGCCGCCCAGCGGCTCGGCTTCAAGGATCCCAGGCAAGCGATCGGCAAGACCTTCCGCGCTGCAATCGTCGACAACGAACACGGCCTTGTCCCCGTGACGATCGTCGGCGTGGTCAAGGACTCCCGCTTTCGCTCGATCCGGGAGCCGCTCGATCCGATCGCCTTTTTGAATACGGAAACCGGCCACACGCACATGATCGTCCGCTTCCGCGGAGATCCGGCGACGGTGCGGGCCGGAGTCGAGCGCGCCTGGCAAAATGTTACCCGGGAGGTGCCGTTCGATGCGGAGTTCAGCGACGACGTGATGGTGAAGCTCTACAAGGCCGAGGATGCGCGGGCGAAGAGCTTCGCGGCCTTTGCGGTGCTCGCGGTGATCGTCGCCTGCCTGGGCTTGTTCGGGTTGGCCGCATTCACCGCCGAGCGGAGGACCAAGGAGATCGGCATTCGCAAGGTGCTGGGGGCACGGAGCCGCGACATCGTGCGGCTGCTCGCCTGGCAATTCTCGAAGCCGGTGATCGTTGCAAACCTCATCGCCTGGCCGGTCGCCTGGTGGGTGATGCGGGACTGGTTGAACGGCTTCGACAGCCGCATCGGCCTGGGGCCGGTGCCCTTCGTGGCCGCGGGCCTGCTGGCGCTCCTCATCGCGCTCGGCACCATCGCCGGGCACGCCTTGCGGGTCGCCAGGGCCAATCCGATCCACGCCTTGCGCTACGAATAGAGGAGACCCGACCGATGTGGCGCAGCAATCTCAAATTCGCTCTCCGCCTGCTGGCGCGGAACCGGACCTATGCTGCGATCAACATCGCCGGGCTGGCGCTCGGGCTGGCGGCGTCGCTGCTGATCCTGGGCTATATCCGATACGAGCAAAGCTTCGACAGCTGGCTGCCCGATGCGGGGCGGGTCTACCAGGTGCAGACGACCATTCATCCTCCCGGCCAGCCCGACACGCACACCCAGGCCAGCGCTTACCCGCTCGACGCGGCGCTTCCGGCGGGCTTTCCGCAGATCGTGGCGATGACTTCGGTTGCGACGGGCAAGACGGTGACCGAGCATCAGGGCAAGCCGATGTTCCTCGACGCGACCATGGTGGACGCCGACTTCTTCAAGGTGCTCGCGCTTCCCTTCCGGCAGGGCTCCGCGGCGACCGCGCTGGCCGATCTCAACACCGCCGCGCTGACCGAGAGCGAGGCGATCCGGCAGTTCGGCACGCCGGATGCGATGGGCAAGCTGCTCACCCTCGGCGCGGGGCCGGGCAAGCGCGACCGCAAGATCGGCGCCGTGCTGCGCGATCTGCCCCCCAATAGCAGCCTCAAGGTCGGTATCCTGTACCTCGCCGATCCGGCGCAAAGGTGGCCCGAGATCAGCGGCTGGGGAAATCTCGACCAGCAGCATTATGTGAAACTTCGCCCCGGCGCCGATCCGGCGGCGGTGAACGCCGCGATCCCCGCGTGGCAGAAGCGCGTGATGACGCCCGAGACGATCGACGGCAAGAAGGTGTCGCTGTCCGGCGTGTTCGATCCCAAGCTGGTGCCGATCGGCGATGTGCACCTTGGCGAGGCGCAGGAGGCGGCGCTTCGGCCGGGCGGCGATCCGCAGATGCTTGCTACTTTTGCGGTGGTTGCGCTGCTGACGCTGGGCATGGCGGTGATGAACTTCGTCAACCTCGCCACCGCCCATGCGATTGGGCGGGCGCGGGAAGTGGGGCTGCGCAAGGTGCTCGGCGCCAGCCGCCGCCAGCTCGTTATCCAGTTCCTGACTGAGAGCCTGCTGATCTGCGCGGTGGCGATGCTGATCGCGCTCAGCCTGGTGGAAGTGGCGGCGCCGTGGATCGGCGGCTTGGTCGGCGCCGACATGCGGATCGCGTATCTGGGCGAGCACGGCATGCTGGTGCCGGCTGTGATCCTGTTCGCAGTCACCGCCTTGCTCGGCAGTCTTTACCCCGCAATCTATCTCAGCCGCTTCAACCCCGCCCGCGCCCTGCACGGCAACCGCGCGTCGGCGGAAACGCCGGGCAGCGTTCGGCTGCGCGGCGTGCTGGTGGTGCTGCAGTTCGCGATCGCCATCGGGCTGATCGCAAGCACCGCAGTGATCTATTCGCAGACCCAGTTCGTGCAACGGGTCGATCCCGGCTACCGGCGCGACGGCTTGCTTCAGATCGCCAATGCCTGGCGCTTCACCCAGGGCGCCGAATATGTCGAAGCGCGCTCGGCGATGCTGGCGGTTCCGGGCGTCACCGGAGTCGGTCGGACAGGGCTGGAGATCGGCGCGGCGGAAACGCCCGTCCGGCTGATGCGCACTCCTGGGCAGCAAGGGGTGACGCTGGGCTTCCACAGCGTGGATTCCGATTTCCTGGCGACCATGGACATCCCGCTGCTCGCCGGGCGGCTGCTTGGCGACCGGTTCGCGGCGGACAGCGCCGGCGGTGCCTCGGGCAAGGACCTGGCGGCGCGCGGCATCAACGTGGTGGTCAACCGCTCGGCGGCGAAGCAGCTCGGCTACCGCAGCCCGCAGGCGGCGCTCGGCAAGGTGGTCGAAGTCGCCTATGACGGCTTCGTGATGGTGCCGGCCCGGATCGTTGGAGTGGTGGAGGACACCCGCTTCCGAACCGCGCGCGATGCGGTGGACCCCATCGTCTACTCCTACGACCCCGAGCATACCGATCGGGTCGTGGTGCATTACGCAGCGGCGCGGCCAGCCGAGGTGATGGCGGCGTTGGACCGAATCTGGGCGAAGCTGGAGCCCGAGATCCCGTTCGAAGCGCGGTTCGCGGACGACATCGTGCACGAATTATACGCCGCCGAACGCGCGCGCACCGTGCTGTTCGCCGGCTTCTCGCTGCTTGCCATCCTGATCTCCTGCCTGGGGCTCTACAGCCTTGCCGCCTTCGCTACCGAGCGGCGGACCAAGGAGATCGGGATCCGGAAGGTGCTGGGCGCCAAGGTGCGGCATATCGTTCGGCTGCTGACCTGGCAGTTCTCGAAGCCCGTCGTGATCGCCAATGTGGTCGCCTGGCCGGTCGCCTGGTGGGCGATGCGCGACTGGCTGAACGGCTTTTCGGTGCGCATCGAGCTGACGCCCGGGCCGTTCGTGCTTGCCGGCGCCATCGCGCTCGGCATCGCGATCTTCACGGTGGCGGGCCATGCGCTGCGGGTGGCGCGGATGAACCCGGTTCACGCACTTCGGCACGAATAAGCACAGGGTGGTTTGAGGACGGCGTCTCCCCTATCCTTGTACGTGTCGAAATGGGGAGGAATTCGGTGCGAATCCTGCTGATGGGGGCGAGCGGATTTATCGGCTCGGCGGTTGCCGCGCGGTTGAGGCGCGAGGGGCATCAGATCATCGGCGTCGGGCGCAGCGGCGGGGCGGAGGCTGCGCGGGTGGCGGTGGACCGCTGGGTGCGCCTCGACTTGCGGCAGGCGACGGAGCCGGCCGTGTGGGCACCGCATTTGTCCGGGATCGACGCGGTGGTGAATTGCGCGGGCACGCTTCAGGACAGCCCGCGCGACGATACGGCCCGTGTGCACGACGCCGCCCCAGCCGCCTTGTGGCAGGCCTGCGAAACGGCGGGCGTTCGGCGCGTCATTCAAATGTCGGCTCTGGGCGTGGACCGGCCGGCCAGCCGCTTCTCCGCAACCAAGCGGCGCGGCGATGCGGCGCTTGAGGCTTCCCAGTTGGACTGGGTGATCCTGCGTCCATCGGTGGTGCTCGGCCGGGCGGCCTATGGCGGGAGCGCGCTGTTTCGCGGGCTTGCGGCGCTGCCGGTGTTGCCGCGCGCTCCCGAGGCCGGCGCGCTCGATGTCGTGCAGCTCGACGATGTCGTGGATACCGTGGCGCTGTTGCTTCGGCCGGGCGCGCCGTCGCGGTTGACGCTCGATCTCGCCGGGCCGGAGCGGCTGAGCTTCGAGGAACTGGTCGGCCGTTACCGCGCCTGGCTCGGCTGGAAGCCGGCGCGCCTCATCTCCGCGCCGGGCTTTGCCATGGGCTTTGCCTATCGCGTCGGCGACCTCATTGCCTGGCTCGGCTGGCGGCCGCCGATCCGCACCACCGCCCGGCGCGAGATCGTGCGCGGCGCCACGGCGGATGCGGGCGCCTGGCGCGGGGCGACCGGCATCGAACCGCAGGCCCTGTCGGCGGCTTTGGCCGCCGAACCCGCCTCGGTTCAGGAGCGCTGGTTCGCGCGGCTCTATTTGCTGAAGCCGGTGGCGATTGGGGTGTTCGCTTTGTTCTGGCTGCTCACCGGCCTGGTCTCGCTCGGGCCGGGCTATGAGCTGGCGGCGGAGTATATGCGGCGCGGCGGCGGCGGCGCCTTGAGCGAGCCGAGCGTGATCGCTGGTGGCATCACCGACATCCTTGTGGCCTGCGGCATCGCTTGGCGGCGCACGTCGAAGCTGGCGCTTTGGGCGGCGCTCGGCGTGTCGATTGGCTACATCGTCGCCGGCACGATCCTGCTTCACGAGCTGTGGCGCGATCCGCTTGGGCCGATGATGAAGATCTGGCCGATCCTGGCGCTGAACCTCGTCTGCCTCGCCATTCTGGACGAACGCTGATGGACTATCTGCTGCTCAAGTGGCTGCACGTGCTCGGCTCCACGGTGCTGCTAGGGACCGGGGCGGGCATCGCCTTTTTCATGCTGATGGCGCACCGCAGCGGCGACGTGCGGCTGATCGCCGGCGTTGCGCGGATCGTGGTGGTGGCCGATTACGTCTTCACCGCCACCGCAGTGGTTGCGCAGCCGGTTACCGGGGCCTTGCTCGCGCGAACCGCCGGTTATTCGCTGGGCGAAGGCTGGATCCTGTTCTCCATCGGCCTCTACCTCCTCACCGGCGCCTTTTGGCTGCCGGTGGTGTGGATGCAGAGCCGGATGCGCGACCTCGCCGCCGCCGCGGCGGCTTCGGGCGCGCCGTTGCCTGCGGAGTATCACCGATTGTTTCGCTGGTGGTTCGCATTCGGCTTTCCGGCCTTTACAGCGGTGCTTGCGATCTTCTGGCTGATGATCGCCAGACCGGAGATTGCGTGGTGAAGGACGACCAATTGAAGCTTGGCAGCCGGCTGGTGATCGGGGCCACCGCCGGCTTCGTCGGCACCATGGCGATGACCTCGGCGATGCAGCGGCTGCACAAACGGCTGCCGGAGCGGGAGCGTTATCCGCTGACGCCGCGCGAGATCGTGGATTCGACCGCGGAGAAGGCTGGCGTTTCGCTGCCAAACGAGGCAGCCAAGGACATCACCACCGCGGCGCATTTCGCCTACGGCGCCGCGATGGGGGCGCTGATGTCGGCGATGAACCCGGAGCCTTCCAAGAAGACCGGGGCGGCGGCGGGGCTGCTGGTGTGGCTGGCGAGCTATTTGGGGTGGATCCCCGCGATGAACGTGCTGGAGCCGGCGACGGAGCATCCCAAGCGCAGGAACCTGTTGATGATCGGGGTGCACCTGGTGTGGGGCGCCGCCACGGCCTCGGCGATGCGGGAGCTGAGGCTGGCGCGGGAGACGATCATGGAGGATGGGCCGGAGAAGGATCGGCCGGACCGATAGCTCCCCTCCCTGACTAGGGAGGGGTGGGGGCGGGTAAGCGGGGCTGTTTCCCGGTCGGCGTGCCTCTACCTCCGAAAGCTCCTTCGCGGGCATCGAGCCCGCTCAGTCGCTACCCACCCCTGGCCCCTCCCTGAGCAGGGAGGGGAAAGGGTGGTGAGATGGGTGACTTCCCTTCCCGGCGGGGGGCATGACGGCACGGCGGCTCCCCTCCCTGAATAGGGAGGGGCGGGGGGTGGGTAAGCACCGAAGCGGCTCGAAGCCGCTGAGGGGCTTTGTCGCCCGGGCCGGGGCTCACCTCGCACGCTGAAAGGCGCCTTCGCGGGCATCGAGCCCGCTCAGTCGCTACCCACCCCTAGCCCCTCCCTGAGCAGGGAGGGGGATCGGGTTGTTCAGTCGGCGTGCTTTACCGCTGGCGGGTCGC
>Ga0190273_10000560_pt1 | contig 13788 bp, 12 predicted proteins | sample Popmic504IS_FD_134513 | JGI IMG/M metagenome (GOLD analysis project Ga0190273, IMG submission 134513) | Populus adjacent soil microbial communities from riparian zone of Shoshone River, Wyoming, USA - 504 IS | ecosystem: Environmental > Terrestrial > Soil > Riparian zone > Trees stand | place...
CCAGAACCAGCCCTTCGGATTGGGAGATGAATGATCGCTTGCGTCGCGACGGGACGAGCGCGCTTGCCTCTTGCGCCGCGAAGACGGGAGCGCGTCTCTATCTTCAACAGAGCATAGTCTGGCTGGCGCGTCCCTCGGACGGCTCTTTCTTCGACGAAGACGGCGTGCCGAACCCGGACGCGGTCACACAATCGGCACTGGACAGCGAAAGAATCTCTCTTGAGGCCGCCGAGCGCTCAGGCTTTAAAACTTCCGTGCTGCGCTGCGGATACTTTTACGGCCAGGACTCTGCGCATACACGTATGTTCGGCGCGGGACTCATCAAGCGCAAGATTCCCATCGTCGGCAGCGGGCGCGCGCACCTAGCGAATATTCACACGGAGGATGCTGCGCGCGCTTTTGTGGCGGCCAGTGAAGGCAACAGAAGCGGCGTCTGGCATATAGTTGATAATGAAAGCGTCGCTGTTGAAGAGTTTATGAACTATTTTGCCGGGCTGTTGGGCGCGCCAAAGCCAAGGCACGTTCCCGTCTGGCTCGCGCGGCTCATCGCGGGCTCTTACAGTGCCAGCTTTTTCACCTCTTCCACGCTCACCTCGAACGCGCGCTTTCGTCAGGCGTTCGATTGGAGTCCGCAGTACCCGAGCTATAGAGAAGGGCTGGAACAGATCGTCAGTGCCTGGAAAGAATCATCACTGTTCGGTCTGTAGTCGGGACGCATCCCGCATCGTTAGGCTCTGATTCGACGCGCCTGCTAAAATCCATCGCGCGAACCATTCAACAATTCATCACACAGGGAACAAAACAAGATGAAGACGAGCAACAAAATTCTCTGCATGGCATTGATTCTTATGCTTAACTTTCAGGGCGCGGTGATTTCGTCCAACGCTTTCGCAGAGAGCGCGGATAAGAAATTCGAAGCGCTGGCGAAAAAATATATAGCGCAGCTTTTGGAGATGAACCCTGAGACGGCGACCAATCTTGGCGATCATCGCTTTGACAATCGCCTGGATGATTACAGTCTTAAGGGTGTGGAGCGTGACCGCGCGTTCAATCGAAAATATCTGAAAGCGCTGAACGGTATTCAGGCGGGTAGTCTCAGTCAGGTCAACAGCGTCGATTACCGCATCATGCGCAACCGGCTGGAATACAATCTTTTTCAGCTTGAAGAGTTGCGCGAGTATGAATGGAATCCGCTGCGCTACAACATCGGCGGCGCTATCTATGCGCTCGTCGCGCGAGATTTTGCGCCGCTCAAAGAGCGTATGCTGAACGTCAAAGAACGCCTCAAAGCCATCCCCGCAGTCCTAGCGCAGGCCAAAGCGAATCTGAAGAACCCGCCGCGCGTGCATACGGAGACGGCCATCTCACAGAACACGGGCACGATCAGTCTCGTTCGCGACGAGTTGCAACCCTTTATCGAACAGGTGCCGGAATTAAAGTCGGAGATCGTCCCCGCTCAGGCCGCTGCCGTCCGCGCGCTGGAGGATTACGGCGCGTGGCTGTCGAAGGATTTGCTGCCGCGCTCCACAGCGGACTTTCGTCTGGGCGATGCAAAGTATCGTCGCAAGCTGCATCTGGCGCTCGAATCTGATCTATCGAAAGAAGAAATCTTGCGGCGCGCCGAGGCGGATTTAAAGAGCACGCAGGACGCCATGTACGAGGTCGCGCTGCCACTTTATAAAAAGTATTTCCCTGCGGAAAATAGTGCGGCGCGCTTAAATGACCGCAAGCTGGTCATCAAGGCCGTGCTCGCGCGACTGGCCGAAGCGCATCCCAATAACGAGACGATCGTGCCGCTGGCGAGCGAGCAGGTGAAGTCCGCGACAGAGTTTGTGCGCCAACACAACTTGGTCAGCGTGCCGGATGAGCCGGTCAAAGTCATCGTCATGCCGGAATTCACGCGCGGCGTCGCGGTCGCTTACTGCAACGCCGTGGGCCCCTTCGAGCGGCGTGGCGAAACCTTTTATGCGATCTCGCCGACGCCCAAAGACTGGAGCGCAGAGCGCACGGAATCATTCTTTCGCGAGTACAACAACTACATGTTGCTGGATGTGACCGTGCATGAGGCTATGCCGGGCCACTATTTGCAGTTGGCCCACGCCAACAAGTTCAACGCGCCGACACGCCTGAGAGCGATCTTTCAGAGCAATACTTTTGCAGAGGGCTGGGCCGTCTATGCCGAGCAGGTGATGGCCGAGCGCGGCTTCGGCGGGCCTGAAGTTCGCATGCAGCAGTTAAAGCTAAAACTGCGTACGATCATCAACGCCATTCTGGATCAGAAGATTCACACCGGCGGGATGACGGAAAAACAGGCGCTTGCTTTGATGATGAACGAAGGTTTTCAGGAAGAGGGCGAAGCATCCGGCAAGTGGCGGCGCGCGCAGTTGACTTCTGCGCAGCTTTCCAACTACTACGTCGGCAGCCTTGAGGTCATAGACATCCGCCGCGCCTTTGAAGCCAAGATGGGCGACACCGCGAACTTTCGACAGATGCACGACACGATGCTCTCGTTTGGCTCGCCCGCGCCCAAATACGTCAAAGAGTTGATGGGCCTCTAAGAACAGAGGTCAGAGGTTAGAGGCTAGATGTCAGTAAAAGCATTTCACTAATCTCTGACCTCTGACCTCTAGCCTCTGCTTTTCCACAGCTAGGATTTTCGTTCGCCGAATGGTCGCCCGCCGGCAGGAATCCCATTGAAATTAAGCATTTATTGAGTTTATCGGCTGTGGCTGGCAGAAAAAAGCTCTTTACAGTAGAAAAAACGCATGATAGTTTGCCGCCTGCTGTAGCTCTCAACAGAGCGAGCCTCTCAAAAGAGGCTCAAAGAATCAGTGCCTATCCAACCCCCACTCGCTGTGGATTAAAGCATCCGCTATCGCGTGATTCTGAGCTTTATGTGTTCAAAGCTCACTGGCCCGAATCACCCTTTGCGGCGCTCTCTTTTCCAACAGGGCAGTCCGGAGAAGACTTCGGCGAAAGTGTCTTTAAGGTAAGGGACGATGCCGGAAATAGTGCGCTCAATCATCGGTCGGTTTTGCCGGATCATAGGCAATCATAATCACGCTCGCCGCCACGAGCTGCGTCTGCCCCTGACGCTTTCCTTACAGGATGTTCGGATGCATCGCGCATACGCGGCGACGACGACGAGCCGCGACGCGACCATCTCAGGCCACACACGAAACATCAGCGACACAGGGCTCTCGCTGATCCTGCCCTCCGTTCACTTCGGCAATCGCTATCTGATGGACGGAGACCTGACCTTGAAAATCGAGCTTGAGTTTCCCGCCGGGCCGATCAATTTTCAGGTCGCACCCGTTCGCTATGAGGCTCTCGACGAGAATCAGTCAGAGTGCGGCTACTTGGTCGGCCTGCGTATCACGAAGATCACAGACCCCGAGCGCCAGCGCCTCGCCGCCTACCTCAGACAGGCCAGGCGCAGCGCGCCGCCCTCGCCGAAGACAGCCTTCGCACAGAACGCACAGACGCTCTAAACTCACGCCACGGATTTATCCTAATCATCTACCTTAAGGATTTATGTAGAGGCTTATAGCAAGATTTTTGTATAGCGCTGCTCTAACAAAGCGCAGCATAAACTGCTCTTCGTGAAAGAGCCTCAAAGAGAAGGGATGAATGCGTGGCTGTTAAGGATTTGGTACCGGAGGAGGGACTTGAACCCACACGCCCTTGCGGACAACGGATTTTGAGTCCGTCGCGTCTGCCATTCCGCCACTCCGGCCCAATCGCGAAGGTCTTCATGATAGTGGCGCGCAAGCCCTGGAGTCAACCGCTGGATACTCGTTTTAAGCCCCGAAAGAGCGGTTTTTCAGGCGGATTCGCGCTTTGTAAAAAGATGTTTGCCACAAAGGGGCTGTAGATTGTACAATGGGAATGCCCGTCACGTGGCAGCCACCTCCAGGGTTGCCACCTCACAGAAATCAAATTAGCGATTTAAGATTTACGCATCCTGAGAAGCCCTTGTGTCCGCTCTCTCAGAGAAAATCTCGAAGGTGGATTCTCTCTATTATGCTCGAAGCAAGTAACACACGGCCCGCCGTCCTCGTGGTGGATGACGAGCCGGAAATCATCAACGTCCTCTGTGATCTGTTGAGTGAGCATTACGAATGCTCTTCAGCGGGTTCAGCCGAAGAAGCCCTCGCCCTTCTACTCAAACAATCTTTCCACCTCGTGATTAGCGATATTACGATGAAGGGCATGAGCGGCCTTGAGATGGTGCCGCACGTCCTGGAGGTCTCGCCGCAGACGGTCGTCGTGCTGGTAAGCGGCGCGCAGACCATCGAGAGCGCGATCGAAGCGTTGCGCGTCGGATCATTCGATTACATCATGAAGCCCTTTGACCTCAGACAGGTCGAAGCGGTCGTCAAGCGTGCGCTTGAGCATTACGATCTGCGCGACGCCAAGCGGCGTTACGAAAATCAACTCGAAGAACTGGTCGAACAGCGCACGGCGGAACTCGACGACGCGCTCGATTCCCTGGGTGACGCCTACCGCACGACGCTCAAGGCGCTGGCGGCGGCCCTTGAGACACGCGACCACGAGACGCACGGCCACTCGCAGCGCGTCGTCAGTTTCAGCCTGCGCTTAGGGTACGAGCTAGGGCTGGACAAAGAGCAGTTGATGTCTCTTGAATTCGGTTCGCTCCTGCACGACATAGGCAAGATCGGCGTCCCGGACGCGATCCTGCGCAAGCCAGGCGCACTGGACGAAGACGAGTGGATCAAGATGCGGCAGCATCCGCTGCACGGTCAGCAAATCCTGCGCGGCATAGAATTTCTTGAAGGCGCTGCGCGCGTCGTCGCACAGCATCATGAGAAGTGGGATGGGTCTGGTTATCCGCTCGGTCTAAAAGGCGAAGACATTGATTTGAACGCGCGTATCTTCGCCGTCGCGGATGCCTTCGACGCTTTGACCAGCGACCGCGTGTATCGCGCTGCGCAGTCATACGAGGCTGCTTCAACTGAGTTGGACAGATGCGTTAGTCAACATTTCGACCCGAAGATAGTAGAGGCCTTTCATCGCGTCTCGAAGGAAGAATGGGAAGCGCTGCGCCGCGCGCCCGTATTGAAGATCGAAACCAAGAGCGCGCTTCAAAGACAAGCCTGGGCCATGACCCTGGAATCTCGTCTGGGAATCACCGCCAGCTAAAGCCGCTTTCAGAGGATAAGGTTCTCTTTAGCCCCTAAAGGGGCTGTGATGTTAAAGCGCGGGCGTCACAACGTAGCCGCGACGAGTGCGCAGGCGCAGGCCGACGCGACGCGACGCGACCTCTACGCGGCGATACTCGCCGCTCGGCGCAGAAGCCAGCGGGCGCTTGGGCGCGTAGGTGATTACGTACTGAGCGCCAATATCGCGCGCCACTTCATCAGCCTGCCCGATCATATCGTCCGTCTTCGTCGCCAGCAGAATACGCCCGCCCGTCTCTTCCGCGAGCCTCGTCAAACGCTCTTCGCTCTGTCTGGTATCGTCAGAGTATTTTTTGTACCAGCGCCGCATCTTGCGATCCAGATCGATCGTGCCCAGGGTCACAGACGGGTTGCGCGTCTGTCCCGGCGGCATCGTCGGATCGGGCACGGGCAGAGCTTCTCTCTGCGAGCCTGTGCCGCCGCGAAAAACTCCTGCGCTGTTTCGACGCTCGATGGCCGCGCGCACCGCCGCCGTATAACTGATGACATGCACGGTCGCTTGCGCCGCGCTCAACTGTTTGACGGCCTCTTCGTAAGAGACACGGCCTCCCGGCGTCTCGACCCCGTCCGTGATAAGGACAACGTGACGACTGCCCGCGGGCCTGTCCTTTAACTGCGCGACGGCTGCCATCATCGCTTCAGATAATCGCTCGCGCTTCGTGCCGGATAGTTTCGTTTTTAAGACCTGCGCGACCTGCTCTGTGTCGGTCGTCCAATCCTGAATGAGCTGCGGACGGTCGCTGAATTGAAGGACGGAAATATGATCGCCCTCGCGTAGCGCCGCGACCAGACGCAGCGCTACGGCGCGCGTGACTTTGATGTCTTTGGCGAGCGTCACTGCGGCGCTCGTGTCTATCAGTAGAAGAATGCTGGCCGGGATGCGACGGACGCTGCGTATATCCTGCGGCACGCCGTCTTCAAGGACGAGGATTTCGTTCATCTCTACGCTCGGATCAAAATGGCCGTAATCATCATAGGCGACGACGGGCAGTCGCACCTCTTCTGTAAAGACTTTGACGGGCTCCTGATCTTCGCGCGGCGTAGGCGCAGGGGTCGGAGAGGGCCTGAGTCGCGGCGCGCCGCTCTGCGCCTGTGCAGTGGTTAGTGTAGTAGCGCCGGTCAAAAAGATAACGGCAGCTATAAAAGAGAAAATTATGTGGCGGAACAAAATTTAAAGCACCTCAACCGAATAATCTTTGAATCAGAGAGGTTTGATAGGTTGAGGCGCGGTGTTGGTTGCACGGCACGCATTGGTTTAAAGGCTTTTGCGCGCCTGCGCCTGAACGGCTGTGATCGCTACGGCGTCTACTATGTCTTCGGCCTTGCACCCGCGCGAAAGATCGTTGGCGGGCTTATCAAGCCCTTGCAGGATTGGGCCAATAGCGGTCGCCCCGGCCATTCGCTCCGTCAGCTTGTAAGCGATATTGCCCGCCTGCAAATCCGGAAAGATAAGCACGTTGGCGCGGCCCGCCACGCCTGACCCAGGAGCTTTCGATTGCGCGACCGCAGGCACGAGCGCCGCATCGAGTTGCAACTCGCCATCGATCTCTAATTCGGGGAGACGCGCGCGCACAGTGCGTGTGGCCTCTACGACTTTGTCTATCAGTTTATGTTTGGCGCTGCCCTTGGTCGAGAACGAGAGCATGGCGACGCGCGGCTCTACTTCCAGCAGCGCGCGGCAGGAATCTGCGGAAGCGACGGCGATCTCGGCCAGCTCCATCGCAGAGGGTTCTATCACGACGCCGCAGTCCGCGTAGATGAGCGCGCCCTGATGACCGAAGTCTGCGCGCGCAAGCATCATCACGAAAAAGCTGGAGACTAAATGGAAGCCTGCGCGCACGCCTATGCAATGGAGCGCCGCGCGCACTGTATGCGAAGTCGTGTTGGTCGCGCCCGCGACAGAGCCGTCCGCCGTCCCGCTTCGTACCATCAGGTTGCCGTAATAGAGTGGGTCTTCGATGGCGGCGCGCGCTTCGTCTGCCATCAATCCCTTGGCGCGTCTAAGCTCGTGATAAAAGGAAGCCATCTTCTCGAAATCCTGTGCGCGTCGATGATCGATCACCGCCACGCCGCCCAGGTCCACGCCCGTGCTCTGCGCGGCGGCGCGAATTTTATCTTCACGACCGAGCAATGTGATGCGCGCGATGTGATTCCTGGCACAGATAGAGGCCGCCGCGACCGTGCGCGGGTCTTCGCCTTCGGGCAGCACTATGTGTTGCTGATCGAGGGCTGCGCGCTCTCTTAAGCGTTCGAGTATGTTCATAAAAAGATTGTGCTCAATCGAAGGGCCGTGCTTTAACTGCTCAGTCGTTCTAGCAAAGACGTAAAAAGCCTGGGCCTATGCTTACTTAAAAAAACGGTAGTGTCCGATGATGCGCCACGAAAATAGCACGTCTTCGATTTTGACTCCGGCCCCGATGTTATGGGCCAACAGAAAACCGCCGGGATTATCCGATATGACATTCGTCACCAGACCTATATGCGTCGTGCCGTTGCCTAAATCCCAGGCGACCACATCGCCCGGCAGATAATCTTTGGCAGCTGCGGAGATGGTCAAAGCTTTTCGCTGCCGCGCGAAATAGGTCATCATGTTCGGCACTCTGCGATGATCTATGTTGCGGTCGGGCCGCGCGAGACCCCATTTTTGCGGATAAGCTGAAAAGCTGCGAGCCATGTCTTCGTGAATCTCTTTTTGCAGATCAATCTCTGCCTGGCGAAATGCACGAATGATGACATCCGTACAAGCGCCTCTTTCGCGCGGGACATCTCCGCCGGGATAATCCAGCTTTACATAAGACGGATCGTAATAGAGCGTATAGGTGCTCTGCTCCATCGCGTCTTCGACGACGCGCCTGACCGTAGGTGAATCAACGGGGACGGTAGCGCGGCGCTCCTCATTCGGGGAAGGCTGCGCCATGCGCGCCACCTGCTGGCACGCCGCTCCTCCTGCCGTGATCGCGAGCGCGAGAAGAAATAGAAAGCCCGTTCGTTTCCTCAGACGTGTATCCACAGGCTGCTATCTTAGCCTAGTTTGATTTAAGGGGCGAGAGTTATCGTGGTACATTCATATTAGGTTCAAACTCTCCCAGACATTTTTCTTCGGACAAGGAGTTGCAATGAGAAGGCTGGAAGTAAAACGGCGGATGAAGAATCTGTTGATGTTTTTGCCCAACATGATCGCGCTGTGCGGGCGCTTGATGACCGACGGGCGCGTGCCGCGCACGGAAAAGCTGCTTTTCGCGGGCGCGATTGTTTACGCCATTATGCCGCTGGATTTTATTCCAGACATGCTGCCGTTTATCGGGCAGGTTGACGATGCCTACTTGATCGCGCTAACGCTAGTCAGGTTAATCAACCGCACGGATGAAAGGGTTGTGCAGGAGCACTGGCGCGGCGGCGGTGATATAGCGCAACTGGCCGACTCGGTCGCCACGCTCGCGCCGAAGCTGTTGCCGCGACGGATCGAGCGCGTGCTAAGCGCACGGGTCGAGACAGTAGATGCTCCGGCTGCAAAAACCGGCGCGACGAAAGTGAAGCTCGTCGAATCGGGCAGCGGGCAAATTTAGAAGAAGCGTAGTACTGGGTCAGTTTGAAATTGAGTGCACAGAGTATTGAGGCTCACCACAGAGACACAGAGAGCACGGAGGGAGCACAGAGAAAATAATTCAATCCTCTGTGTAACCTCCGTGACCTCTGTGCCTCTGTGGTGAATAGCAATTTCCATTACACTCGATTTCAAACTGACAGGCTTTTAGGCCGCGAGTGACGAATCAATGAGACTTTCGGCGGTCGTCGCAAGGCTTGCGACGATTACGGGATCGTTCGATTTAAAGGCACGAAAGTTTCGCGTTTCGAGCGGGAGGTGCGGCGCTTCCTGTTCGTCCTCGGCACGGGCGACGAGCGCTGCGCTCAGCGTCGTTGAATCTGCGATGATGAAGCACTCGTGCGCCAGACGGTTTTCGTTTGTCAACGTGACGAGCTTCATGTGGGGGTGGCGCGGCGGCTTCCAATCGGCCACGCCGAAGACATATAGCTGCTCAGAGACATCCGCGATGCGCAGGTAGCGATCAATGACCGCCTCCATGCGCGAAAGCTTCTCGAACCCGGCATAGATTCTTCCCCTGCGGTTGGTTCTCAGCAGCAGCGCGTTCTCGATCAGGAGGCTCAGGTATTCCAGGCATGCTTCCTGCGAGCGGAACATAAATGTCTCGCGTTCGTCGTACGTGCGACGTGAGATATTGGAGATAAAACCGAGGTCTTCCAGTTGAGCTGAGTTCGCAAGCTTTAAAGCCTGCTCGAACATCGAAAAGTTTTTCACTGCGCGCGCCAACCTCCTCGCGCCATCAAAGGGGCGAGGGCCCATTACAACACAGAGCAGACTTCGCCAGCGTTACGAAAGTTTCGTTAAAGTATTGCCGAAGAGCAAGGACGAAAGCGAAGGGATGAGGGCGGAGGGATGAGGGATGAAAAGGGAAGCATCCAATTTGAATCAGCATTCCTTTCATCCCTCATCCTTCATACTTGCTTCTGTTGGCCCAGAGGGTTTCCGTGGAGTCGATAAAAATGAGAATAAAAGGGCAGGTCGCTCGAACCGCCGGCGCGCTGTTGATGGCTCTGATTTTTTACTGCGCACCGGCGTACGCGCAGACGCTTTCTCCTGAAGAACAGCGTATCGCAAGCTATGTCGACGCGCACACGGACGAAGCCTTGCAGTTGTTGGAGAGGGCCGTCAACACCAGAAGCGCGACCGCTGATCTGGCTGGAGTCAGGCGCGTCGGACGAATTTTTAAGACGCAGTTCGAGTCACTGGGCCTGACTGCGAAGTGGATTGAGATGCCAAAGGGTATGAATCGCGCGGGCCATCTGTTCGCCGAGCGCAGGGGGACGCGCGGGCGACGCCTTCTCCTGATCGGCCATCTCGATACAGTTCTTGAGGGCAAACCTTTTCAAAGAGACGGCGAAGTTGTGCGCGGCAACGGGACTGTCGATATGAAGGCAGGCAATATCGTCATCCTCTACGCCCTGAAAGCCCTTCATAACGTGGGCGCGCTTGAGGGCAGTCAGGTGATCGTAGCGCTCACGGGCGATGAGGAGAACGTCGGCGCGCCAGTTGAAGTGAGCCGACGCGACCTGCTAGAAGCGGCGCGGCGCAGCGATGTGGCCTTAGGCTTTGAAGCCGCCATCGGAGATACGGCGACGGTCGCTCGTCGCGGCTCAAGCGATTGGCGACTACAGGTCACGGGCACGACTGCGCATTCGAGCGGTATCTTCGGCGCGGATACCGGAAGCGGCGCGATCTTCGAGGCGGCGCGCATCCTCAACGCTTTTTACGAACAGCTCAGGACTGAGCGCTATCTGACATTCAATCCGAGCGTGATGGTGGGCGGAACTGATGTCACATTCGACGACCGCGAGGATCGCGGCACGGCGGGCGGCAAAACAAACGTTATCCCGCAGACGGTTATCATCAGAGGCGATTTGCGCTTTATCTCCGAGAAGCAAAGGGATGCTGCCAAGGCGCGCATGCAGGAGATAGTCGCGCGCAGTCTTCCTCTGACAAAGGCGCAAATCACCTTCGAGGATAATTACCCGGCCATGTCTCCGACCGAAGAGAACTACGCGCTGCTGAAGCTGTTCGATCAGGCGAGTCGCGATCTGGGCCTGGGCGCGGTCGAAGCGTTCGATCCGGGCGGGCGCGGCGCGGGCGACATCTCGTTTGTCGCGCCCCTCGTTAAGGGTCTAGACGGCCTGGGCGTGGAGGGCGGCGGCTCTCACACGCCGGACGAGTTTATGGAACTGGACTCGCTCCCCAGACAGATCAAGCGCGTCGCCCTGCTGATCTATCGACTGACAAGATAGGAGAAACTGATGAGAAAAATTTTTACGCTGTTCTTTCTTGTCCTGATGGCAATTATGCTACAGGGATGCGCCAGAGATGCTTCTGCTCCGAACACGGCTGCGCCGAAAGAGGGCGCATCAGCACCGGCGGCAGCAAAGCCTAGCCCTTCGCCCAACGATCCGGCGATCAAGCCTCCGACCAAAAAATGAAAATAACCGGAGCATGTCGCTAAAACAGATGACCAGGCTTCTAAAAAATACGATTGGACATATCATAGTCGCGCTGTTTTTGTCCCTGCCTGCCTTCACGCAGACTCCCGCCGACGAGCTCAAACATTTCTCCGCCGATGGGCTCTCCTTTGATTATCTGCCGGGATGGACGGTGACGGACAGGAGCACTGAGCAAGCGCAGCGATTGATCCTAACGCGAAAGGGCAGCTCAGTCGAAATATCAATACTTGCGCAGCGCGATCTAATCATGCGTGCTCAAATGGCGGATGCGCGCCGCGATATTGCAGAGCCTTTAATAGCTGAGATGGCGCAAAAAACGGGAGCTTCGTTGAAAGCTCTCGAACGCACGCCAACAAACCTTGATGTCGGTCTGGTAAAAGCCGAAGGCGTGCGGTTTCATGCGTCGCCCGGCGGGAAAAAGAAGACGGGCGAGGTCTACTGGTTAAGGCTCGGGCTGCGCTTTGTCAATCTAGCTTACGTCAGAGCCGACAGGGACGAAGCGCAGGGAACTGCCGCCTGGGAAACAGTTCATCTAACCTTAAAAATCGAGTCGCCCGTGATCGCAGTGGGAACGCAAGAGCCCTCTGCCAGTCCATCGCAGGGGCAACCGAAGATAGAGACGGGCGACGACGATGTGCTCAACAAAAAATCTTCTAATTTACCCAGGCCCGTCTATCCGAACATCGCCAGGGCCGCGCGTGCATTCGGAGTAGTCAAAGTGCAGGTCACGATAGACGAACAGGGCAAGGTCATCGCTGCCCACGCCGTCTCCGGACATCCATTACTGCAAGCGGCAGCCGTCAAAGCCGCAAGGCAAGCGAAGTTCGCTCCGACCCTTTTAGACGGCGAGCCGGTGAAGGTGGCCGGCATCATCACCTATAACTTTCAACCTCCAAAATAACACCGGCAGGCGCTCGCCGCGCATCATTTACTCGCCGTCTTTGAGCGCATTGAGAAGTTTGTCGTGGATGCCGCCAAAGCCGCCGTTGGACATGATGGCGACGACATCGCCAGCGCGCAGTTCGGGCGCAAGATGGCGCACGATCTCGTCCGCGCCGTCCAAACGAAGCGCGGGTTTGCCCTGCCCGCTGATGTCGCGCATCAATCGATCCGTGTCCAGCACGCGCCCCTTCTCTGTCGCCTTACTGCTATCGAAGACGCTGCTGATAACCACATAGTCAGCCGATTTGAAGGCGTGCGCGTAATCCTCTTGAAAGACCGCGAGGCGCGACGACCATGAGCGCGGCTCGAAGACGGCGACAAGGCGATTCTGTTTGTACTTCGTCCTGAGCGCCTGCAAAGTCTCGCGCACGGCGGTCGGATGATGCGCGAAGTCATCTATGACCGTGACGCCGCGCTCCGTCCCTCGCACCTGCATACGACGGCGCACGCTCTTGAACGAGCGCAGCGCATCATTGATGGCTTGCTGATTGATCCCCCAAGCATCCGCCGCGACGATCACGGCCAGACAGTTGCGTATATTAAAATCGCCGATCAGAGTAGTTTCAAACTCTCCCCACTCCTGCCCCTCTCGAAAGACGCGAAAGCGCGCCAGTTCATTCGTGTAATCAAGATCGCGCGCCTGCCACATGGCGTCTTCGCAAGTGCCGAAGGTGTCGAGCCGCGTGTAAAGCCGCTCGCCCATCTCCGCGACCACTTCGCGTACAACGGGACTGTCCCATCCGGCGATCAGTCTGCCATTGCCGGGCACTAGATTCATCAGGCGACGAAAGGCCGTCTTGACCGCCGGAAGGTCTGCGTAGATGTCCGCGTGATCGAACTCTATATTGCCGACTATGGCCAACTCCGGCAGGTAGTGCATAAACTTCGGGCCTTTGTCGAAATAGGCCGTGTCGTATTCGTCGCCTTCGATCACGAAATAGTCGCTCTCTGTGACGCGAAAACTTTGATCGAAATTCTGCACGACTCCGCCGACCAGAAAAGTTGGATCGAGCCCGCCCTGATCCATGACCCACGCGGCGATGCTCGCGGTCGTCGTCTTGCCGTGAGTGCCGGCGACCACGAGCGAGCGGCGACCGCGTATAAATTCTTCCTTGACCGTCTCGGCCTGCGAGCGATAAAGCAGCTTGCGGTTCAGGGTCTCTTCGACTTCCGCGTTGCCGCGCGGGATGGCGTTGCCGACGATGACGCAATCGGGCGCAGGCACGAGATGCTCTGCATGGTAGCCCTGCATGACGGGGATACCAAGGTCTGCGAGCATCGTGGACATAGGAGGATAAACGTTCTCGTCCGAGCCGGTCACACGATGGCCGCGTGCCTGTAGCATTCCGGCCAGAGAGGCCATCGCCGTCCCACAGATTCCAATCAGGTGATAGTGCATAAGCTTTCCGAGTTTGCCTTTAGAACGAATTTCAACTGGATGTATGGAACATGGCGGTTCACCACAGAGGCACAGAGCACACAGAGGAAGCACAGAGAAAAACAAGCCTCTGTGCAATCTCTGTGCTCTCTGTGTCTCTGTGGTGAGTTATCAAGTTTCGTCACACTCAACCTAACC
>Ga0190273_10000561_pt1 | contig 13786 bp, 15 predicted proteins | sample Popmic504IS_FD_134513 | JGI IMG/M metagenome (GOLD analysis project Ga0190273, IMG submission 134513) | Populus adjacent soil microbial communities from riparian zone of Shoshone River, Wyoming, USA - 504 IS | ecosystem: Environmental > Terrestrial > Soil > Riparian zone > Trees stand | place...
ACGGCGCCCGGCCGGGAAGATCTGGATCTTCGAGGCGGCGCGACGCCGCCAGGCCGAACGCCTAGCTAAATCGCCAATACCAGTACGTGAGGTGGGCTGGCGCGACGGCAGCGTCGGGCGCCCGGGTGCTGCCGCTGGATGTGCCTTTGTCCAACCTCACGTTGCTGGAGGTTGTACCACGGGTGGGCCGTTAGTCAAGTATTTCCGACAGGCCGCGCAGGAAGCGGTCGTTCTCCTCCGCGGTGCCGTAGCTGACGCGGATGTGGCCCGGGCCGCCAAGGGCCTTGCCGGGACGCACCGCGATTTCGCGCTCGGCGAGGCCGGCGAGGACCGCGGCTTCGTCGGCGTCGCCGAGATCGACCCAGGAGAAGTTGGCGTGGGAGTCGCTGGTCCGCAGGCCGAGCTCGCGCAGGCCTTCCTCGACGATGACGCGGGCGGCGACCGTCGCCTCGACCCGGCGCATGACGTCGTCCTGATGGCGGACGGCCTCCGCCCCGGCCGCCTGGGCGAGGGCGTTGACGCTGAACGGCTGGCGCACGGCGTCGACGGCGGCGCGGAAGTTGGCGGAGCCGATCGCGTAGCCAACGCGGAGGCCAGCGAGGCCGTAACACTTGGAGAAGGTGCGCAGGACGACCAGGTTCGGGAAGCCTTTAAGCAGGTCGAGCGAGGCGTCGGGGTCGTCGTGGGCCTGGAACTCGACGTAGGCCTCGTCGAGGACGATCGTCACGTGCGCGGGGATCCGCTCGCAGAAGGCGCCGATCTCGGCCGCCGGGATGTGGGTGGCGGTCGGGTTGTTCGGGTTGCAGACGATCAGCAACTGGGTCGCGGCGGTCACCTCGGCCGCCATCGCCTCGAGATCGTGGACGTCGCCGTCGGCCAGGGGCACGCGAACCTCGCGCGCGCCGGTCAGCGCCGGCAGGTACGGGTACATCGAGAAGGAGGGCCAGGCGTAGAGGACCTCGGCGCCGGGCTCGAGCAGCGCCTCGGCGGCGGCGAGGAGGATCTCGCAGGAGCCGTTGCCGACCGCGACCCGCCCGGGCTCGGTCTCGTAGCGCTCGGCGAGGCGGCGGCGCAGCAGCGTCGCGTCGGGGTCGGGGTAGCGGTTCATCGAGCCGGCGGCCTTCTGGATCGCCTCGACGACCTTCGGGTGCGGCGGGAACGAGGACTCGTTGGAGGCGAGCTGGGCGAGGTTGCCCGAAGCGATCGCCTCAGGTGCCTGTCCCGTCGGGACCCCGGCCTGATAGCCCGGCATGCGGGCAAGTTTCTCCGCGAAGGTGATCGTCATCGGGAGCGATTGTGACGGACGGGCGCCGGGGCAGGCCTCGTCGGGCGCGGCGCGCCTTGCGCGCTACTGGGCGGCTTCGAGATCGGCCCGCAGCTTCTGCGCCTCGCCAACGTAGACATGAGCCGGCTCATGCCCCTCCGGCGCGTAGAAATGCAGCATCACCCGGATCACCCGCGGCATCGAGCCAGGCACCGGAATCTCCCGGCAGCACATCAACGGGACCATTGTCAGCCCGAGGTCACGAGCGGCGACAGCGGGAAACTCGGCATCGAGGTCGTCCGTGGTCGTGAACAGGCAGCTGACCATGTCCTCCGGCGCGACCCCGTTCCGCTCGATCAGCCCCTCCATCACCTCTGCGGTCGCGGAAAGAATCGCCTCCGACTCGTTCGACTCAGCCTGAGCCGCCCCCCGCACCGCAAAGAGCCGCTGCCGCGGTCCCGAGTAGGCACCAACCCGCAGCTCACCGTTGCTTCCGTCGCCAGCCACGCCTGAATCTTCTCAGAGGAGGGGGGCGAATTCCCTATGCACGGCGCCTTATGGGCGTATAGCGCTCAAAAAGAACCCCACTCGACGCGAAGCGCTCGCGAACCTGGCCGCACGGCAGCATGGAGTTGTGTCGCGTAGCCAACTGCGTTGGCTTGGCATGGATGACGACATGGTGAAGCGGGAGATCGCCGCCGCTCGGCTCCACCGGATCTTCCGTGGTGTCTACGCGGTTGGCCATCCGCATCGGGATCAGCGCAGCCGCTTGATGGCAGCCGTCCTCGCCTGCGGCAAAGGCACCGTGATCTCTCACCGCAGCGCCGCCGCTCTCCTGGGACTCATCGACGATGGTCCTGCCGTGATCGACGTCATCGCACCGCTCAGCCGAGGGCGCAAGATCGGCGGCATCTACCTGCACCGTGTTCGGCCGCCACGACTCGAGGAGACCGGGAAGATGCACCGGATTCCCTGCACCAGCCCGGCGAGGACGCTGGTGGACCTTGCGGGGGTCGTCGGCGAACGTACCCTGCGTAGTGCTTTCGAGCGGGCGGCGGCACGCAGGCGACGGATGCTCGACGTCCCGGCGATCGAACGGTCGATCGATCCGCGGCGCCGTGGGATGAAGGTGCTGCAGAAGCTGATCGGCGAATGGCGCGGGGCAGCCGCGCTGCTCGGTAAGCAAGGCAAGCTCAAGAGCCCGCTGGAGGCGAAGGTGTTGCCGTTCGTGGTCCGGCGGGATCTCCCCGCGCCGCTTTTCAATGCGCCGGTCCAAATCGCCAACGGCCGCATCGAGGTGGATTTCCTGTGGCCGGACCACCGCTTTGTCCTCGAGGCAGACAGCCGCGACTTCCACGGCACCGCTCTCGCCTTCGAGCGCGACCGCTGGCGCGACCGCGAACTCATGCGGGCGGGCTACTCGGTCCTCCGCGTCACCCACCGCGAAGCGGAGCTAGAAGCGGATGCGATCGCTGAGACCGTCGCCGCGCGCCTGTCCGCTCCTCCTGGTGTCAATCCCCGTAGTGCCTAGCCGCACCTGGCAGCCAAATCCCCCTCCTACAAGCTTGTGCGAGGGGGATTTGGCTGCCCCGGGCGGCTGGAACTTCAGTCCGTTGCTTCGCGGAGCCGGGCGATCTCGTCTTCCGAGAGGCGCCGCGAAGAGCCCTCCTTCAATCCACCTAGCCACAGAGGCCCGAACCCGACCCTCCGCAGCGCCACCACCTCGTTACCGACCGCCTCAAGCATCCGCCGTACCTGGCGGTTGCGGCCTTCGCGGAGGACGATCTCGACCTCGCGCTCGCCGCGGCGCTTCACCTGCGCTGGAGCAGTCGGGCCGTCCTCCAGCTCCACCCCGCTCCGCAGGCGCTCGAGATCCCGGTCGCCGATCGGCTTGCGCAGCCGCGCCACGTACGTCTTCGGCACTTCGTAGCGCGGGTGGGTCAGGCGGTTGGCGAGCTCGCCGTCGTTGGTGAGCAGCAACAGGCCGCTGGAGTCCGCGTCGAGGCGCCCCACCGGGTACAGCCTCGCCTCCGTCTCCACGAGATCCACCACCGGCGTCCGGCTGCCCGGCTCGCGCGCCGTCGAGACGACGCCGACCGGCTTGTTCACCGCCCATACCTCGCGTGTCTCCGCCGCCACGGAGGCGCCGTTGACCCGCACGTCGTCACCCTCGCCGACGTCCCGCGCCGGATCGGTAACGACCTCTCCGCCAACAGTCACCAGCCCCTTGCCAATGATCTCCTCCGCCCGCCTCCTAGAAGCAACCCCTCCATGGGCGAGGAACTTCGCCAGCCTCACAACCGGAGGATCGGGGGAGGGTCCTCCAGACGCTCCCCCGCTGTTGTCTGGAGGACCCTCCCCCGATCCTCTCCAGCCACCATCACTCTGCCCGCTGTTCCCCCGCCTTCAGCAGCCGCTCGCGCAGGTCCCGCTCGTCCTCGGGGCTGGGGTCGAACTTCGAGGGGTCTGGCAGCTGGTCGAGCCCGGAGAGGCCGAAGAGGCGTTCGAAGAGCTCGGAGGTCTTGAAGATCGCGGCGCCGAACTGGGAGCGGCCGGCCTCCTCGATCAGGCCGCGCTCGGCGAGGCTCGTAACCGCCGACTCGGAGGTGACGCCGCGGATGCGGGCGATCTCCGGCCGCGTCACCGGCTGCAGGTAGGCGACGATCGCCAGCGTCTCGGCCTGGGCCTGGGTCAGCGGCGGCGTTCGCGGCTTTGCCAGCAACCGCCTGGCGGCGTCCTCGCTGGAGGGATCGGAGGCGAGGGCGAAGCCGCCGGAGACCTCGCGCAGCACCACCCCGCGCTTGCCCTCGGCGAGGTCCTCGCGCAGGAGCTCGATCGCCTCTTCGACCTGGCCCTCGGTCGCCTGCGTCGCCTCTGCCATGTCCCTGACGGCGACCGGCTGCGGCGAGAGGAAGAGCAGCGCCTCGACAGTGCGGGAGAGATCGCTCATCCGCTCTTCGTCATCTCGGCGGTCGGAAAGGCCTTCTTCACCCGGATCGGCCCGAAGCACTCGCCCTGCTCCCAGGTCACCTCGCCCTTGCGGTAGAGCTCGAGCATCGCGAAGACCGTGACCGCCTGGGTCAGCCGGTCCTCCTGCCCGAACTCCTCGTCGAAGTCGAAGTCCGAGCGCCGTAGCAGCACGTCGCGCACCGCCCGCAGCCGCCTTTCCAGCGAGACCGTCGGGCGGATATGGCTGATGTCGACGTCCGGCGGCTCGGTCAGCAGGTCGCCGAGCGCGGCGCCGAGCGCGTCGGGGTCGTAGACGGCGCTCGCCGCCTCCACCGCCACCCGCCGCAGCTCCGACGGCAGCGGCGCCGAGCGGTAGAGGTAGCCGCGCTGGGACTCAAAGCGCTGGGAGAGCTCGACCGAGGCGTCGCGGTAGCGCCGGTACTCGAGCATCCGCGCCAGCAGCTCCTCCATCGCCTCCTCGGGCTTCATCTCCTCGAGGTCTTCGTCTGGGCCGGGGAGCATCAGCCGCGACTTCAGCTCCAGCAGGGCGGCGATCAGGACGAGGAACTCGGTCGCCACCTCCAGCTCCAGCTCGCCTTCGCGCTCGAGGTGCTCGACGTAGGCGACGACGACCTCGCCAAGCTGCAGGTCGAGCAGGCTGACCTCCTCGCGCAGGACGACCGCCATCAGCAGGTCGAACGGCCCGGCGAAGACGTCGAGGTCTAGATCGAGGTCGAGGTCGGCGACGGCCACGAAGGCAGACTAGAGCCCTAAGCGGCGCGCTCGGGCTTGTAGCCCATGCGGTCGCGCACCTCGACGAGGATTGGGCCGCAAATCGCGCGAGCCTTCTCGGCGCCGAGACCGAGGATGCGGTCGAGCTCGGCCTCGTCCGGGCGCAGCTCCGCGTAGCGCTCGCGGACCGGCGTCAGGTAGTTGACGACCACCTCGGCGGTCGCCTTCTTGAAGTCGCCGTAGCCGGAGCCCTCGAATTCCCGTTCGACCTCCTTCTGCTCGGTGCCGCAGGCGACCGAGAAGATGTCGATCAGGTTGGTGATCCCCGGCTTGTTCGGCGAACGCCCGATCTCGCGGCCGGAATCCGTCACCGCCGAGCCGAACTTCTTGCGGATCGTGTCGGGCTCGTCGAGGACCAGGACCGTCCCCTGCGGGGTGCCGCCGGTGGTCGACATCTTCCGTTCGGGCTCCTGCAGGTCCATGATCCGGGCCCCGACCTCGGGAATCCGCATCTCCGGCACCACCAGCGTCTCGCCGAAGCGGGCGTTGAAGCGGCGGGCGATCTCCCGCATCAGCTCGACGTGCTGGCGCTGGTCGTCGCCGACCGGCACCTCCGTCGCCTTGTAGGCGAGGACGTCGGCGGCCATCAGCACCGGGTAGTAGAAGAGCGCCGCCGAGGCGAGTTCGCGGTCCTTACCGACCTTTTCCTTGAACTGGTGCATGCGGTTGAGGTCGCCGTGGGAGGTGACCGCCGAGAGCAGCCAGGTCAGCTCGGTGTGCTCGCGGACGTCGGACTGGCGGAAGAGGATGCAGCGCTCGGGGTCGAGCCCGGCGGCGAGCAGGATCGCCGCGGTGTCGTAGAGGCGCTCGCGCAGTTCGGCGGGGTCGTAGGGGACAGAGAGCGCGTGCAGGTCGACGATGCAGAAGATCGCCGGGTCGCCGCGGTCCTGCCCCTCGACGTACTGGCGGATCGCCCCGATGTAGTTGCCGAGGTGCTTACGGCCGGTCGGCTGGATGCCGCTGAAGATGATCGGTTTCTCCATGCGGGACGGAGCCTAGTGTGAGGGCCGGTTCTGGTGCCTCATCGCAGCCGGAGCTGTGGCCGCACTCACCGGCTTGAGCCGAGCCTCGGGTTGGCACAGCTTCTCTTCGACGCTCCGGGTTCTGGATGCCGATCCCGGCGACGATGCCGCCGATGATCATCAGGATCCCGGCGATCCCGATGCCGAGGCGGAAGGAGGAGGTGGATGCGTCCTCGGCTGCCTGCGTTACCCGGTCGGCGTCGGCCGGAGACAGGTCTTCGGCGGCGGGGACGGCCAGGGGCTTTTCCTTTGCTTCCGTGACCGCCGAAGTGGCAGCCTGGGAGAGCGGGGCGCTGCCGAGCTGGTCGTCGAGCCTGGCGCCGAAGCTGGCGGAGATCACCGCACCGAGGACGGCGATCGCCAGCAGGCCGGCCACCCGCGAGACGCCGTTGTTCACTCCCGAGGCGATCCCGACCCGGTGTTCGTCGACCGAGTCGAGGACGGTCGCGGTCAGCGGCGCCACCGTCGCCGAGAGGCCGACGCCGAAAATCAGCAGTCCCGGGAGAACGTCCGCCAGGTAGCTCGTGCCGGGGCCGATCCGCATCATCAGCAGCAGCCCGATGCCGCCGACGATCGGGCCGGCGCTCATCGGCAGCCGCGGCCCGGTCCCCGAGGCCATGCGGCCGAAGCGAGGCGAGAGGAAGAACATCAGGATCGAGATCGGGGTCGTCGCCAGGCCGGCCTCCAGGGGCGAGTAGCCGACGACCTGCTGCAGGTAGAGGCCGACGAAGAAGAGACCCCCGATCAGCCCGGCGTAGGTCGCGAGCGTGGTCAGGTTGGTGACCCAGAAGTTGCGGATCCGGAAGAGGCCCAGCGGCAGCATCGGGTGACGGGCGGTCGCCTCGCGGAGGACGAAAAGGGCGAAGCAGAGGATGCCGGCCGCCAGCGTCCCCCAGACGAGGGGGTCGCCCCAGCCGCGGGAGGGCTGCTCGATCAGAGCGAAGGTCGGGCCGCCGAGGCCGATCGCCGATAGCGCGATCCCGGTCCAGTCGATGCCGAGGAAGGCGTCCTCGTCGCGGCTCTCCTCGACCGAGTGGAGGGTGAGCATCACGGTTGCCGCGATCAGCGGGATGTTGACCCAGAAGATCGCCCGCCAGGAGGAGATGCCGATCAGGGCGCCACCGCCGGCTGGGCCGATCACGGTCGCGATCCCGGTCCAGGCGGTCCACATCCCGACCGCGCGTCCGCGCGCTTCGCCCTCGAAGGTCGAAGCGACGATCGCCAGCGAGCCCGGCACCAGCAGCGCCCCGGTGATCCCCTGCAGGGCCCGGGCGCCGATCAGGAACTCGTCGGTCGGCGAGATCGCGCAGAGGACCGAGGTGATCCCGAACCCGATCAGGCCGATGACGAAGATCCGCCGCCGTCCGAACTGGTCGCCGAGGCTGCCGCCGACGAGCAGCAGCGAGACCAGCGCCAGGGTGTAGGCCTCGACGACCCACTGCTGACCGGCGAGGCCGACGTCGAGCCCGTCGCTGATCGCCGGCAGCGCGACGTTGACCACGGTGCTGTCGAGGAAGACGACGGTCGAGCCGAGGATCGTCGCGATCAGGGTCAGGCGCTGCGAGCGGGACACGCGGGCGAGTCTAGGCGGGCAGCTGCTTCGCCCGGGACCTCTGGCGCCCCCTGGTGCGTATAGAGGACATGCGCAAGGCCATCCCACTTCTGATCGCGCTGCTGCTGGCGCTTACTTCGGCGAGCGCGAGCGCCGCCGGCGGCGGCATCCTCGGCGGCACCGCGAGCTTCGTCGATCCGCCCTACCGCTACGCCGCCCTCACCCCCCGCACCCGCCACCCGCTGACGGTGCTCGAGCGGATCGACCTGCGGGATTCGACGGTCGACCGCTGGTGGCACCTGCACGGCTCCTACTACCTGCCGGCGGTCGCCCTCGACGGCAGCGCCGGCGGGATCTCGGCCAACGGCACCCTCGTCCTCTCCGACTCGCCGCGCGGATACCCGCCACGGCGGTCCAGATTCGCGATCCTCGACACGCGGCTGTTCCTGAGCCACCCGAACCGGGGCGAGGACGCGCCGCGGCACGCGATCACCCGTCTCAGCCTCAAAGGCGCCTGGGGCTTCGACGCGATCTCCCCCGACGGCTCGCGGATCTACCTGATCCACAGCTTCTTCAAGCACCGCGAAGTCAGCCGCTACGAGGTGCGGGCGCTGGACGCGGTCAGCGGGCGGCTGCTGCCGGAGCCGATCGTCGACCCGGAGGAGCCGGACGAGCGGATGCAGGGCTCCCCGGTCACCCGCGTCGGCAGCCGCGACGGGCGCTGGGCATACACCCTCTACACCGGTTCGGAGGAGACCTTCGTCCACGCCCTGGACACGGTCGAGGGCCGCGCCGTTTGCATCGACCTGCCCCAGCTCGAGGATCTGCGCGAACCGTTCCAGCTGCGGCTGCGGCTCAGCGAGGACGGCCGCACGATCGTCGTCTACAGCCGCGACCACAAAGATGCTGGTGCTGCGCCGCTGCTCGAGATCGACACCGCGAGCTTCGCGGTGCGACGGCCCATGGCGATGCTCGGCTTCTTCCACCAGCTCCTCTCGGTCTTCTGATGGCAACCCTGATCGGCTTCGGGACCTCTGGGGACCGCTCGCGCGTATAGAAGTCATGCGCAAGACACTTGAGATCCTGATTCTGCTGTCGCTGATGCTCGTTCCCGCCGCCGCGAACGGCGACGGCTTCGATAACCCGCACGGTCCCACCACCAACGAAGGGCCTCGAACCCTCGGAGGCACGTCCAGTATCGACGGCGGGCGCTACCGCTTCGTCTCGCACACGCCACGGCCTCATCTGTCGCTGATCGAGCAGATCGGAAAGCGAGACGCCACGGTCGACCGCAGGTGGTACCTGCGCGGCGAATACGTGATTCCGGTCGTCGCCACCGACCGTACCCCGGCGGGCCTCTCGGCGGACGGCGGCACCCTCGTCCTCACGACTATCCCCCGGCATTACCCGCCGAAGCAGTCAACGTTCGCTGTCCTCGACACCCGCTCCTCGCGCCACGCGATCACCCGCCTACGGCTGCCGGGAGCTTTCACCTTCCACGCGATCTCTCCAGACGGGTCGCGGATCTACCTGGTCCAGTACTTCTATGCCGGGATCCACGTGACCCGCTACCTGATGCGGGCGGTGGACACCGCGACGGGCCGGCTACTGCCGGGGCGGATCGTCGCCCGACAGGAATCGGAGGAGCGACTGGAAGGAGCGCCGATCACGCGACTGCAGAGCTCCAATGGCCGCTGGGCCTACACCCTCTACGGCGATAGATCTCCATTCCTGCAGGCGCTCGATACCGTCCACGGGCGAGCCGTCCAATTCGAGCTTCCCGAGCTGGAGGGCGGCCGGGCATCGTTTCAGCTGCGGATGCGACTCGTCGACGGGGGCGATCTGATCGAGGTCTACCCCACCTCGGGGCAGGACGGGTCTTCGCGGACCGGCCGAGCGGTGGAGATCGACACCGAGACCTTCGAGGTCAGCCGGCCGCAGCCAGGGCCGACCGCGACGGCCTCCGGCGTCAGCGGCGATGACGTTCCGTGGCTGGCGCTGGCCGCCGTCGCAGCGGCCGTTGCGGTCTCGGTCGCGTGGCGCCGCAGGGTCGCCCGTTGATCGCGGCCCTGCTCACCGCGGCGGTGCTCCTGACCGTCGGACCACGGTCCCCCGCTGCCGACGCCCCGGTCGCGCCAGCTCCGGGCCTCGTCGCCTTCGCGCAGACGCCGCGCGGGCCAGGCAACCTGCTCGGACGCAACGCCGTCGTCGGCCACTCGGCGCAGAACCGGCCGATCGCCTTGCACCAGATCGGCGACCCGAAGTGGAGCGGCGAGCTGCTCGCCTTCGAGTGCATCCACGGCGACGAGTGCGGCGCCAGCGGCATCGAGCCGCTGACCGGCGGCTGCCCCGACCCCGGCGCCGACATCTACGTCGTCCCGAACCTCAACCCCGACGGAGCCGCCGGCGGCTCGCGGCTGAACGGGCGCGGCGTCGACCTCAACCGCAACTTCCCCTCGGGCTGGAGGGCTCGGGAGCAGCCAGGCGGTCCGCAGTACGCGGGCCCGAACCCCTTCTCGGAGCCGGAAACCCGACTGGCCGCGCGGATCATCCGCGCCCTCGAACCGGAGGCGACGATCTGGTTCCACCAGTACCGAGGCGTCCGCGCCTTTGTCCGGGCCTGGGGCCCCAGCGTTCCGGGCGCGAGGCATTTCGCTCGGCTCGCGCAAATCCCGTTTCGCCTCATGCGCTGGCCCGGCGGCACGGCGCCGAACTGGCAGAACCACCGCTTCCCCGATACCGCCTCCTTCGTCGTCGAGCTGCCGCGCGGGATCGTCGATCCGACGATGAAGGCGCGACTGAGCGAGGCGCTGGTGCGGATGGGCCGGTGGGTGAGAGAAGATTGAGATGTTCAGAGGAGATGGCGTTTGGAGACTGAGAGCGGCGCGATCGAGCGACTGGCGGGAGGCGAACCCGATTCCCTCCGGCAGGAGCGTCGGCTCGTGCGTGAAGCCCAGGCGGGCTCCGGGGCGGCGATGGCGCGTCTCTACACCGCGCACTGGCGCAGCGCCTACCGCGCTGCCTACCTCATCGTCCACGACGCGGCGGCGGCCGAGGACGTCGCCCAGGACAGCTTCCTCGCCGCGGTCAACGCGCTCGATCGGTTCGACCGCCGCCGCCCCTTCGGCCCGTGGCTGCACCGGATCGTCGTCAACCGCGCCCTCGACTGGGCCCGCCGGGAGGCGCTGCGGCGGCGGGTCGCGCGGGAGAAGTCGGTCTTCGAGCCGCTGCCGGCTCCAGAAGAGATCGGCGGCGAGATGATCGCGGCGTTGAAAGAGCTGCCAGCCGAGCAGCGAGCGGTCGTGGTGCTGCGGCACCTACTCGAATACACGCCGGGTGAGATCGCCGAGATGCTGGAGCTGCCGCGCGGCACGGTCAACTCGCGGCTGCGGCGGGGGCTCGACCGCCTGCGCGAGACGGCGGTAGGCGAACTGGAGACGGAGGCAGGCCGATGAGGAACGACCCGCTGGACCGAGCGCTGCGCGAGGCTTCGATCCCGGTTCCCGCCGAAGCCGAACGACGCGGGCTGGCGGTGGTCGAAGCCGCCTACGCCGAGCGCGGGCACGGAGAGCCGGCTTCGGCGATACGGCGGCCTTCGCTCCCCCGTTTGGCGATCGCCCTCGGCTTAGTCACGCTTTTGGCGGCGGTGCTGCTCTCGCCGGCCGGTGCGGCCGTACGCGATTGGGTTGCCGAGGTCGCCGACTCCTCCACCCCGCGCCCGGAGCCGAGCTTGGCCGAGATCCCCGGCGGCGGCCGGCTCCTGGTCCAGAGCGACGCCGGCCCCTGGGTAGTCAAGGCGGACGGATCACGGCGCCTGCTCGGCGACTACGAAGAAACCACCTGGTCGCCGCGCGGGCTCTACGTGGCCGCTACTGAGAACCGCAGTCTCAGCGCGGTCGAGCCGGGCGGGACTCCGCATTGGTCGATCACCGCCCCTGGGCGGGTCAGCGACCCCCGTTGGTCGCCCTCCCGCTACCGGATTGCCTACCGCAGCGGCGCATCGCTGCGCGTGGTCGCCGCCGACGGCAGCGGCGACAAGTTCCTCGACGACGACCTCGCTCCCGTCGCCCCTGCCTGGTCGCCGCTCGGGACCGCGGAAGTTGCCTACCTCGACGCCTCCGGGTTCCTCTGGATCACCGACAGCGACAGTGGCGAGCACCTGGTCTCGGCACCGGCCGGAACCGATATCCGGCAGCTCGAATGGGGCGCGCACGGATCGGCGATCCTCGAGATCGGGAGGGAAGCCTTGCGCTTGCTGGAGGTTCAGCCGCTGAAGATCGCCGCCCGCCCCGGAATCGAGTTCCTGCGCGACCTCCCCCTGCCGCCGGAGACCACCGTCGTCGACGCCGCCCTCGCGCCACAGCGGCAGGTCGTAGCCGCCGTCCTCACGACCTGGCGGAAGTCAGGAACCCGCAGCTCGATCGTCCTCTTCGGACCTCGGAGGACGAAGCCGCGACGCTTGCTCAGCGTTCCCGGCAGTCTCGGCGAAGTTGTCTGGTCACCGGACGGCAAGCGCTTGCTCGTCGCCTGGCCGGGAGCCGACCAGTGGCTGTTCCTGCCGGTGGGACGCGGCGAGCCGCGGGCGATCGGCCATATCGCCGGCGTCTTTGCCCCAGGGGACCGCCACGCGTCCTTCCCCCGCGTCGAAGGCTGGTGCTGCCGGCGCTAGACGGAGGTCTCGAGCTCCAGCTCGCGAAGTTGCGCCGCCGGGGTGAAGAAGTTGCGGTAGGCGAGCAGGGTCGCGGTGAGGGCGGAGATCGAGACGCTGCCGAGCAGGGTGTAGAGGAGGATCAGCTGCAGGCGGACGGCGTCGGTGGGGCTGGCGCCGGCCAGCAGCATCCCGACCATCGTGCCGGGGAAGAAGATCAGGCCGGTGGTCTTGGTCGAGTCGACGAGGGCGATCATTCCCGAGCGCAGGGAGCGGCGGACGGTCGGCGCGGCGGCTTCGCGGGCGGTGGCGCCGAGGGCCAGGGACGCCTCGATCCGCGCCCGCGCGTCGCCCATCTCATCGCCGAGGCGGTTGAGGGCCACGGCGGAGGCGGTCATCGCGTTGCCGATCACCATGCCGCCGACGGGCACGAGGTAGCGCGGGGTCGGATCGAAGATGCCGAGGGCGACGACGAGGCCGAGGGTGGTGCCGCCGGCCAGGGCCAGGGCGATCAGCAGCGGTCGAAAGGAGCCGGGCACCTTGGCGGCACGGTGGCGGGCGGTGATCGCGCCGAAGAGGACCATCGCCGCCAGCAGCGCCAGCACCAGCCAGATCGTGTCGGCCTCGAAGATCAGCTTGATCGCGTAGCCGACGAGGGTCAGCTGGACGATCGAGCGGGCAGTGGCGACGACGATGTCTCGCTCGAGGTCGGCCTTCTGCCAGAACGAGATCGCCGCCGCCAGGGCGACCAGCGCCAGCGAGGCGGCGACCTGCCAGACGGCGATGTGGATCGAGGTGGCCGCGGCTGCCAGCGGGATCACGCCAGCACCTCTCCCAGGGGGCCGCAGCCGGCAAGGCGGCCGCCCTCGAGGCGCAGCACCCAGTCGCTGAGCCGGCGGGCCTGCTCGGGGTCGTGGCTGACGAGGACGGTCGAGATCTCGAGCTCGCCCAGCGCCGCCTCGATCGTGTCGCGGGCGGCGTGGTCGAGCGCCGAGGTCGGCTCGTCGAGGAGGAGGACGCGCGGCCGCTGCGCCAGCGCCCGCGCCAGCATCGCCCGCTGCTGCTCGCCGACCGAGAGCTTGGCGACGTCGCGCCCGGCGAAGGAAGGGTCGAGGCCGGCGCGGGCGAGCGTCTCCTCCAGCTCCAGCGGCTCCCCGGCGAGCTCGGCCGCGTAGCGCAGGTTCGACTCGACCGTGCCGTCGAGCAAGGCCGGCAGCTGCGGGACGAGCCCGACCTCGCGCCGCAGGGCCAGCGGCTCATGGGAGCGCAGCGGCCGGCCGCGGTAGGAGATCTCACCGCGGTCGGGATCGGCGAGCCGGTTCAGCAGCCGCAGCAGCGTCGACTTGCCGGCACCGGAGGGGCCGACGATCGCCGTCGCGCCCTCGGGTATCCCTGCGCTGAGCGACTCGAGGACGGTCTTGCCGCCACGGTCCAGCCCCACGTCCCGAAGCTCGAAGAGCACCGCCGGATCATCGCTGATCGCAAGATGACTCTCGTCCGCTCACCTCTATGGCTACAGGCGAGTTTGGTTGAAAGAATCCGGGTAAGCAATCGGGCAA
>Ga0190273_10000562_pt1 | contig 13776 bp, 9 predicted proteins | sample Popmic504IS_FD_134513 | JGI IMG/M metagenome (GOLD analysis project Ga0190273, IMG submission 134513) | Populus adjacent soil microbial communities from riparian zone of Shoshone River, Wyoming, USA - 504 IS | ecosystem: Environmental > Terrestrial > Soil > Riparian zone > Trees stand | place...
AGCGCATACGCTCGCGCGCAGAACACTGGCGTATCTCGCGCATGGCCGTCGTGGATCGCAATATCCTGCGACTGGCCGTCTACGAATTCCTGTTTGAGCCGACGCCGCGCACCGTCGCCATCAACGAGGCGCTCGAAATCGCCAGACGCTTCTCAACCTACGAGGCTACGCAATTTATCAACGGCATTCTGGACGCCATCAAACGCGATCTGGACGAACAGCATCCGCAGGAAATCACCTCGACTGAAGATGTTCAAGAAGCGGAAGAAGGGACTGATGAGGAGGACGACGACGGCGAGCAGCACACCGTCTCGGCCTAAGTCTCTGCGAGCAATCATCACGACGGGCATGACGTGCGCGCTCATGGCGATGCTGTTCACACATGCCTCGCTGGCCGTGCCGCAGCAACAGCAATCCTCCCCGCCTCTGGTCGCGCCCGCTTCCACCTCTTCTTCCTCCGCGCCACGCACCTTTCCAAAAGAGATTCGCGGCTACAAGGTGGAGCGAGCCAAAGTCGAGGTCAAAAAGCCCAAAGATACAAAAGGTCAGGATCAAGCGCCCGGCTCTACCGCAACGAGCGCGGATGCTGATGCGCTGATACAGTTCGGAGAGCCGCGCATCGCCAAGATGACGCCGCTCGGCATTACTATGGAAGTGCCTGTCACGGTAGCCGCCGTCAAACAGGGAGGCCACGTAGACTTTCTGACCTTTGAAGATATGGTGGTCAACGGCACGGCTGTCACTATCAAAGACTATATGCGCCCGTTCGATCTACCGAATAAACAGCCGGTGCTTTTGCCTGAGCCCGTGCAGGTCTTTATCAGCGCGCCGAGCGCATTGCTTGGCGCACTCGGCGAATGGAATAGCTCTAAGGATGTCTGGCCCGTGACGGGGCGCGTTTATGTCTTCGGTCGTTTCAAAAAATTCCTCTTCAGTTTTAAGCGCGTCGTCCCAGTGGAACTGAGTCTCATGCTGCCCAACCCGCTCAAGACCAAGCAGACGGCAGAGCCCGCCACACAATAATCATCAATCGCTTTTCAATTGAGTATCAGGAAAGAAGCAATTCACCACAGAGACACAGAGGACACGGAGATAGCACGGAGGATTGAATCTCTAACTCTCTGTGCCCCCTCTGTGTCTCTGTGGTGAGTCTTACCTTTCATACGTTCAATTGAGAATAGAAATCGAGCCGCAACAGTGAAGTGTCGCGCGGCGCGATTGCAATCATCACATACGGGCTTATCTGGGGGATGCTGCTGCTGCTTTGGCGACGCCTTCGCCCTCTATCACTTTGATATAAGTGTTGACGGGTAGATTCGTCAGCTTGTCGACTTTGCCGCTCGGCCAGCGAATCTCCAGGCTGTCAACTTTGCGCGCGCGACCCGTGCCCAGAATCTCGCGCGGATCGTGCGAGGCAAGATAACTGCCGCCGCCCGTCTTCAAACGACTGCGCCTGACGCCGCCCGCCTGCCACGTTATCGACGCGCCGACGGCTGCCGGATTGCTCCTGGTCGCTACGAGCTGAAGGCCGAGCCAGTTATTGCGATTGCCGCCCTTGTTGCTGAGCAGCAGGGGCTTCTCGCCGTTGTTCGAGACGAGCACGTCCAGATCACCGTCGTTATCCAGATCGCCGACAGCCATCCCGCGCGCGGGAAAATCTTCAGAGAAGACTTTGCCTGATTGTGCGCTGACATTCTTAAAAGCGCGGCCCGTGTTCTCAAACATCAACAGCGGCTCTCTGTATTTCACATAAGAAGCCTGCGCCTCGATCATGTCATCCGGATGACCGTTAGAGAGGAACAAATCTGCATCACCATCATTATCATAATCAAAGAACTTGAGCCCCCAACCGGACAGCGGGCGCGTCGCCGGAGCAATCTCGCCCGGCTCATCCGAGAAAGTCAGGTCTCTCTGATTTCGATAAAGGCTAAATAGCTCGCGGTCTATGTTGGCAACGAAGAGGTCTTGCCATCCATCATTATCGTAGTCGGCGGCATCCACGCCCATCCCTGAGCGCGCGTTTCCTGCTTCGCCATAAGCGACCCCTGCGAGCAAGCCAACCTCCTCGAATTTTCCAGCCCCCTTGTTGACGAAGAGAAAATTAGCGACCGTATCATTGGCAACGAACAGATCCATCAAGCCATCGTTGTTGACATCCGTCGCCACTGCGCCAAACGCTTTACCGAGCGAAGCAGCGATGCTCGACTCGCGACTCACATCCGTAAAAGCGCCGTTTCCGTTGTTGCGAAACAGTCGGCTCGGCGTCGGCTTGAAAACGCGCGGCACACAGTAGTAACGCCGCTTCAGCAGATTATCGCCGCAGAAGATATTCTGCGACCTGTCATACTGGACGAAGCTGGAGACGAAGAGATCGAGCCTGCCGTCATTGTCATAATCAAACCACACGGCGCACGTAGACCACCCCTGCGCCGAGACACCAGTCTTCTCAGCCACGTCTGTAAACGTCCCGTTATGATTGTTGCGATAAAGGTAGTTTCGCCCGTAGTTGGAAATGTATATGTCCTGCCAGCCGTCGCCGTCGTAGTCGCCCGCCGCGACTCCCATCCCGAATTCCCCACCCGCTACTCCTGCCGCGTCCGTCACATCCGTAAAAGTTCCATCGCGGTTATTACGATAGAGCGCATTCTTGAGCGGTGCAGCCGGAGTATAGAAATCCGCCCGCCCGCTATTGACCAGATAGATGTCCATCCAACCATCGTTGTTATAATCGAAGAAGGCGCAACCGGCCCCGACAGTCTCCGGCAAGTAACGTTGCGGTGATCGTGCATTATTATGAACCCACTTGATGCCGCTTACACTGGCCGGTATCTCCTCGAAGGTGACAGCAGCCGCGTTGCTCTGTGCTGAAGCCGCCGGTGTGCAGAGGTGTAACAGCAGAAGCAGCAGGGGAAAGTTCAAGGTGATGGCTGATAAGAAGGGACGCAATCTGGATTTCACTCTCTGGGTTAACCTTTCCCCGATCAATCTGCTTTTATCAATCCGGGCAGAGACAAGTTTAGCATGGCAGCAATATTATAGTAGTCTTCATGTCGATGTCCTGTAGGGCTTGCGCGTTACTCGTACTCGCCCGGCAATTGAATTGTAAAGAGGATTTAGTCGGCGCTCGGGTGGCGCGGCTAAAATAGAGACATTCTTCTTATACTCCGGTCGTAACAGTTGAGGATGATACAGCTCAAGAAATCTACAAGTGCGAGGCGGAGCAGCGCTCCCTTGGGAAACGTATGCGCGTCGCTTCGGCTTTGGCCAAGTGAGCGGAAGGCGAAAGCGAGCCGAAGTTATGTGGTGGCTCGCCAAACTTTCGTCCTCTTCATCCTCCTGCTTTGCGTTCTCAAAACTTTTCCCGTCAGCGCGGCTGCTCAGCAGAACTTGACCGTCTACGACCGGCTGGAACGCGCCGCCGAGTTAATACGCAAAGGAGAATTGGCGCGCGCCGAAGCGGAACTCAATATAGTTTTGCGCACGCAGCCGCGTGAAGCCAATGCGCTTAACCTGCTGGGCGTCGTGCGCGCCGAGCAGCAGCGCACGGTCGAGGCTGAGAAGCTATTCCTGCGCGCCGTAGACGCAGCGCCGACTCTGCTGGGCGCTTACCTGAACCTGGGCCAACTCTACGAGGGAAACGGAAAAGCGGATCGTGCGTTCTGGGCCTATGCGCAAGCGAGCAAGTTAGCTCCGGACAGGCACGACATTGATTATCGCCTCGCGGGGCTCTACGCTGAGCGGCGCGACTACAAAAGCGCGCTCGAATATTTAGAGAAGATTCCACAATCGCTCTTAAGCGTCGAACATCTCTCGCTGATCGTTGAATGTTACCTGGGTCTGGGCCGGGTGAAGGATGCTGAGGCTGTTGCCGCTTCGCTCGTGCAAACGGGCTCGCTCTCTGAAGAAGCGATAGCTGCGCTCGCATCCTCTTTCGCCGAACACAAACTGCCGGACAGGGCCGTCGAGCTGCTTGAGGCCGCCAGACAACGTACGCCGAACTCTTTTCCCATCCTCTACAATCTGGCGACGATCTATTATCAAAAGGCAGAGCTTTCGCGGGCCGAAAAATTTTACACGGCGGGACTCCGTTTAAAGCCCGACGACGTGTTGACCTTGCGCGCACTGGCGCGCGTGGCAAGAGCCGGTGGCGAGTTAGAGAAGGCGCTCGCCTACTTGATTCGTGCTCGTAAAATCGCGCCGGATTCCGTACCTGTTCTTTACGACTTCGGCTGGACGGCGCTAAACCTCAATCTGATCTACGACGCGCTGCCGGTGCTCAAGCGCCTACATCAAATGCAACCAGACGAGCCGGGATACCTGTACGCGCTCGGCATCGCTTACTTACAAAACGGCGAGGCCGCACAGGCCCAACCACTATTGAATCGCTTTATCGATTTGCGCCCCGCGGACAGTCGCGGCTATTACGTGCTGGGTGCGGCGCTCTATAGCGTCAAACAATATCCTCAGGCGCGCGCGGCGCTCGAACGCAGCCTCTCGATAGCGCCCTATGCTGACGCAGAATACTATCTAGGCATGATCGCCCATAACGAAGGAGACAGTGCGCAGGCCGTCATGCGTTTGCAGAGCGCGCTCAAGTCCGAGCCGAATCACCAAGCGGCACACGCGGCGCTTGGCATGGTTTACGCCAAGCAGAAAAATTACGAGGCGGCGCGCTCCGAGCTTGAGCGTGCGATTGCCCTTGACCCGAAGGATGGAACGGCCACCTATCAGTTGGGGCTCGTCTATGCGCGCACGGGTGAGAAGGAGAGAGCGCAGGCCATGTTCGCTGCCGCCGACAAACTGCGCAGCGAGAAGCAAAAACAGGAAATGGTGCGATTCCGCCTGGTCGACCCGCCGAAATAGCTATTACCTCAGGCCGCCCGCGTGACCTTATCTGAGAGCTTAAATGGCCTTACCCTGGGCCAACTTTCCAGGCCTCTTCTCTAAAAAAACATTGACAGGCGACGCGTAGTCCTGCTATAAGCCCCACATCTAGTTAATCGGTTACGTAACCGCTTAAGCCCTTTCAAAATTCAGTTCTCTTTATGATTTTCATCTCGATTCCAGTGACCAGCTGGGATTGGGGAGCAAAGTCTATCGCCGCCCGCTTTTGTGGCTTCATCAAGTAAGCCAGTGATCTTTGGCAGTGAATATCCTTCGGCCTTAAAGCAATAGATATTAGCGTTCGTTGTCCGGATTCATCCGGATTTAGCTCTCGACCATGGTTGAGCCTGTCAGGAGGGGACATGAACTACAAGCTTTTCGCGCTTGTCTTTTTAGCGTTTACTTTCGTGTGCGCATCCAGCGCTCTTGCTCAGAGCGATAGGGGCAGCATCACCGGAACGGTCACAGACCCGAGCGGAGCTGTCGTCGCCAATGCAAAGGTAACTGCTACCAACCTCACCACCAACGAGGTTCGCGAGGCGACCACCAGCGATCAGGGTAGTTACACCCTCCCTCAGTTGAAAGCCGATCCTTACAGGGTCACAGTCGAAGCGCAGGGCTTCAAAGCCTCTACGGTCGAAAACGTGCAGGTCGGAGTGCAGGTGACGCGCACCGTCGATGTCACGCTTGAGATCGGCGTCGTGACCGATGTCGTGACCGTTTCGAGCGACGCCACGCCCATCATTCAAACCGACAGCCCCGTGCGGCAAACCAATGTTACTGAGCGACAGGTCAGAGAACTGCCTCTTCAGGTCAGCGTTGAAAGCGCCGGTCGTACGCCCCTCTCCTTTATCTTTCTGGACAGCAACGTCTCGTCCTCTGGGCGCATAGGCGGGCAGGAGAGCGGCACGAGTGCCAACCGATTCAGGATCAGCGGCGGCCAGGCGCTCGGCACGGAGATATTGGTCGACGGAGGGTCTACGCGCCGCGCTCAAAACGGCACGGGCTTTACCGAAGTTGCTCCGGGGCCAAACGCCTTCCAGGAATTTACGCTGAGCAGCAGCACCTACTCGGCTGAGTTCGGCAATTCGACAGGCGGCATCGTCAATTTTACGATCAAGTCCGGCACCAACGACTTCCACGGCGAAATCTACGAGCTGCATCGCAACGACGCGCTCAACGCCAACACCTTCTTTAATAATGCGAACGGACAGGCCAGGCTGATTGATCGCCAGCACGACTTTGGCTTTAACATCGGCGGCCCCGTCTATCTGCCCAGGTTCGGCGAGGGCGGGCCTTCATTGATTAGTCTCAAAGACCGCACCTTCTGGTTCTTCAACTACGAAGGCTATCGCTTCAGCCAGACTGAGACGGCCTTTATCACCGTGCCGACTTTAAGGATGCGCGAGGGTGACTTCGGCGAGCTGTTTACAGACCCGGATGTCCTTAATCAGTTTCCGGGCGGCGTGCAGGTCTATAATCCACGCAGCGGCTCGCCGGGAACCCGTACGCCTTTCGCGGGCAATCAGATTCCGTTGGCGGCGCAGGACCCCGTCGGTCGAAGACTGATGCAGCTTTTCCCGCGACCCACGCGTGCGGGCGTCTTTCGTAATTATCTTGCTTCGTCGACTGTGCCGACGATCATGGACAATTACGTCTTTAAGATCGATCACGCGTTGACGCAGGCACAGAGACTCTCTGTCAGCTACTCGAATCGTCAGAGCAGCACGATCGGAAGCATCGGTGCTAGATTCCCTCGTTATGAAAGACCCTTGACGGCGTGGGGCACTTCCGACCAGATCATCACCTCGCACATCGCGCGCTTGCAGCATGACTGGACGATTTCACCGACGCTGCTCAACCACTTCAGCGCGGGCTTTAACCGCAACGAGACTTTTAACCAGAGCCCGGGTGTCACTGGCAGCCCGACAGACCCTTTCTCTCTGGGCATTCCGACGACCGCCGTCATCGGCGGAGCGTTGCCCTCGATTGACTTCCCCGGCTACGGCCAGAGCGACACGCGCTCGGCACAGGGGTTCGGCGGCACATGGGTCAACAACTCTCCCTTCGCGGACAATCTGACGCAGGCCTCGGACTTTATCACCTGGGTCAAGGGGCGTCATACTTTGCGCTTCGGCGGCGATGTTCGCTGGCAACAATTCAACACCATAGAGCTGCGCGCCCCCGGCGGCTGGTTCAACTTCCGCCACCTGCAAACGGCCAACGTGGACACGGATAATCAGGGCTGGCCGCTGGCGAGCTTGATTACGGGTGCGACCGAGTGGTCTTTTAACAGCAACAGAGCGATTGATCCGGGCTGGCGCTACTTTTACCCGGCGGCCTTTGTGCAGGACGATATTAAGCTGACGCAGAAGCTGACCATCAATGTCGGCGTGCGCTACGAGATCAACTATCCGCGCACGGAGTCGCATGGTCGCTATCGCAGTTTTGATCCAGACGCACTCAATCCTGTGGTCGGGCGGCGTGGTGCATTCGTCTCGGCTGATCCGAACGCTCAGCTTCAATCGCAGTACGAAGGGCTAGCCAAACCGGATTATTCGAACATTGGCCCACGCGTCGGCTTTGCCTATTCGATCAACGATAAGACGGTCGTGCGCGGCGGCTACGGCATATACTACGCGCCTATCCTTTTCGGATTTGCCGGCGACGTTTCGACCAGCGAGGGGTCGGAGGGTTACAACACGACGGTTGCACGTCCCCAATTCGGAGCCGACGCGAACTTTTTCCTGAGCACATATCCCGATCGGCCTCCTATCGACATCAACGCACAGTTGATCGGAAGCGACGACATCTCTCATATCAACAAGAACTACAAGGCTGGCCGGACGCAGCAGTGGAGCGTCGATGTGCAGCGCGAGCTGCCGAAGAACTTCGCCGTCTCGGTCGGTTACATCGGCAGCCGTGGAACGCGGCTTCGCTCGGATATTGGCCGCCTCAACGCGCTCCCCCTTGAAGCCCTGCGGCTCGGTTTCCCTTTGCTCAACAAACGGCTTACAGATGTCACGGCGGCAGAGCGCACTTACGCGCAGAGCGTCGGCATTACTATTCCGGCAAGTCTCAATGCCGTCTATCCGGGCTTCGCGCAGGGCACGGAAGACCCGAACAGGGGCACGGTCGCTCAATCGCTTAGACCCTTCCCGCAGTACGGTAGAATCAATAACATTCTGGAGAGCGAGGGGCAGAGCTGGTATCACGCCTTGCAGGTCAAGTTCGGACGCCGCTTTACACAGGGCGTGCAGTTTGACGTGGCCTATACTTTCTCAAGGCTCACCGGAACTGCTGCCGAAGACCTCTACGGCGGCACGCCCTTGAATGCTCCGCCCAATCCATATAATCGTCCGACGGCGGTCTCGCCCAACAGCACTCCGCACGTGCTGGTCATCAGCTATATCCTTGAGCTCCCCTTTGGCAGAGGCAAACGCTTCCTCAATCAGGGCGGGATCGTCAACACGCTGTTTGGCGGCTGGCAGGTCGGCGGTATCCAGCGTTATCAATCCGGAGTCCCGCTGGTCATCACCAGCAACAATAACACCGGCTGGTTGAATCTCGTCGGCTTCGCGGGCTTTCGCGGCGCGGCGCTACGTCCGAATCTAACGGGGCAGCCGATCCTGACCGGCAACGATCCCGCAGGGACTCGTTTTCAGGTAGTGAATGGCAATGCGTTCTCAGCGCCGCCAAACTTCGAGGCTGCGCCTACCGCGGACGTGACCGATCCGGCTTACAGAGCTTACTATGCCGATCCCTCGCGATTCTTCGGTAGCGCGCCGCCCGTGCTCGACAACGCGCGTCCATTCCCGTTCTACACGGAAAACTTTAGCTTGCTGAAGAAGACGCGCATCACCGAGACTGTCATCTTCGAGATACGCGGCGAGTTCTTCAATATCTTTAACAGACATTACTACTTCGGGCCGGACAGCAACATCGGCTCTGGCGGGTTCGGCTTCTCCGATGTCAGAAACGAAAGCCCCCGAACCGTCCAGGTCGGCGCGAAGGTGATTTTCTAGCCCGAACTGCTAACCGTTTGAGCCGCGCGGGGAAAGTTGTATAAACTCTTCCCGCGCTGTTCATTTTTTGTCTCGCACCAAACACGCGAACACTTGTCATGAGAAGAGGGATGCCGGACTCACTCACCCCATTCGTGTTGGCAACTGCCATGATCTTTATGATGGCGGCAGGTGGGAGCACAATCCTTCGAGCGTCCTCTTTTTCTTTAACCCAACAGGATAAGAACGGAGAGCGAGCCGCAGCGCTCGTTGCGGAAGGCGCAGCAGCACTCGAAAAAGGAGATGCCGAGGCTGCTAAAAATCTTTTTCAGCGCGCCCTTGAAGCAGACCCGAATAACGAGTTGGCCCATACTTACCTGGGCATCATCGCCGACGGCGGGGGGCAACTTGCGGAGGCCGAGCGTCACTTTGCCGCCGCAGCCATCGCTTCACCGACATCGCCAGCTGCGCGAAACAATCATGGAGCGATCCTGCTCAGGCTAGGCCGCGTCGATCAGGCGGCCAAGCAGTTTGAGGTCTCGCTCAAGTTAGACCCAAAGCAGCCGGGCGCGCTAATCAATCTTGCGCAGATTCGCTCTGCTGCCAACACGCCTGAAGCTCTGCGCGCGGCACGCGACCTGTTCGAGCGTGCGCGCGCCATAGAGCCTGACGTGGAAGTCGCACGCGCCCTCGTCATCATCGCTTTGCATCTGGGCGACAAAGAGGCCGCCGCGAATTACTTCAAAGACTACAAAACGCTCGTCGCAAACTATACGGGTAAGGCTGCTCTTCCTCTGGCGCGCGCAGAGCTTGGGGCCGCGCTGTACGAAGCCAGACTCACGAACGAAGCGACAGAGGAACTAAGCGCCGTTGTCACGACTGAGCCTGCGAATGTGAAGGCGATTATCCTGCTTGCTCAAACCTACCTGTCACGCAGGGACATCCCCGCCGCCGGTCGCACGCTTGAAGGAGCGATCAAGCGCGGCGTCGAAGCAGCACCTATTTACGCGGCACTGGCAGAGGTCTATCAGTTTGCCGGGCACATCGAAAACGCCATTCCGGCGATGCGCCTTGCCATCGAGCGTGATCCGAAGAACGAAGCTTATCGCTTTCGTTACGGGATGCTGCTGACGGATACGAAAGCTCCTGCGGCTGCCGTCATACGCTTGCGCGAGGCGCTCAAAGACTTTCCGCGCTCGTCAAAGCTCTGGTTCGCACTCGGCGTAGCGCTCTATACGGATCGCAAACATGACGACGCGACGAAGGCTTTTGAACAGGCCGTTGGACTTGATTCAAAGTTCGCGCCCGCGCTGGCTTATCTGGGGATGATCTACGATGAGACCGGGCGATACGCGGAAGCCCTTGCGCTTTATGAACGCGCCGCTGCGGCAGATGAGCGGCTCGCCGCCGCGCAGTATCTGGCCGCCGATGCGATGCTCAGACAAACCGCGCCCGATTTGGCGCGCGCCGAGCGACTTCTCACACGCGCTCTGGAACTTGATCCGACTTTTCCTCCCGCTCGCCTCACACTGGCGAAACTTTATTTACGCATGGAGCGCCTGACGGATGCCGCCACACAGCTGGAGCGGCTCGTTGCCGCCGATCCGAATTTGCCCGAGGCGCAATATCAACTCGGTCGAGTTTACATGCGCCTCAAGCGCACGGCAGAAGCGCAAAAGGCTCTCGCTGCCTTTAAGCGATTGAATGAGGATCAACAGCAACAGGTGCAAAATGATCGTCAGGAATTGATTCGCCGTCTCGCGAACGTGCGTTTTTGAGAGGATTTTCAAAGCCATGATGATGACCAATCCGCACGCAGCAAAGTTTATTCTGATCGGCCTTCTTTTCATCGCGCTTTCCACACCCGCACAGGATCATTCAACGTCGCCCGCTACACAGCCGCCCTCTCAAACTCCTCTGGCCGTCGAAGAGTGGAACGATCAGTTCGACGGTCAGGCGCTGGACACGGAGAAGTGGGAACGCTTTACCTTCGAGGGCGGAGGCGGCGGCAAGACAGAGGTTGGCGGAGGAGAGCTTCGCATGCGCGGCATGGGCGGCGCGCGCGCAGGTGTGCGCACAAAGCAGACCTTCAGCGGTGATCGCTTTATCGTCGAGGCCACGATTGCCAAAGTGGGAGCCGCGCTGCCGGAGCCCGGCCAGTCGAACGCTCCGCCGGGCAACGCCATTCTCACTGTTCTTTTCGATGGCTCGGAACGTAATCGCATAGAGTGGCTGCTGACCAGCGACGGCAGGTTTGAAGCATGGTCTGTGGTTGATGGCAAGGGAGAGCGGCTGGACAACCGCAAACTCGGAACGAAGGATGCAAAGCCGACGATCAGCATCGCACGCAAAGGCGATGACTATTTCTTCGCGCTCAACGGCCAGGTCGGCATGCAAAAGAGTATCAGGAATATGTCGCGCGCCTTTCGCGTGATGCTTTACGGTTACGGCTCGTCGGAGAATGACTGGGACTCTGTCCGAATCGTCGTCCCGCAGAAGAAATAAGATCAGTAACGGTATCAACGGGGATTGTGAATCAATGAGGTTGCTCGACCGCCGCATAGCAGCGCTCCTTCTCGCCGTGTTGCTCTTTATCCTCACGGCTGAAGAGTCTCAACTGCTGGGCCAATCAAGATCGCGCGGGCTTAGCGGAAGAACACGCAACGCAGGTGCGACCCTTTATACCAATCCGGTCTTTGATACGGACTTTCCAGACCCGACCGTTACAAGAGCATCCGATGGCTGGTACTACGCCTATGCGACGCAGACGATTGTGGGTGGTCGGATGCTCAACATACAGGTCGCTCGCTCGCCTGATCTCGTGCGCTGGGAACATCTGGGCGACGCTTTGCCCGTGAAACCCACTTGGGCCAATCAGACGCAAAAGCTCTGGGCTCCGCATGTGAGCCAGCACGAGCGTACCTATTACATGTATTACTCGGCTGACCCGAACACGCTCACGGGCCTGTGTCTGGCAGTCGCCACAAGCCGCTCGCCGCGCGGGCCTTTCACAGATTCGGGCAAGCCTCTGAAGTGCGGCGCGAGCTTCGTCAACATAGACCCGATGGCTTTTGACGATCCCTTGACGGGCAAGCGTCTGCTGTACTGGGGATCGGGTTTTGAGCCGATACGAGTGCAGGAGCTTGCGCCGGATCGCAAGAGCTTCGCGCCCGGCAGCCAGCCCATAGAGTTGGTGCGGCCCATCAAGGATGAGAACCCGGATAACTATCAACGTCTGGTAGAGGGCGCGTGGGTCGTCAGGCGTCAGGGTTTTTATTATCTCTTTTATTCCGGCGATAACTGCTGCGGAGACCGTGCTCATTATGCAGTGATGGTCGCACGGTCGCGCAGCGCCACCGGCCCTTTCGAGACGTTGGCCCAGGCGACGGGCAAACCGCAGAGCGTTATCCTCGAACGCAACGAACGCTTTATCGCGCCCGGCCACAATTCAATCGTCACAGACAAAGCAGGCCGGGACTGGATTTTTTATCACGCGATCGATTCACGAAATCGCTTGCTCAGTAACAGCATCGGCGGCGACCGCGACGTGCGCCGCATCATGTTGATGGACAGAGTAATTTATCGCGACGGCTGGCCGCAGATCGAAAGCGGCACGCCTTCAGCTGCGAGCCGACGCGCTCCGCACATCAGATAAGTCAAAAGTTGATTACCCTGGCTGTGAAGTAGAGAGTTTTGCTATGAGCAAAGAGGATGGGCCAACGGGTATGCAAAAAAGGCGGATCGCGCTGCATGACGGGAGGTATCTGATTTTTTATACCTTCGAGGGTGAACCCGTGCCAGACGCTTCTTCTGATAAAGAGAGTGATGCCGTGCGGCGCGCAGAGCCCGACACGCCTGTGCCGCAGGCGGAGGAGGAGCGCTGTGTCTGAGCTGCGTTGGAATCCGCTGCTTGGCGAATGGGTGGCGACCGCCACGCACAGGCAGGAGCGCACCTTTTTGCCGCCCGCAGATTTCTGCCCGCTCTGCCCGACCAAAGAGGGCGGCTTTCCAACGGAAGTGCCTGAGAGCGCCTATGACCTCGCCGTCTTCGAGAACCGTTTTCCTTCTCTGCGACCTAACCCGCCTGCGCCCGCCGTCGAAGGCACGGAACTCTACCCTGTGCTCCCCGCGCAGGGCGTCTGTGAAGTCGTACTCTATTCGCCGGATCACAATTCGACTCTTGCCACGGAACCTGTCGAACAGATTTACAAGCTGGTGCGCGTCTGGATAGATCGCTTTCAGGAATTGGGAGCGCTCGATTTCATCGATTATGTTTTCGAGTTTGAGAACAAGGGCGAAGCCATCGGTGTCACACTCCATCATCCGCACGGGCAGATTTACGCTTACCCGTTTATCCCGCCGCGCATACAGAGAGAGCTTGACGAGTCACGCTCGCATCAAGCGCGCACGGGGCGTTGTCTCGTCTGCGATATTGTCAGTGAAGAGCAGCGCGACGGGCGTCGAATCATCGCCGGGAACGAATCTTTCGTCGCCTATATTCCGTTCTTCGCGGGTTATCCGTACGAGGTTCACATAGCCTCTCTGCGACACCTGCAATCGCTCTCTGATCTTTCCGTCTCGGAGCAGAAAGGTTTGGCCGAGTTACTCAAGATGGTGCTTGTCGCGTACGATCGGTTGTTCGATCTTTCGTTCCCGTACATTATGGCGATTCATCAGCGCCCAACGGACGGCAGCGTGTACGACTATTACCATTTTCACATAGAGTTTTATCCGCCGCTTCGGACTGCCACCAAACTAAAATATTTGGCGGGCAGCGAGACTGGGGCAGGCATGTTCATCAACGACACGCTCGCCGAAGAGAAGGCAAAGGAGCTGCGCGCGCACGTTTCACCCGTCGTCTGGAAGGAGAGTGCGCCGTGATTGATCG
>Ga0190273_10000563_pt1 | contig 13775 bp, 8 predicted proteins | sample Popmic504IS_FD_134513 | JGI IMG/M metagenome (GOLD analysis project Ga0190273, IMG submission 134513) | Populus adjacent soil microbial communities from riparian zone of Shoshone River, Wyoming, USA - 504 IS | ecosystem: Environmental > Terrestrial > Soil > Riparian zone > Trees stand | place...
AAAGCCTCGCACCTTGACCTGCTGGTCGATTCGTCCGATGTAGTCGAGTTCACCGTTTGGCAGCCAGCGCGCCAAATCACCGGTGCGGTAGAGACGTGCGCCAGCTTCTGCGCTGAACGGGTCAGGGATGAATCTCTCGGCTGTGAGGTCAGGGCGTCCCAGGTAGCCGCGAGCTAATCCGACCCCCCCGATCAGGAGTTCCCCCTCAATACCAATTTTGCAGGGTCGGAGTTGCTCGTCTACCACGTAACAACGCACGTTCGAGAGCGGCTTGCCGATGGTTGGCTTGCCCGCACCCGGCGTGCATTGCCCGATTGAAGACGAGAAAGTTATTTCGCTCGGGCCATAGATGTTGAAGAACATTCTGTCTCTGCCCCAGCGATTGACCAGAGTCTCGGGACAGACTTCGCCGCCCGCGCTTAACATCTTGAGGTCGGGCAAGTCGCCGTAAGGTAAGTAAGTCTGTATGGAAGGGACTAAAGTCACATCAGTGATTCGCTTCTCTCTTAACACCTTGAGTAGAGGCTGACCGGGTATCATCTCTTCGCGCCTGGCAAGGCAAAGCGTCGCGCCACTGAGCAGCGTCTCGAAGACTTCTCTGACCGAGAGGTCGAAACTGAAAGAGGAAATCTGTAGGACGCGCTTGCCCGGTGCGATGCCGAAAATCTTATTGAGCGCGTGAACGAGATTGACGAGCGAGCGGTGCTCGATGATGATGCCTTTGGGTCGCCCCGTCGAACCCGAAGTATAAATGACGTAGCAGGCGTTACGTGAACTCATCACGACCGACAGGTTCTCGTCCGAACTCTTCTCTTCGTCCTCGCCTGGTAGGCCTTCTTCACAGTCAAGCGCCAGTATCGTGCCCGCCCCGAGACGGCTCATCTTCTCGCGCAGGAAGCCTTGCGTCAGAATCAAGTTAACGCTTGCGTCTTCGATCATGAAGGCCAGACGATCCTGCGGATAGCCAGGGTCGAGCGGCAGATACGCGCCGCCAGCTTTGAGCACGCCGAAGATGGCGACCAGCATCTCCAATGAACCATCCATGCAAATGGCGACGACGACTTCCGGGTTGACGCCAAGCGAGCGCAGACGCCAAGCCAGACGGTTAGCACGTCGGTTCAAATCCCTGTAGGAGAGAGACTGATTCTCGAAGACTGCGGCGGTCGCATCTGGTGTGCGCGCGGCCTGCGCTTCAAATTCCTGATGGGCGCAGAAGTGCTCGGGGAAAGCCGCTCCCGTATCGTTCCATTCCTGAAGCACCTGGCGCAGTTCCAAAGCTTCTATGGTTTCCATGATTTCGCTACCTCGACTTCAAAAAGTCCCCTGCGTGAGCCGTTGGCCGTTAACATTGTGGGTTCTATGGTCCGGCTGCCACGAAGACAGTATCGCCTTCATCTCACGTTCCTCCTCCTGGTAACTCACCTCCCGGTCGTCCAGCCCTTTGAGCAACATCTTTCTGGCCGTTCGCGCGTAGCCCTTAATCTGTTCGATCGTGAAGCCGTTCTGCAAGAGATAGGGGATCGACCAAAGGCTGAATCCATAGAGCGTGAGCGGAATAGAATTTTTGAGCCCGCGGAGCATATACTCCACCCATTCAGCGCCCTCCTGCCAGGACATCGTGTTGTGCCGCCAGTTGTAATGGCTGCCCTCAATCCCGAATTCTTCGCGCCTCTGTTGAATGGGCGCCATCGTGTCGTGAAAGTACAACTGAGCATTGAAGAAGGTGGGTGAGACTTCCTCTATGAACTCGAAGGTGTTCTTCACAGTCTCTTCGGTCTCGCCTGGGAAGCCGACGATGAAAGAGCCGAAGGTAAGAATCTCTCTTTCGTTCAACATGCGCAGCCCTTCCTTATACTTCGGCACGTTGGCGAACTTGTTCATGTTGTTGAGAATCTTCTGGTCGCCGGACTCTATGCCGAGGTAAACGCCCAGACACCCGCTCTCTTTCATCAGGTCGAAGCACTCTTCGTCGGCATTTGAGCAACGGAAGAATGAAATCCACTGTAGGTTGAATTCTTCCTCTATCATCATCTGGCAGAGTTTTTTGAAGCGCGGGAGCGGGACGTTAAACGTATCGTCCACGAAAATCATGTATTTCAAGCCGGAGTCAACCAGATAGCGAAGCTCCTTGCGGACGGTCTCCACGCTCGACACGGTATGGTCGCCGGACATCGCCGGGTAGTTGCAGAAGGCGCACTTGAAGGGGCAACTGCGCGCCGTGCGCATATAGGTGGTCGGAGCGAAGAAGTTCGAGTCGAACAGTCGCCAATCGACGGCGTTCTCATCCAGGTTGTTGCTCTCCTCTATGCGTAGAGTCCTGACGAAGGTGGAATCCGGTTTTAGGTAGACGAGGTTTGGAACAAGCATCAGCCCCGTGTCGCGGCCAGTCCGAAGACATTTGAGGACGTGTGCGAGCGTGGCCTCGCCCTGAGAATCCGTGATGTAGATGTCAGCGCCTATCGACTTTAAAATGATGTTCTGCGTGACGGGGTCATTGGCCGTGCAAATGCTGTGAATGTACGGGCCGCCGATAATGATGCGCGTGTCGGGCTGCCTTTCACGAATAAACTCTATGATCTCTTTAATCGGCTCGTCTTCGATGTAGTAGGTGGTCGTGATGGCGACGGCGAGCGGCGACTCAGCGAGGAGATCGGCGAGGCGGTCTTTTTCAAAATTATAGAAGTTAACGAGCTCCGCCGAGAAGTTTCTACGCCGCAGGAAGTTAGTCAAATAGACCGCGCCTAAATTCGGAACCTCGAAGGCGTTCAGGTTCGGATTCGAGCCGTGAATCCCGGTCATTACGTGATTGAGCAGCTCCATGTAATTCTTACGCTCGCCGCCAATCAGAACAGAGTTCGTCTTCAATTCGCCGTAAGTGCCCGAATACTTCTGTAGGGGCTTGTGCTTATCGACGAGGGTAGCGAAAGGCACATCGTTGTAACCAATGACGATGCAGTCCAAGACTTTCATCTTGTCACCTCGCATTCGGCGGGACGGTAATCCCGCTGGTTAGTTTTTCGCCGACAGGCCGTAAACGGCCACAGTTATATAATCGTGTTTTAACATCGGCTCACCATGAAGTTTGAGAAAGCTCCTTAGAGGTATCAGGCAAGGCTAATACACTTCGAGAGCCGTGATGGTTTACTCGCCGATTGCGAAAAGACGGGAAGTGAGCGTTTGACTAATTTGTATGCGGATACAAATGACGGGTAAGCGTCTTCTTAATGTAAGACGGGTAAGCGTCTTTTTAGTCTTAGCGGACTAGATTCTTCTCGTATGAGTATACAGAGAATGAAGGGCAACTCTTCTTGCCCGATTCCCTGTTCTGGTTTTCAATGAGTTTCTGGCGCAAGCGTATATCATAACTTCGGACGTGTTGTAAAGAATATTTTTGGCAGCGCGAAATATTCATATAAAGAAGCGGGTTTGACAAGCCGAATCATTGAGTTCATCTTAGCACCGGACGCGGACTCATTTAAGCGCGTGCCCGTTTGCTGAATCCATCTCCTTCCCAGACTTCACAGGCTTACACGAAACTTTCTTTCGGGAGTTGATTGTATGAAAATCTTAATCCTCAATCACGCAGAAATCACCCGCCTGCTTTCCGTGGAAGAATGCATCCCCATCATGAGTCAGGCTCTCGCGGCGCTGGCGCGCGGCGAGGTGCACCAGCCGTTACGGATGATCGTTCGCCCCCCGGACGCCGCAGGCATCATGGGTTTGATGCCTTCCTACATCTCGGGCGACCACGCCGCTTACGGTCTGAAAGTTATTTGCGTCTTCCCCGGCAACACGGCCATAGGCAAAGAGCCGCACCAGGGCAGCGTTCTTCTTTTTAGCTCCGTGACCGGCGAATTACTGGCGATGCTCAACGCTGCGGCAATTACGACTATCCGAACCGCAGCCGTCTCAGGAGTTGCAACGCAATTACTCGCGCGCGAAGACGCATCAGAGCTTGCGCTCATAGGAACCGGCGTGCAGGCACGCGCGCACCTTTTGGCAATGACGCATGTCCGCCCGATTAAGCGTGCGCGCGTGGCCAGTAAAAGTTGGGAGCACGCGCGTGCCTTTGCGGAAGAGACGAAAGCGCGCTACCCGTTTCCCATCGAGGCGGTCGAAAGCGTCGAAGCCGCTGTACGCGGAGCAGACCTCATAGTCACGGTAACGAATGCGCGAGAACCCATCTTACGCGGTGAGTGGGTTTCGCCGGGAGCGCACCTGAATGCGGTCGGCTCAAGTATCCCGACGACGCGCGAGGTGGACGGCACGACTATGGCCGCAGCCCGGTTGTTCGTAGATAGACGTGAATCGACAATCAACGAGTCGGGCGATTACCTGTTAGCGGTCAGAGAGGGCGCGATTAGCCCTGAGCACATTCGTGCGGAGATAGGCGAGGTTCTTAACGGGACGCAGACGGGTAGAACTTCGCGCGAGGAGATTACGCTTTTTAAGTCTTTGGGTCTGGCCGTCGAAGACGTGGCAGCGGCAGAGTATCTATACACAAAGGCACAGACACAGGGCGTCGGCACGTGGGTTGAATTTTAAGTTGCTTTGACTAACCTTTGAAGTGTGCTTGATAAACTACTGGCTTTACCTTGAATTTCGCGGTTCGCGTTTCACGGGTCCTTTTGAAGTTAGCTCACTGGTTGCGTTGCTAAATTTATTTTGAGTCGCGAAATCACTGTGAGGATTATTTCTTATGCAGCAATCTGGAATCTGCAACAGAACCTATAAAAACTTCAGATATTTTACTAAACGTCTTCACATTTTTTACTAAACTCATACCCGAACTGATCTAATTTAACCTCCTTGAGTCTTTAAGCTCATTACTTAAACTTTTTTAGAAGATTCACTAAACAATCCCACCCTTATTGTAATATCCCCAGGGTCCATCAATTCTCTCCAATCCTGTGTTTTTCTCCAAGCCTTCGGATACCATCCGGAAAGCCTCAATTAGACCAGGGACCAAAAGTGGGTAGCCTCCTTCATCATAGTAAAAATGTGCGCGGAACTCGTTTTGTGAGCCTAATCTGAGGTCTAGTTCATACGAGAGCCTACACAGGTTCTTTAGACGTACCAGTAATGCAATGAGGCCGCTTGACGTGTAATAGGAATAAGGCTTTAGCTTTTGCAGTGCTTCCAAAAAAGGAGCTTCTTCTCTAAAGACTTGCACGGTACTGGTTGACGCTTCTTGAGCAGAAGAAGATGTTACCAGCACCGCTATGGGCCGAATATCAAGAAATCCGAAATTGGCACTATAGAATTCGATAAAACTTTCGAAAGAATCCTGATCCCCGCCACCCACTCTGAGAAACTCTTGCTTCAAATGTTTATGAAGTGTGTCGCTATGGGTTAAGACTTTGTCTATGGGGGCCGCGTAATAACCTGCCATTACATGCCTGCGGCCTCCGACTTCATAGAGTATCGGTGTGCCAAGTGAAGTGATTGCATGTGCTGCCGAAAGGACAGCGCCCAAGATTCTGTGTATAGCCTCCTGCACTTTTGGGTCTGGTTGATAAAGGTGCTTAATTGGTTCAAGGTCGGATTCTGTTGTGGCTGTTACTAATTTCGCCAAGTCAGATGAAAGAGATTGGGCATTCCAGCTCAGAATATGATCTAGGGTAAGGGGGTTTGAATGATTTTCAAAGAACTCATACGGGTTGAAGGTCTTTAAATCTACATGGCGAGGGATATCCCCTAAATTTAAAGTACGCAGGCGATGAAGGAGGATCAGCAACCCTAAAATGTGCAATTCGCTTTGATGCTTAGCTGACCCAAGGTCCTGGAGCGCTTTTGGCTGCAAACCGCTGAGTTGATTCTTCCGCAATTGGGGCTGTCCGAGCAGGTCAAATACTTGACGGCTATAGTCTGACTCCGTGTAATAACAGATATTATCAACATCAAAAAAAGGATATTGTTTATCATCGCCAAAAGCCGCCGTGCGAGCCAGGAGCAAACCTAACTCCGTATTCGAAGTAACTTTCATAACTCTATATAAAGCTTCGGCGTTAGACACTGTGAAATAGCCGTTTTCACCGCTCTTGAGGACGTAATCAAGGTTTAATGGATGGCCATGTTTAAAAGAGAGTGGCTTCTGCTCTTCGGTTAAGAGGTCTAAAGAAACCGGCGAATACACCTGAAGGACACCAGCCTTGATATCTGCTTCAGGTAATACTTGGAACCCGTTCGCCTCAGCAACTTTCAACTCCTTTTTTATGGCAGCGCTTACAGGTGGTGTTTTACGTTCAAGGATCGAATCTACCCCGATAGCGGCGGCGGTAATCAACATCTTGATGCCTCGCTCAGCATACAGTTTTGCTAACTCCTCAGCGAATGCTTGCTTATGCACGAGCCGCTCGTCCATAGCACTGTGAGCAAATCCGAGACGGATCGTGCGTGTACCATCAGAGACTTCGTCATACATTCCGCCCACGGCTGTTGTGTGGGCGACGAGCACGTTGTCTGCGAGATCATGGGCAACCTGCGCCAAGTCGTTGGTAATGGCTCGTAGATAATCTATTTTGAGTTCCTTTATAAGGTGGTTTTCCGGCTCAAGACCTAAAAATGAGCAAACCTCTTCCAAGTCGTTCAACTTGTAAGAAGCAACACTGGCGAGTGGTATGCTAACGGTTACTGACCGGAAGCGAGTTAATGTGCGCCTATCTACAAATCTCTCCTTACAAGCTGTTAAGAATTCGGTGAACGGTTGACCTAACTGTTCCTGAATCGCTCTTCTCAATAATGAAATCTTCTGTTCTATCGAGGAATCCAGATCGAGCCCGCCTTGCTTAAGGAATTTATGTATGGCGGTTTGGCGTTCACTCTGACTGGCTATGGAAAAGTCTACGAGTTCCGGTAGGTTTGGATTAACGGTAAAAACCTGGAGTTCGATGATTACGCCTTTCACTGTTCGATAGCCAATATCCCTGAAGGGTATTGGGTTAGAGCCGTGATCCCGCTTATGTAGACGGAAAAGTATGCTGGTGAATTGCCTGATTTCCTGTTTAGAGTTCGCCGTGACAATGATGTATGGCGGATATTCCACTAACTCGGGGTAGAGTCTCATGGCCTCTTCAAAGAAGCTGATGAGATGAATCACTGTCGCCCCGCCAACCGCGCCGCTCCCGCCAAAGACTACATGGACTTGATTAAAAAAATTAGGTTTACCCGCTTCTTCCAGTAGCTGAGAGCCCAATCTGTTTTTTTTGAATTGCATTTTTTTAAATCGCAAGTTTGGCATTGCTTCGCTCATATCAGCGCCCCTTCCGAATGGAATTGCATATTGTTTGGCCGTGAGTTTGATTCTATATCTGTCAATCTACTGAATGGTTGTGACGTTTATGGTATTTCATCTAAGAGCCTGAGGTAGAAAGCGAATCGGTCATAAGGTCACTTTCTCTGCGCAGAGTATACTAGCTTTTAGATAAAATTAAATATTTGAAAACCCACGGCATTAGTGATAGACTTCGCGGCCTCTAAAAGTGTTGAGAATGTTCACAGTTATTTCTCAATATGTACCGTTGCCGCACGAAGCGATTCCTCAAGCTTACCATTTGATATCAAGTAACATAACATGCGCCTGACGCGAAAAGGGGTCTTCTCCTCAGAAGAAAAACCTCTCCATAAAATCTCATGAATTCAAACGAAAAACTTCTGGAAATCACGAGACAACTGACCTTTCTTGAACTCCCTATTGCTGCGTATGTTGTTACGCTCGAAGGACAGATTATCGAAGCCAATCAGCAAGCCAGACAATTGTTTCAACTTCCCTCGACGGGCACTATCGAAAAATCAATCCTCGATTTTTATCAGAACAAGGTGGACAGGGAGGGATTGCCGGAAGCTCTCGAAGCGCATGAGAGTCGAGGGGAATACCTGATCTCGAAGCTGACTTTCAACATCGGCGGCCGTGTCGTGTATGTTCAAGACACAGCGCGTTCTATTCTGGACCCGGACACCCGGAAACCCATAGGCTACCTGTGTTGCATGATGGATATATCAAGCGAGGTGCGTTATCACAAGCTGGTTGATGAGATACCCGTTGGCGTTTACGTGCTTGATCGTGACGATAAAATCAAATGGGTAAATGATGCCTTTGTCAAACTGTTTGGTTACGACAATCGAGCGGAAGTAGTTGGTCAACAGATTCAGAGTTTCTACTTCTATCCAGAGGAGGCTCAGGATTTCAGGCGGTCATTGGAGGAGGACGGCACACGAAGCGACCACATTGTGCAGGTGCTTAAGAAGACTGGAGAATCAATCTTCATCCGGGTCAGCACAACAAAGATCACCTCGCCTACGACGGGCGAATATGATGGGCGAGAGGGTACAGTGATGGAGGCGACTCAAGAGCGCTACCGAAAAATTTTAGAAGTGGCACCTATCGGACTGTACGTGATTGAGCAGAAGGATGGTCAAGATAGAATTGTTGACTGCAATGACCAATTTGTCCTCATCAACGAATTTGACAACAAGAAGCAGGCAAAAAACTTCAACGTAAAAGATTTACACGCTTCGACGGAAGGTTACGACCTGTTCACTACGAAGTTAGAGGAAAGCAGGAGTAATGGCGAGCCGATCAGCGACCAGGAACTTAAAATCATCACCCGCAAGGGTAACAAGAAAGAAGTTCGCGTCAGCGTCAGTGTCATCGAGGATCGTAACAAGAAAACCATCGGTCGCATTGGTGTAGTTAGAGATGTGACCGAACTCAAGCACAAGATAGATGAATTAACAGACGATATTGGCAAAGTTCTACATTCATATTCTGCGGCCCTGGTGGAGATAAAACAGTCAGTAGACACTTTACTGGAGACGATAAGGGTCAACCCGCACGACTCGGTAATTGGTCAGCACCCGGATAAATTCATTAAAGAGCTGGGGCGTCCGGCAAGGCAGATGGCGCATAAGCTCATTCAATTACTAAGTTACTTAAACATGGAGGAACGACAAAGTCCTTTCCTCATCAAGAAGAGGGACGACATCATTCGTCTCCTGAATTTATTTGAAAATTTAGAGACGGTAGTTCCTTATCCTAAGCATCAACCTTCAGCCCTGCATGAGGCGACATCACAAACGATGACGATTTGTGAAGAGATTAAAGGGGAGAAACTGCCTAACCAGTTAATCAAGCAAATCAAGGTACAGGGGCAGGAATTTCTCCAAACTCTAAACCTGTTCACGCTATATAAGATGCAAGACTTAGCGTTCGCTTTGGGACATCCGTTGCGTGCGCTTCGTGAGTTTGTCATCAGCGGTGTCCGTACCAGAGAATCAGAGTCCGTCACGGGAGTCCTCATGCTCATCAATAGCGCTATAGATAGCGTGAGCGGGTTTGCCCGAATTCGTGGAGTGGACATCAAGAGGCAAATAGAGTGTGTTGATGCCTCGGTGGAAGTTGTCGAGCGGGATATGGTGCGCGCCCTGGCAAACATCCTACATAATGCGATTAAATACAGTTGGACCCGAACGGATAACCCTGCCTGGGTCACTATTCGTCTGCGTCTGGTCAAAGATATGGTGTACTTCGAATTCGAGAATTATGGCGTACCGATACCGAAAGATGAACTTGATAATGATTTGATATTCCAACTGGGCTTTCGCGGAAGGTATTCGAGCGACAGGAAACGCATCGGGACGGGCGTCGGTTTAGCGGATGCATTCCGAGTGGCTCAACAGCACGGCGGCAAGGTTTTTGCGAAGAGTCATCCGGCAACGCAGGGCAGAAGAGATGACAATTACAATCAGCCGTTCTTAACCACCGTAACTCTCACTTTACCGGCTTACTTAACAAGGTAACACCCATGAGACGGCTACCCTTTGGTTGCCGATTTGGGCCGATGGAGCGGCCTGTAAAAGTTTCAGTATAAACGGAGGCAAGTCTTCACCCTGAGCCGTTAATAAAAGGAGTGATGAATGTCAAAACATAATGTTCTCTGGATAGAGGATGGTGCTTTCGCCGAGATGAGTCAGATGTCTGCGCCGATTTACGTCAGCGGAAAATATGATCTGGTGATTGCTGAAAATGCAACCGAAGGGCTTCAACAGTTGATGCGTGAAGATAAGGAATTTGACACAATCATCGTTGATATTCGTCTGCCGCCGGGAGACGACGAGACATTCTTAAAGCTCTATTACGACAGAAACGAGAGTAAAGTCGCTGCCCGATTGGGATTAGCATTGCTTAAACGTGTCCTGAAAGATGGAGAAAAAAACCAAATCCTACCGCACCACAGAGAGGCTAAAAGATTCGGGATTTTCACCGTCGAAGGTCACGGCGAGTTGGTGGACGATTTGAAAGCGTTGAAGTTGGAAAACTTAAAGGTTTTCCAGAAAAAGGAGACGAACTCTAAAGATACGCTACGTGAAATCATTGAAGACATAAGATCACCATCCCCTGGAGGTGAAGAGTAATGCCGCCGCCGCTCTCTGAAGCATGGGCTACTGCTTACGTCCAGATTCTCATTACTCTGGTCGTTTTCGCCTTAGGAGTCCCGGCCCTGGCGATTCAATTCGTGGTGCAGGACGATATTCGTGAAGTCTTCCACCGTCGCATGAGAATAACAGGCTGGGTTACTTCACTGGCTGTTATTCTCCTGGCGTTCATATCTTTCGTTTGGTTCCTGCACCCCCCCTTCAAAAAAGTCAGTAGTGCTTCGACAAATAGTCCCACGGGAGCCGATAAGCAAGCACAAGTCAGTATTCCTTTAATCATCAACACATCCCCGCCAACGAATACGGGCTCGGCGGATCAAGTCCCGGTCATTACAGTCGGCAAACCGATTGTTTCCGGGTTGGAGGATGAAGACGAGCATTCCTACATGGAGTCTTTAATTGCGAGCGTCGTAATGACGTTCATCCCACTGATATTGATTGGGCTGGGGTTGATTCAAACTACTTACTTGAGGAGACAGAACATCATTAAGGAGTTGGAGAAAGAGATAGTTGATGACTTTACCGCGGAGTGGACATTAAGAAAAGGTGTCAAACGTTGGCTCGTCAACCTTAATGATTGGTTATTCAAGAAGAAAACCAGCAAGAAGAAGAAGAAAAAACGTGCCAGGCCACGAACTGCTCAGCAAAAGCCAGATGACCTATCAGCAAGCGCCTCGCGCCCCCTTGAAGAAGAGACGCTGCGCGATCTTATCTTTCTTGGGAGAAGTGGCAAAGCCGGAAGAGACAAAAAGCTAGCGCTTGATTCTTTGAATCGCATCTCACTAGTTGTTCAAAATTCTGATACATACCAGGGTGGTGAGTTGGCGGATTTAATACCAGGAATAAAGGATGTCATCTTAAACGGTGAACAGCCGGGAAGTGATGAAGATTTTAATCATGCAATCGTAATTCTTAAAGGCATCAGGCACAGACTTTCACAAAAGAAGGACACATCTAAATATCTTGATGCCGGGTTAGCGACTACCATACTGGAAGAATTGGGCGTCGAAGCCGTCAAAAACAAATCGGTGCGAACGGCTGAGAGATTCTTAGAAGAGGCATCTTCATCCAGTAAAACCGTTTTCAAAATGGGCTTGACTGCGCTGGACGGCAAGCACTTTCAAACCGCCACTTTATCTTTAAACAGATTAGAATCTTTAGCTAACAGTAAGGATTTAAAGGAATGCCCGGAGACCTTCGATCTTTTAGGATTAATCGCACATTTTACAGCAACTGGACTGGCTACTCGCATGCGCGCTGACCAGTTTTTATCAGAAAACATTCACGCTTTCATACCTTCAATTGATGATTGCTTAGAAGGTGCCTATATGCATCATTATTCGAGTAGTAATTTTGAAACAGCAGATAAGATTCTTGATTTACTACGAAAAATCAAGAGCAAGCGCTGGGCACCACTTCTTTTAGTTTCGATTTAGAACAAGATTTCCTACCCTCATGCGTATGTCTTCTTACTGCAAAGCAATTTAGCAAATCGCAAATATACATAAGGTCAAGGTGTTGGCTGATGTGCCATCGCATCCCCAGCCAGCACATATCTTCAAGATTCGAGCAGGGCGTGCGCGAGCTCTCACTGCTGGTGTTGCTCGCCTATGCACGCGTAGCAGTCGTTGCTGTAGAAGTGCTGTCCATGACAAACTCAACTTGCCAACCAAGCTCTCAGGCAGGGATGTTCAAAGGCAAAGGAAGACGCGCGTTGAATCACTTGAGGGCTGGTTCGAGGCCCGCCCTCGGCACTATTTTGATTCATTAAGTAAGCGGGGGCTCTCGTCCCCGCTTTTCCATCTCTTATGGAATCAAAGCTCGCAATCCGTCCCAGGGAAGCCGCGCGCAGCTTTGACGATGCGGATGTGCGCGCACGGAGAGTAGCGGCGTTAAAGCTTCTAGCTCTTCGGGAAGCTCACTTTCAGTTCCCTTCAAAGCGTTTACCCAGTGCTGCTCAAGCTCTGCAACTTCCGCTAGGGTGAGGCCGATGATCTGCTCGCTCAGCATAGATGCTGCGGCGCTAGCGATGGCGCAGCCGCGCACCAGAAACCTCACGTCCCGAATCAAATCATTCTCCAACGCGAGGTCAACGCACAACTCGTCTCCGCATAAAGAATTTACGACCACGGCGTGACGGTCAGGTTGCGGCAGACGACCCGCATTGCGCGGCCTGCGCGCATGATCGAGCACGATGTCGCGATAAAGCTGGCTCTCTGATCGTGGCAAGACCGTATAACTCCCCCTGGTCAAGAGATGCTCGTAGTCCCCGCAAGATTTTCCTCGACCGCTTTGTTCCCGTCGAGCACGCACAGCGGTTGGCCCGCACGGCCATAGTGCAATGCAATCACTTCACTCATCACGCTCAAAGCGATCTCCGCTGGCGAGGTTGCGCCCAGATCGAGCCCCGCGGGCGTGCGTAAACAAGAGAGCGCAGCCTCGGCGTCCGCATCGAGCAACTCCGGCAGCATTCCGCGAACCAGCGCGGAACGATGAGCACTGGCGACAAGGCCCACATACTTTGCGCCCCCGCGCAGAGCCTGCGCGATTGCCAGATGATCTCCCTTGTGATGCGAGGCGACCACCACACTGCTCTGCGAATCTACTGGCAACCGGCTAAAATCCGTCTCGAAACTTATAAGTCTGACCTGCGTTGGATAACTGGCGACGCTGTTGCTGGCGCTGTCCACGCTCACGGGCCAACCCAGGTGTACGGCCAGCCATGCCAGCTCCTCCGTAATACTGCTGTGGCCGACGATCACCAGATTGGGTTGCGATGACGGCGACGATAATGACGGCGACGATTCTGCGGTTGAGAGAGAGACGGGCGGGCCTGCACGTTTGACTTCCTGTAAAGGTCGGCAGCTCGCGCCACGCGTGACGGCGAGCAACTCTGCGATCAGGCCAAGCGCCATTTCCTGATCCGTTTCCCCTCCCAGATCGAGCCCCGCGTGTAACACAGTATTCTCAAACGCATCTTTTTTAAGAGCACCTTGCAATAACTGTTTGAGACCACCATCAACAGGACTCAGCGCGAGCGCCAGATAAGCAGGCTTTGCGTTCGCAAGAACTCTTTGCAGAACGTCGAGGTCTGATGGTTCGTCCGCGACGACGATTACCAGCGATTCATCATCGATCTCTATGCTCTCAAGCGGAGCATGGATCAAGCGATCTACGCCCGCCACTTCTACTGTCTGCTCTGTTCGCGGCGCATGGAGCGTGACGGCGAAACCGATTCGCCGTGCAAGCTGAACAACTTCGAGTGCGAGCGAGCCATGGCTTCCCGCGACCAGCAGGCGGCGACGAGGCAGGATGGGCTCTATAAAAATATCCATCATCCC
>Ga0190273_10000564_pt1 | contig 13772 bp, 11 predicted proteins | sample Popmic504IS_FD_134513 | JGI IMG/M metagenome (GOLD analysis project Ga0190273, IMG submission 134513) | Populus adjacent soil microbial communities from riparian zone of Shoshone River, Wyoming, USA - 504 IS | ecosystem: Environmental > Terrestrial > Soil > Riparian zone > Trees stand | place...
AAGACCGGATCGTAGCCGAATCCACCGCGCCCGCGCGGCTCAAGGGCGATGCGGCCTTCGCACGTTCCTGTGAAGAGCTGCAAAAGATTCGACGTGTCATCTGCGATCGCGATGACGCTGACAAAGCGCGCTCGCCGTTTGGCGTCCGCCGTGTGCGAGAGTGCTTTCAGGAGCAGCTCTATACGATCCGCGTCCGTCGCTTCATGCCCGCCGTAGCGTGCGGAAAAAACGCCCGGCGCGCCGCCCAGGGCATCTACTTCGAGGCCGGAATCGTCCGCGAGCGTCCAGCACTGTGTCTGCGCGGCATAGGTTCTGGCCTTAATCTCCGCATTCTCCGCAAAGGTCGCGCCCGTTTCTTCGACTTCCGTTGTCGCCGGAAATTCCGTCAGACTTCTGAGGTGGAAAGGGAAGGAGTCCAGCAATGATTTCACCTCGCGCACCTTGCCGGGGTTTCGCGTCGCAATCAGCAGTTCAGTCGGCATCACGCATCACTCACTCAGGGTTGACATACGCTTGCTATAGAGAACTTTGACCCGCATCGCTTCGGATTGTACAGGAATTTTTTGCCAGAGAAGCAATTTAACGCTTACAATCAGACGTGGAGTTTGCCGGAAGATGAGTGATGGTTTCCGTCCTGATGAGTACGAATAACAGTTCTGATAAAGAGGGAATGGAGAGAGCCGAATCTTTAGATGTGACGGCGGGACGCAGTAGCAGCAGTCCCGAAATCTTCCGTGACGGTGGGCCCGCGCATGAGCTTGGCCTGTGGCTTCGCGCGCTAGACAGTTTTTGTCAGGTACGCAATCATCCGGCGAACCCCGACCAGACGAATGATATGGCGCGCGATTGGGCCAGCGAGGCACGCATCGCGCGCAGAGTATTGTTGCGTGCTATTCAACTGGCACACAGTCTGCTGAATCCTTATGGCGCTCAGGACGACGCGCTCTCCGAATTGGAAGAAACGCCCGTCGCCAAGCCCGCCGTCGTTACGCCGATCGCGAGCATCGATACGGACATCCTGGCCGACGCCGCCGACCGCTCTTTCCTCAGACTCGCAGAAGCGCTCAAGGATGCGCTCGCCGTCTGCGACACGCTGCTTGAAAAGCCTGCTGTCAATCTGCATTCGTGGGCCAGCTTCGGAAAAATGTTGACGCGGCAGTTGGAATTGTTAGAGGCGGCCAAAGCTTTGAAGCGTGCGGAGCAACATTATTCCACGGCCAGGTTGCAGGATGCGCTGGTTGCCCTGACGCGGCGTGACACGATGCCTGTGGCGCTCGGGCCGGACCTGCTTATTATTTTTACAGAACTCGCGCGCCTGCTGCGCCGACTGGAATTTATAGAAGATGCGCTCAAGCGCGATCAGCCGCTCAAACAGACGCTTCCGCTTTTCTCCCTTATACATGAAGGGGGACGCTCGCTTGTGGAGTTTATAGAAGGCTGCATCGCGCGGGCGGACAAACTGGATCAGACAATCATAGACGCGCTGGATGTCACCACCTACGCGATCACGATGGAATTGCGAAAGGTTTACACCAAGGAGTTGGTGGGTGTAAGCGAATTGAGACAAGCGCCTCCCATCTATGCCAGGGTGGAGATCGCGCACGGCTTGCTTAAGAACTGTTTCGAGCAATCGACGATCGGATTGGCCCAATCGTTCGATCCGGCGCTTACGGGCGCGCGCCTCTTTGACAGCCTGCAAGTCAAGCTGGAGCAATCCATAGCGCTCAGGCGTGATCTATGGCTGCTGCTTCAACTGATACAACGCGCAGAGAAAGAGCGAGACCAGCATCCCATCTCGCAACTGGTCGACAGCCTCAGCGCCTTTCATGATGGAAGTTTGCATTATCTGATGTACAAGGACTGGGAAGCCTGCGAGCGTTTTATAGAAGAGGTCTCCGCCGCACGCGGCGCAATTGAATTGACACCCGTGCTGCATCGCTTCGGCGCGTATCTTGAGACCCTCTTTAATCAGGTCAGCATGCGCACAGTGCTCACCGATTATGCCTTCGATTACCCGGCCCTGGAAAATCCTCAAAATTAAATTCTCAGTAAGAGAGATGCACGGCTGCGACTAGACTCATACAAGCGCACGGAGGGCTTATCATTCAGGGTGTCGTTTGCGTGGAAGACGCGGGCGCGAATTGTGCCGCGAGCGCGCCGAACTGCCCGAAGGACGAGCGAGTCGTTCTTTCAAAGCCTCCCTCTATAAGTCGCGTGGCGCTGACCGCGAAGGGGATTTGACCGAGTGCGTGCTGAAACTCAGTTTCGCTAAAGGGCTGAGCGCTCGCACCACGCTGGCCGGCGATGGCTGTGATAAAGGTGCGCGCAGATTCCTTATCATCCGTATATGTCATGACGCTGGATGGGTTATTCATAGACGCAAGTCGAGCGGCTTCTATAAAGGCCCTGGACTGACTAAGCGTCGCGCCCTTCATCCGTGCCTCAAGACAGCGACGCACGTCGGCAGCAGCGCCCATCAAGAGACGCCCGTTCAGAAAAGCCGCTGCGCCGCGTTCCTCTTCCGCCGCGACAAGCAGTTCAGCCTCGCCGACACGTTCGGTCTTTGCTCCCGCGCCGAGCCTTCGCGCCGTTAGTTCACGCAAACTCTTTTCATCGCGCGCTTCGACGATTGTGACAGTGCTCTCGCCAGAGTTATCCAGTCTGGCAGTAACGAGCTCCGATCCGACCGCGCGCAAAAATGTATCGGGCTGATCGATACGATAAGGTTTGAGCGCGACCTCCATAAACTGCGAGACGATAAAAGCTCCGAGCGTATCAAGCTGCGAGATAAGCGCCCCGTTCAAACCTCGCCAGGCCGCCTCAGGGTCGCGCAGGTTGTAACGTGAGAGCGAAAAGGTATCCGAGGGTAAAAACTCGCTCGCTCCGGCAGACATTGTATCCGGTGGGATTAAGGGGTCGCGCAGGCGTGCCGTGACGCCGCTTGGTAAAGAGAGAAAATATCGATCCTCCAGGATGCCGCCCGTCATGCGCGCGCTCCAGCCAAGGCTGCCGAGGATTTTACTCGCCAGTTGCGGCAGTGTCGCCGCCATCGCGCCCTGTGCTCTGGGGTCTTCAAGGAATCGCCCGGCATAAAGCGTCGCGCCGACTTCCAACAATCTTGCCGCGCCGTGGGGCGAAACATAACCGAAGGCGAGTGCTCCATGCCCTGCCACGCGCTCGCGCATCACTTCGATCTGCGCATCACCTGCCAGACTTTGACGCTCGCCTCGTCTGACGGCCAGACACGTGCGCACAGTCGTTTCATCATTGCCGATGACGGCGACGCTCCCTGTGATAGCGGCCATGATGCGTCGATCACCACCCGGCGAACTCCAGACGACAAGCTCGCTCCCGTCCGTTTGCCTTCGCTCAATGCGTGGCTCAATGTAAGCGCGGCGTGCGAAATCTCCGACGCGTTTCTCGACCGCCACGCGCGCTCTTGCAGAGCTTGTGTGAGTCTCTATGACGACAGCGTAACGCGGCTTGACCTTTAGAGTTTCCCCAGCATCGGCAGCATCAAATCCCAGCACCGCGACGGCCACCTGAGCGCGCGAAAATACGACCGCCTCCGCAGGGCCGATCCCAGTCCACATCGCCAGTCGGCTTAGCCACCCGAGTTCACCCACGCTCGGCCTGATTCCGCCAGGTGCTGCCAGCGCCTTCCAGGCGTCTGTTGAAGTGACTGCGCTGGTGATGTCCGGCAGGCTGTTGGCCTCCAGATAGACGAGCGTCTCCGCCGGAACATAGGCCGCCATGTCCACCTTCTGATAGCGATTCCACCAGACCCAAACTGCCGCCAGCAGCACGAGTACGCCAACAGCCAGCAGTATTCTGCGAACGATCCTCATGCCGCCTGCTTTCCTCCTTCAAATTGCTCGGCGGGAGAGAACAGTTCCGTCCGGTGAGTTGTCTTTGCATGTCCGGCGAAGCTATGACAGAGATAAGGAATGAACATTGCTGCTCTTATTTGACTATGATACTTTGACATTGGTGTCTCTATCTTACATTGCTTGCCGCGCTGAGCAAATTCCGGCAGAGGCCCTTCGTGATAAAGCATCTCTCTTGCAGTGCCCGAAGGGGCGCGGAATGTGAGGTCAAAAGATGATAGTCGTGATGAACCGTATCCCCGTCGCCAAAGGGCGCGAGCAGGATTTCGAGCAGACCTTTACAGACCGCGACCGTGCCGTCGACCGCATGCAGGGTTTTATCGATATGCAGGTGCTGCGTCCCTGCGAAGGCAACATCTACGTCGTCCTCACACGCTGGAAATCACGCGAAGCCTTTCAGGATTGGACACAGTCGGAAGCCTTTATCGCGGCCCATCGCAAACAGTCTCCGGGCCTCGCGGAAAATCGTCCAACGCTCGAAATCTACGAGGTTTTTACCGAATAGGATTCTGGAATCGCCCCTTTCCTTTTCCAGAAAATGCCCTGTAAACTTTGACCCGCACGCCCAGAATCCGTATCTTACCCTTTCCACTTCAATAATTAAACATTGAAAAATAAGGATTGACAAGGTTGTTAAGCCTGTTGTACTCTCGCTGTTGACGGTGGATGCCCGATCCACCTATAGAAGAAGGCAGCAGGCCTTTCGAGTATTTGAAAGCGCGACACTGAGGATAGTTGTTCGGACGCCGCATCATGTGCGGATAGCTGACGAGTGTCGACTTCTTTGACAGTCTGCCGATAAAGGCACACCTCGTGTGAGCGGGGGTCGCAAAGCTAACGGGGGTCAGACGCCTTACATGCGTTTGAGCTGGCCGGGTTGCCGAAGTGAGACTACAAAAACGCGAGCGCAGAAGTCCTTCCAAAGCGACGCGCTTTTGAGCCCTCCCCCATCTCTACTGAAGCCTTCCGGCTAATTTGCCTGGCACTTATTTCCAATTTGTGCTCGATCAAGGTCACACACATCACCAGCGTTTTACTCCAACCGAATTGACTCTGTACAAGCCGGTGCGCTGCCAAATTACTGAGTTGAATCCCCCAAGCCATTTAACTACTTCGACACCACACGCGCGCGTCAAGCCATCCAGGGCACGCAAAGCCCGTCAACGGCTGCGCGAGCGTAATCGCAGGCGATCAATTGGATCGCGAGGAACAAGCAAGTCATGTTGAAACGTGGACTCGGCAAAAAGAATCTGGTCGGTCTGGACATCGGCTCAAGCTCCGTCAAGGCGATAGAGCTACAGGGCAAGCGCGATAGCCTTCAGCTAGTCAGCCTCGGCTATGAAAACTTGCAGCCCGATTCGGTCGTCGACGGACAGATCATGGAGCTTAACAACGTCTCCAACGTCATCGCCAATATCTTTCGCGAACAGCAGATCAAATGCGACAGAGTCGTGGCGGGCGTGAGCGGTCACTCCGTGATCGTCAAAAACATCGTCGTGCCGCAGATGAGCGAGGATGAGCTGGTCGAATCCATCGAATGGCACGCCGAAGAGCACAGTCCCTTCGAGATCAGCGACGTGAGCCTCGATTACCAGATCACGGGTTCGCAGCCGGACGCCTTGCATGTGTTGCTGGCGGCCTGCAAGCGCGACAAGATAGCGAATGTCAAACAGGCTATACAGCTTGCCGGAAAGCAGCCGTCCGTCATAGATGTCGATGCGTTCGCTCTTCAGAACTGCTACGAGATCAACTACCAGCCCACTGACGGACAGATCATCGCGCTCCTCAACGTCGGCGCATCCACGATGAACATCAACATCATGAACGGAGTAAAGTCCGTCTTTACGCGCGACGTATCGGTTGGCGGTAATCAGTACACGGGATTGTTGCAGAAAGAACTGGCACTCACGTTTGAGCAGGCGGAAGCCGTCAAGCGCGGGATGCCGCCGCCCGAAGGCGCTGAGACGCACGCCATCGAGCCAATACTTGAAACGGTCTCGGACATCCTCGCGATGGAAGTGCAGAAGACTATGGATTTCTACCGCGCGACGGCAGAGGACGGTGAAGCCGCCGTGCAGAAGATTTTGATTTCCGGCGGCGGATCGAAGCTTCCGGGTTTTACGGAATATCTGGCGAAGCGTTTTGAGATGCCCGTTGAGGTCTTCGATCCGTTTCGCCGCATCAAGGTGGACGCCAAGCGTTTCGATCCGGATTATATGCGCGAAGTCGTACCGGAAATGGCCGTCGCCGTCGGGCTCGCTTTGAGAGGAGTGGACGCGGGATGATCAAAATAAATCTTTTAGAGTCCGTCACGGACAGATCCGGCGGGGTAGCCGTCGTCGAAGACAGAGTCGCTAATCCGCGCGCGCAAACCTTAGTGCTCGCGCTGATCGTCTGCGGGATGCTCGTGCTCGCCTTGGGCTACGAGTATATGAGCTCGCGCTCGGCGCGCGACGCTGCGCAGAAAGAACTGGAAAAACAGCAGCAGATCGCCAGCCAGATGGACGCCATCAACAAAGAGCAGGCCGATATTGAAAAGAAGACCAAGGACATACAGATTCGCATCGACGCGATTCAAAAGCTGCGCGCCTCGCAGCAGGGGCCGGGCGATGTCCTGAGAGCCATCAAAGAGCGGATCGACAGCGTTCCGGGACTCTATCTTGAGAACGTCGAAAACAAGAACGGCGATCTGGTGATAAAGGGCGGCTCGCCCAACGAAGCTGCGGTCACGCGCTTCGGCCAGAGTCTTGAATTCTCCTCCGGTCTCTTCTCAAACCTGAGCATCGAGACCGAACGCAAGACCCTGGATAAGGTCGTCGTCGCGGATGATCCGACTGCGCCCAAACCTGAAATGGTCAACTTTACGATCAAGTGCAAGTACACGCCTTCGGGCTCTTCGAAACCAGCAACGCCTGCGCCCGCAGCGCCTGCCGCTCCGGGAGCGCCCGCCAATCAGATCGCTCAAAAATAACTTTAGCTAGCGGCTGCCCGACATAGAGGGGCAGCCTGCACGAGCGCACGGCGAATTTCTGCGCCGCACGCGAAGGGAATTATTCGTCATGAGACTGGAAAACCTACTAGCGCTGCCCTGGTACTTAAGGATGATGATCTTTAGCGCGTTCGCGCTCGTCGTCTACCTGGGCTTCTGGTATTTCGTCACCAGCGGCACGCGCGCCGAGACGAAAGAGCTAAACGATCAGGTCGCCGCGCTGCTGCCCAAAAACGAGCAGGCGCGCATCGCTTCGCAGCGGCTCAACGAATTTCGCGCGGCCTTCAAAAGCCGTCAGGCAGAATTCGATGACCTGCGAGCGCTCCTACCCGAACAGCGCGAATTGACCAGCGTCTTGCAGAGCGTGCAGGATCGCGCACGCCTGAGCCGCCTGACCCTGCGCCGCTTTTCGCCCAAGGATGATTTCCAACAGGACTTCTATAGCGGCAAGCCCATAGAGGTCGAAGTGACCAGCACGTTTGCCAACCTGCGCGCTTTCTTTGAGCAGATGGCCAGATACCAGCGCATCGTTTCGATCACGGATTTCAAGCTCAAGCAGCTTGAAGAGAAAGACCAAAGGCCGGGTCAAACCCTGGATGCGCAGTTTATGATGTCCGCTTACTACGTGTCGGCGGAAAAATTGGCTGCGCCGCCTCCGGCAGCCGCTCCGCCGGCTGGCGCGCCTCCGGCTGCTGCACCTGCCGCGCCTGCCCCGGCGAAATAACAATAATCAATCACCTCCAACGCCGCCCCTCGTGCGGTAATTACGGAGAGAGTAAATGAAGCACTTCAAAGCAATCGTTGATAACATCATAATCGCCGTCGCGTTACTCGCCATAATGTTGGCTGCGGGCGCATCTTTCGAGACGCTTGCACAGGATAACAGTGGTGGTCACGCCACGACTGCACGCAAGCCCAGAGCGGGCGAGCGCGATCCGTTCGAGAAATATCGCCCGCCTGTAAAAAGAGCCAAGCCCGTCGCCACGCAGATGACGCCGCCTTCGATCAAGGAGCGCATAGAGCACTACAAGGCGCAGAAGCTTGCGGCGATGAACGCGCAACTGCCAGCGCCGAAGCCGACCACAGCACTGCTGCTCGGCGAGGTGCAGATCACCGGAATCTTTCGCACGCCCAGGGGCTATGCGGCGATGGTCGAAGCCACGCCGATCAAGCTTTCTTATGTGATCTATCCGGGCGAAACATTTTTCGACGGCCAGCTTGTGGCCATAGAGGAAGACCGTCTGGTCTTTCGGCGCGAGGCGCGCTGGAGCGATGGACGGCGTGAGATGGTTGTCGAAATCAAACCGCTGCGGCAGCAGAACGCCGTGACGGACTCCATGACCTCAGTCAGGGGAGCGAAGTCGAATGCTCCCGCAGCCAGTGAACCTGCCAACAGCCAGGGAGCGCATTCATCCTCCCCGGACAAGCAATAATTCTTGAAATGGGTCTCGTTGAATGGGAGGGAAGCCTGAGCCCGACCGTTTATGAGACCCTGCCCTGTGTGCGAATCCGCTTCTTTTGAACGGGCTCGCGCCCTCTCTTGACAATAAAACGGAGAAGCCTCCGCGTTGTGCGGCGCGCGCTTAAAACGGAATCATAACCTTGAGACCGTCGAGCGCAGTGCGTGGCGGATGCAACCCCCGGATTCCCTTAAGGAGGGAAAAATGTTTGATCAGCACTACCTGCTTGCGAACACCAGAAGAGGCGCGCTCGTCCTCTTGATAGTGTGCTCGCTTTACATCTCCGCTCTGGCGGGAACGACAGCGACAACGCCTATAGCGACAGGCGTGAGCGCTACCACTTCCGCCGGTTCGACCTTTATCACGATCTCCGGCACAGCGCCGATGGCCTACAACGTCTCGCGCCCGGATATGCGCACGCTCGTCGTTGACTTGCCGGGTGTGGATGCGACGCGTCTGGCTGAATCCTATACGGTCGGCACGCCGCTGGTCGCCTCCGTTCTGGTTGAGCGCGAGCATGGTTCAAGCGTCCGATCGACAGGAGCGCGGCTGCGCGTCTCTTTGCGCGCGCCCGTGCGTGATCGTTCGCAGATGGCCGACAATAATCTCGTGCTCGTGCTCACGCCTGACAGCAATGCTAAAGGCGCGGTTAGCGCGGCAACGGTTGCGCCCACGGTGGCTGAGAATTCTTCGGCGACGGAACAAGGGCCGACCACACAGCGCCCGACTACGCAGCAACCGAGCGTGTCGATCACGCACGCTGATAACAACACGCAGCAATCCGACCAGGGCCAGCGCTATGGCCAGCCGGGCTTTGTCGGCGAGCCGATTAATCTGAACGTCGTCAACGCCGATATACGCGACATTCTCAACTACATCACAGAACAGTACGGCGTGAACTTCGTCATAGATTCGTCTGTTGCGGCAGTGCCCGTGACCGTCAACGTGACGGACGTTCCCTGGAACATCGCGCTCGATGCGATCCTGCGCGCCAATCGCTTAGGCGTCGATGCGAACGGTAATATCCTGCGCGTCGCGACCATCGATGTGCTCGCTTCCGAAGCGGCATCGCAGCAGAAGATCGCCAATGCGCGTCTCGATAACTCTGTGCTGTTAACGGAATTTATACGCCTTAACTACGCCCGCGCTTCCGGCACGCTCGCCACTGCCGCTGGCCCTAGCAGCGGGTTTATCGGCGGCTCGACTTCGCAGGGAGAATCAAACGGCGGTGGAGGCGGCGGTGCTCAAGGGAGCAGCGGCGAGCAGGGAATCCTGCCGATCATCTCGCGTCGTCTCTCGCGTCGTGGCAGCGTGGAGGTCGATGGACGCAGCAATACGCTGATCGTCACGGATGTCAGAGAAAACATCGACGCCATTCGCCAGCTCGTCACACTGCTCGATCAGCCTGAGCCGCAGGTCGAGATTGAAACACGCATAGTCATCGCCAATCGCAGTTTCAGCCGTGACCTTGGCGTACAGATTTCCGCCCTGGCGCTCGGAACTAACGGCGCGGCGGCTTCGCTTGCGACTGTTCCCGGCAGCCAGACCGCAGGCACTGGCGGCGCAGGCAATACGACTGGACTCAGACCCAACGGTTTTCCCGTTGGCGTCGGTCTTGAGCCGACACGCGCGCTCGGTGCAAATCTTCCGAGCACGGTCATCGGTTTGACGACGGGCGTGATGGGCACGGCGCAGATCAGCGCATTGATTACGGCAGCAGAGAGCAAGGGCCAGGCCAAGATAGTCGCGTCTCCGCGCGTCACTGCTCTGAATAATCGCAAGGCAGAGATTTCGAGCGGCCAGCAAATTCCCGTCGTCACTCCGCAGACGGGCGCGGGTGGTACGGGCGGCGTCCTGCTCTTTACGACGACGTTCGTCTCCGTTCCTTTACGTCTTGAAGTAACGCCGCAGATCACGGATGCAGGCACGGTCGTGCTTCGCGTCGTGGCCGAGAACAATAGCGTCAATACCACCATCGCGGTCAACGGCACACCCGGCATCGACACGCAGAAGATGGAGACAGAAGTTCTAGTCCCGGACGGCGGCACAACGGTCGTCGGCGGCGTCCTCGCGGACAACGAGGGCGAGATTCAGAACCGCACGCCGGGACTCGCTTCGATTCCGATCGTTGGCAATCTCTTCAAGCGCAAAGCCGTCACGCGCCAGACCAACGAGATTCTTTTCTTTATCACTCCTCGCATCTATCGTCCTGATTTCCAGGGACGCCCGACCTCGGGTACGGTCGGCACCGGCACACGCTCGACTACCATCGTGCAGCCAGTGCCGCTCGGCAATCCGCCGTCGAACACGCCGACGCCGACGCAGTTACAGCAACAGCAGCCCGGCACGCCGTCTGTTCCGATGACCACGCCCGGTGGCCAGTCGAACGCTCCGGCATCTGCTCCGAACGGCTCGGCGCCGCAACAGTAAAAGGAGGCGATTGAAGAGAGATGTTCAAAGAATCACTCACGTCTATCATCGAGCGCACGGATGGAGCCATCGCAGCGCTGATAATGGGGACGGACGGCATCGCGGTTGAAAAAGTCCTGAACGGCGAAGGCGACGAAAGTAATCTGGATGTCGCCACCGCGGAGTTCACATCGCTCATACGCAACGCACAGCGCACGGGCACAGATGTCGGGCTCGGCGGTCTGAATGAGATCGTCCTCTCTTACGAGAGCGCGTCTTTCATCATGCGGCTTTTCAACCGCGACTATTTCGTCGTGCTGGCCTTGAAGCCGGAATGCAATCTAGGGCGCGGTCGCTTCGAGCTACGCAAAGCCGAGCTTCAACTCGCACGCGAGTTCGCCGTCTGACCTTTAACATTCATCACTAAATGCAAAGAGGCTGCTCCGATTTAAGAGCAGCCTCTTTCTTTTTCCAATTGGCGCTTAACTTATCCTGTGCCGTCCGGCAGCTTCACGTGCGGCATGCCGCGCAGGATGACGCGCTGGCGGCGAGCGACGCGACGCGGATTCAGTTGAGGATTGAAAATCTTGAGCGGGCCGGGAATCATCGCCGATAGATAAGCCGCTTCGCGAGCCGATAGCTGCGAGGCAGATTTCTTGAAATAGTATTGCGAGGCCGCCTCTGCGCCGTAGATGCCGTCGCCCCACTCTATAACGTTCAAATAAATCTCAAGTATGCGCCGCTTGGGCAAGTCGCGTTCGAGGAAATAGGTAATGACGGCCTCGCGCCCTTTGCGCACGAACGATCTTTGCGAAGAGAGATAAAGATTTTTGGCGAGCTGCTGGGTGATGGTTGATGCCCCGCGCTTGAAATCCGGCATCGCCGGAATCCAGCTCGATTGATCGTCGCCCTCCTGTTTGGCCTCCTTCTCGGATTCTCGCTGGGCCTCTTCCCACGCACGCTGAATGGCCTGGTAATCAAAGCCGTGATGAGTCGCAAAGTTCGTGTCTTCACCGGCAAGGACGGCGCGTTGCAGGTTGGGCGAGATTTTTTCGAGCGGCACCCATACTTGATAACGGCGCGGCTCTTCGCCTCTCGATTGCGCCTCTTTCGCCCGCGTCTCGATGAGCGAGGTCGTCGCAGGGTTTTCACCTTTCAGCTTTGAGATTTTAGGGAAGGTGATAAATTCATAACAGAGCCAGCCGATAAAGACTCCGACGAGCACCCACGTCCAAACTTTTAACCAGTGTCGCATCTCTAAGATCAGGCTAACCCTTATAAGCCCTGCTTTCAATCCGCCAGGACAGCTTGAGAACTTCAGCCGGTATCGGGATAAACCTTTGCTTTCTTAAACGATGGCTGTTCGACTCTCGGCCTCGCAGAAGACTGCGCGTGCAGCGCGTATCGTATTGCAATGAATCTCCACCGTGTCCATGATGTCCACGGCGTAACCGCCGGACATGACTGTCACTACTGGAACTCGACGCGCAAGGCACTCTGCCAGCACATATTCATCACGCGCGCGCAGACCCTCTATAGACAACGCGAGCCGTCCGAGCTTATCTCCACTGAACGGATCAGCGCCGCCCAGATAAAACAGTATGTCCGGCTCGTGCGCAAAGACGCGCGGGAGATGCTCTGCGAGCGTTTCGAGATAAACCGGGTCGGTCGTTCCGTCCGGCAATTCAACGTCGAGTGTCGAGCGTGCCTTAAAGAGCGGATAGTTCTTCGCACCGTGCATGGAGAACGTAAAGACGTTCCTCTCCTCTGCAAAGATCGTCGCCGTTCCGTTGCCCTGATGCACATCGCAATCAACGATGGCCGCGCGAGTAATTCTGCCCTCGCGTTGAAGCACGCGAATCGAAATCGCGACATCATTGAGCACACAAAATCCTTCGCCGCGATCAGCGTAGGCGTGATGCGTCCCGCCCGCGAGATTCGACCCGATACCCGTCGCAAGAGCCCAGCGCGCAGCCGCAATCGTTCCTCCGGTTGCGAGAAACGAGCGCCGCACCAGCGCCTTAGACCACGGCAAGCCCAGACGGCGCAACTCGCGCGCCGTCAAAGTACCCGCGCGAAGCCGATTAATATAATCCTCCGTATGGACGAGCAGCACCTCGGCGGTCGCGGCTGGCTGCGGCTCTACAATATCATCTGGGCCGAGCGTGCCTTCGCTTAATAGCTGGTCGCGCACCAACTCGAATTTCCGAATCGGGAAAACGTGACCTTCACCGATGTCCGCGTAGTAACGCGGTGTGTATGAAACGCGCATAACCATTTTGGATTTTAGATTTTGGATTTTGGATTGGCGAGCAACGCGAGTTGAAGCTTTGATTCCATAATTCCAGATACCATAAACGTTAATCCAAAATCCAAAATTAGTATTGAATGAGACTGCCCTCTCGTTTGGCGCGGCGCACGGCGCGTCCGAAGACCCAGAGCGAAAAGGGAAGCAGCACGGCTAAGAAAAGAAGCAGCGTGAAAAGCGGCTCGCGCACCTGCGATAATCCCTGCCCTTCGATCAAGACGCGGCGTATACCGTCGAGCCCGTAAGTCGGCGGAAGTATCTTGGTGATGATGCCGACGCCGCTCCCTGCGTACTCCGTCAGCAGCCGCGTCGGGAAAAGCACGCCGGAAAAAAGGGCCGAGCCTGTGCCCAGAAAAATGCCGAACGGATCGCCGCGCTTAAAGACCATCGCGAAACTCGCCGACAGGATGCCCAGACATGCGAGCACCAGCGTCGTCAAGATCAAAAACATAAAGGCCAGCAAAAAGTTTCCGGCATAGTGGACATCGAAAAAGAGCCAGCCGAAGAAAAGATAGAGCGATGAGTAAAAGGTCGCCTGCACGAAATCCCAGGCGGAGCTGGCGACAATCATCGTCGGCAGATTGATCGGCGTCAGCAGCACACTTTCGAGCGTCCCTTGCGATTGTTCCTGACGTATCGCCGTCGCCAGGCTCGAAAATCCAGTCATAAAATAGTTGAGCACGGCGAGGCCCGTAATCCAGGCGGGCAAAGGGTCGCGC
>Ga0190273_10000565_pt1 | contig 13761 bp, 12 predicted proteins | sample Popmic504IS_FD_134513 | JGI IMG/M metagenome (GOLD analysis project Ga0190273, IMG submission 134513) | Populus adjacent soil microbial communities from riparian zone of Shoshone River, Wyoming, USA - 504 IS | ecosystem: Environmental > Terrestrial > Soil > Riparian zone > Trees stand | place...
GCAGGAACCTACAGTACCAAAACGTGTTGTCAGGGGCGGATCGTTTTTATGTCATGAGTCTTACTGCGCCAGTTATCGTGTATCAGCGCGAATGAAAACATCACCAGACACTGGGTTAGAACATACTGGTTTTCGTTGCGTTGCCAACAAATAATTTTGCTATAACAAGAAATGCACTTTCAAATTATATTATTAATACAAATGAGTATGTTTCGAAATCAACGATGGTTAGCGGCGATACTATCACTATCCCTGGTTTCGCTCTGCCTTGGGGTGCAAGGTCAGCGTCCATATCTCAAGCCGTCTCTGACCAGCCCCGACTCGTGGTCAATGATCATGTTACCGGATCCTCAGAATTATATGAAGTTTGGACGCAATCAGCCGGTATTCGAATTGATGACCGCCTGGATCCAGGAAAACATAGACACACTTAATATCAGGTTTGCGGTTTGCACGGGTGACCTTGTTGAACAAAATAACCTGTTGGTCGCTGATGGAACTAATGGAAACCAGAACAGTCCTGCGCAATGGAGATCGGTATCGGCTGCCTTCGCGCGGCTTGATGGAAGAATACCATATGTGGTAGCTGCAGGAAATCACGACTATGGATATAGAAATGCCGGAGCCATGCGGAATTCAAATCTTAAGTCCTATTTCCCGGTTGATAAGAATCTAAAGAACCAGCAAGCGCTCCGGGATGTCGCCCCAAATGCTGAAGGTGTTCCAAGTCTTGAAAATGCAGCGTATGAGATCAGATCGCCTAAGGGAAGACAGTTCCTCGTTGTGTCATTGGAATTTGCGCCCCGCGACACCATTCTCAACTGGGCAAGGCAACTGATCTCGAAACCGGTGTATAAAGATCATACGGTAATAATTTTGACACATTCATTTGTGAATTCGCAAAACGAAAGGCCGGTTAAAGAAAATTATCAGGTGGATGGAAATTTTGCTGAAGCGATATGGCAAAAGTTAGTAGCTCCTTCCACAAATATTCAACTGGTACTTTCCGGTCATATCTGCGCACCTGATGATTTCCGGGCACACGTTGGTTTCAGGACCGACAAAAATGCCGCCGGAAAAACGGTTAACCAGCTAGCGTTTAACGCACAAGCGCTTGGGGGCGGATGGAATGGCAATGGTGGCGACGGCTGGTTACGCATTCTTGAATTTCTTCCGGACGATAAAACAGTAAAGGTGAGAACATTTTCGCCATTCTTTGCTTTCTCTCCCACAACTCAACAATTCGCCTGGCAACATGACAGCTGGAATGAATTCACTTTCAAATTTGACTAATAGTTCGTCATGTGCAACACTTTGTAAATGATATGAACACCTTGCTATGCGCGAAGAATTAAAATCAACTATGTATAACTTTGATGGACAGGTAGCAATTGTGACCGGTGCAGGGCAGGGAATAGGTTTCGAAATTTGCCGGCAGTTAGCATCTTGCGGAGCGTCAGTAATTTTAAATGACTGTGATGTGAAACTGGCTATAAAGGCTGCCGAAACAATCAATGGTAGTTTTGGAGTTTGTGTCGCTGTTCCCGGTGATGCGTCAGACATCTCATTTATTCATAAACTTGTTCAAACTGCTATCGAACGTTTTGGTCAGTTGGACATTACTATTGCAAATGCCGGGATCACTTTATTCGGTGATTTTTTTACATATCAGCCACAAGCCCTGCAACAGGTAATGAACCTTAATCTTGCCGGTAGCTTTTTTCTTACCCAGGCTGCATCAATTGAAATGCGGAAACAAGGTAGAGGTGGAAGTATACTCCTCATGTCATCGGTGACGGGTCACCAGGCACATAAAGACCTTGCCGCTTATGGTATGACAAAAGCAGCCCTCGAAATGTTGGCAAGAACCCTGGTTGTTGAATTATCGCCTTTTAAAATTTCAATAAATGCAATTGCGCCGGGCGCAACAAAAACCGAACGTACCATTGAAGATAAAAGTTATGAGAGTACATGGTCGCAGATAACTCCCATGGGTAGGCCAGCCGATGTGAATGACATAGCACAGGCCGCTTTATTTCTCGTGTCCCAGTCAGCCAGGCATATAACAGGTCAGAGCCTGGTAGTCGATGGTGGATGGTCAGCAGTTAGTCCCTCACCATATTGATCATAATGCAATAATGTGGTATGTTGAAAAAGCACTTATCTTTAAAGCATAAAACGATTACTTACCTGTTTAATATGAAGATAGTTTCTGCGTTTGTGCTCATCTTACTCACTGCCTGCACTGCCAGTCGTATGGATACAAAATTAACTCATTACCCTGCTTTTTTAAGGGAAGGTCACCGCGGAGCGAGAGGATATCTTCCTGAGAACACCATTGCTGCGATGAAACGCGGGATTGATTCCGGGGCAAACGTAGTGGAGGTTGACGTGTATATTACCAGGGACGGCCAGGTCCTGATTGCCCATGATCCCTATGTGAACAGAACGATCTCTACAATTCCCGGATTAGCAGACATCAGTGCCGACAGCGCAAAAAATTATACCTGGCACCAGATGAACTACGCAGATATTCGCAAAATTGATGTGGGTCTTAAGGGCAATCCGGCCTTTCCAAAACAGGAGAAGGTCGCAGCCTATATGCCTTTGATGGGAGAGCTTATCGATTCGGTTGAGGCATATACAAAGCAGGGAATTGCACCGGTAATTTATAATATCGAGATCAAATCAAATCCGAAATTTGATGGCGTTTACCAGCCTGCTGCAGCTGTACTTGTTAAGGCGGTAATGGATGTAATCAAAACCAAAAACATCGGCAACAGATTTTATCTTCAGTCATTTGATAAAAGACAGATACAGGAAGTACATAGATCCTACCCGGAGGTTGTTACTGCATACCTGGTTGATTCGAAGACAATGTCAGTTGATGATCATATCCGGGATCTTGGCTACACTCCCGAAATTTATAGCCCTTACTATAAACTTGTCAGTACCCAAACTGTATCCGATTGCCGAAAACACAAAATGCGACTTGTACCGTGGACGGTAAATACAAGATCTGAGATTGATTCGTTGATCAGTCTTGGGGTAAATGGGATTATCAGCGATTACCCTGCATACATACCTACCAGCATCCTGGCAGATAAATAAATTTTTATCTCATCATTTTTGTGTTGAAACAAAGCGCCTCGTGAGTTCAATCGTTTGATCAAGATCTGCGGTGGTTAATGCATTATTCAAAAACCAACTTTCAAAAGGAGAGGGCGGCAGATAAACTCCGTTGGCGAGTAGATAATGAAAATACTGTTTAAACTTTTCATTATCTGCCGCTGCGGCATCGCTGAAGTTGTTAACCGGCGTTTTGCTAAAATGGACACTGATCATTGATCCAAGCCGGTTTATTATATAAGGCTTGCCGGCGGCCGAGAGTGCTTTATCGAGACCGCGGTGCAGATACGCGGTTTTATCTGCAAGCTCCTGGTAAATCTCTGGTTTCGATTTCAATTCATTCAGCATTGTAAGGCCGGCAATCATTGCCAGCGGGTTACCGCTCAAAGTCCCGGCCTGGTATACATTTCCCAACGGAGAGATACGTTCCATGATCTCCTTTTTTCCACCGAAGGCACCGACAGGTAAACCCCCACCGATCACCTTCCCATAAGTAACCAGGTCAGCATCCACACCCAGTGTTTGTTGTGCACCGCCTGCCGACAATCGGAACCCGGTCATAACCTCGTCAAAAATAAAGACCATTCCTTCACGGTCACAGATTCGCCTCAGTGATTGCAAAAATCCTTTCTCAGGTAATATACAACCCATGTTACCGGCAACCGGCTCGATGATAATCGCAGCAATCTCGCCCGCGTTTTCTGCTACAAGCTTTTCAACGGCTTCAATATCGTTGTACGCGCAATTGAGTGTATCATTTGAAACGCCGGCAGTAACCCCGGGAACGGTCTGGATATTAAAAGTGGCAACACCGCTTCCGGCCTTAACAAGGAATGCATCGGCATGCCCATGATAACAGCCTTCAAACTTAATAAATTTATTTCTCCCCGTAAATCCCCTGGCCAGGCGGATAGCACTCATACATGCCTCGGTACCGCTGTTAACCATTCGCACCAGGTCAACATTTGGCACCATTGATTTTATCAGCTCAGCCATTTCAACCTCGAGCCGGGTAGGGGCACCAAAAGAAGTTGATAACGCGGCCCTTTCGGTTATAGCTTTCACGACAGGTTCATAAGCATGTCCAAGTATCATGGGACCCCAGCTCGCAATAAAATCTATATACTGATTTCCATCTGCGTCGTATAAGTATGCGCCCTTCGCTTTGTCAATAAAAACTGGATCTCCGCCAACGCTTTTGAATGCCCGTACCGGTGAATTTACACCGCCTGGTATCGATTGTTGCGCGCGTTCAAAGAGACGGCTGCTTGTTGTTGTGATCATACTATTAGTTTCACGGCATCTTTGGCGAAATAAGTTGCAATCAGATCTGCACCGGCGCGTTTGATGGAAGTCAGCGTTTCCAGGATTGCCTTTTCTTCGTTTATCCATCCCCGTTGTGCCGCTGCCTTGATCATGGCATACTCCCCGCTCACCTGGTATGCACTAACCGGCACTTCAACCTGGTCTTTAATTTCACGTATAATGTCAAGATATGCCAGAGCTGGTTTTACCATCACGATATCAGCGCCTTCTTCAATATCCATCACCGTTTCCCTGATAGCTTCCCGCCGGTTTGCGATATCCATCTGGTAGGTCTTTTTATCGCCAAAGCCCGGGGCACTGTCAAGTGCATCACGAAATGGCCCGTAAAAACAGGATGCATATTTGGCACTGTAGGCCATGATACCGGTTTTTGTAAAGCCATTTTCCTCCAAACCCTGCCGGATGGCCATGATGCGGCCGTCCATCATATCACTTGGTGCCATAAAATCCGCGCCGGCGCTGGCATGACTAAGACTCATCTTTACCAGTGCTTCAACAGTAGCATCATTTACAATCTCACCATTTTCTACAATACCATCATGGCCAAACGAAGAATATGGATCAAGGGCCACGTCTGTCATTACGATCATTCCGGGAACAGCATCTTTTATTGCTTTGATGCTTCGCTGCATCAGGCCGTTTTCATTCCAGGCTTCCTGGCCCGTATTGTCTTTGAGCGCATCTTCACATTTTATAAATAGCAGGATGCTTTTTATGCCAAGATCGTAGAGATGCTTCACCTCAGGTATAATGAGATCGAGTGACATCCGGTAGTATCCCGGCATTGAATTGATTTCGACTTTAACGGAAGTGCCTTCATCAATAAACAGTGGTGCAATAAAATCTGCTGGTCTTAATATCGTTTCAGCAATCATTGATCTGATTGCCGGCGATTGGCGCAATATCCTGTTTCTTCTTAATAGCTGCATAAAAAATATTAAATCCAATCCTTTGGTTTAAGACAAAGCTGAACAAGCTCGTCTTCAGCGGTACCAGGCATCGGATGATAATTATACTCAAACCGCACAGTAGGCGGTAAACTCATAAGGATACTTTCTATTCTCCCGTTTGTCTTTAGCCCGAACAGCGTTCCGCGGTCATGTACAAGATTGAATTCAACGTAACGGCCGCGCCGGATTTCCTGCCACTTCTTTTGTTCTGCAGTAAACGGATGGCCTTTTCTTTTCTGAACAATGGGAAGATATGCCGTTAAAAAGCTACTACCACAGGCATTTGCAAATTGCATCCATGATACAACATCCATCTTGCCGGGACGCTGATAGTCATAAAATATCCCCCCAATGCCGCGTCGTTCCTGGTTGCGATGCCAGTTGACAAAGTAATTGTCACAGTCCTTTTTAAATTGCGGGTAGAATGCAGTATCAAACCGATCACAGGTTTCCTTGTGTGTTTGATGAAACAACACTGCATCTTCTTCGAAGATATAATATGGTGTAAGGTCCGTGCCGCCGCCAAACCATCGGTCGGTAAGGATACCTTCACTATTGTATAACTCAAACATGCGGTAGTTGCAATGTATTGTTGGTACAAAAGGATTAACAGGATGGATAACAATGCTGATTCCACATGCAAACCATTTTTCACCCTCAATGTTTAATTGGCTACGCATAGCAGGTGTTACATCGCCATACACTACGGAAGTATTGACACCTCCTTTTTCAAAGAGATTACCGTTCGCTATAATTCTTGTTTTGCCGGATCCACCTTCAGAGCGCGTCCACGCATCTTCTATAAACCGTTCTTTACCATCCGCAAGTTCGAGCGCAGTACATATCTGATCCTGCAGCTCATGTATTTGTTCTACCCAGGCGTTTCTTATAGAATGGTCAACTATCGGTAGCGTAGCCATCAGGACTTTCTTTTTATCATAGCATTACCATTGATAATTTTTGACGGTGTCTACAAATGCTTTTGCGTGATCAACCGGCACATTAGGTAGAATTCCATGACCCAGGTTCGCAATATGTTTTCCCTTGCCAAATGCCGCAAGCATCTCTTTTACCTGTCGTTGAATTTCAGGAATTGGTGACAAGAGTTTAGCCGGATCAAAGTTTCCCTGCAAAGCAACACCATTTCCGGCAAAACTACGTGCAAGATCAGGCGTAATGCACCAGTCGATGCCAAGCCCGCTTGCACCTGTTTCTGCCATTTGCTTTAAGGAATGCCAGGCACCTTTTGCAAACAGGATCACCGGAACTTCTGCTTTCATTGCATCCACGATCCTGCGCATGTATTTCAAAGAAAGATTCTCAAAGTCGGCCGGACCAAGTAAGCCACCCCAGCTGTCAAAGACCTGCAGAATATCCGCGCCGGCTTTCACCTGGCCTTTCAGATAGCTGATTGTTGTTTCAGTTATCATATCAAGCAGCGAGTGAGCCAACCCGGGATTTGTATAACAAAATGCCTTCGCCTGGTCGAACGTTTTGGAACCCTTCCCTTCCACCATATAACAAAGCAAGGTCCAGGGCGAACCTGCAAATCCGATCAACGGTACACGTCCATTAAGCTCTTTTTTTGTTAGTGTGAGTGCCTCAAAAACATACGAAAGACGGTCGTTCACATCCGGGATAACAAGCTTCCCGAGATCCGCTTCTGTATGAATTGTCTGAGGAAGGAACGGTCCTTTCCCCTCGACCATCTGTACCTCTAATCCCATCGCCTGCGGCACCACCAATATATCAGAGAAAATGATCGCTGCGTCTACGCCAATCTGGTCAATCGGTTGAAGCGTTATTTCAGAGGCCAATTCTGGTCGTTGGCAGCGTTCAAAAAATGAATATTTATCACGCAACTTTATATAATCAGGCAAGTATCTTCCGGCCTGCCGCATCATCCAGACAGGGGTTCTTTCCACTTCTTCACCGCGCAAAACGCGGAGCACTAAATCGTTTTTAATGTTATTCATCTGCTGTTGTTCAAATTGCTGTGACTAAAGAATCCATTATCTCCCGACCGCCATTAACCATTATCTCTTTTCCCGCAATGATGCCGAGCTCCACGGCAACTTCCCTGGCCATCTGTTTTTCAATGACTGCTTTCTTTGAGCCATCCGGCGATAAAATATTTCCCTTAAGTAAAACTGTATCGCCACTTACTTCACAAACGGCTGCAATCGGCGTGGCGCATCCACCCATTAGCTGGCGCAAAAAATCCCTTTCTATCTTTGTACAAAGTTGGGTATCGGCATGATTAAGAACTGCACACGTTTCCATAATAAACTCATCCCCTGTTCTACCGACAACCATAATAGCTCCCTGGGCCGGCGCGGGCAACATCCAATCAAGTTCCAGCGAATTGGCTGGTCTTATATTTATCCTGTCAACACCCGCGGCTGCGAAAATTGCACCGTTCCAATCACTGTCATGTACTTTCGAAAGTCTTGTATTTATGTTTCCCCGCAGGTTAACAAGTTGATGGTTTGGAAAATGGTGAAGCCATTGTGCCCGGCGCCGGATACTGCTTGTTGCTATTACTGCATCTGTATAACGGTCACGCATAAACGCGGCATCCGCATGGCTATCATGAAGCACTAACAAATCTTTCCATGAGGCACGCTCTAAAACAGCGGCCTGTGATATTCCTGCGGGCAATTGTGTTGGCACATCCTTCATCGAATGAACAGCTATGTCGATCTTATTCGCCAACAATGCTATGTCCAGGGTGCGGGTAAAAATACCCTGCACACCGATTTCATATAAGGGTGTTTGCAGATCAATATCGCCTTCACTTTTAACAAAAATCAACTCGGAGGTGAAGCCATGGTTGGCGAGCAGCGTCGCGACCTGCTTTGCCTGCCAGGTAGCCAGCTCGCTTTGCCTGGTACCAATACGTATCGATCTGGTCATACCTTAATTTTTCGGGCGCGAGATAAAGTCGTGTACTGCCTCTATGTACTGACAGCCGTGCAAATCCTGGCTTCGCATTTTGAGAGCCATTGAATTTATAACCTGCCGGATCTGCTCATTTGAATCCGCGACAGGCGAAGTTAAACTATGGAGCGACGAATATGTAGAATATAACCTGCAGCTAGACAATGTTTCCAGCCTGAGTTTCACCGCACGGAGCATTGGAACCCGTCGCCGCATTTCGTACCATTCAAGGAATTCGCCGATGTGTTTTTCAATGATCATCCTGGCCTTTGGCATTTCGGCCTTGCGCTTCAGTAAAGTTTTGTCTTTCAGGCGGGAGAGTTCATCAACATTTATCAGTGTAACTCCGGGTAGCTCGGCAACAGACGTTTCAACGTTATAGGGAATAGACAGGTCAATAATGAGTTTCGGTCCGCTATCCTTTAAGTGATTATATAAGAGCGTAGGCGATTGCGAATTTGTAGCAACCAGTATAATTGCAGCGTCTTGTACCAGCAACGGTAAATCAGCAAGACTGCCGGACTTTAGTCCCAGCTCGTTAGCTAACTCATGGGCAGTTGCATCAGTTCGGTTTACCAGGGTGATGTTTGTGGTACCCAGGTAGTCAATAATATTTTTGCAGGTATTACGGCCAATTTTGCCGGTCCCGATAAGCAAGATAGGTTTATCGTTTACCTGCTGAATATTTTCTTTTATATACTGAACTGCGGCGAAAGAAACTGACACTGTTCCACTGCTGAGGCTTGTCTGATTCTTTATTGTTTTCGAAGACTGCAAAACCGTATTTGTTACCCGGTCGAGAAAATTTCCAATGAAAAGCCTTTCGCGGGCATACTTTACCGCCTGCTTTAACTGGCCAATAATTTCGTAATCGCCGAGTATTTGCGAATCCAGGCCAGCACCGACTTCAAACAGGTGTTGCACCGCCTCAATGCCAGACTTTGTATAGGAGAGAGAACAAAAGGTTGAAATACTACCCACAGTGCGGGCGCAGAGCAGTTCAATTAACTCCCCGGCTGTTTCCCCAAACCCATAAATTTCAGTGCGATTACAGGTGGATAAGATGAAAACTTCTTCAATACCGTAAAAAGGGGCCAGGTCAAGAATTGCTGCATATTCGACTTTGCCAACAGCAAATTCACCCCTGATGGATGCGTCAGTCTTCTTATAATTGATCCCCGCTACATGAAACTTGTTTAACTCCCTGGTGGTATTTGCCTTCATTAAAGTACTCCGGTTCAGATTGCAAAAATAACCCCTGTGGCCCTGAATCCACACTTTCCAAGTCATTGTAATGTCATATTATTCAACGTCATCACAAACAAAAAGAAAGGTCCGGGGTTATTAAACCGCGAATGTAATTTTGCAAAATTAAATACTGATATGACCAAGCAGGGAGTAATGTTGATGAACCTCGGATCCCCGGATTCGACGGAAGTAAAGGATGTACAACGATATCTTAATGAATTCCTGATGGATGGTCGTGTGATAGATTATCCCTGGCTGTTTAGAAAAATTTTAATAGAAGCCATTATTACTCCCACCCGCGCGCCAAAATCGGCCGAGGCTTATAAGCGGGTATGGATGGCTGAAGGATCTCCTTTAATAGTTTTGTCGAACCGGCTGAGGGACGCCTTGCAGGCGCAGATTGAAGAACCTGTCGAATTATCTATGCGTTATGGGAAGCCGCATCCCGCTGTTGCCTTTGACAATCTGCTGCGACGAAACCCCGGTTTGGAAGAAGTTATAGCAATTCCGCTATATCCGCACTATGCAATGTCTTCATACGAAACGGCGGTGGAATATGCTAAAGAGGTGCACAAGAAGAATAATTATCCGTTTCGGCTAAGGTTTATCAAGCCTTTTTATAAAGAATCAGATTACATTAATGCCATGGCGGAAAACATCCGGCCTTTTATCCAACATGAGTATGATCAGATTCTTTTTAGTTTTCACAGTATTCCGCGAAGACATATCACCAAGGGAGATATAACCGGCTCTCATTGCCTTAAAACCGCTAATTGTTGTGATGTTGATTCTCCGGCACATAAGCAGTGTTACCGGCATCAATGTATAACAACTGCAAAACTCATTGTAAAAACACTTGGCATACCGGATGAAAAATATGGGATTTCATTTCAGTCGAGGCTCGGCAGGGAAGAATGGTTGAAGCCGTATACTGCATTAAAGCTTGCAGAACTACCCGCGACCGGCGTAAAAAAGTTGTTAGTGGTTTGTCCGTCGTTCGTCAGTGATTGTCTTGAAACACTGGAAGAAATGGCCATGGAAGGAAAAGAAATTTTTTTGCACGCCGGAGGTGAATCTTTTAACCTGATCCCCTGTCTTAATACTCATCCGCTGCTTATACAAACAATATCGGGATGGTTGAAAAATTATATTTCCGGGGATACCGGGATGATCCTTGATCAGACAAAAACGCTAAACTAACGGTGTTGCATGTACGAATATGTAAAGGCACTTCATATTATTTTCATTGTTACCTGGTTTAGCGGGATGTTCTATATTGTCCGGCTTTTCATCTATAATACAGAAGCGGAGAGTAAAGAAGGACTTGAAAAGAGTATACTCCATACGCAGTTCAATCTCATGATCAGGCGTCTTTGGTTCGGGATCACCTGGCCATCTGCGATTCTTACGTTGATCTTCGGTTCGTGGATGCTGTATCTATATGGCAATATCCCCGGCTGGCTCCAGATCAAAATATGTTTTGTACTGGGCCTTTATTTATATCATTTTTCACTCCATCGGATCTACCTGCAACAGTTAAAGAATCAATTCAGATACACCAGTACCGCCTTACGTTTGTGGAACGAACTGGCAACGGTTTTTTTACTGGCAATCGTTATGCTTGTTGTGGTAAAATCTTCAATGAGTCTTTGGTGGGGTCTGGGCGGGTTGGTATTGTTTGCATTGTTGCTTATGGCCGCGGTCCGGATCTATAAACTTGTTCGTAACAAGCAACAATCATGACCGGACCATCCTTCATTATTTCTCACTGTCGCGCATCATTGATTTCTATCCAGTATCCGTCCGGATCCTGGAAGTAAATTTGCTTAACACCGTCTACCCTTGTAGTTATCGTGTGGTTTTCGCCCGTCCAATTGCTGAATGGTACCTTAAGCTTATCGAGCCTCAGCACAAACTCATCAACTGAAGGCACGGTGAAACACAAATGGCTGTTACGGTCATGACTTATAATTTCTTTTGCCGATTCAATCACATGTAAATGGCTCTTCGGGCCGATATTAAACCAGGTGTGTTTATTATCATGGAATGGTTCCGGAATCGTATCAAGCTGCACAACGTTGATATAAAAGGCGGTGCTGATCTTAAGATTAACCACCGATAGGGCGATATGATTTAATGCTGCTTTTTTGGATTGTGCATTCAAAAGGCCGGTGGTAACACAAAGGCACACGACCAGGAACAATACAAGCTTCGTTTGAGGTTTCATTGTGTTAAGATACAAAGGATAATACCATAGCCAAAGTCGTATTTTATATGCTAACCAGCGGGTTTTAAGGCAACTATACTGTGGAGATTTATCCCCAACGAACATAACTATAATCAGAGTGAGAAACCAGCCGAAATTCAGCCTGTTTATACCTACAGGATATTACAGCTAACGCATTAGCTTTCAAGGCTTTCAATAGCGATAATATTTATAATTATTAAAGTTTTTTAAACTACTGGTTAAAAATGGTTGTTGGAGCAGATTTTGTTTAATCAGTTGTAAGTATCAAAGTATCAATTAAAAGTATTAATCATCACTAACTATCTATAACCTCGAAACTGTTCACCAGCCAGGGAAACGTTTAGTTGCATCGTCTTAGCATGGAGCCTGTAAAAAAGAAAAAAAACTGGGTTAAGGTCATTCTCAAATGGGTGGGGATTGCCCTCGGTAGCATAATTGTGCTCCTGGTTGCATTGTGGTTTGTACTCCAGACCCGCTGGGCTCAAAACATCGTTAGAAAAGAAGTGGTTAGTTACCTGAAAAAGAAACTTCATACCGATGTGCGGATAGACAAATTAGCTATTAATTATTTGTATCATCTCGAACTTGACGGGGTATATCTTGAAGACCTTTCTAAGGAACCACTTGTTTACATCGGAAAATTAGAGGCCGGCTATAAACTACTCGACCTGCTCGATAACACCCTGACGATTTCAAGCCTTGAGGTCGATAGCCTTCAGCTTAATGTTCACAACTCTCTTTCAGATAGTCTCTTTAATTACGACTTTATCAGTAAGGCATTTGCTTCATCAGATACTACCTCTGCGCCGGATACTTTATCGAACGGCACAGCAATGAAATTTAATATTGATGATGTAGAATTGTCCAGGGCTAACCTGCATTATAATGATGCTTTTAATGGCCAGGATATTACCCTTGCTTTTGCCCGCATCGATATAGGAATTGACAAATTCAATCTTGATTCGATGGCATTTCGTGTCGACCACCTTTATACTCAAAATTTGTCTGCGGGTATTCGGTTTACCCCAACCGGTAACAAAACCGCCAAAGATACCTCCGCTTCAACAGGACCATCCCCCGTGATCACCGTGGATAGTATTTTGTTAGCTGGTACCCGCATTATTTTTATTGACGATAATAGCAAGATCAACTTAAACACCGAAGCCGGTAAACTAGGCATCTCCGATCTTGCGCTCAATCTCAACACAAATAACGCGACAATCAATAATATCAGTATTGTTGATCACATAACAAAATTCGCAACAAATTCTGCTAAGCCCGACAAAGAGGAAGTCGCAAAAGTGAAGGATTCGCTGCAAGCTGATCCATTCCGTTTTGACATTGAAAGCATTGCTCTCGAAAATAATTCAATACAATACGATGATGTCTCCAAGCCTGTTGTGCACGGGCCCCATATGGACTTTTCGCATATGGCGTTGAATGATCTCAATACTGCCATACAAAATGTTTCATCAGATGGGCACGGCTATGCAGCTGAAATAGCATCATTTTCATTCAAAGAAAAGTCCGGCTTTATTCTTAAGCAATTAACTACAAATGCAGTTTATAATGATCAGCAGGTTAAGTTGCAAAACACCGTTATTAAAACAAACCGGAGCTTTATTAACGGCTCCCTGGAAGCGGGATTCACTTCAGTGGCAGATGCAGGTAAAAATCCGGGAAATGTTTCGATTAAAGCGGATTTCGCAAACACACACCTGGTGTTAAACGACCTGTTGTATTTTCAACCCGATCTGGGCAAGAACAAATATGTTCAACCATTGCTGAATAAAACCGTAGAATTAAATACCAAAGTCAACGGCAAAGTCAATAATCTTAATATATCACAGCTGGTTATTCGTCAGGGCTCAGTTGCACTTAACGCATCTGCAAGGGTTACGGGATTGCCCGACGCAAAAA
>Ga0190273_10000566_pt1 | contig 13753 bp, 12 predicted proteins | sample Popmic504IS_FD_134513 | JGI IMG/M metagenome (GOLD analysis project Ga0190273, IMG submission 134513) | Populus adjacent soil microbial communities from riparian zone of Shoshone River, Wyoming, USA - 504 IS | ecosystem: Environmental > Terrestrial > Soil > Riparian zone > Trees stand | place...
AATTTCTATTGACGACAGAACATTTATAGGAAACCCGCACCCGGATTTTATCATGGGCTTTAACCTGAATCTTGCCTTTAAAAATTTCGACTTCGCAGCTTTCCTTTACTGGAAGGCAGGAGGGCAAATTGCAAACTACACCCGGTACTGGACAGACTTCAACACATTCCAGGGTGGTCGGGATAGAAGGGTATTGTATGATAGCTGGACTCCCGAGCGTAAGAACGCCAAGTTACCACTTGTAACAGCAAACGACAGATCCAGTGGAACTGTTCCTGTTAGTTACTTTATCGAACCAGGGGGATACCTCAGACTGCGTAACCTGAGCCTTGGATATAATGTTCCTGAATCCATCCTCAGAAGATTCGGCATGGACCGCCTGCGGTTTTATGTTCAGGCACAGAATCTATTCACTATTACAAAATATACTGGTCTTGATCCTGAAATCACTACGAACAACACCGGACGCGGCGACTATCGCAGAAGACTGGCTGACCGTAACCTTGGGGTAGATGTTGGAAATTATCCAACACCAAAGGGATACATATTCGGACTAAACGTAGGATTTTAACTAAACCATTTACTACAAAAGATCAGATTATGAAAGCAATTAATAATAAACTTACACTGGTTTGCTCGATCCTTCTGTTAGGATTGGGTGCATGTAAAAAAGATTTTCTTGACCCACAGCCATATGGCCGGTATACACCTGAACAACTGCAAAGCACTAAGGGTATAGAAGGAGTATTGACGGGTGCTTACGGTATGTTGGATGGCCAGGGTATAGCCGGTGCTTCCGGCTGGATGGTAGGTGCAACAAACTGGGTTTACGGCGATGTAGTATCCGATGACGCCTATAAAGGTACTGATGCCGGTGACCAGCCGCAGATGACGGAGATAGAACTTTGGGGATCGCAGCCGGCAAACACTTATTTCTATTATAAATGGCTTGCGATTTATGAAGGGGTTGCGCGTGCAAATGATGTGATCAGGCTTGCTGACCTGGTTGAAGGTTTAGCCCCTGCAGCAAAGACAGACTATGTTGCACAGGCAAGATTTTTACGGGGCCATTATCATTTCGATGCTAAACGCAATTTCAACAAGGTTCCTTACATCAGCGACACAACAACTAAATACACGAATACGGCTTCCATCTGGCCGCAGATAGAAGCTGACTTAAAGTTTGCATACGACAACTTACCTGCTTCACAGCCTGTTGTTGGTAAAGCAAATAAATGGGCGGCTGGTGCGTATCTCGCCAAGGTTTATATGTTCCAGAAAAAATTTACTGAGGCCAAGGCGCTTTATGATGTGATCATACCAAACGGCCAAACCTCGAATGGTAAGAAGTATGATCTTCAGCCAGAATACTGGAAGAACTTTGATGCAAACTTTGAGAACAGTTCTGAAACCGTTTTTGCACAGCAAAACTCTGCCAGTGGTACTGTAGTAGCTGCAGCTGAAACTTCGTATGAACTTGCATATCCATATGGTGGCGACTTTGGTTGTTGCGGTTTCTATCAGCCATCACATAACCTGGTAAATGCTTTTAAACTTGACGCAAGCGGATTGCCGTTTCTTGATGGCAGCTTCAATGATGCTGATCTGAAAAATGATCAGGGTCTCTTCTCCAATGATCCATTTACAAATGATAACGCAGCTCCACTTGATTCAAGGCTTGACTGGACGGTCGGACGTCGTGGAATACCCTATTATGACTGGGGTCCGCATCCCGGCCGTAGCTGGATACGCGACCAGGTTTATGCGGGTCCATATAGTCCAAAGAAACATGTGTACGCTAAATCAGATGTAGGTGTGTTAACCAATGGAGGGAGCAATCACCGGCAGACTGCAAAAAATTATAACATCATTCGTTTTGCAGATGTGTTATTGATGGCTGCTGAAGCTGAGATCGAAGTGGGAACCCTTGAAAAAGCGCGGACCTATATTAACCTGGTGCGTGCCAGGGCAGGCAATCCATCAAGTCTGGTGAAAGATGCCAGCGGAAACCCTGCGGCAAATTATCAGACAAAAACTTATACTGTTCCTTTTGCCAGCCAGGCAGTTGCAAGAACTGCTGTTCGTTTTGAAAGACGTCTTGAACTCGCAATGGAGGGTCATCGCTTTTTTGATCTGGTAAGATGGGGAATTGCTGATGCGGTGTTGAATACTTATGTTGCTAAAGAAAAATTGAAACGTACTTACAAAAATAATGCGGTATTTAAAGCCGGCAAGAACGAGTACTACCCAATATCAAACCGGGTACTTGAGATTGCAAAAAAAGGTGGAAACGTGTTGGAACAGAACCCCGGCTATTAATAACTTGTTGGGTTTATTAATAAAGAGAGGTTGCTACGGCAGCCTTTCTTATTTTATAGGAGTGTAAGTATTAATAACTTTAATTAAAAGTATACTGAGTCGAAGCTGATCAACAACTTCTTTCCATCAAACAAAAAGAGTTTTTCACCTTCAACCAGATAGCGATTTGCTCTTGTCAATGCTTCGGTTAAAAAGTTCTCTGTTTCCATCCTGTCACAAAACATTTTGGTTGAGATGGGATCGATTTTTATGCCATTACTTCCCGTTAAAGCGAAGTTGCCTCCAAGCGCATTGCATCCCGCGAAACCCAGGAAACGTTTTCCCGACTCAACAAATTTGATATGCACTTCACGGCTATTCTCTGGTGTCTTCACATGTTCGCTCTTGATCATACTCAATTTCCAATAAGTATTGGTTAGCGAAGCAGTCGATATTGATGGAGTCGTACGCATGGTGGTTTTGCAGGACACAAATGCAATAATGAAAAAGATGCAGCCCGACAATATCACCCGCTGAACCAATAAATGAATGACCGCCTTTTGTATCATAACGGACTTAGCTGATTTTCTTTTTTCGGCGCGCCTGTACATTTGCTTTCATTGATTCATTGTATTTTATCTGCTGTTCGGGTGTAAGCACTTGCATTATATGCTGACGACGCATGGTCAGCAATTTCTTTTGGATGTCGCGACGCATTTCGGTGGTAAGCGTCGTATCGTTCTTTACAGAGTCCGCCGATTTTTTTGATTGCTGGTTGATCAGCTTTAGCTCTTTCTTTTGTGCAGGACTGAGATCAAGATTCTTAAGCGGTTGATTTCTTTTGTTAGTGTTTGCGGCATGAATTGTATCACGTGTTTGGGCTGTAATGTGGCCCGCTGCACACAAAAAAATTAACACTGGTAAGATAAGTTTAAACATAACTGTTGTTTTACATCATGGTAACATGCATTTGCTGCTGCATCTGCAATTGACCATACTAAGACCTCAGACTTTGTACAAAGTTTAAAGCGGACATTAATAAACCACGAACTAAGCATGCAACACTTATCGTATGCGTAAAATCCGCCGGCAAATCAACTGGTTCCAGGGAATTTTGACGTTTAAGAGCCTGATCGTGTTAATTTAAGATATCATTTTCAAGCTGGTCCAGCAGCTTTTCGACACTATAAAAACCCGCAAGCCGGCGAATGACTTGTTCAACAACCGCATCAGGGCATGAGGCGCCGCTGGTAATCAGTATCTTTACCGGCCTTAATTCCGGGAGATAGGGAGTGGTGAGCAATTCCTGTTTATTGTGAAAGTCGTAATGAAGAATATCCTTTTCAGATACCAGGCTCGTAGCTGCATTTATGAAATAAGTTGGCAATTTCTCTTCACACAATTCCACCAGATGTGTAGTGTTTGAACTGTTATAACCTCCAACGACCAATGCAAGATCGGCACTTTGCTGAAGCAGGCCTGTTACTGCTGTCTGATTATCATTAGTGGCATAACATAAAGTGTCGCGGTTATCTGCAAAATGCTCAGCTATATGGTGATCATCAAGTTCGAAATGATTTTGAACAACTTTTTTCAAATAGTCGGCAATTGCCTGTGTGTCTGTAGCTAATTGCGTTGTTTGATTGATGACACCGATGCGCTTAAGATCAACAACGGGGTCAAAGCCATTACTGTATCTTCCAGAAAATTCTGTAAAAAACTCCGCAGGATTCGCATCCCCGGTTATGTAACGGGCCAGGCGTTCGGTTTCAGCAATGTCTTTGATCACAACGGAAGGGGCCATTGCTGAAGCATGGCTGAAGGTCGCTCTTGTCTCCTCATGATTTGGTTTGCCATGTATGATAAGGCTATATCCTTTAGATGCTATCTGATCTCCGCGGTTCCAGACTTTTTCAACAAAAGGGCAGGTGGTGTTAAATTTCGCCGTGGTGATTCCGAGCGCATTTAATTTGCTTTCGATTGCCAGGGTGGTACCAAAGGCCGGTATGATTACAATATCATCAGGCGAGAGTGCATCAAAAGGAATCAACTGGTTGCCATTGGTGTCCTGCAAAAACTCTACTCCACGCAGTTTCAGATCGGCGTTTACCTGCGGGTTGTGAATCATCTCACTCAACAAATAAATTTTTCGCCCAGGATTTTCCTCGATCGTACGGAAGGAGATATCAATCGCGTTTTCAACACCGTAACAAAAGCCGAAGTGGCGGGCAATGTACAAATGTAATGGCCCAAGTTCCAGATGGGTCGGTGAAAAATCTTTCTTCATTTTATCGTTTTGCTTGCGCCTGTTTTTTATAGCAGAGATAAGCGGACTACGATAAACTGATGGAACGTTGAATGTTTTCATGATTATGATGGCAAAGTTACAAAACTGGACCGAGAGGAGAAGGATCGGGGCAACTCTGCTGGTGCTTATATTGATACTTAACATTTAATATAAAACTCCGGCGAGCTGATTCAATGCCGGCTTCTATCATTAATTTTGGATTTAGCGGTTTAACTATGAAAGACAGACGATTCAAAGCTGTGCCCTGGAGCATCGGCACCAACATTTATGAAGTGAACCTCCGGCAATATACGGAAGCCGGAACATTCCGGGCTTTCGCGCAGCATCTGCCAAGGCTTAAAGATATGGGAGTAGAAGTGTTATGGTTTATGCCTGTACACCTATCAGTCGTGAAAAACGCCTCGGGATACTTGGAAGTTATTATGCGTGCTCGGACTATACTTCTACGAATCCCGAATTTGGCACCGTTGAGGACTTCAGCAACCTTGTGGCAGAGGCTCATGCACTCGGCTTTAAAGTGATAATTGACTGGGTGGCAAATCATACCGGTTGGGATCATGTGTGGACACAAACAAATCCGGGCTTCTATAAAAAGAATAAGGAAGGCAAATTTTATGACAGCCATGGTTGGGAAGATGTGATTGATCTGAACTATTATGATCATCAGTTGAGGCGCGAGATGGTCAATGCCATGCGTTTTTGGGTTGAAACCTGCAACATTGATGGATTCCGGTGTGACATGGCGCACCTGGTGCCGCTCGATTTCTGGCGCAATACCCGTGAAGAGCTGGATTCCATCCGACCTTTGTTCTGGCTGGCAGAATCTGATGAATACAATTATTTTGAAGCTTTTGATGCCGGTTATGCCTGGAACTGGATGCACGGTTCAGCCAGCTTTATAAAAGGAAATAGTCATCTTGAAGATATGCTCGCAGTACTGGCAGATTATGAGCGCAGGTACCCGGTCGGATCAAGACATTTATTTTTCACAACAAATCATGATGAGAATAGCTGGAATGGGTCCGAGTATGAGAAATATGGTAATGCTGCCAGGGCGATGGCAGTATTCAGCTACACCTGGAACGGCATTCCACTAACATACAGCGGCCAGGAAATTCCCAATCATAAAAGACTCAAGTTTTTTGAAAAGGATTCAATCCAATGGCCCGAAAACTGTGAACTGCATGGCTTTTACCAGACCTTGAATAATTTCCGAAAGACTCACCCTCTGTACCGGCAGTATCCATCCCCCGCACCGACAAGGATTAACACAGACTTTGATCGTACCATATTTTGTTACCACGCGGGTGAGGACCAGGATACAATGATAGTATTGCTTAATTTTTCCGGGGAGAACCGTTCAGTGAACCTGCCAGAACAGTTAGCAAAGGGATTATACAAAAGCGTTCTTGATAACCGGAGTTTCGATTTTGGGGCCCGGCCATGCATTGATGCCTTGCCGTGGGAAGCGCTGATCCTTACCAGACAGCAATAACCGGATTTAATGTCGGCGAAACGTAATTATGCTTAGATTTATTCAGCACCTGTGGCTGGATTCATCCAAACGTGACGACCCGCACAAGCTATATTTCAATTGCAGTGATGAGGTTTTCTGAACCGAATTACCCATCGTAGGATAAAAAAAGCCTAAGCATGACCAGGTCATCGCTTAGGCTTCTTATTTTATTTTCCGATTTAAATAGTCAGATCATTGGTATCTGATCACTAAATCCTGAGTGTATCAGATTATTGCTCTTTATCAGAGATTTATCACAACGGTGTGAATTCCTTCATAACCGGGATAAACACCTTCCAGCTTTACGCTTCCACTTGCACTGTCGATAACCTTCGCGAATTCGGCAACTGTTTTTACTTCTTTACCATTTGCCTTCAGGATAACATATCCTTCCTGCACCCGAACCTTACTCATGATACCACCTTTGATTTCAGCAATAACGACACCACCGTCAACTCCCATCTCTTTAGCTGCATCTTTGCTGAGATCCTTGAAGCTTGCGCCCAATTTATCAATAGCAGAGGTTTTTACGATTTCGGTTGTACCGGAAATGTTTTTAAGTGTCACCGCTGTTGTTTGCTCCTTGCCATCACGTCTGTAAGTAACATTAATTTTATCACCAGGACGATGGGTCGCAATCTGGCCCACCATATCAGCTGCATTCAGCACCGGAATACCGTCAACCTTAGTGATAACGTCACCTTTTTTGATACCTGCATTAATGGCTGCGCCTGCGTCGCGAACTGCTACAACATATACACCTTCGCCACTTTCAATATGATTCTTTTCTTTTTCTTCATCTGATATATTTTCAGGCGCGTACTCGATACCTAAATAGGCGCGTTGTACAGTACCAAACTTCATCAGATCAGCAATCACCTTTTTAACGATGTTCACCGGGATAGTAAAAGAATAACCGGCATAGGCCCCGGTTGGAGAAGCAATGGCTGAGTTAATACCAATCAGCTTACCATCAGTTGTTACAAGTGGTCCACCGCTGTTGCCCGGGTTAACCGCCGCATCTGTTTGGATAAACGCTTCAACCGGTGCATCACTCTGACGACGATTGATTTCAAGCGTTCTTCCCTTTGCGCTGATGATACCAGCAGTAACCGTGGTTTCTAACGTTAATGGATAACCTATTGCAAGTACCCACTGACCAACTTTTACTTCATCAGAATTGCCGTATACCAGGAAAGGAAGATTCTTTGCATCGATCTTGATAACTGCGAGATCACTTGAAGGATCAGCACCAACAACCTTTGCTTTAAATGTTTTTTTGTTACTCAGTGTTACGCTGATCTCATCTGCACCGGCAACCACGTGGTTGTTGGTAACGATGTAACCATCTTCACTGATCACAGCTCCTGAACCCGAAGCTGCCTGGGGAAGCGACCTGGCCCTGTCGCCAAAGAAATCGCCCATGTCCATATCAAACAGGTCAGCAAAAGGATTTTTCCTTGGGAGATTGTTTGAAGCTGTACGATTTGTTTTTGTTTTGATATGCACAGTTGCAGGAATTGCTGCCGACGAAGCCGGTGTAAAATCCAATGCAGCGCCCGCATCAAAACCATCCATAAACTTTGCATAATTGGAAGGTACCTTACCAGAATCATTTGATCCCTGGTAAACGTACTGGTCTTTTGTACCAAACTGCCGATAACCCCACATGGTTAAAACAGTGGTAACCGCACTTAGAAAGACCACAGCAAGAACCTGTTTCATTTTCATATTCTCTGTAGATTTTATATTGTTATGTTGTCAAATTGTGTGCCTATGACTCAGTAAATTAACGCAGTAATTACCTAAACGGTGGCGCTGCCTGTTTTGTTTAACAATTATTTACTAAAGTCTTCGTACTTGCTTATACAATTTAAATCAAATGCGCGCAAAGAGCAACAAATCATTTGAATTTTCAAACACCCCGCCCTAAACAAGCAGGAACCTGCACGCATAATTGAAAGAACCGGAGTTTGAACGATAAAAAAAAGGGAAAAGCTTAACAGACCGCTTGTGCCAAAATTTCACAACGACAGTAAAAATTGCAGGGTGTCGGCTCCATCAGCAAAATCTGTCAGTCGGGGCTTCTGGGAATCGCCAAAAGGAAGTTGATTATATCCCACTACACATTGCACAGCCTCGCTCGCTGCAAGCGAAGCAGCAAGTACAGCCGGATCGTCATAATAATCATAATGTAAGACACTGACCGGTGAAAATAATGAATTGTTCTTGCGAAGAATGAGAGAACCGTTAGTCATATACTGCTCCCGGTTTATCATCAACATCGCGAGCTGGTAATCGTAATTATTTTTGTACTTGTGATGGTCAAACAGGTGGTTATAGATTTTGAAGGTTTCAAGCAGGGGCACGAAATCATAATTTTCGGGTACATAGATCTTTGTTACGTTCCTGCACCCAAGCCCAAAATATGTATAGACATCGTCCGCCAGCGCTGCAAGTTGTGACAGATCTTCACTGCCGGTAAGTATTGCTGCAGAGCTGCGGTTCTTCCGGATCAAATGGGGAAACCGCGAAAAGTAGTATTCGAAATATCGGGATGAATTATTGCTGCCGGTGGCAATGTATGCATCACAACCCTTTAACATCTCGCTAAACCTGATAGTGTTTTTAAGCATTTCATCTTTCGCCCAAAGCCATTCCACCAGATAGCGTAACAGCACTTTGTCTTTTGATGAAAGTTTTATTACCTGGTTGTGTCCTGACAAAAACACACACAGAAAATCATGAAAGCCAACGAGGGGAATATTACCAGCCATTACTATCCCGACATCTAATGGCCGCAATTTTGATTCCGGAAGTGAATACTGTTTTACAACCGATTCAAGGGCGGTGCGGTTAAGAAAACGGGTGGCAATATTATAAGCGCTGAGATCGATAAATTCAGGTGTGAACCAACCATTTTCATGATATGCTTTTTCCTTTGTGGAGAGCCATGAGTCTGGCATCGATAAAATATGATCACCGAGCTCTACTAATAAATTTAGTCGTTGCTTTAAATCCATCAGGCCTTATATTTGTGCTGCAAAGTAACTGTAATCAATTCTAAAAATTTATTAAAAGCATGGCGATAAAAATTACAGATGAGTGTATAAACTGTGGTGCTTGTGAACCCGAGTGTCCTAACAATGCCATTTACGAAGGTGGTGTTGAATGGGCGATCGCCGATGGTACAAGTATCAAAGGAAAGTTTACATTACTTGATGGGATTGTAGTTGATGCTGACCAGCGGCATTCGCCGGTAAGTGTCGATACGTATTATATAACTCCTAATAAATGTACAGAGTGCCAGGGCTTTCATGAGGAGCCGCAGTGTGCCGCAGTGTGCCCGGTTGATTGCTGCGTTCCGGATGAGATGTATGTTGAAACCGTCGAAGAGCTTCTTGGAAAAAAAGAAAGACTCCATATATAAAGAACTTAACTTCAGGAAACAAGATAGTGTGGGTAGCAGCGAGACTACTCCTGTTGGCGGGTGATATTTCCCGTCGTAAAAAGGTGAAGGGAAATGTTCCTTCACCTTTATTATTTTTGTCAAATGTCAACCATGAAACCTTCTATTGCCTTTGTTACCGGTGGGTATTCTACCGAATCAGTCATTTCCTATAAAAGTGCGATTACCATTGAAAAAAACCTTGACCTGGGGAAATACAATGTTTATAAGATAGATATTACGCCGGAGGGCTGGTGGTATGAAACAACCGAAGGCACAAAAACAGCAATAAATAAGGACGACTTTTCGCTCGTTACCGAAGGCAAACATATCCGGTTCGATGCCGTGCTGATTGGCATCCATGGTACGCCGGGCGAAGATGGGCGCTTACAGGGTTACTTTGACCTTATGGGCTTACCATACACTTCCTGCGATGCAGCAACCTCGGCGCTAACGATGAACAAGCGGTATACCGTTGCAGTGGCCGGCTTTGCAGGTATCAATGTTGCAAAATCACTTCATTTGTTCAGGCACACACCGATGTCTGGGGAGGATATACTCAAACAACTCAAACTTCCTGTTTTTGTAAAGCCGAACAGCGGAGGGTCTAGCATTGGAATGAGTAAGGTAAGTAACGCCGACGCATTACCGGAAGCATTAAAAAAAGCGTTTCAGGAAGATGAGCAAATCCTGGTAGAAGAGTTTATAAGCGGGCGTGAATTTACGGTTGGTGTATTCAAAACCACGAGTGAGATCATTGTTCTGCCGATAACCGAGGTTATAACGCAGAAGGAGTTTTTTGATTTTGAAGCTAAATATGAAGGGAAAAGCCAGGAAATAACACCGGCACAAATCCCGGAAGATATCGGGGCAAAAATCAGGGACACAGCAAAAAAGGTTTACGAGGTGCTGAATTGTCGCGGGGTGGTGCGAATCGATTTTATTTATGACGAAGTTAAGGCGGCGCCGTTTATGCTCGAAGTCAATACCATACCGGGTCAAAGCGAGGCGAGTATCGTACCTCAACAGGTTAAAGCTTATGGGTGGACACTAAAACAGTTCTATAGCGCGTTGATCGAGGACGCGCTGAGTCGAAAATCCTGATTAGTTTTACAACTTAACCATATCTATAAATCATAACAGCCTGTGTTTAAATTTATCAGCGGTAAGCCGCTTTGGGTTCATATCCTGGTCAGCCTTGTGCTGGTGTTCCTTATACTTTTTTTATTCCTTACTTATCTCGATGTGCTTACCAAGCATGGTAAAGTACTTACTATTCCATCGGTAAATGGGAAAGACCTGGCAGAGGCAACAAAGTTATTGGAAGAAAGAGGTTTTGATGTTGAACTGCAGGATTCGGTTTATGTTGACACAGCAAGAGCTAATTCAGTAGTCCGCCAGTTCCCGGATGCTGACGCTGTCGTTAAAGTGAACCGAACAGTTTACCTGACCATTAATAGGTCGGTACCACCGGTCATCGAAATGCCCAATTTCATGAGCATGACGTTTCGCAGTGCGGAAGTAGCACTTAAACAATATGGTCTGCAATTGGAGGATACGATTTACCGGCATGACTTTGCAAAAAACGCGGTTCTTGATCAACTTTATAACGGAGCTTCAATAAAACCGGGCAGCAAGATTTCCATGGGGAGTAAGATCACCCTTGTTCTCGGATCGGGGCTGGGCCAGGACGAGTTTGCAGTACCGGATCTTGTTGGTCTTACCTATGAACAGGCCCGCGCCTTGCTTGAAGGCAACGGGCTGGCCATTGGATCAACAATCTTCGACCGTGATGTAGTCGATTCTGCCAATTCATATGTTTACCTTCAGCGCCCTGAAAAAATGACTGCAGACAACAGGGTAATCCGGATTCGGCAAGGTCAGTCTATCGACGTTTTCCTGGGTGTAAAGAAGCCCGAACGTCCGGTCGATTCAACCGGTGCAGCCTATTGATTCATCATAAGTAAAACATCAACATGCAAAACATTACAGCGGAAGAAGTGAAAAAGCGAATAGATGCCGGCGAAAAGCTAAACCTGGTAGATGTTCGTGAACCAGCAGAAAATGCAGAATTCAATATCGGTGGAAAGTTAATTCCCCTGGGTAAGATAAAAACTATGGATGTGCCCGAGCTTGAAAATATCAGGGACCAGGAAGTAATATGTTACTGCCGCAGCGGCTCACGAAGCGGCCAGGCCTGTATGATACTAGACTCTATGGGATTTTCGAATACGAAGAATCTAACCGGCGGGATGCTTGGCTGGCAGGAAAAGAATTTGTGAACGGAAGATATAAAAAACCAGCCCTGACAAGAGCTGGTTTTTATTACTACAATTTGATGTTAAGTGAGACCATAAAGTTGGTCCCTGCCATGGGAAAATAATAGTTTTCCGTTGTAAGTGCTCCATCTGCGAAATAACTGAATGTGTAGCCGTTTGATTCATAACGGCGGTTAAAAAGGTTATATACCTGGCCACTTATGTTAATCTCTCTTGCCAGGAATTTCTTTAAGCTATAAGACACTCTTGCATCCTGAACAAAATAATCATCGAGGCTTCTTGCCTTATCTGAAGTGTTATCAAGATATTGCCTGCTTACATACTTGCTGAATAAATTGATCTCCAGATTACGAAAGGGCGTAAGATTTATTCCGGCAAAGCCGGTGATTGCAGGGGAGAAAGAAATAGCTGTTTCACCATGTGCGATTTGTTTCTGCCCTCCGGCGTCATAGTCATCAATATATTCGGTGAATTGTTTTATCCGGTTCCTGCTGAGCGTTATATTACCTGACAAACTGATCCAGTCGGCCATCCTGGCTTTTGCCTGGAGTTCAAGACCCGCGCGATAACTATTGGGAATATTTGTCCTGGTCTGCACCCCAACATCGTTGATCTTGCCTGTTTGAACAAGCTGATTTTTATAAAGCATGTAATATAAAACTGCGCTCCAGGTAAATGCTGCGTTCTTTTTTTCTACCCCCAGCTCGAAGTCGTGTAAACGTTCCGGATTGGGCATCTGGGTGGCGCCTGCTTCAAAATCATCACGATTCGGTTCCTTGTTTCCGAGGGCATAGGAAACGTAGGCCTGGTATTTATCTATGCTATAGGTTAATCCTATTTTCGGATTTACAAAATTGTAAACCGTCCGGCTTTTCAAATCCGGATTATTTCTGAATCCCCCGAGATTATAAAGGATGCGGCGGTATTGAAGATCTGCAAAAAGATCAACCCCGGTTGCAATCGTAAATTGATATTTCGCATAAGCATTAACGTCAGTTTTAAAAGCTTCAAGGTCGTACCACCTGAATTCATTCGGAAAGCCGGCCTGCGCCCATGGCACTTCACCAAAATGATTGGCGTCATACCTGTTCCATCCGCCACCGGCTGTTAGTTCAGAGCGGTTGGATTTATACTGCAATGAAAACACCTGTCCATAATATTTGTTATCGAGCCATAACTGCCGGACCAGGTCGGTTTGAGTAACGGTGTCATTGCCGGTAATAACGTTTGGCAATCCATAATCTTCATAAGCTTCGCCCGCCCGGTAGTTCTCATAATAGCCTTTCCCGTTTGTGAGGAAGAGTGCAGTATTAAAAGTTAAACGGCTGCTGAGCTGATGATTGAATAACAACTGAAAATGATCCTGTTGATAGTTATCAGTTTCGTTGTCATACGGTGCACCGGGCTTTTCAGTGCCTGATGAGTTATAGGTCCGGTTTGTGTCAAGATAACTTTCGGGAATGCCATTCCACGATTGATAGGTTTTTTCTTTTCCTGAAAAAATATTGAGCCGTAACGACGATTTTTTAGTAAGATAAGCCCCGGAAATATAAAAAGAGCTAAGGTCGGTGCTTGCCCGGTCAACATAACCATCACTCGAGATCTTTGATAGTCTGGCATCGATCGTAAAATGTTCATTGATCAATCCGCTCCCCGCCTTTACCGTGTGTTTCCAGGTGTTGAATGATCCCGCACTGTTGTTTATTTCAGCATAAGCTGCAGTGTTTACTTCATTCGTACTAAAATTCATAGATGCACCGAAAGCACCGGCTCCGTTGGAGGATGTACCGACGCCGCGCTGGATCTGTACATTGCTTACCGAAGACGCAAAATCGGGCAGATTCACAAAAAACAGCCCCTGTGATTCGGCATCATTGTATGGAATACCATTGATGGTCATGTTG
>Ga0190273_10000567_pt1 | contig 13716 bp, 15 predicted proteins | sample Popmic504IS_FD_134513 | JGI IMG/M metagenome (GOLD analysis project Ga0190273, IMG submission 134513) | Populus adjacent soil microbial communities from riparian zone of Shoshone River, Wyoming, USA - 504 IS | ecosystem: Environmental > Terrestrial > Soil > Riparian zone > Trees stand | place...
CGGAAGGGCGCTTAGCTCAGTTGGTAGAGCATCTCGTTTACACCGAGAGGGTCGGCGGTTCGAGCCCGTCAGCGCCCACCATTCCTTCCCGCCGCTAGAAGCGCAGCATGCCGGTCAGCCAGAGCAGCAGCAACGATGCGCCCGCGGTGATCAGCAGCGACGTGCCGCAGCCCATGCGGTTGGAGAAGAACAGGAACAAGGCGGCCTCCTAAAACAAGCCGGCCACCAACGCCGTTCACTGAGTTTCGGATCCGGACGCGGGCTTCTCGACTTCGCTCGAAGCAAACGGTTTTGGACGTCCGTCCCTCTCCTCCCTCCGAGGCGAGTGCGTGCGAAGCAAACAGGGTGTTCGTTAATCCTTTCTCCGTTCGTGTCGAGCGAAGTCGAGACACGCTGCCGCAGGTCTGGGTGGCCGCATGGCTAGGGAGCCGCAGCGCCCGCCGCTTGTTTACGATGCATGACCGAAGCCGACGAGAAGGTCGTCAAGGCCGAAGTGATCGCCATCCAGGCGGTGCTGATCGCCGTGTTCCGCCGGATGGCGAGCGACCGGCCCGATCTCGCGCCCCTGTTCTGCCGCGCGTTCGACGATGCCGAGACCATCCTGTCGGGCGTCGCGGTAAAGATCGGCCTCGATGCGCCGCCGGAGACCACGCTCGGCGCGTTGCGGGTGATCGAGGAGCTGCGTTCGGCGGTGATCCGCGACGAAAGCATGTGCCGCAGCGAGTGAGCGTCAGCCCTGCCGCTTGCGGATCGGCAGGGAGAGCGGCGCGAGCGACTCCACCGCCTCTTCGAACTGCACCTCGTCCAAAGGTGCGGCTGCCTCGAAGTCCCAACCGAAAAGACCTGCAACCAAAGGTGCAACCAACGCCCGCGCCAGCGCAGCGCCCACGCAGGCATGCGGCCCCCCGCCGAAGCCGAGATGCAGGCCCGGCGCGCGGGCGAGATCGATGCGGTGCGGGCTCTCGAACACCGCGGGGTCCCGGTTCGCGGCGCTCAGGCAAAGCCGCACTGCGGCGCCCTCGGGAATCTGCGCCGCACCCAGCGCCGACGCCGCAATCGCCGTGCGGTTGACCATGTGCGTGGGCGGGTGGAGGCGGATCACCTCCTCGGCGAACGGCGCGAGCAAAGCCGGTTCGGCCGCCAATCGGGCGTGCAGCGCCGGATCGGCGAGCAGCTCGTAGATCGCCCAGGCAAGCGTCCGCTCCAGAGCTACGGTGCCGGCCAGCCACACGATCCGGAACAGGCTCGCCGCCTGTTCGGCGCTCAGCCCAGCCGCGCACCAGCGGCGATACGCTTCGGCGGCCGATGCCGCCTGCCGGAAGGCCGGGGAGAACGGGTCGGCCATCAGCGGACGCGATGCAGGGGGCAACCCGAGGAGCGCCGCCATCGCGGCCGCGGCGACGGGCATGGCGAAGCCGCTGACTGCGTCCAGCTCCTGCTGAAGCAGACTGTGCGCCTCCTGAAGGGCAGCTTGAGTGGCGTGGCCCATCGCTTCCGCGGAAAGCATATCCTCGACCAGCGCTCGGCCGCGGCCGTGCTTCGGAGGATCGGCGCCTGCAAGAACCGGATCGAGTTCGCGGTAAGGCGCGCTGGAGAAGATGTCGGGCCGGGCGAGCGCCTCCCGCACTGCACCGTGCCCTACCACCAGCCAAAAGCCTTGCCTCGGCAGCCACACCGCATCGCCATGCGCGCGCGCCGCATCGTAACCCTGCCACGGGGAGCGCAGCAGGTGCGGCGACTGGAGGTCGATCTCGGCGGGCGCGAGCGGCGCGTCTTCCGCCCGCGCCGGCCACCACATGCCGGTCAGCGCCCGAACCTCCTCGGCCTCCGCCGCGAACATCCGCTCCAGCCGCCGCCGCGTTTCGGGGTGCATCAGCGGATAGCGCCGCCGGTTACCGCCGGAGAGGTCGGCGATCGGGAAGCGGGCAATGCCGAGGAAATCGGTGACTTGATCGACCGTTTCCTGCGGCCTCCGGAACAAGTCCTCCGCTTTCAGGATCAGCACTTGCCCGCGCGGGAAATGCTGCAGCCAGCGGCGCAGCTGCGGCGCGTACAGGCCCTTGGCGGCATAGGAAAAGGTCTGGTGGGCATGGCTGCGCTCGACCGTGCCGGAGGCCAGCGCTTCTTCCTCGCCCGCCAGCCGCTCCGCCTCCCGTTCCAGCGCCTCCTCGAACGAAAGCGGCTCGAGCCCCTCCTCCCGGTTCTGGTTGTAGTGGGAGTAAGCGCGGTCCGCCGGGTTGCGCAGCAGCAGGATGAGCTTGGCGTCCGGCACCAGCGCCGCTGCGCGCGCCGGGGCGAGCGGGTGGAAGAAATAATAAGGGGAGGATTCGAGCCGCACCTTTTCGCCCCGCGGCGTGAAATTGGCGCGGTACCAGCGCGTGCCGAGGGGGAACTGGTTGTCGAAGAAATGGAGCTCCTTGGTGCGGGAGCCGCAGACGTCGGGATGCTGGGTGAGGTAGTCGAACAGGCTGGTCGTGCCGCTCTTCATCGCTCCGATGACGATCGCATTGGGCAGCGCCCCGCGCCCGAGCAGCGCGCGCAGCCGCATGCGCAGGCTTTCCGCTTTGTCGGCAAGGAAGCGGGCGGCGGCCGGGGAAGGGGGGCTGTCTGCTGTCACGCTGAAGGCCGAAGCTGAACGGGGGCGGGCCGCCGGCTCAGCTGTCCGTGCCCTGCCGCCCGCGCGGCTTCTTCGGCTTCCAGACGATCTTGCGGCCTTCCGGCACGTGCCAGCGCCCGGACGCGGTACGCACCAGATCGGCGTCGCAGCGCCTGCACTTGGTGAACCAATAGCCGCGATTCCACACCTCGCCCGGCGCGGGGCGGTGCAGGCCGAGGCGGCACATCAGCGGCATCGGGCATCCGGGAACACGAGGCGATCTCCTTCTTGGCCCAAGGCCTAAGCGAGCCGTCGCGCCCCGGCAACCTCCACCGTCCCCTTCGGAGACAGCGAGGTCAGAACTTCGTGCCCACCCGCAGCCCCACCGTGCGCGGCCGGGTGACATAGGTGTAGATTTTCGGGCCGATCGCGGTCTGGCCGAATGGATCCCCGCAGATCTGCTCGTTGCACTGAATGCCGTTGCCGAGCCTGCCGTTCACGTCGAACAAATTCTTGACGAACAGGTCCACCGTCCAACGTTTGTTGGTCAGCCCGGTGCTGAGGTCGAGGGTGGTGTAGGCGGGGAGTCGAGTTCAGGGACCCTGCCGGGCAGGATAAGCCCATCGGCGGGCGCCGCGCGCATGCTCCGAATTGACGCTCTTTGTCTCCGCCGTACCGCCCCGGGACAGGGCACGAAAAAGGCTGCCCGGAGGCTGGAACTTATGGTGAAGAAAACGTTAATCACTCTTCATGACCACCGCGCTGATTCGCCCCTCGCTGCGCCCCCATCCGCTCCGCGCCGCGCTCTCCGCCGGGTTCGCGATCGAGCTGCCGGACGCGCCCTCGGCCAGCGACCTGCGCCTCTTCCTCACCGCCTGGCTCGGCGGCCTGATCTTCTTCGGGACGCTGTTCGCGTAGGCTCAGTCGCAGGCCTTGTGCAGCCGCCAGGCGAGATAGGCGGCGATCACGCTCGACACCGCCACCATCAGCAACGTCTCCTCCACCGACACGCCGATCTGGACGAGCCCGGTGAGGATCAGGGCGGCGAGCACCATGAAACCCGAATTGACGATGTTGTTGGCCGCCACCGTCCGCGCCGTTTCGGACTTCGGAACGGTGGTGGTCAGGAACGCGTACAGCGGCACAACGAACATACCGCCCGACACGGCGACGCCGAACAGGTCGAAGAGGATCCATTCCGCTCGTGGCATGGCGACGAAGGTGCCAAGGTTCATCAGCGCTTCGCCGGGTGCCGGCCAGGACCGAACGTTCCAGTAAAGGTGGCAGATGAAGGCGCCCATCGCGAGCGAGGCGGCGGGCGAATAGACCGCCAGCACGCGGCCCTTCAACAGCCGGTTGATCAGCACCGACCCGAGCCCGACGCCGACCGAGAAGATGGCAAGGAACAGCGTGGCCACCTGCTCGTCGGCATGAAGCACGTTCTTGACCAAAGGCGGGAACTGCGCGGCGAGGATCGCGCCCATCATCCAGAAGAAACTGATCGCGACGATCGCCAGGAACAGGCGCGGGATGTGGAGGGTCGCGTTGACTAGCGTGATGGAGGCGCGGATGATGTGCCAGTCCATCTTGCCCGGCGGCGCGTCGGCCTCGGGCGGGGCAGCGGGCACCTGCCGCCCGGCGAACCAGCCGAGCCCCGCCACCACCAGCACGCCCACCGCGGCATATTGCGGGTGATCGGCGCCGAGCAGCCCGCCGGCAATGGTGCCGAGCAGGATCGCGATATAGGTCCCCGCCTCGACCAGGCCGGTGCCGCCGAGCACTTCGTCATGCTCCAGATGCTGCGGCAGGATCGCGTATTTGATGGGTCCGAAGAAGCTCGAATGGACGCCCATCGCGAACAACACTGCGAGCAGCAGCGGAATGTTGTGGAGAATGAGGCCGAGCGCGCCGACCATCATGATGACGATCTCGGCCGTCTTTACGATGCGGATGATGCGCGCCTTGTCGCCGCCGTCGGCAAGCTGCCCGGCAAGCGCCGAGAACAGGAAGAAGGGGAGAATGAACAGGCCGCCGGCGATGGCGTTGAACGTCGCCTCCTGCACCGGATCCTTGTAGATGACGTAGGTGACCAGGATCACCATCGCCGACTTGTAGAGGTTGTCGTTGAAGGCGCCAAGGAACTGGGTGACGAACAAGGGCAGGAAGCGGCGCTTGCCGAGCAGGCCGAGCGATGGCGTCATGCTTCTTCGGTCTCCGCCCTTTTCGGCTCCGCACGGGCGCAACGCATAGTCATCCTTTTCGGCAGCCTCGGGAATTTGAGCCGCCGTCATTGCCCAGCTTGGGGTGCCGCACAAGCCTTTGAGGCAACCTTGCCGGCCGCTCTCCCATTTCGCGCCCAACCGCGCTAAGGGCTGGCCACGCATGCTGACCCTGCCCAACATCCTCACTTTGTCGCGCATCCTCGCGGTGCCGCTCCTGGTCTTCCTGCTGTGGAAGCCGAGCTGGTGGGATTACGCCTTCACCTTCGTGCTCTACTGCCTGGTCGGAATCACCGATTATTTCGACGGCTACCTCGCCCGCGCCCAGAAAACCGTGTCGAAGCTCGGCATCTTCCTCGATCCGATCGCCGACAAGATCATGGTCGCCGCCGTGATCGTGATGCTGTGCGCAAGCCGCCGCGCGAACGGCGAGGATCCGATCATCTACGATTGGCACATCATCCCGGCGCTCGTGATCCTGCTGCGCGAGATCGCGGTGTCGGGCCTTCGCGAATTCCTTGCCGGGCTCCAGGTCTCGCTCCCCGTCAGCCGCCTCGCCAAGATGAAGACGACGTTGCAGCTTGTCTCGCTCGGTGCCCTGATCCTCGGCGGCGCCTTTGGGGTGCGTGGCGCGGACCTGCCGTACTGGCCCTGGGTCCACCAGGTCGGACTCGCGTCCCTTTGGGCGGCGGCCGTGCTGACCCTGGTCACCGGCTGGGATTATCTGAGAACCGGCCTCAAGCACATGGAATGAAGGGCGCCCCCGAGCGGAATATGCATTCCGGTGCGGAACAGCTTGAGGCGAAGCGGGGAAGCGGCTAATATTGGGTTGCGATTAGAAACCTAACCACGTTCGCAAGGGGGAAGCTTCCATGATCCTGTACGGCTCGTCCATGTCGCCATTCGTCCGCAAGGTGCTCGCTTTCGCCGCCGAAAAGGGCGTGGAGCTCGAGCACAAGCCGCTCGGCCTGGGCGCGACGGATCCGGACTTCCTCGCTGCAAGCCCGTTCAAGAAAATCCCCGGCTTCTCCGATGGCGACTTCAAGATTTGCGACAGCTCCGCGATCGTCACCTACATCGAGGCCAAATATCCTGATCCGGCCTTGATCCCGGCCGAGCCCCAGGCCCGCGCCCGCACCATATTCTACGAGGAATTCGCCGACACCATCCTGATGGCGGCTGGGTCCAAGATCTTCTTCAACCGGGTGGTCGCGCCCCGATTTCTGGGCCGCCCCGGCGACACCGCCGCCGCCGACAAGGCCGAACAGGAAGACCTTCCGCCGGTGCTCGATTACCTGGAAGGCGTGGTGCCCGATGCCGGAGGCTTCCTGGTCGGCGACGCGCTCACCCTTGCCGACATCGCCGTCGCAAGCCCGTTCGCCAACTTCACCTACATGGAGATCGCGCCCTTCACCGGCACCCATCCGCGCACCCGCGCCTACGTGGAATCGATCTTGGCGCGGCCAAGCTTCGCCGTCTGGCTGGAGCGCGAGCGCGCCATTCTGCAGCGCTCCGCCGCGGCCTGACCCGGTGGGCGAATACCGTGCGGTGGTGGAGTGGGCAGGCGAGGGGGACTTCGCCGCGAACCGCTACAGCCGCGCCCACGTCTGGCGCTTCGACGGCGGCGCCGAGGTCGCGGCCTCCGCCTCGCCGCAGGTGGTGCCGGTGCCGCTGTCGGACCCGGCCGGCGTCGATCCGGAGGAAGCTCTGATCGCCTCCGCGTCCGCGTGCCACATGCTCTGGTTCCTGCACCTCGCCCGCGACGCCGGCCTGGTGGTCACCCGCTACGTCGACGAGGCGGTAGGCACGATGGGCAAGGACGACCGCGGCCGCACCGCCTTCACCCGCATCACCCTGCGCCCGCGGATCGACTTCGCCGGGGAGGTGCCCGACGCCGATGCGCTCGAGCGCCTGCACCACGCCGCCCACGACGCCTGCTTCATCGCCAACACCCTGCGCTGCGAGATCGTGGTCGAGGCACCCTAGCCCCCACCGTCATTCCCGCGAAAGCGGGAATCCCGCTTCTTGTTCTTCTCGGCCGGAAGGGAAGAAGAAGCGGGACCCCCGCTTTCGCGGGGGTGACGAGGAGGAGCGCACTCCCGTTCTAAAACCAGGGGGTGACGGAGGAAGGCTTAGCCGTTCAGCCGGTGCTCCAGTGTGATCTCCGCATTGAGCAGCTTCGAGATCGGGCAGCCCGCCTTTGCCGCGTGCGCCAACTCCTCGAACTTAGCGGGCTCGATCCCCGGCACCTTGGCCTCCAGCACCAGGTCCGAACGGCTGACCTTGAAGCCGTCGCCGTCTTTCTCCAGCTTGACCTTGGCGGTCGTTTCCAGCGTACCCTCCGAATAGCCCGCCCCGGCGAGCTGGAACGAGAGCGCCATCGTGAAGCACGACGCATGCGCAGCAGCGATCAGCTCCTCCGGGTTGGTCCCCGGCTCCTCGCCGAAGCGGGTGCCGAAGCCGTAGGGCTGCTCGGTAAGCACACCGGAGCCAAGCGAGACATGGCCCTTCCCATCCTTGCCCAAGCCGTCATAGCGCGCCGAAGCGGTTCGCGTGGTCATGTCCTGTTTCTCCATGCTGGTGTTGGGAGAACAGGTGGGGCGGCGCCGCCCCCGCGCAAGCCCTACGGCCGGCGGAAGCGGTAGACGAACCGGTCGGTGCGGCCGCGGATCGAAGGATCGAAGACGTTCTTCGAATGATCGTCCCCGGGCACCGCGAGCAGATCGGACTGCGCCTCCAGCACGAAGCCGGCGCGTTCGAAGTCGGCGCGCACCACCGCCGGGTCTATGCGGTGGAGCTTTTCCACCACGGCCCGTGTGTCGCCACCCGGCGCGGCGGCGTGGTCGATCACTGCCACGATCCCGCCCGGCTTCACCGCCTGGAACAGCGCCTGCACCACCGTGGCCGGATCGATCCGCGGCACCTGGTATTCGGCGCTTTCCCAATAGGTGTCATGGTAGACGAGGTGCAGCATCGCGAAATCGTAGCTCGCAGTGGGGAACGCCAAAGCGGTAGCCGGCGTCGAATAAAAGGACAGGTTGGCATCGCCCTGACGGATGGCGGCAAGCTTGTCCTTGGCCTTGACGGCAAAGGGCGTTGCGTTCCAGCCGATTACCGTGCCCTTGGGCCCCACCGCCTTGGCCATCACCTCCGCATAATAGCCGGCGCCGGTGAAGTAATCGAGCGCCCGGTCGCCCTTCTTCAAGCCCAGAAAGGCGAGCACTTCGGCGGGCTTGCGCACCTCGTCCAGCGTCACATTCTCCTTTGCCCGGTCCGCTGCGGCGAGGGCCGCGCGCATGTCGACGGGCCGGGCGGCGGGGGCGGCGGCGAGGGTGCCGGCGGATAGCAATGCGATCGACGCCGCAGCAAAGGCCCTGAACATCGTCTTGTCTCTCCCAAATTGCTGGCCGCTTCGCCCGTTCACAAAAACGGAAGCGCGCTGATTTGTGTGACCAGCCCAGTCACTGAATTCACCGCCTTGGCAATCCCCGCCACCGTCTTTGTTGCGCTGGCGATCACGTCCGCCTCGCTTTTCGCCTTGGCGGCGGCGGCATCGAGTTGCTGGATCTGCGTGCCCTCGGCAATCGCCTCGTCGATCTGCTTGAGGCCAAGCACCGCCAGCCGCTTCGCCTGCGCGGCAAGCGCCTGCGCCGCGGCCTGCGCCTGCTGGTAGGGCGAGTCCGGATCGGCGGAATAAGGCGCGTCCTGGAGCAGGGTCAGCGCCGATTGCAGATTCTCGACCAGCGCCTGGTTGGCCAGCGTCCAGGCGGATACGCAGTTCAGATTAACGGCCATGTCTGCCATTTCCCCTTTCGCCCTCGAGCGTGTGGATGGTGGTGCCGGCAGTGGCGGCAAGCTGCACCACCGCCGAAATGGCGTCGCGCAGCTCGGCCGGAGACGCGCCGCGCCGGGCGGCGGCGGCAAGCCTGGCATGGGCCTCGCCGATCGCCTTGTAGCGCAAGGTGTCGGTGCCCTGGTTGTTGTAGGCGGCAAGCGCCTGGAACAGCGCGTCCTGCGCGGCACGCACGTCCTGCGTGGACGAGCCGGGCGTTCCGGCGACGGCGCTCACGTTCGCCTGCGCGCTGAGCAACGCCGAGGCGAGCTCGGCGCGGTAATAAAGCTGCAGCCGGTCATCGACGCCCGACAGCAGCCGCGTCGCATCCTGCACCACCGGATCGGACGCGATCACGATCCGCTTCAGCGCCGCCGCGCGCCGCTGGGCAAAATACAAATTTCCCGCATCCGCGAGCAGCGTCGCCATCGCGCCGATCCTGGCGCCGTCCTGCCCCGGCGGAGCCTTGGCCGCCGCCCGCACCGCCCCGTCGAGATTACCTACGGAGGTGCCGAGCGCCTGCATCGCCTGGCTGAACGCCGCCTGGTCCGCGGAGGAATCCGCCGCCAGCGCGATCAGGTTGTCGGCATAATCGGACAGCGCATCGGTCAAGGCCAGGATATTGGTAAAGCCCGGCGCCTGCTCGATCTCCGTCCCGCCGACGCCCACCAGCGTACAAACCGGCGCCGCCCCGCCCCCCGCCGGATCGGTGAGCAGCCGCGCCGCGCAATCGGGCTTCAGCCGCAAGTCCACCCGGTTCTCGGCCAGACCAGAGCGAATCCGCTCCTCCTCCTCCGCCGCCACCGTAGCAATCCGCGCATTCTGCTGCGCGGATGCGGCCTTGGTAAGGGCGCCATATTCCCCGATGGATTCGCGAAAGGCGGGGTTGACGCAGGCGGAGAGGGCGGCGGTGGACGCGAGAATGGCCGTGACGCGTCTCATGTTTGAACCTTCCCCATGACCACCCGTAACAAGCGGCATTGCGCAAGGATGTGCCCGCGAAAATCGGTTGTCCAGCTATACATGCGAAGAGGATCAGCGAGGACAATCCTAATTTCGAAAGAGGAATTGATTCTGTGCGTTGGCGCAGACGCTTCGTCCCGAGCTGTATGTGCGCCGCGTTACTCCCGAGACACCGTTGATCATTCTGAAAGGGGCCCTGGGCCTGAAGCTACGTGGCGGATTAGAAGCCGAAGCTGCAGCCTGGGGCGTCCTCACTGTACGTGTTGATCCTAGCTGAGGTCGTACCCAGTCTGCTCCCAATCAGTATCGCCCAATCCGCAGTGCCAATACAATCTTGTTGACGTTGCTCGCACCGGTGAGCGGATCATCCCCGCGCGTGTATGTGACACCGACGCCAGCTCGCCAGCCGTCGGCCGATCCCGGTTTTACCAAGTAGTAGGTTCCTGATGCCTCAAGGAGGACGGCGGAGCGCTCTATAAGCGGGCGCCGGCTATCAGACGCATATAGTTTTTGACGAAGCTGTGCGGAGGCTTCCAGCTCCCATCGTGGCGCATCGAAGCTTGGCGCAATGGCCATGGCTAATCCTGCCTTTGCCGACACATATCCGCCGCGAACACGGTTTCCCGCCCCATCCAGCGGGCTGTTGAGCAGCCAGTCAGCATCGGCGCCAAACTGCGGCTCAATAGAAAAAGCGGGAAGTCCGGGAGCGTCACGTTCGAAGAACGGATTGAAGATGTTGAAGGCCGCACTACCGCGCAGGCTTTCGTTGTGTTGCGTTGCGCACTGCGGTGTCGAAGGCGCGGTGACGCATGTGGCCGTTGTGATATCCGCATATTGCGCCGTTCGGGCATAAGCCGCGCTGAAGCGCGACGACACGTTCACTATCCGTGCCGCCTCATCGGGAGTCCTGCCCGATTCTTCATCTAAGATGCTTGTACCGTAATCAATCGTGTAGGCACCGCCGATCTCAAGATTGTTTTGGCGATTGTCCCCCCCGGTTTCCCGGCTCCAGCCAAGGAAGGCCTTCAGCGCGCGCTGACGGTCGGCTTTTGCGTCCGTGAGAGGTTTGACGAGTTCTAGGTTCAATTTGACGCTGAAGCTGTCGGGCCCATGCGGATCAATTGTGAAACTGGCCCGCGCTGGATCTTCCCAAGCCTTACCATCTGGTTCCGCTTCCTCGGTGAGATTGACCTTTGTCTTTCCAGATCCTTCCGCAGCCAGGCTGGCGGTCGATGCGAGAAGCACGCTGCCGGCATACGCTGCAGCGAACATGAATTTAGGAGCAAACATGGGCGATTACCTCCGCAATCGTCGTTGCTGGCTTGATGGTGCCTGCAGCTAGTTGGGGTTTGCCGGCGATAGCCCGCTTCTTGTTCACCCACTGCTGGAGAATCCTGCATTTCTGGCTGCCGCACCCGCAGTGTGCCAGGCTGTCCCCCAAAGGAACGGGGTCTTCCAGCAAGTGCCGGTCAACATCCATAACGTCGATGGCGTAGACTGCGCTGCGCGCGCAGCCGGTCGCCTGGTTCGTATAAGTGGCCATTTACGTCTCCCTGTGTGGACGAATTGATACCCGACGATGAAAGAAGATCGCGTGATCCCCGTCACGCCCGCGCCTTGCCTTCCGCCGCTCCACTCCCCATCTCGCCCGTGCCGCGATGCGCCTGCGCCCCCGGCTTGCACCCATAGAACAAATCTGGAACAAGTCCGGCCATGCTGACTCATTTATCCGTACGCGGCGCGCGGGAGCACAATCTCAAGGGCGTGGATGTCGATATTCCGCGCGAGACGCTGACGGTGATCACCGGGCTGTCGGGCTCGGGCAAGTCCAGCCTCGCCTTCGACACCATCTATGCGGAGGGGCAGCGCCGCTACGTCGAGAGCCTGAGCGCTTATGCGCGCCAGTTCCTCGAGATGATGCAGAAGCCCGATGTCGATCATATCGAGGGCCTGTCGCCGGCGATTTCGATCGAGCAGAAGACGACCTCGCGCAACCCGCGCTCGACGGTCGCCACCGTGACCGAGATCTACGATTATATGCGCCTGCTCTGGGCCCGCGTCGGCGTGCCTTACAGCCCCGCGACCGGTCTGCCGATCAGCGCGCAGACGGTCAGCCAGATGGTCGACCGTGTCATGGCGCTGCCCGAAGGCACCCGCCTGTATCTGCTCGCCCCCGTCGTCCGCGGCCGCAAGGGCGAGTATCGCAAGGAGCTCGCCGAGTGGCAGAAAGCGGGCTTCACACGCGTCCGCATCGACGGCCAGATCCATGAAATCGAGGACGCGCCGGCGCTCGACAAGAAGTACAAGCACGACATCGAAGTGGTCGTCGATCGCCTCGCCGTGCGCGGGGGGATCGAGACCCGCTTGGCCGAGTCGCTGGAACAAGCGCTGAAGCTCGCCGAGGGCCTGGTCTACCTCGACCCCGCTGATCCTCTCCCTCTCCCCTCTGGGGAGAGGGCCGGGGAGAGGGGCAGTGCTGGGGCTCACTCTGACTCCCCCTCTCCCAACCCTCTCCCCAGAGGGGAGAGGGCTTTGCAGGACAATGCCCCCCCCGGCCGAATCGTTTTCTCCGAAAAATTCGCCTGCCCCGTCTCCGGCTTCACCATTGCCGAGATCGAGCCGCGGCTATTCTCCTTCAACGCTCCGCAAGGCGCCTGCCCGGCCTGCGACGGCCTCGGCGAAAAGCTGCTGTTCGACGCCGAGCTCGTCGTCCCCAACGAGAATCTCAGCATCAAGAAGGGCGCGGTCGTGCCCTGGGCCAAGTCGAACCCGCCCAGCCCTTATTACATGCAGGTCCTCGGCTCCCTCGCCCGCGCCTACGGTTTCAGCCTGGAAACGCCCTGGAACGAGCTTAGCGAGGAAGTGCAGTCGGTCATCCTCCACGGCACCCAGGGCAAGCCCGTCACCCTCACCTTCATCGACGGCCGCAAGAGCTACGACGTCAAGAAGCCCTTCGAAGGCGTGATCGGCAATTTGAACCGCCGAATGCTCCAGACCGAATCCGCCTGGATGCGCGAGGAGCTTTCCAAATACCAAAGCTCCGCGCCGTGCGAGACCTGCGGCGGCGCCCGCCTCCGCCCTGAGCCGCTCGCCGTGAAGATCGCGGGCGAGGACATTTCCATGTCCACCCGCCGCTCGGTCCGCCACGCCCTCGACTGGTTCTCCACCCTGGAGGACAAGCTCACCGGCCAGCAAAAGGAAATCGCCCGCGCCATCCTCAAGGAGATCAACGAGCGCCTCGGCTTCCTCAACAATGTCGGCCTCGAATATCTCAACCTCGACCGCACCTCCGGCACCCTGTCCGGCGGCGAGAGCCAGCGCATCCGCCTGGCCTCCCAGATCGGCTCCGGCCTCTCGGGCGTCCTCTACGTCCTCGACGAGCCCTCGATCGGCCTCCACCAGCGCGACAACGACCGCCTGCTCGTCACGCTGAAGCGCCTGCGCGACCTCGGCAACACCGTGATCGTCGTCGAGCATGACGAAGACGCCATCCGCACCGCCGACTACGTCATCGACATGGGCCCCGGCGCCGGCGCCCACGGCGGCGAAGTGGTAGCGCACGGCACCCTCGACCAGGTCCTAGCCAACGAAAACAGCCTCACCGCCGACTACCTCACCGGCCGCCGCGCCGTCGCCGTCCCCGCCACCCGGCGCAAGGGCAACGGCAAGAAGCTTACCGTCCGCGGCGCCCGCGCCAACAATTTGAAGGACGTCACCGCCGCCATCCCATTGGGCACCTTCACCTGCATCACCGGCGTCTCCGGCTCCGGCAAGTCGAGCTTCACCATCGACACCCTCTACGCCGGCGCCGCCCGCCAATTGAACGGCGCCCGCGTCGTCTGCGGCCCATGCGAAAAGATCACCGGCCTCGAATATCTCGACAAGGTGATCGACATCGACCAGTCGCCGATCGGCCGCACCCCGCGCTCCAACCCCGCCACCTACACCGGCGCCTTTACCCAGATCCGCGACTGGTTCGCCGGCCTGCCGGAGAGCAAGGCGCGCGGCTACAAGCCCGGCCGGTTCAGCTTCAACGTCAAGGGCGGCCGCTGCGAAGCCTGCACCGGCGACGGCCTGCTCAAGATCGAGATGCACTTCCTGCCCGA
>Ga0190273_10000568_pt1 | contig 13639 bp, 10 predicted proteins | sample Popmic504IS_FD_134513 | JGI IMG/M metagenome (GOLD analysis project Ga0190273, IMG submission 134513) | Populus adjacent soil microbial communities from riparian zone of Shoshone River, Wyoming, USA - 504 IS | ecosystem: Environmental > Terrestrial > Soil > Riparian zone > Trees stand | place...
CTGAGCTGGGGCTACAACTGCTTCCCGTACAACCTCGGGCACTACACGCAGTTCGCCGATCCGCTGCCGGCCGATCGCAAGCTGCTGTGCCGCGGTGATCTGCGGATCGCGCCGCACAAGATCGATTGCCAGTTCGACCTGATCGATTCCGAAGGCCAGCTGATCGCGCGTGCAGCGAACTGGGAAGACGTCAAATATTCCGCGCCGCAAAACCTCTATCGCTTCCGGCTCGCCCCGATCGAGCGCTTCCTGTCGGTGCCTTGCCTGGAAAGCGAACTCGAGGGCAGCGGCCTGGTTGCGCGACGCCTGGAAGCGTTCGAGGCGGGTTATCTGGACCAGGGCGGCGCGGTATGGAAGCGGATGCTCGCGGCGCTGGTGTTGAACGACGAGGAGCGCCATCGCTTTACCGGCGAATTGCCGCCGACCGGCCCACGCCGCGAGGAATGGCTGGTCGGCCGCGTCTGTGCCAAGGATGCGGTGCGGGCATGGGCAGCGCAGCATCTGAAGATCGATTTCGCCGCGGCCGATGTGCATATCGCCAACCGCGACAACGGCGAGCCCTATGTCAGCAGCGTGCTAGGTTGGCCGGCCGGCGTGCTGTTGCCGGCGGTGTCGATCAGCCATAGCCGCCGTGCTGCGGTTGCGGCCTGCGGGCCGGCGGAATCCTCACCGGGCATCGACTTCCAGCATCTGGATCGCGTCGACGCCGAAGACCTGATCGCCGGCGCGTTCAGTGCGGCCGAATCGCAGCGCTTCCTGCGCAGCCTGCCGCGCGAGGAGCTGCGCCGGGCCGCCGTTGCGCTGTGGTGCGCCAAGGAAGCCGCGGCGAAGTCCGCCGGCACCGGCCTGGAAGGCCGCCCTCAGGACTGGCAGATCAGCGGCGCCGATCTGGAGCGCGCGCAAGGGCGCTGGGCGCGCGTGCGTCGCGGCGCGCAGGAGTTCGAAATCGAGTTGCATTACAACACCGGCACGCAGTCCGCCGTCAGCGACACCGTGGTGGCGCTGTGTCGCGGCGCCGCGGTTCGCGGTGCCGCCGTCGTCACGCTGGGCCGTACCGCTTGATCGCCATCACGGACGCGCAGCTTCATTCAATCGTGTAGCAACAGGGAATCAGGGCAAGACATGGACTCGCAAAACACCAAGACGAAGACGCTTTTCATCGGACTCGACGGCTGCACGTTCACCGTACTCGACGAGATGCTGCGCGAGCTGCCGGACGCGGGCGTGACGATGCCGTTCCTGTCCAGGCTGCTCAAGGGCGGTGTGCGCGCCAAGCTGCGTTCGACGCCCAACCCGCTGACGCCGCCAGCCTGGACCTCGATCATGACCGGCAAGAATCCGGGCGCCCACGGCGTGTTCGATTTCATCCGCGCCGAGGACAAGGGCGGTGAGGTGTACTGGACGCTGTACGACAGCCGCGACGTCGACTCCGAGATGATCTGGCAGATCGCCAATCGCAACGGCAAGAAGATCGCTGCGCTGAACTTCCCGCTGACTGCGCCGCCGGCGCCCGAGACCAACGGCACCGTCGTGCCCGGCTTCATCCCGGCCAAGCATCTGCGCCGCAACAGCCATCCGACCGGACTGTTCGAGAAGCTGAAGGCCGAAATCCCCGGCTTCGATCCCAAGGAGCTGGCCTGGGATTTCGACAACGAAAAGCAGGCCACCGAAGTGCTGTCGCCGGAAGAGACCTTCAAGTGGGTCAGCTACCATCTGCCGCGCGAGCACCAGTGGTTCAAGGTCGCCGAGTACGTTCTGAAGAACGAACAGCCCGACCTGATGGCGGTGATGTTCGACGGCACCGACAAGATCCAGCACCAGGCCTGGCCGTATCTGGATCCGCAGCTGCTGAAGGCCAATCCCACGCCGTACGACCTGCGCATGCGCGAGGTCTGCCTGGAGTACTTCCGCAACGTCGACGATTACATCGAACGGCTGGTCAAGCTCTGCGGTCCCGACGTGCAGGTGTTCTTCGCATCGGACCACGGCTTCACCGCGTCGGTGGAAGTGCTGCGCATCAACGTGTTCCTGGAAGAAAAGGGCTATCTGAGTTGGGCCACTCACGACGGCAGCGAGCAGGCGCTGCGTCGCGATGCTTCGGACTTCGCAAACCTCGACTGGTCCAAGACCACCGCGTATTGCCGCACGCCGTCGAGCAACGGCATTCACATCCGCGTGTCGACCAAGCCCGGCGAGCCCGGCATCCAGCCGAGCGAGTACGAGGCTTTTCGCGAAAAGCTGATCGCCGACTTGCTGACGCTGCGCAATCCGAACGGCGAGCAGGTGGTCGTCGACGTGCTCAAGCGCGAGGAATGGTTTCCAGGCGCGCACATGGAGAAAGCCTGTGACCTGACGCTGGTGCGGCGCGACAACGGCTTCGTGTCGATCCGCAACATCCAGCCCGCCGTGGTCATGCGCGATACGCCGGCCGGCACGCATCATCCCGACGGCATCTTCATGGCCGCCGGCAGCGGGATCGCGGCCGCCGACATGGTCGAGCGCTGCGACATCCGCGATGTCTGCCCCACACTGCTTTACAGCCTTGGGCTGGCCGTGCCCAAGGATATGGAAGGAAAGGTCGCCACGTCGTTCTTCACGCCGGAATATTTCGCCGCCAATCCGATCAAGAAAGGTGCGCCGACAAAGAAGGTGCAGCGAGAGGCGGGCGAAGAAATGGACGCCGCCGAAAAGCAGCAGATCATCGAGCAGCTGCAGATGTTGGGTTACATGGAGTAGAAAAAGGAAAGGTCGATGATCGGCTCCTGGATACCGCTGCGCGGATCGTCGACCGTTCAAAAGCCAGAATCAGCCGTTCAGCTGGCAGCTGAGTGCAACACGGCATAGGTAATGCAACTTTCTTGGCGACAAGCCGGAGACGAGCATGGATATGCCCAACGAGTGTGGAGAGCGTGCGCTGTTTGAGCGTGGACTAGCGGCCGAGGATGGCAATGGAATTACCGGCAAACTGCTGTACGAAAGGCCGGCCTGGCCACAGGGCCACCGGCTCAAGGACTGCAGCCTCGGCGCCTTTACATTTTTCAACGCGGCCGGCATCACCAGTGCCTACCGCGTGCACTTCGGGCGCTACTCGCAGATCGGCGAGTCCTCTATCCTCGGGCCGCCGGAGCATCCGCAGGATTACTTCAGCTCGCATCCGTTCGCGTTCACGCGGCCGCAGTACATGCCCACGATGTATCGATTCGAGGACTTCGCCAGACTCGCGCCGGAGAACCAGCCCGGGCCGTCGTATGTCGACTCGGTGCCCAGCGATACCGTGATCGGGCATGAGGCCTACATCGGCGCGGGTTCGTTCGTGAAGCGCGGCGTCACCATCGGCGACGGCGCGACGATAGGCGCTCGCTCGGTGGTGACGCGCGACATTCCGGCGTATGCGATCGCGGTAGGCTCGCCGGCGCGGGTGGTCCGGCTGCGCTTCCCCGACGCGATCGTCGAACGCTTTCTGAAACTGCAGTGGTGGCGTTACGATCTCGCCCCGTACAAGAAGCAGGTCGATTTCACCCAGGTCGAGGCGACGCTCGCGTTCTTCGAGCAGCTCGTCGCTGATAACCAATTGCCGCTGCTGCACCCCGACACGTATTGCGTCACGCGGCAGCGCTCCGGTCTGACGATCGAGAAGCTGCCGGAACCTCTATTCTCAAGCTAGCCATCCAACACGGAGTCCCATGTCCGCTTCCAGCGATCAACTCGTAGGCCAGCTCTCCGAGCTGCTGAAAGATTTCACCCAGGACTGGGACAGCGAATTCGAAGGCGAGATGACGCGCGACACCCGGCTGCTCGCGGATCTGGGCTTCGAGTCGATCGACATCATCCAGCTGGTCGTCGCCATCGAGCAGATGGTCAAGCGCAGCAAGCTGCCTTTCAACGAGCTGCTGATGAAGGACGGCCGCTACGTCGACGACCTGTCGATAGGCCAGATCGCCGACTTCGTCGCGACCAAGATCTAGGGGCGCGCCCGATGGGCGAAACCGTGGCCGGTGGCGTCAAGCTGGCCTGGCAGCAGATGGGTGAGGGGCCGGATCTGGTGTTCGTGCACGGCCTCGCCGCGAGCCGTGCGTTCTGGTTCGCGCAATACGCGCTGCCGCTGCAGGACCGCTACCGCTGCACCATGTACGACCTGCGCGGACATGGCTACAGCGAGCGCGCTGCGGGCGGGTATTCTTCGACCGCGCTGGCCGCCGATCTCGCGGCGCTGCTCGACGATCTCGGCATCGAGCGCTGCCGGCTCGTCGGTCACAGTTACGGCGGCGGCGTCGCGCTCGAGTACGCGGCCACGCATCCCGAGCGCGTGCAAGCGCTGTGCGTGATGGACACCAAGGTCAATGCGCTGCAGCCGCGGCAGATGCTCGCCGACATGCCCTACCTGTCGCCGTTCGAAATCGATGTCGCCGAGCGCTCCGGCATCGACTGGGCGGTCGAAGAGCAGATTGGCCTGCGCTTCCTGGAAGTCGTCGCGCGCCTGAAAGCCGGCAACGCGGAGCTGCCGAGCCGCGACGCGGTGACGCCTTTCGGCGAGGGCCGTGGTGCCGCCCGCACCGCGCGCGCCTGGGTCGATCTGATCGACACGCCCGGCGTGCGCGAGCAGCTGCTGCAACCCGGCTTCAGTGCCGACGAGTTGGCCGACAAGCTGCGCAACATGCCGCTGCTGCTGATCTACGGCGAACTCTCGCGCTGCATGCCCTCGTGCCGCAGCCTCGCCGCGCTGCTGCCGCAGGCCAAGGTCGAGGTGATCGCCGGCGGCGGGCATTTCTTCCCGCTGTCGCATGCAGCGAGCGTGCGCCCGCGGCTGGAGCGTTTCCTGGCCGCTTCGCAGTTGTAGGGCTCGCAACGCGCCGCGCGCCGAACGGCAGTGCCGCGCCGTCCGCCGGCGGTCTGCTGCTGACGGATTCTCCAACCGGCGTGTGAATCGCCAAGTACCCCCGTGTTGCTTCGCCGATGCTTGTGACTGCGCTGCGACCTCATGTCTGAGGCGACGGCGTACAGGGCGATCTGCCCCGACACAACGCTTTCATAAAGGCGGAGGAGAGAGATATGCGACTGCGGACGGCGGGGTTCGCGCGGCCCTGTGGTATCGGGCTGGGCCTGGGTGCTGCACTGCTGACGGGGCCGGCAGCCGCCGGAACGCTGGAGCTGGGGTCCGGGCTGTCGCTGGACTACCTGGCGAACCTGACCTACAGCGCGGTGATGCGCGCCGACGATCCGGATTCGCGGCTGCTGGCCAACGTCAATGGCGACGACGGCGAGCGCGCATTCGATCAGTCCGCGCTGGTCAACAACCGCGCCGCGGTGCTGGCCGAAACCAATCTGCACTTCGGCAACCACGGCGTTTTCGTGCGCGGCAGCGCGTTCTACGACGACGTCTACTTCCACGACAGCGACAACGATTCGCCGGAGACTCTGAACCGCGCCGATCACGCCGATCATTTTTCCGACGCGACCCGCGACCGCCTCGGCGCCCGCGCCCGGCTGCTCGACGTCTACGCCTATGCCAGCATTCCAATCGGCAGCACCGCGCTGGACCTGCGCGCCGGCAACCAGGTGGTGTCCTGGGGCGAGAGCCTGTTCTTTCCCAACATGAGCGGCGCGCAGGCGCCGGCGGATGCGACCAAGTCCAACGTGCCGGGCACCGAGGTCAAGGACATCCTGCTGCCGGTGGGTCAGGTCTACGCGCAGTGGGGCCTGACCGATCGCCTGAGCGTGTTGGGCTATTACCAGTGGCAGTGGAAATCCACCGAGCTCAACCCCACCGACGCCTTCTACAGCTCGTCGGACGTGGTCGGGCCCGGCGCGGAGTTCCTGCTGGTGCCCTCGCTGGCGCCGCTGGCGCCGTTCGGCATCAGCACACAGGTGCCGCGCGGCAAGGACGACAAGCCCGACGACAGCGGACAGTGGGGCGCCGGCGTGCGCTACCGGCTGGGCGAGGCCACCGAACTCAGCGCATATCACATCCGCTACTCGGACAAGAACCCGGTCGGCGTCACCATCAACTCCACCGCGATGACGCTGCCGGTGGTCGGCACGCTGGTGCTGCCGACGAGCTACAACGTCGCCTATACCGACGACATCAAGATGACGGCGCTGAGCCTCAGCACCGAAGTCGCCGGCACCGCGGTCGGCGGCGAAGTCAGCTATCGCCAGGGCGCCGGGCTCAACATCAACGTCGGCCCCACGGCATCGCCCACGCCCGGCCGGGGCGACGTGCTGCAGGCCAACCTCAACGCGACCAAGCTGTTCCTGCCGACGCCGCTGTGGGACACGATGCTGCTGCTGGGCGAAGTGTCCTACGTGCACGTCGAAGATCAGGACGGCATCGACGTGCCGACGCAGACCGGCACCGTCACCTACGACGATCTCAGCAACAGCCGCGACGCCACCGCGCTGCAGCTGCTGCTGCAGTTCGGCTACAAGCAGATATGGTCGGGTTGGGATCTGACGCTGAGCCTGGTCAACGGCTACGGCGTCAACGGCAAATCGGCGATCGCCGGCGCGCTCGGCAGCTATACCGGCGAGGGCGATATCCGCTACAGCGCCGGCCCGACATTCAAATACCTCAACAACCTCGAATTCGGCCTGGCCTACAACGGCTATGCCGGCGGCGCGAGCCTGGACCAGCGTCCGCTGGCCGATCGCAGCAACGTCGCCTTCAACGCCAAATACAGCTTCTGAGGATCACCGCGACCATGAAGACGAAATCCATGCTGAGCCGTGTATTCGCGGCGATTGTGCCGATGCTGGTCTGCGCTTCTGCCCACGGCGCGGTCAGTGCCGAGGAGGCCAAGGCGCTCGGCACGACGCTGACGCCCACCGGCGCCGAGATGGCCGGCAATGCCGAGGGCACGATCCCGGCCTGGACCGGCAAGTGGCTGGGCGTGCCGCCGCAGGTGCAGTACGACGGCAAGCGCAATGCCGATCCGTATCCGGGCGAAAAGCCGGTGTACACGATCACGTCGAAGAACCTCGCGCAGTACGGCGACAAGATCGGCGACGGCCAGAAAGCCTTGTTCGCGAAGTATCCGGAGACCTATCGGATGATCGTGTATCCCACGCACCGCGACTTCCGCCACAGCGATCTGGTCAACGACAACGTGCGCCAGAATGCGAGCAGCGCCACACTGTCCAACGACGAGCTGACGCTGAAGGGCGCCTACGGCGGCCCGGCGTTCCCGATGCCGAAGACCGGCAGCGAGGTGCTGTACAACGTGATGACCACGGTCAGCGCGTGGATGTACGAAGCGCCGAATGTCGGCGCCTACGTGCATCCCAGCGGCAGCATCGCCTGGTCGCGCACCACGCTGGCCGCGCACAACCTCTACCAGAAAGGCGACGACCGCGCGCATTGGGACGACGGCGTGTATTCGCGCAGCATCAGCGTGCAGAAGGCGCCGCCGCGCGACGCCGGCAAGATGTCGTATACGGTGAACTCGCTGGACTTCGTCGCGTCGCCGCGCCAGGCCTGGCAGTACGACCCGGGCTCGCGCCGGCTGCGCAAGTCGCCCGACGTCGGCTTCGACTATCCGATGGATTCCGGCCCGCGCGTGGTCGACGAGCAGAATGGTTTCAACGGCTCGCCCGAGCGCTACGACTGGAAGCTGATCGGCCGTCGCGAACTCTACGTGCCGTTCCACACCAACCGGCTCGAAGATCCTTCGATGAAGTACGCGGACCTGATCTCGACGCGCGGCCATCCGAACCCGGAGCAGGTGCGCTACGAGCTGCGCCGCGTCTGGGTCATCGACGGCATCCTCAAGAAGGGCAACCGCCACGTCTACGGCAAGCGCCGCATGTACATCGAGGAAGACAGCTGGCAGATCCTGCTGGCCGACAACTACGACACCCGCGGCCAGCTGTGGCGCGTCGCGCAGAACTGCGCGGCCTACGCCTACGACGGCAAGTTCTACTACCTCAATGCCAGTTTCTACCAGGACTTGTTCTCCGGCGCTTACAGCGCGGAGAACATCACCAGCGAGGAGCCGACGTCGGCGCAGTTCAACCGCCGCGAACCGCGGCCCAACGAGTTCACCACCGACGGCATCCGCCGCGGCGGCTCCTGAGCCTCGGGCAGCGGACGATCCGACTAGTGGCCTGTAACAGAGGAAAAGCTAGTGAGCATGGCCGATGGATCGTGGGTCGAGGCAAGGCGCCAGAGGAGCCATAGCCTTGGCTATGGCGACGACGAGCAACGCCGCATCGGCGCACGAGACGCGGCCAGGCGCTATCGATTCCTCTGTTACAGGCCACTAGCTGGCCTTGAGGCGCCGGTATTGGCTGGGACAGACGCCAGCGATTTTCTTGAAGGTATTGCTGAACTGGCTCTGGTCGTAGAAACCCAGGCTCAGCGCCAGTTCGGTCAGCGAGCAGTCGGCCCTGGCCAGTGCCGTCCTGGCCCGCTCGACCTTGGCGTGGAGCAGGTATTGGTAGGGCGACAGGCCGGTGGCGGCCTTGAAGCGCCGGCAGAACGTCGGTACGCCGAGCTGCGTCTGCGCCGCGAGTTCCGACAATGTCAGCTTGCTGCCGAGCCGACTTTGGATCAGCTCCAGCACGCGCCGCATGTCCGCCGCCGGCAAGCCGCCGGCGGCCTCGTCAGGATGGGCGCGCGTCGAGCAATATTGGCTGAGGTAGTGCAGCGCGATGCCGCGCGCGATATGGCGGGTGAACAGATCGCTGGCCGAGGTCGGCGCCAGCAGATCCTGGTGCAAGGTCAACACGCCGTAACGTATGCGCTCATCCTGCTTGAGCATCAGCCGGCCGTGATTCGGGTAGACGATGCGCTCCCGGGTGAACTCGCGCAGCACGCCATCGCCGACTTCGAGCAGCACGCAACTCTGACGCCCGCCCTGCCAGGAACCTTCCCAGACCGAGCCCGCCGGCGTCATCGTGACGCTGCTGCCACCATTGAATTCATACGGACGGCTACGGCCGGCGAACATCAGCGTGCGCCCGTCCAGAGGCACCCAGAACGACAGCCGGTCATGGCCGATACGCTGCCGCGGCGCTGACTCGTCGAGTTCGACCAGCGAGCAGCGGATGTCGTCGACGCTACGCGCCAGCACGGTGCGAATGGACTCGCGATGCGGCGCTGCCAGGGACGACGCTTCAGCCATGCAAGTTCTCTCCCGGACGAGCGGCTTTTCGCCCTAGTTCCGTCGCGCCGTCGGACGGCGCGATCGCGCGGACCATGCCATGGCGCTCGCCCGTTGAGCTACTGCAATTGCGGGAGATTCGCCGGCCGCGGGATGAACGGTGCGGTGGAGGCGATGGATGCGCGGCCCGGCGTGGTATTCCCAAGCGCGCGCCCGCGTTCCATGCTGTCGGCCATGAAACCGATCCATCTGAGCCAGCATCGCTGCGTGGTCTTCTTCACCGGTGCCGGGCTTTCCGCCGAATCCGGCGTGCCGACCTATCGCGGCGCCGGCGGTATCTGGTCGCAGTATCGCTACCAGGATTACGCCTGCCAGCGCGCCTTCGACCGCGATCCGCAGGCGGTACTGGAATTCCACGAACTCAGGCGCGCCAGCGTGCTCGAATGCGCGTCGCACGCCGGCCACGCGGCGCTGGCGGCAATGCAGGCCACGCATGCCGGCGTGCGCGTGGTCACGCAGAACATCGACGGCATGCTGCAGCGCGCCGGCGCGCGCGTAGACGCGGAGCTGCACGGCTCGATGTGGCGGGTGCGCTGCGCTCGCCACGGCCTGCGCGACGACTTCGCCCGCGGCCCCTACGCGACTCGGCGTTGCGCGGACTGCGGCGCCTGGCTGCGGCCGGACATCACCTGGTTCGAAGACGCGGTCGACGAGGCCGTGTTCGCCCGCGCCGGCGAGCTGATCGCGAACTGCGATCTGTTCGTCGCGGTGGGCACCTCCGCCGTGGTGTATCCGGCCGCCTCTTTCCTGCCGTTGGCGCGCAGCGCCGGCGCGATGATGGTGGAGATCAATCCGGAATCGACCGAGGCTTCGGATCTGTTCGATCACCGCTACGCGATGCCGGCGAGCGAGGCGCTGACGCGAGTGTTCCAGACCTGAGCGCGGCCTTTGTAGGAGCGGGTCATACCCGCGACCGAGGCTGCAACGGCACAGTCGCGGGTATGACCCGCTCCTACAGCTGCGTAATCAGCGCTGCAGCTCGAATTTCGCGGCGACGCCGGCGCGCGCGTTCGGCGCGATCCAGACTTCGAATTCGCCGGGCTCGGCGAGCGGCTGCAGATCGCGGCCGATGAACTGCAGATCCGCGCGCGACAACTCGAATGCGACGTCGCGGCTTTCGCCGGGCGCGAGCTTGAGCTTCTTGAAATCCTTCAGCTCGCGCACCGGCCGCGTGATGCTGGCGACGCGGTCGTGTACATACAACTGCACGGTTTCCTCGACCGCGCGCGCACCGGTGTTGGTGAGGCGCGCGCGGGCCTGAAGACTGCCGTCCCAGGGCAGCGTGTTCGCGCTCAACACCGGCTCGCCGTACTCGATCGTCGAATAAGCCAGGCCGTGGCCGAAGGCGTACAGCGGCGCGGCCGTCAGCTCGCGATAGCGCGCGGTGTATTCCTGCAGCGGCCCGGGTGGCGGCGGACGGCCGGTGGACTTGTGCGCGTAGTAGTACGGCACCTGGCCCGGCGCCTGCGGAAAGCTCACCGGCAGGCGCCCGCTCGGGCTGACGTCGCCGAACACGACGTCCGCGATCGCATGGCCGGTTTCGGCGCCGAGAAACCAGGTCAGCAGAATCGCATCGGCGTCGCGCACCGCGCCGCTCAACGCCAGCGCGCGGCCGCTGCGCAACAGCACCACGACCGGCTTGCCGACGGCTGCGACCGCCTCGGCCAGCGCCTGCTGCGCCGGCGGCACCACGATCTCGGTGCGCGACTGCGCTTCACCGGACATCGATTCGCTTTCGCCGATCGCGAGCACGATCACGTCGGCCGCGCGCGCCGCGGCGAGCGCGGCGTCAATGCCGCCCGCGATCGGTGCTTCGATATCGCTGCCGCGCGTGACGCTGAGCAGTGCGGCGTCCGGCATCGCCGCGCGCAGGCCGGCTTCGACGCTGACCGCGTCGCGGCGGTCGTCGAACACCGTCCAGGGGCCGTTCAGATTCGCAGGCCCGCCGGCGAACGGGCCGATCAGCGCAACGTGCTTGCCCGCGCGCGGCAGCGGCAGCAGCTGGTGCTCGTTCTTCAGCATCACGATCGCGCGTTGCGCCGCCACCCGCGCCAGCGCGCGCGTCTGCGGCGTGTGCGTCAGCCGCTGTTCGCGCGCCGCGCTCATGCGTCCATAGGGCTTGTCGAACAGGCCGAGTTCGCGTTTGACACGCAGCACGCGGCGCACGGCCTGGTCGAGCCGCGACATCGGCACCTCGCCGCTGGCGACCAGCTCCGGCAGATAGCGCTGGTACAGCCGGCTGGTCATGCTCATGTCCACGCCGGCCAGGATGGACTGCTTGACCGCGTCGCGATCATCAACAGCGACTCCGTGCTCGACCAGTTCGTGATCTGCCGCGTAGTCCGAGACGACAATGCCGCGAAAGCCCCATTCGCCGCGCAGCACATCGTTCAGCAGCGGCGCGTTGACCATCGCCGGCACGCCGCCGATCTCGTGGAAGCCGGCCATCACTGCCAGCGCGCCGGCGTCGAACGCGGCCTTGAACGGCGGCAGATAGACCTCGCGCAGCGTGCGCTCGGTGAGCTCGACGGTGTTGTAGTCCAGGCCGCCTTCGGCCGCGCCATAGCCGGCGAAATGTTTGGGCGTGGCCAGCATCGCGTCGTCGTCGGCGAGGCGATTGTTTTTTTGATAGCCGCGCACGCGCGCCGCGGCGAAGCGCCGCGCCAGCAACACGTCTTCGCCGGCGCCTTCGACGCCGCGGCCCCAGCGCGCGTCACGCGCGAGGTCGACATTCGGTGCCAGGTTCCAGGCGACGCCGGCAGAGCTGGCCTCCACTGCGGTGGCGCGCGCCACGCGTTCGGCGAGCTCCACGTCCCAACTCGCGGCCTCGGCCAGCGGCACCGGGAAAATCGTGCGGAAGCCGTGGATCGCGTCGACCGAAATCAGCACCGGAATCTTCAGCCGCGACTGCTCGACTGCCGCGCGCTGCAGCTGCCGCGCCCAGTCCGCACCGATGCCGTTGAACACCGCGCTGATGCGGCCTTCGCGAATCTCGGCGAGCTGGCGCTGCATCGCGGTTGGCTCGCCGGGCTTGCGTTCCTGGTCCGAGGGTTCGTTCTCGTAGACCGCGGCGACCAGGGTCAGCTGCCCGGCTTTTTCTTCCGGCGTCATCCGCGAGATCAGCGCGTCGATCTGCGCGTCGTCGAAAGACTGCGCCGCCATTGCGGGGCCCAGCAGCAGCGCGGCAGCGAGGCCGCGCATCGTCCTTGAATTCGCCATGCTTGGATTTTAGGGGCTTGCACGCGACGGTGTCGCGGCCAGCGCCGTGCGCCAGTCGGTTTCCAAGACCCACGATCTGCGTCAGCATTGTTGCCGGCGGCGTCGCCGCCGACATTAATCAAGGGATCAACGGGAGCGTTATGAAATACCGCGTTTTACTGTTCTGCCTGGGCGTACTGGGGATGGGCGCACAGGCGCAGGCTTTTGGCACCACCTTGCGCGCCGCCGCCGGCAGCGGCAGCTTCGAGCTGGATGAAGACGCGGGCATGGACGCGGAGGGCGATCTCAGCAGCGCGGATTTCCGCGCTGCCTTCCAGGTCAACGAGCACGTGTTCCTGCGCGGTCAATACATGCACAGCTCGGGCGACGAGGTCGAGATCGATGACGTCGAATACGACGCCGACATCGACTGGAACACGATGCGGCTCGGTGCCGGCTACGGCGGCAAGCTCGGCGCTATTCGGCTCTATGGTGTCGCCGAGTACATCGATCTCGATTTCAAGGTCGATGGCGAGACTGACGGCGGCAACGGCTGGGGCGTGACCATCGGCATCGGCGACCAGGGCAGCACAAAGCTGCTGTGGAGCGCCGAGCTGTCGGTGCTGGACGTGGAAGGCACCTCGGGCATGAGCATCGACAGCAGCATCGGTTACCGCATCACGCCGCTGTTCGGCGTGCTGATCGGTGCGCAGAGCTATACCTTCGAGGAGCACAGCGACGAGCTGAGCTTGTTCAACTTGTACCTCGGGTTGCAGCTGGCGTTTTAGTCGGCCGGGCCGCAGCCCGTGTCAGCCGGGCTGCGGATAACCGATGGACGCGGCGAGCTGCGCCATCGTCGGTGCCATCGCGGTCAGCTGGTGGCGCGCATAAGGCCAGTCCAGCGAGGCGCTGGACGAGGCCAGCGCCAGCAGTTGCGCCGCGTCCAGTTTCTTCAACTGCTCGATGTCGACGCGACAGCGCAGCAGCAGCGTCGCATCCGAAAACGCGCGCGCCAGCGCCGCATGCACCTGATACCAGGCCAGCTGCGGTTTCAGCACCGGCGCGGCATTGAACAGGCAGTGGTCGCGATAATCCGGCGGCGTATACAGCTTGCCCTGGTAGTGCGCTGTGGCGGCCGCGACGAAAGGCTCGGCCGGGGTCGTCACGTGGACGAAGCAGGCCAGCGGCAGCCGCGCGAACCAGCGTTCGATCTGGTGGATGCGAAAGCCCGCCGATAGATCCGTCAGCGTCACCAGCGGCGCATCGACCGCGGTCAGCAGCGC
>Ga0190273_10000569_pt1 | contig 13624 bp, 10 predicted proteins | sample Popmic504IS_FD_134513 | JGI IMG/M metagenome (GOLD analysis project Ga0190273, IMG submission 134513) | Populus adjacent soil microbial communities from riparian zone of Shoshone River, Wyoming, USA - 504 IS | ecosystem: Environmental > Terrestrial > Soil > Riparian zone > Trees stand | place...
AATCGTTCCCTCAAAACCATTCTCTTGCTGTCGGCTCTTTCTCGCAAACGACTTTTCCCGGAGGATAAATAATGAATTTTTATCATAAACAGGCCGCGCGGAATACTTTCGCTCTTTTAATGATAAGCCTGCTGCTTGGCCCGCTGGCCGCGACACACATCCGCGCCTCCAATTCTCGGGCAGCGCAGCAGTCGGCAACGTCGGCGACGACGGCAACGGCTCTGCCTGCGGGCGTCGAGCGCGTCACTTCAGTTGAGGGCATCACGGAATATCGATTGCAGAACGGATTGCGCGTGCTGCTTTTTCCGGACCCGTCGAAGCCGACCGCGACCGTTAACATTACCTATCTGGTCGGCTCGCGCAATGAGAACTATGGCGAGACTGGAATGGCCCACCTCCTTGAGCACCTCCTTTTTATGGGCTCTAAGAATCATCCCAACATCCTCAAAGAGTTTGCTGAGCACGGCACGCGGCGCAACGGCACGACGTGGCTTGATCGAACCAACTATTACGAGACGTTCGTCGCCTCGGACGAGAATATGCGTTGGGCCATCGAGATGGAGGCCGACCGCATGATTAACTCCTTTATCGCCAAGAAGGATTTGGACACACAGATGTCCGTCGTGCGTAACGAGTTTGAGGCGGGCGAGAATGATCCGCAGGGCGTGATGCTGGAACGCGCCATCTCGACGGCTTTTCTCTGGCATAACTACGGCAACTCGACCATAGGCGCGCGCTCCGATATTGAGAACGTGCCGATTGAAAGATTACAGGCTTTCTATCGCAACTATTACCAACCGGACAACGCCGTGCTGCTCGTCGCTGGCAAGTTCGACGAAGCTAAAACTCTTGAGCTCATCAACAGGAATTTTTCCCCGATACCGCGCCCCGCGCGCGTGCTTCAAAAATCCTACACCTCAGAGCCGACGCAGGACGGCGAGCGCGCCGTGACGCTGCGCCGCGTCGGCGATGTGCAGGCGGTGATGACCGTCTATCACGTGCCGTCGGGCTCGCATCCGGATTTTGCAGCGGTTGATATTCTGACGGAAATCCTACGCGCAAGACCTTCCGGGCGACTGCACAAAGCCCTTGTGGAGACGAACAAGGCAAGCTCCGTGGCGGGTTTTAGTTTTCAACTGAAAGAGCCTGGCGTTGCTGTCTTCGGCGCAGAGGTACGCACGGATGCTTCGCTCGATGCGGCGCGCGACAGCTTACTGCAAACCATCGAAACTTTAAGTGCCAATCCGCCCACCAAAGAAGAGGTCGATCGCGCGCGCACGGCCCTGCTCAAAGAGATGGAGCAGACCTTTAACTCTTCGCAGGATGTCGGTCTGGCGATGAGCGAATGGCTGGGGATGGGCGACTGGCGACTCTTTTTTCTTCATCGCGACAGGCTGCGACAGGTGAGTGTGGAAGATGTCAATCGCGCCGCATCCAAATATCTCAAATCATCGAACCGCACCCTCGCGATGTTTATTCCAACACAGAAGCCGGATCGCGCTGAGATTCCGCCCGTCCCTGATCTCACGGCGATGCTTAAAGATTACAAGGGCGATGCGGCGATCACGGCTGGCGAAGCGTTCGATCCGTCACCCTCGAATATAGAGACTCGCACCGTGCGCAGCAGTACGCCGGGCGGATTAAAGCTGGCGCTGCTGCCAAAAAAGACTCGCGGCAGCACGGTTTTCGCCTCAATGACTTTGCGCTATGGCGATGAAAAGAGTTTGATAAATCGCTCGGCTGCGGCGCAACTCGCCGGCTTTATGCTGATGCGCGGCACACAGAAGCACACGCGCCAGCAGATCAAGGACGAGTTTGATCGTTTGAAGGCAACAGTCACCGTCACGGCTGGCCCGAGCTTTGCGGTCGTCAATATCGAGACCGTGCGCGAGAATCTTCCGTCAGTGCTCAGGCTCATCACGGAAGTCCTGCGCGAGCCGTCTTTCCCGGAAAGCGAGTTCGCACAGCTCAAGCAGGAATCCCTTGCTGCCATCGAACAATCGAAGAGCGATCCGCAGGCGATGGCGACCGTCGCTTTGAATCGCCATCTTAGTCCTTATCCGAAGGGCGACCCGCGCTATGTGATGATGCCCGATGAGCAGATAGAGGTGGTCAAGGGCGCGACCCTAGAAGAGGTCAAAAAGTTTTACGCAGATTTCTACGGGGCGTCGAACGGCGAGCTGGCCGTGGTCGGAGACTTCGATGATAAGGAGATCGCGCGTCTTGCAGCAGATTTGCTCGGCAACTGGAAGAGCCCTAGCGCCTTTGCGCGGCTCGTCAATCTTTACAGGGATGTGCCATCGATTAACAAGTCACTGGATGCGCCGGACAAAGCGAACGCTTTCTTTACCTCCGGCTTGAACATACAACTTCGCGATGACGATCCGGATTATCCGGCGCTGGTGCTCGGCAATTACATCCTGGGCAATTCCGACAACTCGCGGCTGCGCATGCGTATTCGCGTCAAAGAAGGTTTGAGCTATGGCGTCGGCTCGCGCGTCATCGTCAGCTCGCTCGACAAGTCCGGCACGTTTACGTCGTTCGCCATCTACGCGCCGCAGAACGTTTCGAAAGTCGAGGCGGCTTATAAAGAGGAGATCGCGCGTGCTCTCGCGGAAGGCTTTACAGCCGAAGAGGTAGAGGCGGCCAAGGCAGGTTATCTCCAATCGCAACAGGTCAACCGCGCGCAGGATAGTGTGCTAGCCCGTGTGCTTGCCGCTCGTCTCTACACGAATCGCACGCTCTCATGGGACGCAGACTTCGAGAAGAAGATCGCCGCCCTCACACCGGAGCAGATCACTGCGGCGTTGCGCCGCCACATAGACCCGTCGAAGATCACCATCATCAAGGCCGGTGATTTCCAGAAGACGGCCTCGAAATAAAGTTGTAGAAAGAGAGAAAGGCGGCGCGAACTTAAACGTTCGCGCCGCCTTTCTCTCTTGATCGCTTTGATAGAGCGCTTGCCCGTCACTTTGGTTGAGCCGACGCGGCGCGAACCAGTCGCAGGCGTTTGATAAAGCTATCGGAAATCTTACCCTCGACTGTCCCGCCGATTGAATTCACCCTGCCGCTTGCCAGTACTCTGTGGGCTCGCGGCACGATCACGGTGTAGACAAAGCTCGTCGTAAACAACTTGCGATCAACTTCGATGATGAGGTCTGCATCAGCTTCGTTTCTGGTGATCTCCATTCCCCACTCCTGAAACTCTTCGCGCCGCAGCAAGGCGTTCTCCAGCGTCGAGGGCTTGAAGAAAACACTATTGGTTCGGATATAGATCACACGCGCCGCGCGCAGGATGTCTGCGGAACCGGGATGAGCCGCAACGGCCTGTAGCTCATTCGCGGCATTTGTCGTCGGCGCTGTGATGTTAAAGCAGAGGATGAGGAGGATTATTGTTTTTGCCCAGAGGGCAGAGGCGTTCATGGCTGTTGCTCCATCTCTTCAAAATTTACGAGCGCGGGCGCGCTTCGATTTAAAGAAGCATAGAGCCTGTGGCCTTAGCATGACTTGCTCCGTGTGACACTTCATGGATTGTCACAGCAAGCGGCGAGCGGGCCTTAGAGTCTTTTTATTTTCCAGTGTAGTCTTCGATATTAAAACGCTTGGCCAATGCGTCGAACTGTTCCTGTGTGTATTCAAAGTTCGTGCCGATGATGACGCGCCCTCCATCGTCCGTCTTGACTCTCATGTTGGTCTTTTCACCGACGGGCGAGTTGGCGGTCAGGTATTCAACGTCCGCTCTGTCGAATGCAAGGGCGTCCCTGCGCGTAAAGACATAAATATGATGAAACTGGCCGTCGCGCACGTATTGCAGCTTCTGCTCGAAGTCCGTGCGCGGCGGTGTGGGCGCTGCTGCCCCGGACTGCGACTGAGCTGCAGAGCCGTTGGATGAATCGGAGGCTTTTCGACACCCGCCGTAAAAAGCGATCACGAGCAGAAGCGCGCACAGCACCGGGCCCGTTCTCAAAACTTTTACGCTCATTTCCATAGCCACTATCCGGCGCTTGATCTATCCACACACACAAAACTCTTCCGGAGAACTTCAAGGCGCTGCGTTGCCCTGTTGCTGCTGCTCCTCTTCCTGTGGGCCAACATCTCCGTCAATGGGCTGGTCGCCGCTCGACTCGTCAGGCTCTTCGGGCAGCGCCACTCCCTTCTGGTCGCGTATCTGCAACACAGTGCATTCTTCGTCCTCGTAAACGATGTCGAACCAGCCGCTCTCCTTTGCGTTGAAATAAAAATCGTTGTGGACATCTTCCGTATCCGAGAAGACGTAACGCGCGCCGAAGCGGTCGCGTATGATCGGAGCTGCGTCCTTAATTTTTCCGAGCGTGATCTCTTCGTAGAGCTTCGAGAGCTCAGGATTTTTATCCAGCAGGTAGGTCGGATCGAGCCCCGAAGCGTAAGTGTGCGACGTGTCATAAAAAAACATCTTCGGGAAATCGTCCCAGTCCGTGTTAAAGACCATCTCTCCTGCGGGGACATTCGTTTGAATCCACTGCATGCCGCCGCGATAACGATCCGGCCCGGCCTCATCTGCGAGAGTCTTTGCAGTCTCTCGCACGTTGACGACCAGCACGACGCCTAGCAGGAGCGCGACGAAGACGGCTGCGCCCGTTTGCCAGTGTTCTCGCTTGCGCCGTTGCTCTGTGGTTTCCGCAGGCTCGTCTCTGTCCAGAAAGGGCTGTAACTCGTCCATCACATCTTCCGGCAAGTGCCCGACGACTCTGCGGCGCGCGCCGTCAAAGATCGTTTGCAGCGTAAAGGCGGCGAACAGTATGGCAAAGGGCGGCCAGTATTCGACGAAGCGGCGCGAGCGAAAACTGGCGACCATCAACAGCGTCGAAAAGATCAGGAAGAAGAGCGGGCGCGCGGCGCGACGCTTGTCCGACCAGTCAAAGGCTATATAGCCGACGAGCATCGCCACGAAAGCCACCAGACAGCTCCCCAGAAAAAACCAGCTTTCGTACGGATACCACTCCGAGCCGACGCTCGTCGAAAAATCATCCCAGATACGCACCTTGATCCAGACGTGCTCAAGAAAAAGCGCCACGTTCTTTGGAAAGTAGGGATTGATGATAAAGCCCGCGATTGTGCCCACCCCTGTCCACACGAGCGGTCGCCACTCGAAACGCCACTCGCTCCAACCTAAGACCACAGTCCAGATCACGGCAGCCGCCAGCAGCGTCACGAACAGGCTATAAGTCCAGACATACAGAAAGGCCAGCGGCGCGAGCCACACGTACTTGCGCTCGAACAGCAGGTAGATGCCCGCCACCATAAAGATGATCGAGACGGGCGGGGCTTTCGCCATGTTCAGTCTGTAAAGAAACGGCGCGGAACAACTGAGCATCGCCACCAGCCACACGAGCGCGTAGCTGATGCGATAGCGCACTATCAGCCAGTAACAGGAGAAGACGGCGAGGCTACTGAAAATGGTCGCAGCCACTTTCGCTCCCAAACGCAGGTCGCCGAACCATGTAAATGGAATCTGAAGAATATGGAAGAGCAGGTGATGGTCTACGTAATCCTTCGGGTTGAGCGTGGTCAGCGGCAGCCACTTGAAGGTGGGCAGCGAGAGGTGGCCCGCGCGCATGTTCTCCCAGAGCAGGCGACTCCAGCGTATATGATAATAGCCGTCGAAGTCTCCGCAGCAGATGCTCTGGTTCGAGAACTGTAGCCGCCAGAAGATAAGGCCGATGGTGGCCGCTCCGACGATCAGGTAAAGGGCGCGCACGGCTGCGTCCGAAACATCCAGAGAGCGTTCATCCCTGCGTGGACGGCCCTTCTGCTGCGGCTCGCGCCCGCCCTCTTCAACCAACGACTCGTCTAACCCATCCTGCACATCCTGCATAGTAGTATGGCTAAGGGATGAGGGCGGCAGTGTGAGGGATGAAAGGGTTTGAGTAAATGCGCCAATGAACAATTCACTCCGTCATTCATCCCTCATCCCTCATCCTTCATCCCTTCTTTTCATCCTTATTTTTCCAGACGTTGGATAAGCTCCAGAAGCGTCGCGGGGTTGATGGGCTTTGTGAGATGCGCATTAAAGCCCGACTGGACGGCGCGCCCGCGATCATCGAAAACCGAAAAGCCTGTGACGGCGATCATCGGAACGCCATTGTACTCGGGCAAACTGCGCAGAGCTTCGGCCAATTCATAGCCGTTCATCCCCGGCATTCCTATATCCGAGACGATGACATCGAAGCGCTCCTCGCGTGCGGCAGCGAGCGCATCGGGCGCGGAAAACGCCATCACCGTTTCATAACCGGCGTGCTCTAGAAACAGCGCGAGCATCTCCGTCACGTCCGGAGCATCATCAACCACAAGGGCGCGCGGCCTGTTCTCTCCGGGCATAAGAGCATCGCTGCTCCTGGCTATTTCCTCGATTGATCTATCATCGCCGCTTGAGAAAAGCTGGCTTGATAGCTGGATAAAACGCAGGACTTCGGGGCGCTCTAAATACTTTGGGGCAAGCGCGCTTTGCATTATTGACTCCCTCCTTACACTGTAAAGCGAGGTCATGGCCCAGATGAATTTTTACGAAAATCATCTGCGGGTTCTGAAGAATTAGTCTTGTGCGAGCGCGGACTGAAATTGTCACTACTGCTCTGATTTGCGGCGGCCCTGTTGCAGCAGTTCTTCAATCCTCGTCGCCAACTCAGTCGGATCAACCGGCTTAGCGATATGCGCATCGAAACCGGCTGCGCGCGCCCGCTCGGCGTCCGCATGCGAGGCATAGCCCGTCAACGCTACCGCCGGAACATCACGCAACCGCGGTATCTGTCGCAGCCGCGCGAGCAATTCATAACCGTCAATTTCCGGCATCCCTATATCTGAGATGATTATATCAAACCACATCGATGCGGCAACACGCAACGCCTCGGTCGGTGTCTGGCACAGTGTCGCCTCGTAGCCGCTCATCTCAAAGACGACCTGCAACATGTTCAGCGTATCGGACGAATCCTCTATGATGAGCACGCGCACACGCTCACTCGTGGGCGCGGCCTGCAAATTATTCGACAGTGTTCGCTCGACGCCTGGGCCATCCACGGTCAGGCGCGGAAGATGAACTGTGAAACGACTCCCGTGTCCGGAGCCGGGACTTGCGGCCAAAACATGGCCTCCGTGCGCTTCGACGAAACTTTTGACGAGCGCGAGCCCCAGGCCGAGCCCGCCGTGGATTCTGGTCTTCGAGCCGTCGGCCTGACGAAAACGCTCGAAGACGAAAGGCAGAAAGTCATGGCTGATCCCTATACCGCGATCTTCGATATGGACACGCACCTCTTCCGTATCGGCCTCGCAATGAATGTGGACGCGCGATTTTCTATCGGAGAATTTGACGGCGTTGCTCAGTAGATTCCAGAAGACCTGAACGAGCCGTGTACGGTCGCCCGACACCATTATTGTTTCTCGCTCGCAGGGCGCAAACTCGATCTCTATACCGCGAACGGCGGCCTCCGTGCGTACTGTCTCGACCGCTTCCTCGACGGCGGCGTCAATGGGAACGGCTGTGTTCTCGATCAGCATCTTGCCGCTCAGGATGGCGGACATATCGAGCAGGTCGTTGATTAATCTGGTCAGAGCGTAAGAGTTCTTGCTGATTACGCCCAGCCCGTGCTCGACCTCGCGCTGCGCGAGATTACCGCTGCGTATCATGTGTATCCAACCGATGATGGGCGTTAAAGGCGTCCGCAGCTCGTGCGAGATCGTGGCGAGGAACTCATCCTTGGCGCGGTTGGCGGCTTCCGCCTCGGTGCGCGCCGTTTGCTCTATCTCGTAAAGCCGCGCATGATCTATCGCCAGAGCGAGGCGGTCTGCGATCAGTTGCAGCAGGCCCGTGTCGTCTGCATTGAAGCGGCGCGGGTAGAGCGTGCCGACATGAATGACCCCGATGGCGCGGCCCTCGATCATCAAGGGGACGCCGAGCAAAGACTCTATACCCTTCTCGCGCAGCAGAGGATTAAGAACATCGGCGTGCTTTAGATCGTCGATGATGGTGGGCGCTCGTTTGGCGACGATGCCGCCGGCGAACCCGCGCCCGATGGGCAGACGGACGCCGCGCTCGACCTCTTCTTCCAAACCCTTGGCGGCCCAGGCGTAAAGCTCGCCCTCTGCTTCTTCGACCAGCAGGATGGCGACCGTATCGACGCTCAGAATCTCGCGGATGCGCGTGAGCACCTCGTCGAGCAGGTCGTTGATAGAGAGGTGCGCGAGCGCCGCCTGTGTAATAAGCTGGACGCCTTCGAGTCGCGCGCTCATCAATTCTGCTTCACGGCGCGCAGACTGCTCGCGGGCTAAAAGCTCTTCGCGTTCTTCTGCGATCAGCTTGTGATCGTGTATGTCCGTGCTCGTGCCGACCCACTTCAGAATCTGCCCTGCGGAATCACGCAAGGGTACGGCGCGGCCCAGATGCCAGCGGTAGCTTCCGTCCGAAGCGCGCCTGAAGCGATATTCGACCTCGTAGTCCTCGCCCGTCTTGACGGATCGTGCCCAGCGTCTCAGACAGCGCTCGGCATCATCCGGGTGGAGGACGGGCTGCCAGCCCCAGCCCAGAGTCTGCTCGGGCGTGTGGCCTGTGTATTCGTACCAGCGGCGGTTGTAATAATCGAAGGAGCCTTCGGCGTCAGCCGTCCAGACGATCTGCGGCATCATCTCGGCCAGCGAGCGATAAAGCTCATCGCCTTCGAGCATGGTCTCCGGCTCGGCTTGATCGGCGGCGCGCGGCGGGACGCGTTTCCCCTCCATAATTGTTTATGCCTCCCTGACCCGTTGTCTGTGAAGTGTTCCGGTCGCGGTGCACGAATCAAACCCGTGTGCTCAAAAAGGCTGCTGCTGCTTCTTGTCCGCCGACGGCGCGCTCTACGCTGGCTTCAGGGAAGCGCCGCAGGCATCCGTCTTTGTGAAAGCTATCCTTTTCCAAATGGCGAGTCAATCATAGTTTTAAGATTCGCGCAGGCTCGGGGCGGCGTCGTCGGCCCACGGGCTCATTAATTCATCGGAAGGAGCAGCGCGCTTAAAATTTTTTGGTGACAGAGCGAGTCTCTTTTTGATAGGGTGTGATTATTCTTCCAGGTCGATTCAACAATCAAGGAGAGAGACATGGCAACAAAAAAATCGGGTAAGAAATCAAGCGGCTCCCGCAAGGGGTCATCATCAGCCAAGAAGTCCTCAAAGAAATCAACCAAGAAGTCAGGGTCTTCCGGCGGCTCTAAGAAGGGTGGAGGCAAAAAGGGCGGCGGCAAGAAGTCTGCGGCCAAGAAATCCACTGCCAAAAAGGGCGGAGCGTCCTCCGGCGGCGCAGGTAAAAAGAGCGGCGGCAAAAAAGGCGCAGCCTCGGGCAAGGGCGGCGGCGCAGGTAAAAAGGGCGGAGGCAAAAAGGGCGGCGGTAAAAAAGGTGGCGGCAGCCGTAAAGGCATTACCACTTCCAAGGTCGCCAAAGAAGTCAGGAGAGTAGCGGGTAACGTGCTGACGGGCGCAGCCAGCGGCGCAATCGTCGGCGCGCTTCAGGCCGTTATCCCTGAAGCCGAGCAGGCGACAGAGAAACTGGATGCGACAAAGGAATCCATTGAGAAGAACCAGCCCGGAAAGTAAGAACCAAGGGACCTGAGAGAATTTATCCAACGGCACTGACTTTAAGGGCAGCGATCATCTATGATGAGCGCTGCCCTTAAAGTTTTATCTGTTCTGGTCTACAGAGAGGCTTAAGCGGGCCGACTGAAGATGACTCGAACGTCCCCGTCTCCCACGAGGTCGAACTTTCTGGTTCCGCTCTGGTCTTCTATCTCGACACGGATGGGCTTCCACTTCTTGCCGCCGGTGTCTTTGACCTTACAATGTTTGTGTTTTTTACCGTCCGGGTCTTCGCGGTCAAAAACCGTCCTGATGTCAATCGAGCCACCAGAGACAGTCACTGGCGTCTCTTCGTCTCCTCCTCCCGCGAGGTCTTTTTTGACTTTAGGTGTTTTCTTATTCGTCTTGGCCTTGTCTTTCGACTGTGTGTAAGCGCCCGGCGTCTGCTCTGTCGTATCGTTTGGTTTGCGGCTCATGGGGCTTTGCTCCTTCTTAGAGGTTGGTGTTGAATTAACTGCTGATCGCAAATTCATCTTGCAAGAGCTTGAGCAAGAGTTGCACATCTGGTCTGGTGAGGTAACTGTCGTAGCTTTCCGCTCCCCAACGCTCTTTTAGCCCGGAGAGCAGTTCGGGGATGTGAGCAGCGTAAAGGCGAGCCTTCTCGTCATCATTTGTACGACGAGCGGCGCGCGCGGCTGCGAGCCATGCGCGCCCCTCGGACTCATGTTGGCCCAGACGAGCGAAGCTCTCCTGCGCACTGATCGCATCCGTGAGCGACCCCTTGAAGTCACCCGTCTCGAACTCCGCATCGGCCAGCGCAAGCTTGGCCGTAGAGAGCAGCCAGGGATCGCCCAGGGGGACTGCCATCTCGACCGCTTCCCGGCACAGGCGCACTCCTTCCGCTTTCGCGCCGGAAAAGACACGCGCCTGTCCGAGCAGAGTTGTCACCTGTATGGCCGTGGCAGAGTTCTTCTTGCCGATCATCTCCAGCACTTCTTCGGCCCCCTTTTGCGCTTCCGCGAAGCGGCGCTGGCTGAGCGCCATCATCGACTCATAATGACGAATGTCTGTGAGCACTGGCTTTCCTTGATCCGTTTGATTGACGATGGCGCGGGCCTCATCAAATTTCGCGCGGGCCTCTTCGTAATGGCCCAACTGCCAGAGGACGTTGGCTTGATTGGCTAAAGTATTGCCCGCGCCGCGCTGCATGCCCAGTGATTTGTAGGCGTTGGAGCTTTGCTGGAAATAAGCAATCGCCTCGGTGTACCTTTCCTGCCGCATCAGGACATTGCCGATGCCCTCTTGCAGGAAAGCTTTCTGCAACTGGTCGCCCACCTCTTCGGCAAGCGCGAGCTGTTGCTTAAAATCTTTGAGCGCGCCTTCATAATCGCCCTTCTGCCTTTTGGCGCGACCCAAAAGCAGAATTACCTGCGAGCCCTCTTTACGAAAACCGCTCTGTTGATAAAAGGCCAGCGCGGGCTCCAGATAGCGCACCGCTTCATCAGGTTTGTTCTGCTGTATGCGAAGGCTGCCGAGCAGCAGCAGCGAGCGCGCCTCGTTGCGCCGCGCCTTGTAACGGCGCGCCAGATCGAGCGCCTGCGTGAAATACTTGTCGGCCTCTTCATAATCTCCGCGACTGGAATCGCCGCGCGACAGGTAAACGCTGCCGAGATCGACGAGCCCGCGCATGGAGAGATTCTCCATCCCGTTATTTTGTGCCAGCGCGACCGATTCGACGGCCAGCTTCTCAGCCTGCGTCGTATCGCCGCCATTATGAAAGGCGTAGGTCAGTTGCAGCATCGTCTTGATCTGAAGCGGAAGGTTGTTTGTGACTTTCGCCAGATCCAGCGCCTGCTGCAACTGCGCACGCGCCTCAGCCACCTGACCACCCTTAACGGAGAGCGCGCCGCGCTGGAAAAAAACTTCAGCGCGACCTTCGACGTTGCCCAGCGCCTGATAGAGCGATTCTGCCCTTTCGAAGGCGGCCTTTGCGTTCGCGGCTTCCTGAAGACGCCCGTAAATAATGCCTGCGCGCAGAAAGGCCGTCGCGTACTGCTGATCTATCTTTGTCGCTTTGAGATAACTCTCCAGGGCCTTCTTCGTCTGCTCGTCGTTCTCGTAAGCGCGCCCCAGATCGACATAGACTTCCGCCTTGTTCGGCGTCTGGCGTGCCAGCTCTTCATAGGATTTGATGGCGCGCGCAAAATCGCGCGTGGCCGTCGCCGTGACCGCATCCAGATAGAGCGCATCGGATTTCGCCAGCGAGGCGCGCCCGCTCATCAATTGACTGACGCGCAACAACTCATCCTTGGCCCGGTCAGTGTAATCCAGTTCCGACCATGCTTCTGCCAGTCGCGCATGGGCCAGAGCATATTTGTCGTCAATGACAATGGCGCGTTCCAGCGCCTTGCTCGCCTGAAAATAAGCGCCCTCGCGCAGCGCGTATGTGCCCGTGTCGAACCAGCGCGCAGCATCCAATGGTGGTTGATATACGACCGGGCGAAACCAGACCCACCAGACGACGCCGATGGCCGCCAGGAAGACAAAGACTCCGACGAGCAGGCGCGCAATCGAGACGCGCGGTTGTTGCAGCAGATCGGAGAGAGTCACAAGGGCGCTCGGGTGCGCTGTCTTCGGCGACATAGCAATCCGCTGTGTGCGCTGTGCCTGCAACTCCTCGCTCATAGAGACGCGCACGCCCTGCAAATCCTCCAGCAACTCGGCAGCCGATTGATAACGATCCTCTGGCCGCTTTTCCAAAGCCTTCATCACGACCGCGTCCAGTTCCTTCGGCACGAGCTTGTTGATGCTCGAAGGTGCGGGCGGTGTGACGTGTATGACCTGCGCCGCGATCTCTATCACGCTCGCGCCTGCGAAGGCCGGACGCCCTGCGATGCATTCATACAGCAGAGCGCCGAGAGCGAAGAGGTCGCTTCTGGCATCGACGGGCGCGCTCATCGCCTGCTCGGGCGATAGATAGAGCGGCGTGCCGACGACTGCGCCGCTGCGCGTATGCGTTGCGAGCAAAGTTCTGGCATCCGGGTCGGCGGAGTGCGCAGCGGGCTCGTCCTTGAAACGCTTGGCCAGGCCAAAGTCCAGCACCTTGACCTGACCGCGCTCGTTAATCAGGATATTTGAAGGCTTGACATCGCGGTGGACTATGCCTTGGCGGTGCGCTTCGCCCAATGCTTCTGTGATGGTCTCGATGATCTCTATGGCGTGCTTGAGGGTCATGTGGCCCTCGTGCATCAGGTCGTTCAGAGAAGTTCCTTCGATCAATTCCATGACGAGGAATGGTTGGCCTTCGCTCGTCTCGCCGTAATCATAAACGGTCGCAATATGAGGATGGCTGAGCTTGGAGACGGCGCGCGCTTCGCGCAGGAATCGTGCGCGAAAGTGGTGTTCGTCCGCGAAGTCGCCGGTCGGGAACTTGATGGCGACGCGTCGTCCCAGATGCATGTCTTCGGCAACATACACAGTACCCATGCCGCCCTCGCCGAGCGGTTTGAGAATGCGATAATGTGAGACTATTTGCCCGATCATCGGTGCGGCACAACCGTTTGTTCCGGAACGCGGAAGGAAGAATGATGAAAAATAGCGTGAGCACCGAACACGCCCGCCGCGCCGGGCATGTCAGTGATTACAGCGTAGGCGGGCATACTACGCCAAACCTATATGCTTTTCAATACGAATTCGGATAACTCGCGCCCCGTCTCTTGCGCGCAACTCCTGTTTTCTTAAATGACGCGAGCGCCTCTCGCAGTCCTTCATCACGCAAGACCTTCGCGCACAGATTTATGACCCTCTATTAGCCAGTCTGGCCGATTTCTGCTAGTCTCTCGGAAAAGACAGCGACTAAAAACTTATTGAATCCATGTATCCGTCCGGCAATCTGTTTATAGAGGCGACGCACGGTCGACTCGAAGCCATTCTCAAAGAGCCGCGCGAGGGTGAGCCGAAGGGCGCGGCCCTGGTGCTTCATCCGCACCCTCTGGGCGGCGGGACGATGCACAACAAGGTGGTCTTTCGCGCGGCGAGCGCCTTAAACGAC
>Ga0190273_10000570_pt1 | contig 13606 bp, 14 predicted proteins | sample Popmic504IS_FD_134513 | JGI IMG/M metagenome (GOLD analysis project Ga0190273, IMG submission 134513) | Populus adjacent soil microbial communities from riparian zone of Shoshone River, Wyoming, USA - 504 IS | ecosystem: Environmental > Terrestrial > Soil > Riparian zone > Trees stand | place...
AAATCCGCCCCCATGGGTGAGTAATTGGACAACAGACGAGGGACCTTCATCTGGGGTGCAGTAGGTGGTGGCTAATTCATAAGTACCCGAGATAGTGGTGTACTGAAGACCTAGTCAGTGGAAGGACACTCGACGATAGATAGCGTAAAAGGTAAACCTACTCCTTCGAGCACAACTTGTGAATAATTTACTCCTGGCTGTGTCACGTCCAAGATGAAGTTGGTTAGGTCGATGTTGTTTCCAGGTGCTGCAAGGCCGAATACCCCATTCCGTGCTGAGATGGACACCGGGACTGTAATGTCTTGACACTTGCGACTCGTGGCGACGTGGCCGTAGAGAAATGCGACAAGCGCGACAGGAGCCAAGAGGCGAACCATCAGTGTCTCGATCAGCAGTATCGTGAGCGTCAACAGCCTCGGTCGTATAGTAGGTTTCACCACGAATTTGTGAATACTTTGAACTCCTTGTTAAGTGAGGAGAGGCTAGCACTGCTATACAACTCGCTAATATCGAGGCGCTGGTGGACAAACAAATGTAGAACGCAGAGCACCATGATTCCATGTCCCATACTTATTATTCCATCTGGATGCTCTAGCATAAAGCTTTCATGATAGCACCTTGATCCGGCGAGATCGGCTTCTTCTCAGCAACCATGTCGTTTCCAAATCCTGTATCGATCTCGAGTCACAGACACTACTAAGTGCCTCTACCCTTCAAGAAGAGGAACGTATGTACATGCGCATGGAAATATCAGTTATACGCTATGCGACCCTAGTCCATACATACGACACTAGTCCATAAATACGACCCTGGTTAACGGAGACATCCCAGTCGGAGAATACGACCCCGGTCAGCATAGTAAGTGTCGTTCTAGCTACAGCACCGTCCAAATTGTCAAGAAGATATTAAATATTCTTGTCAAGCCTACCCAATCTTAGTAGCTTAGTAACACGCCGCTGACCCGCGCTGACCCGTGTGCTCGTCCACTAGTCGGCCAGGTGTCAATCGAAACTTTCGAACAACGACATCACACGACTCTCGAAACCTGATGGTCTGTCCGCGCTGTCCACGAACACGAGCAAGACTGCAACGCTTGCGCATGGTCCATCGACTTTTGTATCTATGCAGCCAGAGCGGCACTGCCTAGCCCGGCCATAGTCAACGCCGCCTGCTCCTTCATCCTCGCCACCGTTTTGTTGATTTTCTTCTTGCTCTAACGGTACACTTTAGCCTTATAACAAGTAAACTCCTAACGCGTTTTTCTACAGCCGACCATAGTAGACAACTAGGGGTGCTGCTAAGAAGGGAAGATTCGATTGATGCTGCATGCGACATTGGTTCATTGCTTGGACTAACCGAGTTGCATTTATGCACGTCATCGCTCGTGGGAGGCGTAGACAATAGTAACGAAGGCGACAACGCGTCCGTGTCTTACCAGCAGCGGTTACTTCGGCTCTCATCCCGCGCCGTGTCCAAACCACTAACCTAACCAGGCTCCTCGTCTAGAGGCTCGTAGTCGGTTGGCTTTCTCTATTTGATTGTAGTATCTTCCTATTCCTGGTCTCGCTTCTTGAACATGCCTCAGTCACTTTGATAACCACATCCAGGCCTTCTTGCCCGTCAACACATTCTCTCGAGCAACGTAGAGAAGAGCCACCTTGAAACCAGTTCCTCGACACATTCCTACATAAGAAGCAGACTCCATCAATTACCTTTGTTTGCATCTGATCCTATCATTCTGTGCCTCGTCCTCATGGTGGTCCCAACTATCAATCCCTCAGACTTGTTCTCCAGGTGTTCGCTGCTCTTCTTGTGTCGGAACAACCATCTGCTACATGCATGACCGGCTCGATATCTCCCAGGAGTCTGTGTAGGTTGTACACGGGAAAGTGAGGCAGCCGACTTGTGGGATTTGGAGCAACCATGGTTGCTGATGCTGCGTGCTTGCTGATCTTGTTCTGTAGTTCGGTTGTCCTCTGGCTAATGAGGAGTGGTTAGCGGTGATCAGAGGAATTGGAGAGGATGACATACACAAGATTTGGTGGCGCACTTGCGAGGATGTCATTGAAAGAGGATTGATGTTTCCACAAAGCTGGGGATCGTTGATGAACGCAGTGGCACTCAAACTTGACCGCAGCCTTGAGCTTGATCTAAGTAGTTGTGCAGTGGCCCATGCAGATCCCTGTTGCTGGTGCTGAATGGCCAAACGTAGTTGTGAGCCACCTCATACAGACATTGACCTCCCATTTGAATTGTTCTTCAAGCTTGTCCATTCCCTGCAGAAGCAGAGGGGGTTTTGATGTCGGTCTTGGAGTTCTCGATTGTAGTAGGTCCAGATGGCTTGACTGCATTCGTGCTTGGCTTCGGAGCCTTCGCCTCGTCGAGCAGCAGAGGCAGCATCGCTTGTTATACAAGTGGGACACCGTCAAAGGTGATCTCGCGTGTGAATTCCGTTGCGTGTAAGTGAGCGCAACTCGTCAGTGTTGACCACAGAGTGTGATCGCAGTGCAAGTTGAGGAACAATTCATGCTGGCATAAGACCTGCTGCAATCTTACCCGGCCCACGATAAAGATGGAGGTGTGTGCTTGAGCTGGCTGGAGTGAGTGGACATGCTCTCCGTGCATAGGATTTATGACATCGCGGCGGATGGAAGCTAGAGAGCCGATGGAGCAGGCTATCTTGAGCGATCAAGGCATGGCTTCGCTGTGTAACTGTGCTGACTGCACGTTGTTGTGCCGAAGAGAAGGTTGTGTTTGGTTCTTCGGATGCTCAAGCCACAGACTTTGACTTGTTGCAGTGCTGCATGGATTGGAAAGCATGAATGATGGAGGAGATGCTTAATTGCTGAATGCTCTGAGACGGTGTGTCGCTAAAGGCAAAGTAGCTTCAGCTGTTTGACCAGGATCGCACGTTGAACTCTGAAGCGCGGCTCTTTGGCTTACCCTATGACGCGATCTCACGTGCCTGATGCCACGGGTTCTCCACTACGAAATCTACACCGTGAGCATTCTGGCGTCACACAATGGATACCAGATTTCTGGTGGCCGAGGCAAACAGTGAAATCAGGTCTGTTGACCTCGTAGAAGCTAATGCACCCATGGATAGGAGTTAAAAACATCTGGATACCTACTAATATCATAAATACATGGGCTGTATCGTTCCGGCGCTAAAATAGGTATCGAAAATTACAACAATACGATACGTGACGCTTACGTCTTCAAATCTCGAACTTGGTCAAAACCGCATAACAAGCTCGCTAACTGGTGTTGGGCTCGTAATATGCGATCACTTACGGTCGTGGTGTCTCACAGTGTTGCTGAGTGCTTGTAAAGCGCTGCTATTCTCTGTTCCCGTTGTTGTCTATGACTTTTGTCGCCACTTTGGAGCACATTCCTCCAGCCTACTAGGGTTATGCTAAATACGACATGGGCTCTACCCTCTTACACCATTGACTACGACGCCAGCCTTCATGCTACTGTCATCTCTATGCCAGCTGCTCCGATCTATGCGCTCTCCGCCTCGCAAGGAGGAACATATGACCACCCAGCGCTGGCCATCATCCACCTTTGCTTCTTAGACCGTCATCATCTGAGACCACCACTCAGGCTCAGCCTTTCTTCTTCGATCGGAACCCACAGTAGCGAATACTGAAGCTTCTTGGTGTAGATCATGGTACTCTTGTTGCTTGCGGACAGTGCTTATGCACTCCATTCCTGTGAGCGGCCAGTAATTGGCCGACGATGATGTTGGGAGGTTAGCATCAGCAGAAATGATAGCACCGCTGAGGATTATGGAAGATGCTGGTGTACAGGCCGTAGTATGAGATCGTCGGGCTTCTGTTGCGCAGCAGCCGGAATGCCAGAAAAGGCTATAGTGATCAGCATGGTCGTACTTGAGCACACTTGGTGGATTGGCAGGTAGTGGCCACGGCCATCAACTCCAGGTCAAATAGTCCTGTAATGTTGTCTCGTGTTATGGAGCTGTCATCGTTGCATTGGTAAACTTTCCTCGTCATGGTTGACAAGCCAAATCTGCAATTGATATTGGTTAGCGGCGCGAATGATTGAGGTTGGTAAAGTTGATCTAACGCTTGTCGTGTGGAAGCGACTTATGTAGTGCTCAATAGGTCGAAGCTAAAATTTGCGAGCTACACCAGTTTCGTGTCTGAGGATACCGTCGGTCTTTCTGACCAAGGACAAAGCTTGGCGAAATGTGGGTGTGATGGCATCTGAGATGAGGACTGGGAAGTACCAAGCCATGATCGACGCATAGCTAGAATTCTTCCCTCAGCCGCTGCGCCGCAGAGAAGAGCGCTGCTTCTTGGTGCTGGAATCGTCAATGAGCTATCATCGGGACATACTTTGTTGGCCTGAGGAGCTCGTGACGAGGACGGTGAGGTCATATTTCATGCCGGTGAATAAAGAGGCGGTGCAGCTGACTTGCCGCAAGTGCGAGGGTGAAGCGAATGCGGTAGCGTAGCCACCTGTCATTAGTGTGGTATGTGTAGCCACTACTGGATGGGAGGCTTCGGTTGCCAGGAAATTGGGTAAGGATGATCTCTGCATTTGGAGTTGTGACATTGTAAGATGGGTCAGGCAAGCGAATCAGCAAAAGGTAAACAGCAAGTCGGTCGTGCAACATAGGCTGAAATCTGGATGCGCGGCGTGGCACGCTGAAGATCTAGTCGCCGTTGAGGAGTGTAATTGTGAAAAGTAGTTTTCCAGCCCTATTTGCTGCTCAATTCATCCGCTGTGGAAGGCAGGACGACCCTGGTACGCTGTCGGCAAGCATTGGACATGTGAGGATGCGGACTGGCCGAATCCTGCCTTGTCTTCCTGCGCTCTTCCTTCAGAATCGGAATGTTTCCTTTCTGCTTCACTTCGGGGCATCGACGATGGACGCATCTTCTCGCCGCTGCATTCATCCTGTGACCTGCTATTGGCATCTCAAATGGCGGACTTTCTCTGGCAGGCATGTTGAGCATTCAGTCTCCCAACTACACCCGAGGCATCGCGGGATAAGGACTGAGGTGTTTTGAACTTGGGCCGACGGCATCAGTATGGACCTCCTTCAATTGACGCTGTGGATTGTGGATTAAATAGTCTTCCTGTACAGAGGAAGGTTCCTGTCTGCAGCGCGCCATGTCCTCGGCTGCGATCTGTGCAACTAACCTCTGCCATGGTTTTCGGTTTGTGGAGAAGTGTGCAAAGGCAAATGCGTGCTGACCAAAAGACTTGCTGATGGGAAATGCAGGACTGGATTGATAGTCCTCGACCGGCAAATTGAGAGCTTGAGATAATGTCGCTCTGAGTCATAGATTGAAAACAGTAGTGTCGCGAGGCTAGTGTGCGCATGTTGAGATCGTGATCGAAATCTGTCTGTTTCGGCAAAGCACTAAGACAAGAGCTGTAGACCTAAACAAAATCGCTTCAAGACGTGGTTACCGCTGGCTAGTAACTCTGCCTAACTAATGACGCTGTGCTGCCATTAGTGTTACATATGTCGTCCAGCTCTGCCAAAAGACTGTAAATGCTAGATTTAGAGTTCCATGAAAAACTGAGCGATTCCCAGCTGCCACTCGGCCCGTCATACCACTTTGTTTTGATCTTCTTTGTCTTCGGCAGGTCTTCGAGGTTGTCGTACTGCCCCTCGCTCACGGCGATGCGTGTTGAAAGAGCTTTCGCTAGGTCCAGTTCCGTGAACAGCACCTGTATAGTGACTTTGCGGCGTCGCAAGCTCTCTCGGTCGGCTCATTATCTTGCGTTTGACAGGTTTTGCTATGACATGCTCGTTGCTCGGCTCATAACAATCGGCACAGCACCAAGTCTGGGACCATCTTGCACTCGTCTCTTTCTACGCTCGACTGCATGTCAATCTCTTCTGATGTTCTGGTGGCTGGTCAGAGCTTGTGGAGGAGTACGGCGGAACTTGGAGTTGAGGAATTGCGTCGTCTAGGTGTGGAAACTGACATTTGGGGAGGCCCTGGCTGCGCTGCATAATGTTTGTCAAGTCTGAGGTGCCTTAAGTTGTGGTTATTGTTCAGGTGAATCTTGTCTTCGGTAGGAGGATGTAGCTGCACCGAATAGTTTGTGATGGAAGAAGGTCAACGAAGTGATACTGGCTGACTTGCCGTTCACCCTCGATGGTCGAGCTTGTCTGTAAGAAAGGTCAAGAGGACGAGTTAAGCTTGAGAGTCGATTTGCACATAGCCGATGACCTATTGGGTGAGGTCTATTCCCTATCCTACGATTGAACAGAGTATGAAGTCATACCTAGGCAGTGTCAAGCACAGGGCCTTGATCGTGGAGAAATATCTCGTGCTAGCGTTTGCTAGAGCAGTAGCAGGCCGTGTTTGTTGTCTAGCTATGTCGCTTGCATATGACCTCCAGCTGTGGTCTCCAGCATTTGTGCTGAGATCCTGTTCGACTTTTTGCCCATTACCTCCCCCTTTCACGGCTGACTCAGCAGTCCACCTTCTTGCTGTGCCACGACCATAGCATATCAATACTGTCGGGGTACATCGTCCTATCACCAGCTCTGGCACGCCTTGCTTGGGGTAGGGCATTCGTATCGTTGGCTGAGTGGTTGATCTGCAGGTGCTGACAAGATTGTTGACAGGACACCAATGTCGGCAGATGAAAACTGTGTGAGGTCAGCGGTGGACTCTCAGCACTATCCATATATATGACCCGGCAGCTTGTGTTGACCTAGAAAATGGTGGATGGAAGCAAATATTCGTTTAGCAGCCGTACTGTAGGTGGCTTGTCAAGCTGGGTAGGTGAATGATAGGGGTGGAGTCATCGGATCCATCGCGAAGGCGCTGAGCTGGTCGCAAATGAATGGGGAAAATCGTGATCTTCGTTGGTCATGCATATAGGTAGTCACTACTACGAAGCTCATGAGTGCTCCCAAACTGTCGCGATTCCAAACGTTGTCAAGTGTATCAAAACTGGAAACGTGAAAGAAGAAGTGGTGATATCTCAGATTCCAACTGTGATTGCTGGGAATAACTAGCTCGCAGCCAGGCTTTCTACGAGAGCTTCCGTAGCATTTGATAAGGTTCTCGGCGTTTTGAGGAAGCGCGTCGAAAGTAATGCTGTCGTGATCTCTCAATGTGCTTCGATCTGGAGCAACAAGCTGAGCATTGTCTTCCATTGGACTCCGCGAACGGTTGGATTGAATTGGAAGGTGTGCCGGGTTCTCGTGCCTCGGCTCGAATACCACCATGAAAAGAGTAATTGCTCTTCTCAGACGACGTTCGTCCAGCCGAAACAGCCACTATACCACAAGGAATATCCTTGTTGTGCTCATATACCACTTTTATGCCACAAAGTTATTTCGCTTCTCGACTTCGGCGCCGATCAAGCATTTGGACATCCTTGACCTCGATGCACTCGCTCCTCCACTGATACCACCAATATGAGATCGCCGTCAGATAGCCAGATCCGGAACGCATGTCACCCAGGCCAGAAACAAGACTGCCACAAGAAAGGCGCAAGATAGTCGACTACTTAGGGTGCAGGCTACATTACTCCAACAAGCGCTCTTGAGAGCAGTCAAGAATGCACGTTGTCTGCCAAGAACACTGCTGCACGAGGAACTCTGAACGAAGTCGTTGAGGACGCCCATGTGACCCAGGGCCATGCGGGCTGATCTTGAGCATGACTATGTGGTCTTCACACCAGAATGCTTCTGCTTTAAATCTCACACCTTTTCTCCTTCGATGATGATGTTTCTTCTGTCTGGAGTGAGAACAGTAGCAAGAGAGTGGAATGAACAAGCTAGCAGCGAAGCATGCTTACGAAAGACCCAACTCCACGCAGCAAGAAGCAGTGAGTAGGGACGAGCATGTTCTTTGTGCTGTAGGAGGAGGTGATCGCATTTGTTGTGTGGACTGCTTTCGAGCTAAATTCGAACGTCGTATTCAGGATAGGCCGAAGTGGTCGAGAAGAGTTGAGACTAAACATTTCAGACTTTGGCCACCACGCAGGCTTACCATGAAAATGCACTACTAGTAGGTAGAGAATCAGTAACGGACAGAGACGCCTTGCTGGCGTTGGCATGACAGGCAGGTCATCAACGGAATTTTGATTCGGTGGCAGAAGGTGTCTTGGGTCAAGCTTGAAGAAGGAGTAACCAATGGCAGATAACTGAAATACCCACTTCCACACCCACTCATCCTAATCTTGGAACACAACTCAATCTCAATGCTTCTATTTGCCTGTTCACGATCCTCTAGCATTAAATCCATTCGTAGTCAGAGAAAGCACGTGCAATTCGCTAGGCACAATCGGCTTCTCAACAACAAACCCGCTTTCTGTGCAACTCGAATCTTGGCCGAGACTGCCAGAGTAGTAGCAGCAGAGCATCTCTGCTCTTGGCTGCTCCTTTCCGTTTGAATTTGCATCCGTCCTTGCACGAACCAGACCATTATCTAGTCCTAGTGAATTATCTAGGGCGCCACCAGTGGCGGCAATTATCGTTCACATGCTTGAACATAGATGATGACTGATGCTGTAGACTACGTAGCACAGGCGATTGTGCCATGCGAAGACCATGTCTCCTTTTGCCTGTTGGAGCAGGAGCAATGCTCTTCTGTGCCTAGCTTTTTCCAGGTCACACCTACCTGCTCTCCTGCATTAGAAGTATAAAACGTGCCCAAAGAGACAGAACAGAGAACAATCTGCCAAGGTCGTGGAAAAACCAAGAACGGTGGCATCACACGATCTGACAACGACCAGAGGCTATTTAGTCATCGTGCCGCAGGCAAAATGGTCGAGCTTCAATTTTCAATTTACAAGATACATGTTCCGGGGTACTTTAGGCGAGCAAAATACAAAAAGGTAAGCATACGCAGAGCCGGAATTTGATTCTCAAAGGCGGTGTAAATGACTCACCCGAAGGTCAATTGCAGGTGTAAGTCGGATCGAAGTGACCATATATGTGAAGTTTCTGAAATTCTGCTGTCTCAGTATGTTGATCCAGATGTACCCTATCGCAAGTGACACGGCAAGATTTCTTGTTGAGCGGTAGACGCGGCTTTGTCTTCTTGCGAGTCCGGACAAGCGAAGACTATTAGATATTGCGATTAGGCCAGAGTTCAGAAGATTGGTTGACCTTGTATTTGATGGTATAAGGAATTCTTCCACTAGACTGTGGTGCACTTGCAGCACTTAAAGCATTGAAAATAGCATCTACGTGTTAAGTCTCTCTTTGAGATAGTCCTTGCTAACTCGGCTAGATCCAAGAGATATGCACCCCCCGTACTTCAAAGTTGCCTGGTATTCTCCCTGCCCCTATCGCGCAGCCTATGCTCGCTCGGTGTCGTTTGATCGGAGTGTCCTATGCAACGGGAAGATGTGCCCAGTGCACAGAAAGTTGCGCATTGCGAAACATATCTTTTCGCCGACGGAGGCAGGTTGTTGCTTGTGATCTTGTGCCTGCAGTTTGAGTAGAGGTGCGAGAATTCCTCTTGCCACACTATTCGGCTGTATTTGACTCAGCCGGGAGAACTCATCCTTGTACTGCTCTGCTGCATCCTTCTCGCTCGAGAAGAAGTTATATTGGACCGTTACCAAGCCAATAGTTGCTAGTAGTAATGTTGATGCGACCACAAAAAATAGCCAAATATGCAGTTCCTGCGTCTGCGTTGTGTTCATACTGAACACTGCAGCGACGAAGGATGGCGGAAGAAATAGCATATTGACGAAGGTAAGTCGGCGCACGCTCTCGCCTTGCTTCAGTGCAATCCGGTTATCCTCGATCTGGATGCGGGTCTGTTCGGCAGCTATGTTGGATTGTTTGATGCTGTTCAAGTTAAGAATCTATATAGTGTTAGATGCTTAAGTTATTGTACATGTCAGTGCGGATGGTGATTACCATATCCAGAATTGCTGTTGTTCTCTCACGCAGAGAGGTCAGACGGGTAAGGACCGTCCTCAGTGAATCACGTTCGGACTCAAGGTCCGACTTGAATATGCTAGGATAGATCATTTCTCCAGGCCGTCGACCAGCTTCAATAGTGAGCACAATGATGTAGCGATCAAACTGGTATAGCAGCCGTTGGAAGTAGTCAATATTCATCAGAAACTGTCGATGAAGAAAACCAGCGGCGTTGATAAATTCCTGATCGTTCAAGTTGTCGTTCTATCAAGGTCAGTGTCTATGGGGTAAGAGGTAGTCAGATGTCAACTTACCAGCTCTTCCAAAAAGATCTCCAAGTCAGCGAGAAACAACTTCCATGTGGACTTTATGTCCCGCAGGATCTTTGTAGTTATACCGAATCCGTCCAGGCAGAGATTGGTCGCATGGACGCGAGCCATGCCATCGTAGAGACACTCCGAAACCCAGTTCTGTAACAAGTTCAAGGTGTTACCAGGAATGTATTCATTAAAATGGGCGTCGTCGAAGCCTTCGAAAGGGTCGCAGAGGTAGAGGAAGGTCCAAGCATTGTTGTCCCGTCGCAGATGTCCTGATATCCGCCGAATGACGAACATCGAGGGTTGATAGAGTGGATTATCTTGCTACATCAGCTAACTCATGCCAGCAGGGGTCAGATTTCCTACCTCGTTCCTGAGATTCTCTGCTATCTAGGAGTTTTATGATGCGCGTTGTATGATTAATCTTCCGTGAAAGTAAGTAAGGCTTTGCAGTCCTCTCCGTAGCTTTGAAAAATTGTACGGCTGGCAGGTGAAAGTGGGAGAAATGTTTAGTTCCTACCAAAGGTTTTATCAGTGTCTGAGAGACATGTATCGACGGTTATCACACTACCTCCTTCGATCAGCGGAGAAGCGAAGCATTCTCTGTCAGTCGGAATGATTCGGGCCCTCCAAAGCTCATAATCCATGTTGAAATATGTACCCAGTAATTTGAGCAAATCGCCGCTGAGACTCCTAACTGTTCTGGAGCCTAATTAGCACTAAGATTTCACCACGTTGGTAACCATATACATTGCTCGGACACATTTCTCCTTCGGATGCTAGTATTGTCAGTAAGCAAAGAGCAAGTATTATAAGACTTGCCGGCTGTAGCAAACAGTCAATGACGCCTTCCAAAGTGGTGAAGGTGTTCTTACTAACAGAACCGAGAGCTAAAATTCCTAGTTAGGCCAACAGAAGCATTTGGGACAAATTTTAGAAGTCACCGTTTTCCTTAATCTCCAGAACTTCAACATCAACTAGATTATTGCAACATGACCTCACAAGCTTTTCAATCCACTCGTCTCCGGCGCCGTAGGTAGGATATCGCTGCGTAAAGTCCGTAAAAGGATGTTGTGATTGGGCTTCAGAGAACGTAGACGATGAGGCCATGGAGTTATGCTGTATGTCTATGTGCGCTGCAACAAGACCTCCCTACCATATGGACCGAAAGTGTGTTTAGAATTCCGTGCGAGTATTACTTCAACGCTCGCTGCTCATACTGTTCGCAGAAGGCATCTAGAGGATGGTACGAATCTTGATGTATGTAGCTCGCTTGTACGAAAGCTGAAGAGAAATTCAGAAATGATTTATTTCACTTACAGACAGCAAGTTCACTAACAAGCAGAGTTTTAAGCAGCATTGGTGCGGCACTTACAGCCTAAGTACAGAGGTGCATGTAATGTGATATTAGCTTTGGCTTCTGCGTGACATGGAAGGAGGCATAGTCTAATAAGGCATGAGAAAAGCGCACAATTTGTATTGCGCCTTGTGGCTATGGGCATGCATGTGAGCCCAAGGCGAAATCATACTCTAGTCTAGGCGTCTTGCTAATTGGTTATTCTCTAAAATGTGTGATTTGGCTTCTAGCGCAATCGAAAAACGCATTCAATCACGAGTTGGTTCCTGCACCAATTGGAACGATGATTTCGAGGCTCAAACTGTGGCAGTTTGAGTTATTGACTTAGGATAATGAGACACACTCTGGTCTTGAGTAGGAAGTGTTGCCAAGCTATGAACTGACCATCAACACAGCAGTGACGTCAGAGGTACAAGGCGCAAACGAGGTCTCCGAAGCACATGACATGACCTCAATACGGTAATAATTAGGGACTAGAACTGTAATAGCTATATAACACCTTAAGCTAGGTCATAGTCTCTGTGATCGATCATAGATCCGTTCGATTTAAGCAGTGACGAAATCAAAAGCAAATTACTGAGCATACAGCTGCATGCACGAGTATGGACTCTAAGCCGTCATTTCCGTGCTTGAACCACCTCCAGAGAAGTATCCGAATTCAAGAACTCCGAACAGACACTACAGTCAACAGCATTCATATATGCCCGTGAGACGTCACTTTGACCTGTGGTTAACATACAAAGTCAACTGCTCCTTGCCGAATAGGCCCGGGTATCGCGGCGCTTACACGTGGCTAAACGTACCAGTACTCTCGGTTTTCACATACCGTTCCCAGGCATAATAATCATGGTGTTAAGATAGATACTATCTATCCGCTATTTCAAAAATCGCGAAGGCTAGCTAGAGTCACCAATGTACCCTAAGAGATGATCTGCCTCGTCTCTGAGATTATCACTCAAATCAGAGTAATTGTCTCTCCCATCTAGGCAACTACTCTGCTCGTCCCTCATTTCTTCCGAGTTTTCGAGTCTGATGTAATCCTAAGGGGCAATATTCTCGTTGTACCTTGGCAGAGGATTTTCCTCGTCAGATGCTCCTTTATATGGGGAAATTGATTGCTCGCCCGAAATGCTAGAAATCGTGTCAGAGCCCTCGCCTGCGCGCTCTTCTTTGTCGCGATCTCCTTCCAGGCTTTCCTTTTCCGCCTTCAGGGATAGCGAAATTGGTCCGGTCAGATCAGCGAGCAACACCGTTCTCTCTCGTCTTTCTTCATCTTCGCCATCGATAAGGTTGTAGATCTTGTACAAGGCTCTCTCGCTTGAATAAGTTGTATGGTTGAGTAGATCGACGATTCCTTTCGTAGTATTTGTCGGTGGCCGCTTAGTTGAGGCCTTATAGGTCAAACTATGGCCAATATTTGTTCACTAGTGCATCACTACTGTGACAGTCTGAATCTCGACCTCTAGGTTATCACTATCGTAAGGGTCTTGCAGACTTTCTGTGCTGTGGTGATCGGTTTCAGTTCTTTGGCGATGATCTGGTGCGCATTTGAAGGTGTACCGCTCCCTTTTGGCTCTGGATGTCACATATTCATATGTCGAGCTGTCCGAAGGTCTGTAGATATGTTGCCGGTGCGTGTGAAGCAGAATATGTGAAAACGAGTCGGCAATTGATCATCCATCGTTGAAGTGGCTCAGACCAACTCCGAAAATGATTGTTCCATCCAGCACTATCCGATCGGTTGAAGTTAGGCAATATGGATTCGGCTTAGCTGCACTCGTTCTCCATGGTCAATGCTGAGGGCGGCCGAGGTTCGTGGCAGGAATGTGGGCTCAAGACCGGCTCCTACTATTCAGTCGTATCAGGTCCTTGTAGCGAATGCTTCTTTGTCTGCGTGCGGTGACGGATCCTGTCCCGTTGACGAGCTGCCGTGAATGTGTCTCGCGAGTTGACCAGTCTCGCTCATGGGATGATTGCCATTCGAAGACCTCCTAACCCTAATATGATTACTTTTTTTCGTAAGTACAATAACGAGTGGGCTCGACCGGC
>Ga0190273_10000571_pt1 | contig 13600 bp, 12 predicted proteins | sample Popmic504IS_FD_134513 | JGI IMG/M metagenome (GOLD analysis project Ga0190273, IMG submission 134513) | Populus adjacent soil microbial communities from riparian zone of Shoshone River, Wyoming, USA - 504 IS | ecosystem: Environmental > Terrestrial > Soil > Riparian zone > Trees stand | place...
GGGAGTAGATCGGGTAGTCTTTGCCTTTTTCGTAGCGCGTTATGTAGTAGTAGCCATTGTACAGGTAAGGTACAGATGAATCGTCTTCCTTTATCCTGGCTTTCATTTCTTCAAAAAGGTCAGCCCTGAATTTTGCGGTATGGGCCGTCATGTTCTTGTAATACTCGTTTTCCTTATTCAGGTAGTCTATCACTTCCGGATTTTCCCTCTCGTTGAGCCAGTAATAGTTGTCTATGCGTACATCGCCATGTTTTTCTAAGGTTTTGGGCTTAACGGGCGCCAGCGGGGGAGTAAGGTTTCCGGTCATAGGGGCTTTATTTGTTTGGGCATTTGCTGCAAAAATAACACAAACACAACACATAAATACGTGTTTCTTCATACTTTTATGATTAGCATATAACTGTGCAATTTAATACATTTGTAATACAAATAACTTATAAAATCTGTAAAAATGTTTGGAGATATCATGGGAATGATGGGTAAAATTCAGGAAACCCAGAAAAAGATTGAGGAGACAAAAAAAAGGCTTGATACGGTGCTTGTAGATGAGCAGAGCAGCGACGGCCTGCTGAAGGTTACACTAACGGCCAATCGTGAAGTAAAATCCATAAGTATTGACGATTCCCTGCTGGAAGACAAAGAGCAGCTTGAGGACTACCTGATCCTTCTACTGAACAAGGCGCTTGATAAAGCCAGTAATGTAAACGAAGCCGAGCTTGGCGCTGTGGCGAAAGACGGTATGCCTAATATTCCTGGGTTGGATTTGTTTAAATAGTAGAGGCAAAAGGAATAAGTCCAAAACACCTGACAGGTTTTAGAAAACTATCAGGTGTTTCATTTAGCGGTGTATAATCCTTCTCGTTTTCTGTCTAAAGACAGTATTTTCATAGTGTAGTGATCAATATAATATTCTGTTGACACTAGTATTGCTATAGGTTTCTCACCCGAATAAACTGTGTCATCTTTTACAGCCAGGTTGGAAAGCCAGTCACTAACACGGTAACCACTTATGTACTTCCAGTTACATTCAGCTACAATTTCAGAGTCTGATTTACCGGACAAAAAGAAAAGTGAGATGAGTAACAGGGATAGCTTTTTCATATATCATCAAAAGTTTAGCTAATGGCTTTTGGCTCTTGCCTTTTTACTGTAATGAAAGCTTCTCCAACGCCTCAAGCACATAGGTATGCATGACCTGCTTGTAATCTAAGTGGGTTACAATACGCAGTTTCCCTTTGCCCAGTGAGCTGATGAATATGTTTTTCTCCTTAAGTTTTTCAATGACAGCAACCTCGTTGTATTGTGGCTTAACGGCGAAGATGAGTATGTTGGTTTCTACCGGTTCTACACTTTCCACCCAGGGTAAATGTTGCAGTACTGCACCAAGTTCTTTCGCCCGCTTGTGGTCTTCCTCAAGGCGGCTGACGTTGTTCTGCAGGGCATAGAGGCCGGCAGCGGCAAGATAACCTACCTGGCGCATGCCTCCGCCTAGAATTTTCCGAACTCTTAACGCACGTTTCATGGTTTCCTTGTCGCCAATGAGCAGCGAACCTACCGGTGCGCCCAACCCTTTGGATAGGCAGACGGAAATGGTATCGAACAGTTCGCCAAAATGTTTGGGGTGTTGCCGCTTTGCCACAATGGCGTTCCAAATCCTGGCGCCGTCAAGGTGGTATTTTAAATTATTCCGGTTGCAGACTTCCCTTATCTCCTTCATAATCTGTAAATCATAGCAAGCTCCACCCCCTTTATTTGTCGTATTTTCAAGGCTCACCAAGGTAGTAAGCGGGCTATGGTAAAAGTCAGGCGGATTGATCGCTTCCTGCACCTGCGTTGCGGTTATCATTCCGCGATCGCCGTCTATCAGGGCGCACGACACGCCGCTGTTGAACGATGCACCCCCTCCCTCAAAATGAAATATATGCGCCCATTTGTCGCAGATAACCTGCTCGCCGGGAGTGGTGTGCAATTTAATAGCGGTCTGGTTGGCCATAGTGCCTGATGGGAAAAACAGCGCTGCCTCCATCCCAAACAGGTCGGCAACCGTTTCCTCCAACTCTATCACAGTAGGGTCCTGCTTGTAAACATCATCGCCCACCTTAGCCCTGAACATTTGTTGAAGCATCTCATGGCTTGGGCGGGTTACCGTATCACTTACTAAATTTATTTCCATATTATTGAAAAGGATGGCTTATTTTTGCACTACAAAACTACATTATTTATGACAAATACCGAACAAATTAAAGGTATTATAGAGCGCCTGGGAGCACTGAGGAGGTATCTTTGACGTTGACAAGAAGTTAATTGAAATAGCAAACGAAGAGGAAAAAACCTTTGCCCCCGATTTTTGGAACAACGCCAAAGAGGCGGAGCTTATTGTACAAAACCTGCGCTCCAAGAAGAGGTGGGTAGAAGACTATGAGAAAGGCAATGCCATGGCGGAAGAACTGCAGGTGATGTATGAGTTTTTTAAAGAAGGCGATGTTACCGCAGAAGAGCTGGACCAATATTATACCCTTACAGTTGCCCATATTGAGAACCTCGAGTTCAAAAACATGCTGTCGGATGAAGGGGACAGCCTTAGCGCTGTCGTACAGATAACAGCCGGAGCGGGCGGTACCGAAAGCTGCGACTGGGCAGCCATGCTTATGCGCATGTACATGATGTGGGGCGAAAAAGAGGGTTATAAAATTAAGGAGCTGAACTTCCAAGCCGGAGAGGTCGCGGGAATTAAGACCGTAACCCTTGAGTTTGAAGGGGATTATTCCTTTGGATACCTGAAAGGTGAGAACGGCGTGCACCGGTTGGTACGCATCTCCCCTTTTGACAGCAACGCCAAGAGGCATACTTCTTTTGCATCGGTATATGTCTACCCGCTTGCAGATGATACCATTCAGATCGAGATCAGCCCGGCAGACATCTCATGGGAAACTATGCGTTCCAGCGGCGCGGGCGGACAGAATGTGAACAAGGTGGAAACCGCAGTGCGCCTTCGCCACCACCCTACCGGTATTATCATTGAAAATTCCGAGACACGTTCCCAACTGGATAACAAGACCAAGGCCATGCAGCTCTTAAAATCGCAGCTGTATGAGATAGAATTAAAAAAGCGCCAGGCTGTGCGCGATGAGATAGAAGCGAACAAAATGAAGATAGAATGGGGTTCGCAGATAAGAAATTATGTTATGCATCCATATAAATTAGTCAAAGACGTGCGTAGCCAGTACGAAACCAGCGATGTCGATGCGGTGATGAACGGTCATATTGATGCCTTTTTAAAAGCATACCTGATGATGATGGGTCAAAAGAGCGAGGAATAGAGGAATAATATAATAATAATCACATAAGCGTGTTTTAGGCACGCTTATTGCTTTTATTAACATACCTTTAACAAAAATATTCTTCCAAGAGACGATGATGACAGAGACCACTGCCCAAGCCAAAAACTTTCTTCTACCGGGAGACAACACATTCCGCTTAAATAAGCTGTACGACTACGAGATACTCGACACGCACCCCGAAGATACTTTTGACCGTATAGCCCTTTTGGCTGCACAGGTATTTGAAACGCCTAATGCATTTATAACATTTGTAGACCGGGATCGTGTGTTTTTTAAATCAAACATCAGCAATTTTGCCGCTGATGATATCCCGGTCGAAAAAACGCCTTTCTCACTGGCAACCATTAAGGAGGACTTTACTGTTTATTACGACACATTTGACGATCACTTTTTGAGAAATAGTCCTTTGGTAAACTGTGCGGGTGGCATCCGTTTTTATGCTGTCGCACCTTTAATAACTCCTGAAGGGTATCTCGTAGGCACCGTGTGTGTTGCCGATAGTATACCCCGTAATCACACAATAACACCCAAACAGGTGGAGATGCTTAAATCTCTTGCAGATATTATTGTAAATACCCTTGAAAGCAGGCTGCGGTACAATAACCTTCTAAAGGCACAAGATGAGCTGATGGACATCACGCTGCATGAGATCAAGAATCCGCTGGCAACCATTAGCCTTGCCAATGATGTTTTACGGAAAGACCCCGTTAAGACGCCTAAAATGTCAACGATGATAAGCCAGAGTGTGGCAAGGATACATAGCAAACTTCATGATTTTTTAACGCAATCTGAATTGGAAGAAAAACAATTGAAGCTCTCTATAGAGAATATTGAACTTTCCGGCCTTTTCGACTCGCTCCTTAAGGACTTCGAATTACAGGCTATCCGTAAAAACCAAAGCATCATTCTGCAATATGAAGACAAATTGCCTAAGGTAGCTATAGATGTCAAAAAGATTTGTGTTGTACTTCATAACCTGCTAAGCAACGCTATTAAATATTCCTATCATAATTCTGAAATAGTAATAAATGCCAGAAAAAAAGATGATTGTGTTGAAATAGAATTTCGCGATTACGGCCAGGGACTAAGTAGTGAGGATATTAGCAAGCTATTCCTGAAGTTTGCGAAGCTTAGCGCCATTCCCACAGGGAAGGAAACTTCTACCGGACTTGGCTTGTTTATCTGTAAGTCATTGGTAGAGATGCATAATGGGAAAATATATGCAACAAGTGATGGCAAAAATTGCGGCTGTTCTTTCTTTATCACTCTGCCGTTGGACCACAAGCTGGACAATGAACCTGATGTCACCTATTTATAGTTTACTACGTATTTGGTTATAACCTGATGCGGCAGCGCTATTTTTAAGATTAATTAGTAGTACTTTAGATGCAGGAAAATGCAGTAATAGATGAAATAGTTTCCTAATCAACATGAATCACAGAAAACCTATAACGACTGTTCCTGATAACGAGGTGGCAAGGCTTGAGAAACTACGTGAGTACCAAATACTTGATACCCATACAGAAGACACCTTTGACAAGCTGGCCTTAATGGCCTCAAAAATTTTTAATACTCCCGGCGCCTTCATCACTTTTGTGGATGAAGAAAGGGTATTTTTAAAATCTAACCTGAGCCAGCTTCCATACACCCATGTAGACCGGTCTGCGAGCTTGTGCTCCCTGGTTATCCTTGGCGACGAAGTCACCGTTTTTAGTGATACCGAAAGAGTAGCTTACCTGCTGGATAACGATTACGTAGCGCTGGATGGGGGGGTGCGCTTTTTTGCGGGGGCTCCCCTAAAAACACCTGAAGGCTATAATGTAGGGGCCATATGTGTTATAGACAGCGTTCGAAAGGAAGTTACAGCCGACCAGCTGGATATGCTGAAAACTTTGGCACATATTGTAATAGATAAACTTGAAAACAGGCTGCGGTACAGAAAAACGGTAGAGTCGCAGGTTAACCTGATGAACATCGCGCTCCATGAAATAAAAAATCCATTGGCATCTATTAACCTGGCCAATGACATCCTGAAAAAGGACCCTTCCTCTAAAGAAAAGATGACCGATATGATTCGGTCTTCGGTGAAAAGGATACAGGCTAAACTGTCGGAGTTGCTAAAACAGGCTGAACTTGAAGAAAAGGAGCTTGTACTTTCCATTGAGGAAGTTGACATGAAGGAACTTTTCAAAAGGACGCTAAACAATTTTGAATTACTTGCGCAACGAAAAAAACAAGTAATAGAATTTGAATGTGAAGAACTCCTTCCCATCCTCCAGGCTGACAAAGCGAAACTTTCGGATATTCTCCATAATCTCATCAGTAACGCCATAAAGTATTCGTATCATGGTTCTGTTATCAGGATCATTGCCCGCGAAGTAGAGGGCTGCGTACAGATAGAAGTTCAGGATGAAGGCCAGGGATTAAATGAAGATGATGTAAACAGGCTGTTCACAAAATTTGCGAAACTCAGCTCCAAACCTACAGGGAAAGAAACTTCTAATGGGCTGGGGCTGTCGATAACTAAATCGCTTGTTGAACTTCATAATGGTACCATTGAGGCTGTTAGTGCCGGTAAGGACAAAGGGACATCGTTCATCGTTACGCTGCCTATAAAATACAACAAACAATACCAGGAAGAATTCAATTAATTCTTTCCCTTATCAATAAAAAAAAACCTGCCGTTAAGCAGGTTTTACTTTTAATATACTTTCGCTACTATAGAAATATGTTTAAGATATAATAAATGATCGCGGCCAGCAGGGCCGACACCGGTATTGTTAGTACCCATGCCCAGATAAGGCTCACTGTAATTCCCCAGCGCACCGCCGATACACGTTTTGTTAGACCTACCCCTATGATAGATCCTGTAATTGTGTGGGTTGTACTTACGGGTATCTTTAAATGTTCTGTAAAATAGAGTGTCAGTGCACCGGCCGTTTCAGCAGCTACACCTTCAAATGACGTTACCTTGGTTATTTTGGAGCCCATTGTCTTTACGATCTTCCAGCCGCCGCTTAGTGTGCCTGCTGCAATCGCAGAATAACATGCAAGCGGTATCCATCCGGGCATATGGCCGTCGCTGTCGTCTTTTGGCAGTATTACATTAAGCCAGTCGGGCATGCTTTCCTGCGCCGCGCCGCTGGTATGGATGTAGACCGCCACCGCAGCCGCGATGATACCCATTACTTTTTGTGAATCATTTCCCCCATGCCCAAGACTGAATGCAGCCGAAGACAGTAACTGCATCTTCCGGAGCCACGATTCGGACTGGCTATGGGTAAGGCTGCTGAACAACAGGCAGAAGGTACTGATGGATAGCACAATAAAGGCTATTAAAAGAAATTTAATGTTGTGGGACTCAAACGTTACGCTCCAAAAGTGCGAATCAAAACGAGGCTTTTTAATTTCATCATAGCCTATCATTTGTGTGGAAACGAACCATACGGTTAGTATCATTAATAACACCGTAAATATTTTAGGGTAAATATTCTTCCTTGAAGAGTTTAACAGCCAAATGGATATAAGGTAGGATGCCAATGCTCCCAGTAATGGCGCCAGAACTATAAAGGCGATAATGATAAGCACCCCTGACGGCATTCCACCGTCTTTTCCGGCGTTATACCATGCTACCACCCCAAAGCCTGCATGGGCTATGGCAGCGCCCGCAAATCCGCCAATAAGCGTATGCGATGAAGAAGATGGTATTCCCAGCCACCAGGTAAGAAGGTTCCAGATGATAGCTGCAATAACCCCTGCAAGTATAACCACAAGGTTAATATCCATGGTGTGGGCCGTTTTTGCAACCGTATCGGCAACACCAAAACCAAAGACCCAATAGGCAAGGAAGTTAAAGAAAGCAGCCCAGAGCACTGCCTGGAAAGGCGTAAGGACCTTTGTAGCTACAACTGTGGCAATTGCATTTGCCGCATCGTGAAAACCGTTGATGTAGTCAAAAATTAATGCTAAAACAATAATTACGATAAGGAGCGTAAACATAGTAGTGAAGTTTCAGGTTGGAAAAAAGCCTTATGAATGTTTTACTGAGATGGACTCCAAAACGTTAGCCACCGCTTTACATTTATCGGCAGCAGATTCCAGTGCTGATAATACTTCTTTATATTTAATGATGTTTTTTGCATCGGTTTCATTCTCAAAAATATCGGCTACGGCCTTATCAAATACATTATCTGATTTATTTTCGAGCTTGTTGATCCTTTTGCAGGCATCGGCAATGCCTTTCAGATTTTTCATGTCTTTCAGTTCGGCCACCGCTACCTGTATCAGCTGGCAGGCTTCAAGGGTGATCTCGGTCATTTTCCTTATCGACTTCGTAATCTTTTCTACCTGGTACAGCCTCATCCTGTTGGCCGCGCCATACATGTAATCGGCTACCTCATCAATGGACGAAATGAGCGCATGTATATCTTCTCTGTCAAATGGTGTTATAAAGTTCCTGCTTAATTCCAGGTTGGTTTTGTGGGTAAGTTCTTCAATAATCCCCTCCAGTTCTTCAATTCTCTTGTAGTATTCTTCCCTTTCTTTCTTTGGTGCATTTACCGCCTCGTGCAGCGTTTCGGCCATGTGAACCAGGTGTTGTGTAGCCTCTTCAAATAACGGGAAGAACTTTTTGTCCTTCGGGACAAGAAACTGGAAAAAGTTGTTTATTGACATTGAATTGGTTTTATGATGGGGCAAATGTACTTTCCCAATGTTAAGAAATCATTAACTCAATATGAACAACGGGTTATTTATTTTAAGAAATTGCAAACCTTTTGTACTATTAGCCTGCTTAATTATTTCGTGTGCTATCAAACGTTTTCGTATTTTAGCACCTCATAAAACTCAACCCTTAACACAAATATACGGCATATCATGGACATAAACTTCAACAAAAACGAAGACCATAACAAGCTTTTATTATCTAACCTGAAGCAGCAGTTTGCAAGGGTAAAAATGGGCGGCGGCGAAAAGCGCATCGCAAAACTTCATGCCGAAGGCAAGATGACGGCACGCGAACGCATTGATTACCTGCTGGATCCTAAAGCCAAAAGCATTGAGATAGGCGCCTTTGTAGGAGACGGAATGTATGCCGAGCATGGCGGCTGCCCATCGGGAGGAGTTGTGGTAAAAATGGGCTATGTTAGCGGGAAGCAGTGTATTGTTGTCGCTAATGACGCCACGGTTAAGGCCGGTGCGTGGTTCCCTATAACGGCAAAGAAAAATTTAAGGGCACAGGAGATCGCTATGGAAAACAGGCTGCCCATCATATACCTGGTAGACAGCGCGGGAGTGTACTTACCCATGCAGGACGAGATCTTCCCTGATAAGGAACATTTTGGGCGTATCTTCCGGAACAATGCCATAATGAGCAGCATGGGCATTACCCAAATCGCAGCCGTGATGGGAAGCTGTGTAGCCGGTGGGGCCTACCTGCCTATAATGAGCGACGAAGCGTTGATAGTTGACAAGACCGGAAGCATTTTCCTTGCAGGGAGTTACCTTGTAAAAGCGGCCATTGGCGAAAGCATAGATAATGAGACATTAGGCGGCGCGACGACACACTGCGAAATATCAGGGGTCACTGATTACAAAGCCAAGGATGATAAAGACGCGCTTGATACCATCAAGAATATTATAGGCAAGATAGGCGATTATGACAAAGCGGGGTTCAACCGTGTGAAATCAGAGAAGCCGGCGCTTCCGGAAGCGGACATATATGGCATCGTACCGAAAGTTCGCTCTGAACAATATGATATGATGGAGATCATCAAAAGGTTGGTGGACAACAGTGAGTTTGACGAGTACAAGGCAGGCTATGGGCAAACGATAATTACCGCCTATGCCCGCATTGACGGTTGGGCCGTGGGCATTATTGCCAACCAGCGCAAAGTGGTTAAGACTACAAAGGGCGAAATGCAGTTTGGCGGTGTCATCTATTCCGACAGTGCTGATAAGGCGACGCGTTTTATAGCCAACTGTAACCAGAAGAAAATTCCGTTGATATTCCTGCAGGACGTAACCGGTTTTATGGTGGGCTCAAAATCAGAACATGGGGGGATCATTAAGGACGGAGCCAAGATGGTGAATGCTGTGAGTAACTCGGTGGTGCCTAAGTTCACTGTGATAGTAGGTAACTCGTACGGTGCGGGCAACTATGCCATGTGCGGCAAGGCCTATGACCCAAGATTGATATTCGCATGGCCGAGCGCTGAGCTTGCAGTAATGGGCGGAACGCAGGCTGCGAAAGTATTGGCACAAATAGAAGCCTCCTCGCTGAAAGCAAAGGGCGAAGTCATTACCCCGGAGAAAGAAGCTGAGATGTTTGACAAGATAAAGGCACGGTATGACGAGCAGGTGTCGCCCTACTACTCGGCTTCAAGGCTGTGGACCGATGCCATCATTGACCCGCTGGAGACGAGGACATGGATATCGATGGGTATCGAAGCGGCCAACCACTCCCCTATTGAGAAAAAATTTAACCTTGGTGTGATACAGGTGTAAAGCTGAGATACTTATTCTAAGATATCGATTGTAATTGAAAAGATTATGGAAGTCAGGAACCCTGAATTGAAAATTACGACTACAGATTTCGGGCTTTTAGGAAATATCGCAGCAATGCAGTATGACTCCTATCAGGTAGTAAAGGGATGGTTTGGCATGAACAAAACCGTAAGAGGGTCGGGCTTCTTGGAAACTACGTTTCAAAAACTTATTTTCGCTAATAATAAAGTTGTTAGTGAAGATGGCGAGGATTTTAGAGATCCATTTCGTAGGGACTATTTGTATGATGAAAACAGTAACTTGGCTGAAATAAAACTATTCGCTGAACATCCTTACACAAAGGAAATAAGGGAGTATGATACTACGATTTTTAATTACATAAGTGAACGAGAACTTGAGCAGAAGAATTATGTAGGGCACGATAGAAATTACAGTAGAATAGTTTTTACCCTCAGTGATAAGGTCATAGAAGGAATGCGATATGACGAGAGTGGAAATACAACCGACAAGGACGAGTTTGCATTTGATGAGAAAAACATCCTGCTTTCTAAAACCGAATATAAAATTTACAGAACTCATAACCCTGCATCTGATAGTTTTGCTGTTATGGACTTTTCACACCGCTTTTATCTAAGGGGTGAGACTGATCCTGGAGAAGAACCTATTGATTCCGAAGAACAACTTTATATTGATAAAGAATATAGTGATGGGGAAGAATATCTCACTTTTAAAACCGTGTACGTCTATGATGAAAATGAGTTTCTTATTGAAGAGATTTATTATTCTGATGATTCAGAGCAATTTAAACTCATCTACCACAATGACAACCTTGGCAACCCTATACTAATAATTAATTATGAGGATGAAGAAGTAGTTGATTTTCAGAAATTCGAATATAAATATGACGGCCACGGCAATTGGACAGTCAGGAAAGAATTTGAGGTTGAAGAATGGAACAAGAACAACTTCATGCAAAATAAAGCGGCATTAAAATATATTGTAAAAAGAAAGTTCAACTATATCTAAACGCAAACAATAACCTTGGTGTGATACAAGTTTAAGCTGATGCATTATTTGTAAAAAAATTATACCATGAAATTACCAATTATAAAATTCTTGCTGGTTTTCTATTTAATAAGCAGCATTGCACAGGCCCAAAGCAAAACCGTAAGGGTTGACAACTTTAAGTCGGCGCATGTAAAGGAGCGCAACATAGACATCTGGCTGCCGGCTGCTTACTTTGAAAACACCAACCAGAAATTTCCCGTGCTGTACATGCACGACGGACAGAACCTCTTTGATTCGTCGAAGGCGGGTTACGGCACGGCATGGGAAGCGGATGATATTGCCGCGAAGCTCATAAAGGAAGGAAAAGTACAGCCCTTCATTATTGTGGGTGTCTGGAACACCGACCTGCGGTATTTTGAGTACTTCCCGGAAAAGGCGGCACAATACCTTTCCGCTGCAGATAGAGAACAAATGGAGAAGGTAAGGCAGCAGATGGGCATTAAGCAGGCAGATTTCCTGGGTGATGAATACCTTAAATTCCTTACGGCTGAACTGAAGCCCTACATCGACAAGAACTACAGGACAATTGCAGGCCCTGAAAGCACTTCTGTAGCAGGAAGTTCTATGGGCGGGCTGATATCTATGTATGCCATTTGCGAATACCCTAACATCTTCGGGCAGGCGGCATGTGTTTCTACGCACTGGCCCCTATTGTTTGACAACAGCAACATGAATCCGTCAGATGCAGTGCGAAAATACATGGAAGAACACCTCCCTGACCCGAAAGGGCACCGAATTTACTTTGACTACGGTACCGCAACGCTTGACCAGTATTATGAAGTGCACCAAAAAATGGTGGACGAGCTTATGCGTACAAAAGGCTACACTGAAGGCGGCAACTGGGTGACCCGTAAATTTGAGGGGGCTGAGCATAATGAAAAGTCATGGCAGGCGCGCCTTGATGTTATCTTTGAATTTCTTTATGCCGGCAAGCGGAAGTAAATACCTTAAAAAATCCTAAAATAGTACTTCTTTATATTCATACTTAGTAACTTGGAGTAAAATTAAACAGTATGCCGACCAATCCTGATATGGAAGAACTTGCCGCACAACTGCGCTGCCCCAGTGGCGATCGCGGGCTTGTGATTGCACAGAACATGGACTTTACCAACGCCAACGTTATTGACAGAGCCATTGAATCCCTAGGCCTTGAACAGAACGACCGCGTGCTTGAGATAGGCCCCGGGAATGCGAGCCATGTGTGGAAGGTACTGGACAAAGCTTCAGGCATTGTGTATGATGGCGTGGACATCTCTGAGTTAATGATAGAAGAGGCCAGGCGCATTAACATGGACGCTGCCCATGTTTACTTCCGGCTGGTGGATGGCGCACAGCTGCCTTACGATGATGGGAAGTTCCACAAAATATTTACGACCAATACCATTTACTTCTGGGCAGACCCTGAGGCTTACGCCAAAGAGATATTCCGTGTGCTGAAAGTGGGCGGGCTCCTGTCCATAGGCTTTATACCCAAGCGCATTATGGAGCATATTCCCTTTTCAAAACATGGCTTTACGCTGTATGAGGAGAATGCCGTTACGAACCTTCTTGAAACGACGGGTTTTGAGATCGTGGGCCAACATACCGAGAAAGAATTCGTGACCGGCAGCCACGGCGAGCAGATAGAGCGCGAATTTGTAATCACAACAGGTAGAAAGTTATAGTATATCCCGTAACAATTTCTTACATTTCGTGACCAATTGACCCTAACCAATTACGTCATGAAAAAAGTTATTCTCCTCTGCTTCACTTTATTTGCTGCGCACACCTTAATGGCGCAAAATTATTCGCGGCGCGACAGCCTGCAGGGCGGGCTTCGTTTTGAGCGCACCAGCTTTGACGTGCAGCGCTATGACATCAACATTAAGATAGACCCGGAAAAGCGAACTATGGCGGGATACAACGACATTACGTTTAAAGTCACCTCTACGACCGAACAGATACAGCTGGACCTCTTTGAGAACATGAAGGTGGAGAAGATCGTTTATAACGGCAAGGACCTGAAGTACACACGCGACAATGATGCGGTGTTTATAACCTTCCCTAAGGCGCTGCAGGAAGGCAGTGAGGAAAAAGTCCGCTTTCATTACTCCGGGTCTCCTCATGTAGCTAAAAATGCGCCGTGGGATGGCGGTTTCGTCTTCACTGAAGATTCTGCGGGCAAACCCTGGGTAGGCGTTGCGGTGCAGGGCACAGGCGCAAGCCTTTGGTATCCCGTGAAAGACCACCAGACCGACGAACCCAACAGGGGCGCTTCGATAAAAGTGGCTGTGCCGAACGGGCTGATGAACGTGTCTAATGGGCGATTCATGGGCAGTGAAGATTTAAAGAATGGTTACACCCGCTGGGACTGGGAGGTAAAGAACCCCATCAACAATTATAACATCACCGTGAATATTGCCGACTACGTGCACATACACGATAACCACAAGGGGCTTGACCTGGATTACTACGTGCTGCGCGAAAACGAAGCTAAAGCCCGCAAGCATTTTGAAGAGGTAAAACCCATGATGGACTGCTTTCAGTCGAAATTTGGGGCGTACCCTTTTGCTGATGATGGCTACAAGCTGGTGGAGACGCCTTACCTGGGCATGGAGCACCAGAGTGCGGTGGCTTATGGCAACAACTATAAAAAAGGCTACATGGGGTATGACATGACGGGCACCGGTGTGGGGATGAATTTCGAC